>Ga0080004_1121415_pt1 | contig 114027 bp, 131 predicted proteins | sample WasSprMetagenome_FD_69207 | JGI IMG/M metagenome (GOLD analysis project Ga0080004, IMG submission 69207) | Sulfidic aquatic microbial communities from Washburn Spring, Yellowstone National Park, USA - WS (SPADES assembly) (version 2) | ecosystem: Environmental > Aquatic > Thermal springs > Hot...
CTCGTCGCCTTCCTCGTGTAGGGCTAGGCTGAAGCGGTTAACAGCGTTTTTAGCGTTAATCAAGTCTTGGATTACGTTTCCGCCTAAAACAAACCATTTGTCGCCCGTAGTTCTCAAAGCATCGCTATCATCAACGTAGAGGTTTCCGCTTGCACAACGGTTATAGGCTGTTTGAGCGTCGTCCGGCTGAGGGTCTTCTTGTCCATTCGTTCCGTAGGCATGAATATCTGTTAAGTGCGTGCTTGATTGAGTGCTATAGCAGTAAACGTAAAGCCTAACCTGTGTTATCTGTGCATTTGGCGGTAAAGCGTCTAATGGAAAACGTATGAAAGATCTAACTGAACCAGCACCTTTTTGATACATCCCTACGGGTAGGGTTAAGGTAGTGTCCTCTTTTACACCGGCGGATCCTGCATTTCCATCGTAGTCTGCGGTTATTGTGAGAACAGCCATTCCACAAACCCCTTAATATCCACAACGTGTCTAACGCAATGTCCGACGTTTGGGATGTCAGCCTCAGCAACCTTAACCGCAAACTTACCCATCAACTCCTCAAGCCATTTGCTGTAAACGTCTAAACTCCAAAAATCACCCGCATAAATCCCGCGTTCATAAGCCCATCTGAAAACATACTTCAGCAATTCGTCATGTTCACTCTGTCCACATCCACGCTTAAAAATCAAGTTTGCGTTTACGGCTGTTTTAACCGGAATTTTGTCTCTTTCGGGAGTGCGTAGTTCAGCCGTCAACATGGCTTTTATTTCGCCTTTGTCATCTTCTAAAGCGAAAATGCTGAATTCGTGCTTTGAATAGTCTTTTTGACTAAGCATGTGTTGAACAAATTGTTTGTTCCATAGGCGAGCCCCGCATTTTTTGCTTAAATCGTCAAAGTCAGCCTTATCTAACCAATTGTATAGTTTTTGGAAATTTTCTGTGGTTTCTACACGGTAAGATTTCATATTTCATCACCTAGAACCGTTACATCAACTGTTCCATTTGCAGACAAATTTATTTTCAAAGGTTCGTCTGTTGCGCCTTCCCAATTTGCGCCTAAAAGATTAATTATGAATCCGGTTTTTGAGGCTAGGGTTTTTTTGAAGCGTGCTGTTCCGGTTCCAAATTTTAAATAAACTGTGATGTCGGCTGTTCCATTGTTCCAAACATCTATCAATTTTACTCTTAGTTTTTTGCCACTTGCGGGTGTTTTTATGGTGTTGTCTCCGCTTGTGGTTGCGGTTATGCTCCATGGTGATGCGGTTTTATTTATGTCATTTATTGTTTTTAGGTCGGCTATTTGACTTGATGGTAAAGGATATTCGGATGGAAAGTTAGCTATGTTTTTTAGGTCGGTTATTTGGTTTGCTGGTAAAGGATAGGTTGATGGAAAGTTTTGAACATTAACGCTTTGTAGGGCTGTTATTTGACTTGAAGGAAGGGGATATTCTGATGGGAAATTTGCTATGTTTGTTCTAGTGTTAGCGATTAAAAGCACGTCATCAATATAGGCTAATACTATAACCTCGTTTAATGCGGATATGTTTTCTATGGCTTTGGCTCTGTAAACCTTATCTTCTATTAATACGGCTCCGTCTTCTGTTTGGTTTTGTGTTAAATTGTATAGGGCTATGCCTTTTTTGCCTACTAATTTTTGAAGTTCCAAAGGTTGAATTTTGCGTTTATAGAATAGGTCTGCAATTTTCTTTTTATCCATCATGCTTTTGATTCTCCAATATTTTTTTAAGAAGTTCTTTGCCTTCACGGAAAAGCTTAATCAAGTCTTGAATGTCGGGGTTAGCCATGACCTTTTTAATGACTAGCTTATTGACTAGAAAACCCGTTATTATTAGGCTTAATAGTGTTCCTATGATGTAAATTGCGAAAACTGAGAGTATTTCAAAAAAATCCATCCTTTAAGCGCCTCTTAGAAATAGACGAAAATATTGAATTTGTCGGTTCTAAGAACCCATTTATAAGGCATTTCCTCTTTTAGACCCGCATACTTTAAGCTTTCAACAAGCAATTCGTCAAATTTTGGATAAAAGGCAAATTCGGGGAATAAGGTTCCATCTTCTCTTTCTAAGACACGGATTAAACCGTCTGTTCTATGGTCTGAATAGCCTAAAACTTTGGGTTTTTTAGTTAATCCCTTACGCACTTTGATAACACTAGGGTCTAAAGCTCCATATTGTTTCAGCATTCTAGCGGTTATTTTGCGAATGCCTAGTTTGGCTTTTCTGCCTTTCTTTATTGCATTTAAAATAGCCTTTTTTGTTTTTGGTTTCATCCAATGATACCATAGCCATCCGGCTAAGGCTTTGGGGTCTGTTACTTCCGGTCTTTCCTTTTCAATTTTCTTTACAACTGGATAGAACCATTCTTTAGGCGGTCTTTCTGGCATTTTATCCACCTCGTAGAATTTGAATGATTATTAAGGCTATGGTGATGATGCTTGTTCCGAAAAGATACTTTAGTTTCGTGTCTAAAGCCTTCATTCTAGCAATACATACGTCTTCCAGCACAAATTTAGGGTCATCATTTTCTCTTTCCTCATTCAACTAACATCACACCCCGCTTTTTCTTTTGATGACTAGACCACCATTCAAATAAGACTATGATGATGGGGATGAGTATGATGACATAATAAAAATAGTCTATGAAAATACGGTCTAGGATTATTTCGGGGCTTAATGGCGGGTTTGCTGTTGGTTCGCCTACTCTTTCAAGACCTAATGCATCCCCTACAACGCATAATAACGTTTGAACACCTATTGGAGTTTTGTATTGACAATATAAGCCCCCTGTTGTTGCACCCCAATTCATTAGATTTTGACCGAATCTTATTAGTCTCCAGACTCCGCTTAGAGCTATGTATCCTATTTCTATGAATACGATTCTTTGTAGAATTTTAGTTAGGTCTAATCCGAATGCTTCCCCGAATTGGGTTTCAACAATGCGGTAACCCCTCTTAGCTATGCCTATTGTGGGCCTTATGTAATCTTGTGGGTCATAATATCCATCTTCTACATAGTAGCGTCTCCTTTTAGGCATTATTTGGTCACCCTAAAGCCTATGAATCCGCTTTCAGCATTTGGCATGTTGAATATGCTTTCGTATTTTTGACCTCTAATTTCAACTGTTAGTTTGTTAGCGTCTGAACCGCTATCCATTTTGGCAAAGCTAACATCATAAAAAGTCACTCGGTCAGTAATCACCATGATACACGCTACGTCTATGTTGTATTTGTCTTTCCAAAGCCATAGCCAAACACTTTGTGGATAGACGGGGGGTTGCTCTAACCCTTCTGGATTTTCTTGACCTAAGAAAACGAATTGCGGTTCTAAAACTTTCCATGGATAATAAACTTTCATGCTGTTGACTAGGGTTTGATGGTCTAATGGGGGTGTTTGTTGTGGTTGTGCATAGGCGGGTTTTGTTGCGTAGCTAATTGCGAATATAGGCATTAGGATGGCTGATATGTTTTTGTATTTGCTCCATGCTTTTTCAAGTTTGATTAGGATTTCGTCTATTATTTCACTCATGTCCATGCATCCACATCAATTAATTCTTTGATGGTAACGCCAAAAGTTGTTGTTCCGCCAGTAGAAGCTCCGCCAGCATTCCAAATGAAATGTAGATAGTCTCCGCCAAAAGCGATTATTGGATAGGCGTGACCGCTTAGTATATCTTTGCTTAGGGCTGTGTCTTGACCTTTTGATGGGAATACTACTTTTTGATTTGATGGTAAGTTTTCATAATAGACTAATTGAGCTTTTGCTTCGCCATTTGGTTTGACTAAATCGCATGATACTGTCCTTGAAACGTTGTCTTTATTATAGATGTAACCCCAATAAATTAGCCAAATTTTTCCATTGGGAACAATAAGGTCGTAAATAACGGTGTTATTGTTGCCTAATTGTGCTGTAAGGTCGTATTTTTTAAAATTGCCGTAAACCTTGTTTCTTATTCTATGAAAGTCTTTTATTGCTCCGTCTGATGCTGTTAGCCGGATTTTGTCATTTGCCTTAGTTCCATAATACCATACGTAATATATTTTTTTGTCTTTGGGTGCAGAATAAAATTTGGTTTCTCCGGGTTCTAATAAGTCCCAATCTGTTGACCTTCTACCTTCTCCGGAGTATTCGTAGCTTAGGGCTATATAACATATTCCGCCATTATCGTTTCTTGCTTCTAGGCGTAAGTGCTTTTTTCCTATGAATTGGGAGCGTTTAGCCTCTGCCTCTGTTTGATTATCGGATTCTATGTAAAGGGTTCTTATTATTTCCAAAAAAAGCCTCTCCCACTAATGTAGGGGGATTGGTTTGGGGAATTTAGGAGACTAGGTCTATTTGCACTACTCTTGATGTTGTGGTTGTATCTCCCCTTTCTATCATGCAGACGGGGTCAGACATGCTGAGTATGGGTAATTCAACTAGGTCTTTTTCTTTGTCGTAAAATATCCAATATATGTAGTTTGTTTCTAATGCGTCAACATTTATGTTTTCGCTATTGACTTTGTTTAATAGGTCTCTGAGGTTTGCTTTGGCGAATATTGTTGTTAGGCTTTTGTCTGAAACCGTTATTTGTCTAACGCTTGTTATTGTTCCAATGTTTATTAATAGACCGGCTAGTTTGTTTCCGCTGAAAAGTTCAAATGTTGCCTTTCCGGTTCCGGTTGCTTTGTCTTCCACTTCTTTTTGGCTAAAGAATCCCTTGTATCCGGATGGCAAAGCTCCAATCCATTCGTCAATTGTGACTGTCAGCCTTACTGTTCCGGTTGCGAATGCGTTTGTTCCTATGAGTGAGCCGAAACTGATTTCCATTATGCGGACATTGTCATTCTGCAAATTAAGCATTAATGATTTGTCTCTGGGGTATCTTCCAAAATATATGTTGTGGCATGTTTGCGAATAAGCGCTTGTGGCGTTTATTATTTGTGGTTTTCTTCCAGTTTTGGCTTTGGCTAGTGCGTGCATATCCGCACTTCTCATGTCGAAAATGTATCCTTTGGCTGTTTTGATTTTTATTTGCGAAATTAAGTTATCTACAGCCGGTGTTTCGGAGCCTCCAGTTCCGCTTAGACGCACATGTATGCTTGAAATTATTGATGGTGGAAGTTTCACTACTTCTAAGGTTTGATTGTCGGCTATTCCTTTTTCGTCATAATCTTCTAAAAGTGTTGTTTTCCATCCCATGTTCATCACCCATATTTAGGTGTTGACGTGACCGCTACTGTTTTGGTTGGTTGAAGTGTTTGAGTTAGTGCTTGTCTTGATTCCTCAGGTGTGCATCCTTTCCAGTCGAATAATGCGCCTACTATACCACCCGCAAACATTCCGACACCAAATTTGCCTAAGAGTTTTTTAGCCCTTTTTGGGAAGTATGGTATTGGTAGTTTGCTGATTATGGCTAATGCTAGCCCACCCCATACGGGGGGTGCATGGTTGTGGAAATGCACATAATTGGGGTCACATATTTTGGTTAGGGTTTTGTCTAAGCGGGGCTGTGTGAAGTCTTTAGGCATGTGTAGAAGGAAATAGTCTTTGAAGTCTCTAATATAATCTGAAGGTTGTCCTTGACTCGCCCAATATTCGTCAATGACGCTTATTTTTGGTGCGAAAAACCCTAATGCTCCACCTAAGCCCATCATTAAGGGGTCAAGTTTGTTAGCTAGTTTTGCGAAAAAGCCTCTAGCTCTACTTCTGATTCCATACCTGCGTCTTCTTGCAGGGTCGGGGTCGTAGCGTCTGTATCGCCTTCTCCTTCTACGTGCGGGGTCGGGGTCGTATGCTCTTCTTTTGCGTCTTCCAAAAACCCATGCTCTAAGTTGTGGGGGAACCCTTGAACGTCTTGACTTTCGCCTACGTCTCCTTCTTGGGTCGGGGTCGTATGACATTTTTCATACACCCTCTTTTTCTTTCGTAAGTCTTAAATGTTGAGACAGTATTTAGTAGTAGTGGTTTAAAATAGCTACACGGATACAAATGGTCAAATTAAGTTTGTTGTTGGAAAGAATTTTAGGTGTTGAAAGAGAAGTTAGGCTTTTGCGTGAGAGTCTTAAAGGTCAATTATATGTAGCGTCTCTTAATAGTCTATTGAGACTTAATAAATCGGAGTTTCATGTTCTAATTGCCTTAAACATTTTAGGAGAAAGCACAGCCTCAGATGTAGCTAAATTTCTAGGAATCCGTAGAGCTATGGCTAGTGAATATTTGAATTTGCTTTGTAGAATGGGTTTGGCAACCAAAACAAGAAGACATAAGATATGCTATTTTGCTCCATTGTTTAAAATAACAGAAAAAAAGGGAGATTAAAAGAATGTTTTGCCTATCCAAAAGGCTAGAAACATTAGACCCGCAAAACCTAGGATTTTGCCTATTTGAATGAGCCTAGCAATTCTACCATAGCGTTTTTCCATGTCAATAGCGTTAATCCATCTAGCAACCGTAGCGTGACTACATGGGTTTCCATCTTTGGTGAATTGTTCCGCTATTTCTCTTGTTCCCATGCCTTCTTTATAATGTAGATACCATGCTGTTTCGGCTAGTTGGCGTGTCATAACGGGTTCTCCGACCATTGGTTTCATAGCCTCTGCTTGTGTTTTCAGTTGTTGCACTTGTTCGGGGCTTAATGGTTTTCCTTCCGCTATGCTTATCAAAGTCTGATGGATTTCGGGGGGGACATTAAAGCCTAATATTGGGATTATCCAATGAAATTGACTATATAGCTTTGCTATTGTGGGTAGGATGGTGCGGACATCTATCATAAACGGGTTTTGTTGTTGTGGTTGTTGTGGTTCACTCATTTTTAACCCTCGCTTGAATGTGTTTTCCTATTTGACAATATGGATTCTTGTTTCTTGCGTCGCAATATGCTTTTTTACAACCCGTGACCGTTCCATTAATGAAATCTTTAAACATGGAGCCTTTGACATATAAATAGACGTTTTCCTCTATTACTGGACACCACGCCAAAATGGTTCTTACAATGTCTGTTATAACTAACATCGTTTCCAACTCCTTATGAATTTGAATCCGCATTTTGGACATTGATATGTGCGTTTTGTTTTGCGGGGTCTAAAGCCAAAAACAGAGGGGGGAGTAGGAGAAAGGAAGAGTTTGAATGAAGCTTTTGGCTTTAGACCTTTCCGCACTTTAACCAATGGAATATAACAAAACGGACATAACATCATGGTAGAACCTCAATTTGCGGTTCTAGGTTTTTTTGCCTTAATGCTGTTATAACCCGACCCGCTAGCTCTATACAATCGCATGGGTCTTGTGTGTAAATATCAATGTGAATGTCTAAGGATGGAACCGTTATTTCAACCCAAAAACCCTCTTGAGTGTTGTTTTCCTCTTTTTTATGTTGTCTTTCTATTTCTCTTTGACACATGCTTTTCCTCTCCAATGGAAAAAAGGGGGTTATTGTTGTTGCTCTTGTTGGTATGTTGAACCCAAAGCCTCTTTGAGTGCAAAACCTATTGTTCCGCAAATCCAAAAGAATATGGCTAGGGGATATTTTAGGTTGTTTGGCATGAAGTCGGGGATGGTTGCGCTTGCTGTTCCTAGGCTTATTAGGAATGCGGATAAGCCTAGAGCTATTGCTTGACCTTTGTTGGTTAATCCCATGTTAAACCCTCGCTATCGGTTGAATTGCGTTAGTGGGGGTGTTTATGGCTTTGATGAAGTCTTCACATGAGATTTCTTTGGAGTGGTCATTTGCGATATGCCATATCATTTTTATTATTGCGTTTTTGTTTGGGTAGATTTTGAGTTTCTGAAAAATTTGGATATGTTCATTTAGTGTGGTCATTAAAAGCCCCCCTAAAGTTGGATTAGCTTTCTTGTTGTTGCTCCGCATTTGGGACATTCGAATAATAGCACTTTGAAGGTTCTAGGGTTGTCTTTTGGGATTTTGCCTTTCAGAATCCATGATTTAAGCGGTCTGTCTTGGATAGGGGTTCCACATTTTCTACATTTTATCTCCATGTTTGAACCCTCAAGATGTGGTGTTAGTATTAGTAGTATTTAAAATATGTGGTGACGTTAGTTTGTTAGGTCTTTCTGCATTCCTCTAGCGGATTTGTGCATTTTTCACATTTTGATGGGAAAACCCATAAACCGTCTTTTGAACACCAAATCATTCCCGCTTTTGCATAACCTTGTCTTTGCGGGTTTCGGATTTCGCTAACGATTTGTTGTTGTTGCTTTATTTGGGTTGTGTCTGGAATTTTCCATCTTTCTAGCTTACAAATTTTGCATATTTCTAGTGTTGGGATTTCCTTGAGTCTTTGTAAGCCTTTTATCGGGGATGTTTGAACACAATAATATTTGCCATTCCATTTTAGGAGCCTTTTGCACTCTATTTCTAGTTTTGGTTGTGCTTGTTCTAAAGCTAAATCCTCTAGGTATTGGAGCCTTTGAAACATTAGCCTTAAAGCGTCATCTACGTTTTTGAGTTTATGCTTTTCTTTATATTGCTCTATGAAGGAATTGACATCTTCAGATAATCGCCATGCATAAAGTTTCTTAGGCATTTGGCGTTTGCTCCTTTTTCTTTTTCGTTTTCCATGTGTAGATGGTTCTTAATGGAATTCCCGTTATTTCCGAAATTTTTTGTGGGGATACTCCTTTTGCTAAAGCCTCGAAAATTTTTGCTTTGACTTTCTCTTGTTGTTCCACTAATTGAATTTCTTTGTCAATGTTTGTAAGCCATTGGTCTATTGTTGTTTGGTCTGCTTTGAGAATTGCGTCACTTATACGTTTAAATATTTTAGACATGCACATAACCTCAGTTTATTATTAGTATTAGTAGTATTTTTAAAACTTGTGCTTGTGTGATACAGTCTTATTCCAAAAATTGTGTGGGATGAAACCGCGTGAGAAAAACATGATAGCAACAAGAATGTGGTTGCTATACAACATTTTCCACTTTTGCTATCATGCACCTTTTTGTCTCGCTTTTGGCGAAACAAGCTAAATTTAAGCTTCTTTTTGATAGCAAAATTTTCCGAAAATCAAAGTGTTAGTAGTGTGTTAGATGTTATTCTAACAATTTCCATTAAAAAAGGGTTCTATTTACTTTCGAGAAGGGTTATCCCCAACAACGATTTTTCTCGAATGGCATGTGGCTTCCCGATTCAATGGTTTGGGATGACCGGGCGCTTGTTGTGAACGTTAGGAATAAAGGCTTGGTGGTGATATCTGGGTGCGCTCACGCTGGCATAATTAACTCGGTGCTTTACGCGCAGCAAATCACGAAAGTCTCCGATGTTTACGCTGTATTGGGCGGTTTTCACCTTGCCGGGAGAGATTATGAGCCTAGGATAGGCAAAACCGTTAAGATGCTTAAGCAGTTAAACCCTGCTTTAATCGTGCCTTCGCATTGCACAGGCTGGAGGGGTGCTTTTGCAATTGCGAAAGCCATGCCCGATGCTTTTGTGTGGAACAGCGTTGGAAATTTATATCAGTTGTAGCGAGGTGCAAGAGCGGACATGGCGATTCTCGGAAAATAAAAATTTAAAAGAAAGTAGAAGACAATTAAACCTTCTAAAATCGTGGTGTGACAAACGTGATTAGAGAGAAAAGGACAACTCCGTTTTTTAAGAAGAAGCTTGAGCCAATAGAAGTAAGAGTTCCAAAGAAAATATCTGAGCTTCTCTCCGAGATGGCTAAAACAGGCTTTCAAGGGAGAAAACTTGGCGAGGTGGTTGAAGTCTGGGAGGAAATGCTCAAGGATGACCTAGTCATATTTTTCGGCTATGCTGGTTCCATGAGTACAACTGGGCAATGGAAAATAGTTAACTGGCTTATTGAAAAACGCTTCATAGACGTAATAGTTTCCACGGGCGCGAACATTTCTGAGGACATTTTAGAGGCTATGGGAGGCACTTACTGGCAAGGACACCATTTAGTTGACGATAACGCCCTTTTAGAAAATAAGATAGACAGGTTCTATGACGTTTTTGCAGACGAATTGGAATATAGGCAAATGGAGAGCCTAATCGCCAGTTTCATGAAAAAATTAAAGCCCGACTACAAGTACTCCTCAGCAGAGTTTCTGTATCTATTCGGAAAAGAACTCTCGCAGCTTGGAATAAAGAGCATTACAGCAACAGCCTACGAAAACAAAATTCCCGTATTTTGTCCAGCGATAGTTGACAGTGGATATGGAATAGCCTACTTGTTGAATAGAAAACTCGAAAGTAGCTTTAACATTACTATTGATCAGATGAAGGATTTTGAGCAACTAGTTGATGTTAAGTCTAAAACCGAGAATAGCGGTGTAGTTTACATAGGTGGTGGTGTTCCAAAGGACTTCATCCAGTTAACAACCGTTGGCAGAAGTCTAACAGAAACTAGGAAGTATGAAAGGGTGTATCCGCACAAATACGCCATACAAATAACCGCTGATGCACCCCATTGGGGTGGGCTTTCAGGATGCACCTTTGAAGAGGCGATAAGTTGGGGAAAAGAGTCTAAGGAGGGGAGGAATGTGCAGTGTTACTGCGACGCAACAATAGCCTTGCCAATAGTGGTTCATGCGCTGGCTGAGAAGATCGACAAGAGGGAGAAACGTCCAGATTTCTCATGGCTTTTTAAGGGTTTGGAATAAGGAGACTTGAACTGTAAACTTCGGATGAACATCTAATTTCCCCCTTTTTGCGAGGAAAGGTGTAAATAAGTTTGCGATGACAAGTTGACTATGTGAGGAAAAATCGTGAAAATCGCTGTTTCCGGTAAAGGCGGTGTAGGCAAAACCTTAATCGCTGGAAGCCTAGCGTTTTTCTTCGCGAAAAAGGGATTGAAAACAATAGCAATTGACGCTGATCCTTCGCCTAATCTTGCTTTGACATTTGGGCTGTCGCCGGAGGAAGCCCGCAAAATATTGCCCATATCAGAGAATAAAGAGTTGCTCGAATCGAAAACGAGTACTGGTTATTCTGGCGTTTTTCGTCTGTCCTTTTCCGTCGACGACATTGTCCGCGACTATTCTGTGCAGACTCCTTTCGGCGTGAATTTGATTGTTATGGGTACTGTGCGTTCCATGGGGTCTGGATGTACTTGTCCAGCCAACGCCGTTATACGTGCGCTCCTTCGTCATTTGGTGGTTGAGCGAGATGAAGCCGTAGTTGTCGACATGGAAGCAGGTATAGAACATATTGGTAGGGGAACAGCGCAGCATGTTGACATGATGTTAATAGTTGTAGATGCCGGTTTAAAGGCTCTTGAAACCGCCAAAAACATTCATGATTTAAGCGCCAAGGCTGGTTTGAAGAGGCTCTTTCTTGTCGGAAACAAAGTTGAAAATGATGCCCAAAAGGAAGTAATAGAGAGGTTCGCAGAAAAAAACAATTTAGAGGTTCTTGATTTTGTACCTTTTGACCCAAAAATTGTGGAAGCTGAGATGCGCGGGGAAACACCGCTTAAGCATGAGGAGTCTAAGGCTGTACGCGCCATAGAAAACATTTGTAATAGGCTTATGGCAAAAAACTCCTAAAATACTTGAATGTGCTCTAGTTGGATGAGGAGAAAATTTCATGAAAATGCTTGTCACGATAGGTCGCGGCGGAACCGGAAAAACAAGCTTCGTCGCCTTAATGACTAAATATTTTGTTGAAGCTGGAGAAACCCCATTGTTGCTTGTGGATGCGGACCCTGACCAGAACCTTGGCGAGATGGTTGGGGTTGACTTAAAAAATGCTGGGAAAAAGACGATTTCGGAACTGCTTGTAGAAACTTTCATCGAAGGTGGAGGAACAACAGTCGGCATCCCGCCGACCGAAAGAATCGAAAGCAGAATTTGGTCTCATGGAATGTACGAAAGCGACTCCTTCGATTTCATTTCCCTTGGAACAAAATGGGTTGAAGGCTGTTACTGCATGCCCAACGCTGCCCTAAAAGGGGCGTTAGAGTCCTTAACCAAAAATTACAAATATGTTTTAATTGACTCGCCTGCGGGTTTGGAGCATCTTAACCGAAGAATCACGTCTAGGGTTGATGACATTTTCGATATTCTTGACCCTTCCAAGAAGTCTTTTGACCATGTTGAGCGCGCTTATCGCATAGCAAAGGAAGTTAAAATTGACTTCAAAAACTTCTATGTTGTTGGAGGTTTCCGTTTTCCTGAAAGCCTAGGTGAAAAAGTTGAAAACTTGTTGAAGCATAAGTTTTTGGGGAAAATCGCCTACGACGAAGCTGTTGAAGAGCATGTTCTCGCTGGAAAATCTTTGCTAGAATTGCCCAGGGATTCTCCGGCTTACGTTTCTGTTGTAAAGGTTATGGAAAAAGCTGGTTATATGCAAAGATGAATAGGCAGCGGCTTCTTTTCATCATTTATTATGGAAAATATTTCTAGAAAAGCTTAAAATGATGTGTTGTTAAGGATAAATCTTCTAACCCTTTAGGTTGTGTTGCTGGTGAATAGGAAGAATGTTAACGTAAAAATCGACGAACTTAAAACTGACATTGGAACTTTCAAAAACCTTCAGCTTTCCATAGGCAAACTCGCCGAAGAAAAATGGGCGGAACCAATGGGGCCAACGCCGTTTCCATCGCTGACGGCGCTAAGAGAATGGGACATGAAGCTTCTTCAACGCTATAAACCCTTCTATCTGCCCTTCTGTGATGTTTGTTGCCTCTGCACTTTCGGCAAATGCGACTTGACCGGGAACAAGCGTGGAGCATGCGGAATAAACATGCCAGCCCAACAATCACGAATAGTGCTTTTGGCCTGCTGTATAGGTGCAGCAACCCACATTGGTCACGCTCGCCATTTAGTTGAACACTTAATTGAGAAATTCGGCCGCAACATGCCCCTTGACGTAGGCGGATTAAATGTTGAAGTTGAAGCTCCGGTGACTCGCCTCGTCTGTGGAATAAAGCCTGAAACATTAGGCGATTTAGAAGAAGTTTTAGATTATCTTGAAACTCAAGTAACACATTTGTTGTCTGTTACCCACACGGGACAAGAAGGAAGCAACCTCGACTTTGAATCAAAAGTTTTCCATGCAGGCATGGTTGACCAAGTTGGGATGGAGGTTGCAGACATAGCCCAAATAGCGGCTTACGGCTTTCCAAAGGCTGACCCCGAGGCTCCGCTCGTAGGCTTAGGTTTTGGAACAATAAATGTGGAAAAACCCGTAATTCTCTGCATCGGGCATAATGTTGTTCCTTCCGTTGGAATTATAGATTATATGAAAGAGAACGGGTTCGATGGCGAAATTGAGGTTTGCGGTCTTTGCTGTACAGCGCATGACACTACGAGATACTATAAACGGGCTAAGATTGTTGGTCCGATTTCATGGCAACTTCGCTTTATAAGAAGCGGTGTTCCAGATGTTGTTGTTCTGGATGAACAGTGCATCCGAGCAGATGCTCTCTACGAAGCACAAAACGTTAAGGCTTTGGTAATAACAGCCTCTGAGAAAAACTGTATGGGCTTGCCTAACCGCACAAACGACCCACCGGACAGCATAGTGGACGACTTAGTAAATGGAAAGATTCCCGGAGCTTTAATTCTTGACCCCGAAAAAGTTGGAGAAGTAGCTGTCAAAGCGGCGTTAAAAGTTGCTCCTCTGCGGAAAAAGTTTAAAGCAATTCCAGAAGTTGACGAAGTTATTCGGAAAGCGAAAGACTGTAGGCAATGTGGCGATTGCCGAAGAGCTTGTCCGCAAGATTTGCCAATAACTGAAGCCATGAATACGGCGAAAAATGGAAGTTTGGGAAAACTTGCAGAGCTATACGATTTATGTATTGGTTGCGGACGTTGCGAAGAGGCATGTCCAGTTGGCTTGCCAATTCATAGCTTCATTGTTAAAGCTGGAGAAAAGAAGCTTAAAGAAGAAACTTACAATGTGAGGGCTGGAAGAGGCGCTGTGCAAGACATAGAAATAAGAAACGTTGGAAGCCCAATTGTACTTGGCGAAATTCCCGGCGTAGTTGCCTTTGTTGGATGCGCCAACTATCCCAAAGGTGGAATAGAAGTTGCTGAAATGTGCCGTGAATTTGCTAACAGACGTTTTATAGTTGTAACTTCCGGATGCGCCGCCATGTCTGCTGGCGAGTATAAGAACGAAGAAGGAAAAACGCCTTATGAGGAATTTACGGGCGAATTTACTGCTGGAGGAATAGTTAACGTTGGCTCTTGCGTTTCGAACTCCCACATTGCTGGAGCGGCAATCAAAATTGCAAGCATATTTGCAAAGCGTAATTTGAGAGCCAACTACGAGGAAATTGCAGATTACATATTGAATCGTGTTGGCGCCGTTGGCGTTGCTTGGGGTGCAATGTCTCAGAAGGCAGCTTCAATAGCTAGTGGCTTCTGGCGGCTGGGCGTTCCAGTAATTGTCGGTCCCCATGGCATCAAGTATCGGCGTATGCTCTTAGGAAGGGCTGACCGCGAAGAAGACTGGTACGTTTACGATGCGAGAACAGGCGAAAAGGTTTACGTTGGACCAGCACCAGAACACCTCTTCTATGCAGCAGAAACAAAAGAGGAAGCCATAGTTATGATAGCTAAGCTTTGTATGCGACCCAACGACACCACAAAAGGAAGAGCCATAAAACTCACACACTACATCGACTTGCACAAGAGGCTTTATGGCACAATGCCCGAAGACATACACCTGTTCGTGCGCACAATTGCAGACATCCCAGTGACAATGAAAGATGAAATTGTCAAGATTCTCGACGAGAAAGGATGGAAGGAAACCGTGATTCCAGACCCAACGCTCCTTCCACGGATGATTAGAAAACACAAGGAGTGAAAAACCATGGTAGCAGCTGAACCTTGGCAAACAGCAGAAATCCCAGGACCCAAAAAGGCTTTGGTCGTAGCAAAACCCGAAGTTGTCGCCGCCATGATTAAACGGGCAAAACACCCAATCTTAGTAGTGGGCCATAAAGCTGTCGAAACAGAACTTGAAGGACGAAAACTAATCGACTACATGATTGACCTTGCAAAGAACGCCAACATCCCAGTAGTAGCTACAGCCCACATAGTCAGTGAATTTACAAAAAGAGGCTATAAACCTGCTGGTTTCATGCCTGCTGTTGACATTGGAAACAGGCTTGTTGACGCTGCGTGGGCGGGAATCGACGGTAAAGGACCGCATGACCTAGCATTGTTTGTTGGGCTTCCATACTACATGGAGTGGACAATTCTTTCTGGGCTGAAGCACTTCGCCCCAAACCTAAAAACAATAACCTTAGACAACGTTTACCAACCGCATGCAAGTTGGTCTTTTTCCAATATTTCTGTTAAAGATTGGATAGAAAACCTCAAATTAATAATAGGAAAATTTGAAGGAGGAAGTGAATAAAATGTCAATGTTTAAGGACATACCGGTCGACGTGGGAGTAATCTACGAAGGCGAAAGAATCCGCAGAAAAGACATGTTCGTTGAACTCGGCGGACCAGACGTCAAAGAAAAATTCGAACTTGCAAGAGTTAAAAAACCCGAGGAAGTTGAAGATGGAAAAGTAACAGTCATAGGACCAGACATAAAGGACATGGAAGAAGGAAAAACGTATCCTTTAGGCATCCTCATAGAGGTTGCCGGCGCAAAACTCGAAACAGAACTTGAAGGTGTAATCGAAAGGCGCATACACGCCTACTGCAACTACATCGAAGGCTTCATGCACCTAAACCAGCGTTACGACATATGGCTTAGACTAAGCAAAAAATCCTTTGAGAAGGGGTTAAACTCCTTCCAGTTTATCGGAAAAGTTCTGCATAGACTTTTCAAAAGTGAACTTCCAATAATCGAAAAGATGCAAGTTACATTCATAACCGACCCGGAAAAAATAAAGCCGCTTTACAACGAAGCTCTACAGATTTATGATGCTCGAGACGCCAGAGCAAGAGGGCTCAAAGACGAAGAGGTGGACAAGTTTTACGGCTGCATACTATGCCAATCCTTCGCCCCAACCCACTGCTGCGTAATAACTCCTCAGCGGTATTCAAACTGCGGAGCCATAAGCTGGTTTGACGGTAGGGCTGCAGCAAGCATAGACCCTAAAGGTCCAGTGTTCACGATTGAAAAAGGCGAACTGCTTGACCCAGTAAAGGGCGAATACTCTGGCGTAAACGAAGCCGTGAAAAAGCGAACACTCGGCGAAATTACAAGGGTTTGGCTCTACACAGCCTTCGGCTACCCGCACACTTCATGCGGCTGCTTTGAAGGTGTCGCCTTCTACATTCCAGAGGTCGACGGCTTTGGCATAGTGCACAGAGGCTACAAAGATGTCACCGTCAACGGACTACCCTTCTCCACACTCGCTGACTCAACTGCTGGCGGAAGACAAGTTGACGGATTCCACGGCATATCAATCGAGTACATGCGCTCAAAGAAGTTTCTGCAAGCCGACGGCGGATGGAACCGAGTTGTTTGGATGCCAAAGGAAGTAAAAGAAAGAGTTAAAGACTTCATACCAGCCGAACTAGTCGACAAAATCGCCACAGAAGAAGACGCCAAAACAATCGACGAACTGAAAGCTTTCTTAAAAGCGCAGAACCACCCAGTTGTAGCTCAATGGAAAGAAGAAGCCGTAGCCGTGGCAGAGGCTGCACCAGCCGAAGCTGCAGAGGAAGCACCCATGGTGCCAGTGGCAACAGCCGCAACGCTCCCAATAACCGCTGGAGGCTTCAAAATAATACTGAAAGACGCAAAAATCTACGCAAAAAGAGTTATCATCCGCTCCACGAAAGGCGAAAAAACAGAGAAAAGGTGAAAACGCTTGGCTGAGAAAGAGAAGGGAGAAAAGGCTTTAGGGCTAAAGCTTAGCCTACGCCTAACAGAGCTTCTTGCAAAGCTTCAGGAAGTTGAGCTTGAAGACTTTGAGATGAATGTTGGAGACTTGGAAATCTGGCTTCAACCCGGAACCGTCGCCCCCCTTATTGCGCCGCCAAAAGTTGTTCCGCCAGCGAAAGCTAAACCGACAACTATTCTCGAGGCAGAGTTTATCCCGCCAGTTGAAACATACCCCGGCAAGATTGTGGAGGTGAAGCTTGGAGCCACAAAAAGCGAAGGTGGAACCCGTGGAAAAACGGTCATAATTGGAGGCGAAACAACACCAGCCTTTTACACTTTTGAGCGACCCACACCACACCCGCCAGTTGTAACACTTGATGTTTTTGATATTGAAGTTCCCCTTGCGAAAGCCGTGAAGATGCATGTGAAAGATGTTTTGGGAGACCCTGCTGCATGGGCCAAGCTTGCAGTTGAAAAGTTCGGTGCAGACCTCGTGACAATTCACCTAATCAGCATAGACCCGCTTGTTAAAGATGCCACACCAAAAGAGGCTGTTAAAACAGTGGAGGAAGTAGCCCAAGCAGTTGACGTGCCACTCGTAATCGGCGGATGCGGCGACCCAGTTAAGGACGCTGATGTTTTTGCAGAGGTTGCAGAGACTTTTAAAGGCGAAAGGTTCCTGATAAGCTCACTTACGAGGGACATGGATATTGAAAGATGCGGCAAATTTGTAAAGAAAAACGGGCATGTCGCACTTTCATTCACGCCCATGGACCTGAATTTAGCTCGGGAACTTAACCGTAAGCTATACGATTTCCTACCTAAAGAAGACATAATCATGGACTTAACCACAGCTGCGCTTGGCTACGGTCTCGACTACGCTTTTACAAACATGGAAAGAGCGAGGCTTGCAGGTTTGATGGGTGACCCAGAACTGGCGCACCCCATGTCTTCTGGAACGACAAACGCTTGGGCTGCAAGAGAAGCATGGCTTAAAATGGCTCCAGAGTGGGAGCCTCGTGAGCTGAGAGGTCCATTATGGGAGGTTGTGACGGCTTTGACGCTGCTGCTTGCTGGCGTAGACCTGTTTATGATGATGCATCCGGCTGCTGTGAAAACTCTGAAAGAGGTTGTTAAACAGTTGACTGGTGAGAGTTCTGGAAACGCTGACAAACTAGTAGAATGGGTTTCCGCGAAAGTTTAGATTAAAGACGTTTTGGAGAGTGTTTAGATGAGTGGAAAAGAAGGTAAGGGCAAAGTCGGCGTGAAAGAGTTAAGTCCAATAGACGTTTACAAGCTTCTTCCCAAAACAAACTGCAAGGAATGCGGCGAAGAGAACTGCATGGCTTTCGCAACAAAAGTTGTTAACCGCGAAGTCACAATCGAAAAGTGTCCGCCGCTGCAGAAGAAAGAACATGAAAAAGCCTACGCACAGTTGAAAGAGATGTTAAAGCCCGCCATAAAAGAGGTCGTCATAGGAGTTGGAGACAAAGCTGTGAAAATCGGCGGAAAGCTAGTTATGTACCGCCACGAACTCACATACTTTAACCCGACAGCAATCGCAATCGACGTAACCGATGAAATGTCTGATGAAGAAATTTTGGACAGGGTGAAGCGCACAGAAAAGTTCAGCTTTGAATACATTGGACAAACGCTAAAACTGGACATGATTGCAGTCCGCTCCACGTCAAATGACCCTGAAAAGTTCAAGGCAACAGTTAAGAAAGTTGCAGAAAACACAACTTTGCCACTAATCCTATGCTCCCTAAACCCAAACGTTCTAGAAGCGGGATTAATTGCAGTGCCAAAAGCGAGACCTCTCCTATACGCGGCAACAAAAGACAATTGGAAAGACATGGCTGAACTGGCATTGATGTATAACAGTCCATTGGCGGTGTTTGCGCCAAACGACCTTAAACTGTTGAAGTCATTGGTAAAAACCCTAATTGAGTACGGTGTTGAAGACCTTGTGCTTGACCCTGGCACCTTTCCAAGTGAAGGCTTAGCTGATACGCTAAACAACTTCACAATGATTAGGAGAGCTGCTTGCAAAGGTGGAGACGAACTTTTAGGCTTCCCCTTGATAGGCGTGCCCATGACAACTTGGATGGAGAAAGGCGAAGCCCCAGCAGAAATTGTGAAGTGGAAAGAGGCTTACTTAGCATCCATGCTCATCGTCCGCTTTGCAGATGTTATAATAATGCACAGCGTTGACGGATGGTCTCTCCTCCCAACAGTTATACTGCGACAAAACATATACACAGACCCCCGCAAACCCGTAGCTGTAGAACCAGGCTTGAAGGTCTTTGGCACACCAGACGAAAACTCGCCGGTAATGTTCACAACGAACTTTGCACTCACATACTACACAGTAGCTTCCGACCTAGAATCCGCCAAACTGAACGCTTACCTGCTGGTTGTTGACACCGAAGGCATAGCGGTGGACAGTGCAGTGGCTGGAAGAAAATTGACAGCGGAAAAAGTTGCGGATGCCATAAAGGCTTCTGGATTAGAAAATAAGGTTAAGCATAGAAAACTCATAATTCCTGGAAAAGCCGCGCGGCTAAGCGGAGAAATCGAAGAACTCAGCGGGTGGCAAGTGATGGTGGGTCCAAGGGACTCTTCTGACATACCAAAGTTTCTACAGGAAAAGTGGACAGCACAAGCCTAGCATTTTTCCATTTTACCTTCATTTATCAAATAAAAAGGGAATAGAATTTTGTTTAGTATTCTTCTCCGAACTCTTCCTTAGGCTTTTTCTCCTTCTCTTTTTCCTTTTCCATGCCCTTCGCTGCAATCAAATCGTCAATCTTCAGTATCATGTTTGCTGCTTCCGTTGCTGATTTGATGACTTGCTGCTTCACCCGCAATGGTTCAACAACCCTCAGCTCAAGCATATCTCTGACTTTACCAGAGAAGACGTCAACGCCATAAGAGGGTGTAGCAACGCTTTCATGTTTAGCTCTTAAAGCAACCATAATGTCAATAGGGTCTAATCCAGCGTTTTCAGCCAAAGTTAGCGGAATTGACTCGACAGCATCCGCGAAAGCTTCGATTGCCAGTTGCTCGCGTCCGCCTACTTTAACGGCATAGTCTCTCAATTGCTTTGCAACCTCCGCTTCTGGTGCACCACCGCCTGGAACTATTTTTCCGTCTTCTATGGCGTTTCTGACGACGCATAACGCGTCATGCAACGAGCGTTCTGCTTCGTCGACGACGTGTTCTGTTCCGCCTCTGACAACAATTGTTACTGCTTTGGGGTTTTTGCACTCCCTTACGTAGACAAGCTTGTCCTCGCCTATCTTAACTTCCTCTACAATCTTTGCTTCCCCAAGTACATCTGATGTCAAGTCTTTAACGCTGGCTATAATTTTTCCTCCAGTAGCCCTTGCAAGCTTCTCCATGTCGCTGCTGCTGACGTTTTTAACTGCTAAGATGCCTCTTTTAGCCAAGAAATGTAGTGCTACGTCGTCTATGCCCTTCTCGCAGAAGACAACGTTTGCTCCGACCTCTGCAATCTTGTCAACCATCTCTTTCAGCATTCGCTCCTCTTCATCCAAGAAAAGCTTCATTTGCTCTGGGCTTTCAATGTTGATTTTTGCGTCAAACTCTGTTTTCTCAATCTCCAGCTTGGCGTTGAGCAGTGCAATTTTCGCGTTTTTGACAAGCTTTGGCATTTGTGGATGGGCAACTTCCTTGTCGATAACCATGCCTTTAACAAGTTCTGTTTCGTCTAGGCTTTTACCATGCTTCTTCAAAATCTTAATTAAATCAATGTCAGCCTTAAGCTTTCCATCTTTCTCCTCTGCAACTTGCTTTACAGCTTCAACAGCTAGTTTGGCAAAGTGTTCTTTAGCAACGGTTATGCCCTTGCTGCCCATAGAGGTAACAGCTATGTCAATAAGCCTTTCATCGTCATTTATGCCTACTGGCAACGCCATTTTCTCCAAGACTTCTTGGGCTTTTTCGCTTGCTTTCTTGAAGCCTTCAATAATAACCGTCGGGTGGATGTTCTGATCCAAGAGCGTTTCAGCCTTTGCCAGAAGTTCCCCGGCTAAAACAGCAGCGGTTGTTGTTCCATCACCAACCTCGTTATCCTGAGCCTTTGCGACTTCCACAAGCATTTTCGCTGCGGGATGCTGCACATCAAGCTCCTTTAGGATTGTCGCGCCGTCGTTTGTTATTGAAACGTCTCCGAAACTGCTGACAAGCATTTTATCCATGCCTTTAGGACCTAAAGTTGTTTTTACGGTTTCCGCTATTATTTTTGCAGCCATTATATTATTTCTCTGCGCCTCTCTTCCTGTTGTTCTGCTTGTTCCTTCCTTCAATATCAAAACTGGAACAGTTCCAGAAGGTGCGGCAGACATGAGACATCACCTCCACATGTTTTCTCATGTAGGGGGTGAATTATATTACAGCAATCTTCTAGACGAAAAGACACTTCTATATAAGCATTTCTAATTTTCGTGGGCTTTAACAATCTTGTACCCAGAAGCCTTACGAAGCCTATTCATAACGGCCAAACCAAGTCCCTCCATAGGTATCCCCTCTGCCACTATAACATCAACTTCCTCAGCGTCAAACTCTCTAAGAAGCCTAAACAGATTCTTAGCGATGGAAGCCAAATCGCCTCTACTTCCAAGAGATTTAACAACGCCAACTCCATAGTTTGCAACAGTTTCATTAGTGGCGAGAACCCCCACCTTTTTGCCTTCGCGAACCCAGAGTTCAGCTAGTTCCTTCACTTTGTTAAAAACTGCTGGCAGTTCCCCCTCAACAACAATCAAATCTGCCTGCGGAGCGTAATGCTTATGCCTAACACCAGGCGAACGTGCCCTCTCAACAGCTACTTCCTTATCCGCAAAGGCAACCGGATGAAGTCTCACTCCTTTAATAAACCGCTTTAAAACCTCGAATGGTGTTCCTCCGGGGCGAAGAATCTGCGGAGGACTAACAGTCAAGTCTAGAACAGTCGATTCCACCCCGATATAAGTAGGTCCGGCATCCAAAACAGCGTCTATCTTGCCATTAAGGTCCTCCAAAACATGTTCCGCCGTTGTCGGACTTGGTTTTCCAGCCAAATTCGCACTAGGCCCTATTATGGGGCATCCGCTTTTCCTTATCAGGGCTAATGCAACCTCATGCCTTGGCATTCTAATGGCTATGGTGTCCAAACCAGACACCGTCACGTCGGGAACAAATTCTGAACGTTTGAAAATTAGTGTTAAGGGGCCCGGCCAAAGCTCTCTCATAAGCCTTTCAGCAGAGGAAGGAACCTTTTTTGCGAGTCTGTAAACGTCTTTTATGTCTGCCACGTGAACTATTGGAGGGTTGTCGAGGGGGCGTCTTTTCGCTTTAAATGCGTCCAAAACTGCATTTGGATTTAACGCATCTGCCCCCAAACCGTAAACAGTTTCTGTTGGAAAAGCCACTAACCCTCCCTTCTTTATGAAGTTAGCTGCTATCTGAATTTTTTCTTTCTCCGGTTTTTGGGGGTTAACCTTTAACACTATGGTTTTCTTCATCGGTTTGTCGTGCTCTTACTGTTCGATTTTTCATAAAACGAATATGCTAGACTCCTTTATCTCTTCTTCTAGGCAGTTTGCCAATTATTCCGGAAATTTGGTTGATGCATGAAATTTGTGTTTGTCAAACAACGTAGTAGTCTATAACTTTCTTTATGCTTTTGGGCGCAGTGTGTCTTACCGCAAGTTGTTTGAGTATTTTTATCATTTGAGGCTGGAAACGAGCTATGTCTGTGAGGCTTACTAAGCCCACAAGTCGCTTTCCATCTACCACTGGTAGCTTTTTGATTTTCATCTGAAACATTAACCGTATGGCTTCCTCCAAATCGGTGCTGGGTTCAACGACGACAAGCGGGCTTGACATAACGTCTTTCACCTTCGTTTTGTTTGCATCTCTAGCCTCCGCGACAACTCTCTTCAAAAGGTCTCTTTCAGTTATTATGCCAATGGCTTTCCCCTTTCTGACGGCGATTAAGCAGCCTATCTCAAACTTGTTCATAACTTCTGCTGCCTCTTTAACAGTTAGGTTCTCATCTATTGTTATTACTTCCCTAACCATAACATCTTCAACCTTCAACGTCAAGCCGCTTTCCTCTTCGTCGGACAACAAACCACCGTCCTTTTTATCTCTTAAAACCCCATATATAAGTTAATGTGCGGAATTTTTCTCCTTTAAGCTGATTAAATTGCGAACAACCTCTTTGACATGTTCATTAGCGGGAATTTTGGCGCGTTCAAACTTTTCCCTAGGCTTAGTAAATGGTCGGGTGGCGTCTACGCCCACCTTGGTAGTTAAGCCTGTTTCTTGATCTGCTGAAGAGTCTAAGGATGAACCTCGAGCGTTCTCTATTATAATAAGGTCTTCGCTTGCCTGAAAACGTGTCGCAATAGCCCATTCGACATCAGAAATGTCAAAAACATTGATGTCCGAGTCCACAACAACGGCATGTTTTAGGCTTGGGTGCGCGGCAAAAGCTGCCAGCAGAGCGTTTTTTGCATCTCCGTCAAGCTGTTTATCTATCGAGATTACTGCGTGGAGCCATCCACTTCCGCCTTCTGAAAGGTTAACGGCGTGAACTTTCGGCACAACCTTTGAGACGGAATCCCAAATTAACACTTCATGAGGCAAACCCATCAAAAGCCTATGCTCAGCTCCAGACGGCAAAAGCGCTTGATAAACATAGTCCTTACGGTGCATGACGCCAACTACTTCCACAACAGGCTGCTTTCTCATAATGTCGTAGGTTCCAGTTATATCAACAAAGGGGCCCTCGTCAACTTCCTTTTTAACAGAGATTTTGCCTTCCAAAACCAGCTCTGCCTCTGCAGGGGCGTAGGCGTTTACATGTTCGCACTTGATTAAGCGGAGACCACCGTCCATCAAAGTGTTTGCAACCTCAAACTCGTTAACTCCAAAGGGAAGCGGTGAAGAGGCTGCAAGCATAACTGCTGGATGCACGCCAATAGAAATGGAAACATCTAAATCTTTGCCAGCTTCTTTCGCCATCGACCACAATTTAAAAAGGTGCCGTGGAACCAAGCGAATTGCCAAATGCTTCTTGTCCAAAAGTTGGAGACGATGCACAGACACGTTCTCGATGTCGCCATCAACGCTTCTGCCATACACAACTGCTGAGGTTATATAGGAACCCGCGTCCCTCTCGAAATGGCGGAGGATCGGAATTCCAGACAAATCACTCCCGGCAACTTCCTTCACTGAACCATCGCTTGCAATTTTTGGTTTTCTCGGTGAACGCCACGCCTCAGTCAATCTTCTGTAAAGGTCCCCCTCCTTAACATTAAGTGCTGCGCAAATCCTTTTCCGAGTTCCGCATACGTTAGCAACAACCATTGTCTTGTAGCCTTTCACGTTTTCGAACATGAGGATTGAGCCGTCTCTGTCGAAACTTTTCATTATGTAGGCTGCTTCAAACTGCGTGTTCACTTCATCCTTTATGTGTAGAATTTCTCCTTTTTCTTCCATCTTGTTAAGGAATTCTCTTAAGCTCATGTTGCTGTTCCCTCTTTTTCAGCCTCTGCTTGGACAACTTTTTCGATGAGCTTCATGAAAACTGATTGTGCTTGCATCTCGTTGACCTTTTCCAAGTATATTGATGCTAAGGCTATTTTCCCCTTTCTTGAGGCTATGTATTCAGCGAACATTCGGGCTGAAATCGCGTTTCTGTCGCCTAAGAGAACAGAAGATGATGGGGGACCAAGCATGTCTCTCGGCTTTGGAACCGCAATGGCTAGTGTTCCAAGCTTGTCTTCTCTCTCGCTTAGAAGAATTAAGCACGCGTTGCTTGTTTCCATGTAAACTGCCAGAAAATTTGTGTCCAGCTCTACCATTTCGCCTTTAACAATTTTTGCGCGTTCCATTGTTTTTCTCCATTCCATATTTATAGCCTACATATTCACTATTTATTGTTTTCAAGGGTGATGCCGCAATATGACCGAGAACAGGGCTGAAAAAATCTTGGAGATTTTGAGAAAAACCTTTACAATGCCGAAGTGGATAGCTTCGACAAAAGACGCGTTTGAAACCTTAATTGTCACGGTAATTTCACAGAACACCAACGACAGAAACACCGCTAGAGCCTTCGAAAAACTTTCGAAACAATTTGATATAACGCCTGAAGCCTTAGCGAACGCGGAGATAAGCCAAATTGAAGAATGCTTAAAAGTGGCTGGTTTGTACAGAAACAAAGCCAAAACAATAAAGCAACTTTCAAAAATAATCCTTGAAAAATTTAACGGCAACCTAAACGCCATCTTATCATTGCCGCTTTCTAAAGCAAGAGAAGAGCTCCTTCAACTTCCGGGAGTTGGACCGAAAACAGTCGACGTTCTATTGCTCTTTTGTTCAGAAAAACCCACAATTCCCGTGGACACTCACGTTAACCGCGTGGCAAAGCGCTTAGGTCTAGCACCCCCTAATGGAGATTACGAACTGGTTCGCGGTTCTCTTGAGGCGCTTTATAAACCAAAAGATTACTTGGCAGTTCACATACTGCTGATATCGCTTGGCAGAAGATACTGCAGAGCAAGAAACCCATTGTGTAAGGGATGTCCCGTGAACACGCTTTGCCCATCTAAACAATTATAGACAAGGAATAACCAACATGCAAAGTTCTACTCAACAGTTGCGAACTCAAGGGGTTCTTCCTCAGCAAAAGCCGGAATCTCCCTCATATTCTTGTCAAGTTTAACTCTCCCAAAGGCAACCGCTGAAACTTTCTCGGAGACCGGCGTATAAATTTTCAAAGTTTTCCTAGCGAAGTCAACCTCATGTAAAATGCCTATTCCAAGAAACTTTCTTTTCTGGTCATACAAAGCCGTGAGCAATCCTGCCTCTTCGCCTTTCCGAGTAACGACAACCTTCTTTTTAGCGAATTCCTCAATCCTTTTGATGTTATCTCCATCAACCCAACGACTTCTTCCAATAATTATGCAGATTTTGTCTGGTAACTCAGCAAAGTGTAGTGGTTTCGTTCCCAAAAGTTCGTAAATTTTCCTCGCGTATCTAATATTTCCTGAAGCTCTACCCAAACCAAGCAGCCAATCATCCTCTATTTTCAGCCAGTTTATGGGGAAAGATTGCACTTTCGCGTTTTTCAAGTACTTTATGTATCCAAGCTCCCTCAAGCTTTTGCGTTTTTCCCTACTTCTCTGCCTAATAGCCACAGGGGAATCTACAACGACTTTTTTGAACGTTCCAAGAGCGTTTAAAAGAGGTGTTAACTCGTCTTTTTGTTGAATGCAGAAAATAAGGTCCGGGTTAAGTTCCTCAACAAGCCTAACTTTGTAGTTTACAGCGTCTTCTCCCTCAACCCAACCGTCAGTGTTTATTACAACAAAATCGGGGTTGCCTTCAATAATTTCCCTCTTCAATATAGCTAGTCCTTCAATCACCTTGTTTACGGCTGCGCTTGGAGACGTTGCACCAACAAAAAAGGCGTTCTTCAGTTCTAAATTGAATAAGTCGGTTACGGGTTTTGTGACAAAAGCGTATGCAACCGTGCATGGTGGTCCTATATCAGATTGACCTAGATCCCCGTCTAAAACCGCAACTTTCCGTTTTTCCCTCAGTAAATTGTTTATCAGATATGTGCAGAAACTTGTTTTTCCAGAGTCAACTGTTCCTAAAACAATTGCGGCGGCTGGTTTTGTATCAAGCTTCGCGAGTTCTTCATAAGCGCTGTTCCATGAAGGAGGAATAGTGTTTCCATCAACTTCTTCAACGCTTGCGTTTTCTCCCAGCGAAATCTGGAAACTTGCCTTTTCCGTCACCACAAATGGTAACCTTTTGCCCTCCCTTATCACAACTTTGCTTGAACTTCCAAGGATCGAACCGAAAACCTCAGCTTTACCCGAGACGACCGTGACAGAAGCTGGTCCGTCAACTAGCAGCGTTTTGCCACTTTCAACTGTCCGATTCATTTCCTCTCTTCCTCGGAAATGCATACCCGCTTCTTCCAGCTATCTTCATGGCGGACACAATGTCCCTAACTCCTCGTCTATGCTTGTTATCACTTAAGTAACGGTTTGTCCCCGCCTCACTTACACTTTCCAAGACAACATATGGCGGCGAAGCCTCATCTAAAGCCTCTAGAAGCTTCTCCTTGTATGCACGAACTCCATCACCGACTTTTATAGAAACCGAAGTTGTTGGCGTCCTTTCAATGTTCTTCAAAACGCTCTTAATTTTTTCTAAGGTTTCCTCTACGCTGAAACAGTTTTCTGTCTTTATGACTTTTCCGTCAGCCAAAACCGCGAGACCGAAAACTTCGCCGGGATCTATACCTATAACTATTTTTTCGTATGCTTCTCTTCCTTCAAGGATTTGGATTGCTTGATTTACTATGGCTTCTGGCTCAGTGTTCTCTTGAAAAACTAAAATTTTTTCATGGTTTATTTGGTTCTTCTCCTTTTCTGTGGTTATAACCACCTTAATTTCTATTGGAATTGGTTCCCCGGGGATTAAACTTAAAAATGGTAGGTTTCTCTTTTTCAACTCGCTAACAATTAAGTAGTATGCCTTCCCTGAAACCGTTGCCACCGCAATCTTCGCTTTCATACATCCTTTCCTATTTTGGTTTTGAACGCAAGACAATTATTAGTTTCGTAACTTATATTCGTTGATGTGAGCGGCTTTGCTACCAAATATCCCAACGGGCTGTAAATCCATTGACAATGCTTTGGGCGGGGGCATACTGCCCGAAAGCGTCACTCTAATATATGGGGAGGCTGAAACCGGAAAAACCACCCTAAGCATGCAATGTGCCGTAAACTGTGCGGAGATGGGCTACAAAACGCTTTTCGTGGACTGCGACGCCACATTCTCTGCGCATAGGCTTTCTCAAATCGCTTCTGGAAACCTCAACAAAATTGCGGAGCACATACTTTTAATGAAGCCAAGCAACTTCTATGAACAAGGCGTAGTCATAGACCACATAGCAGACTACATAACCAAAAGCTTCGGGCTTGTGGTTTTCGACACGATCACGTCCCTTTACCGCTCTGAGGTTTCGGAATATCCGGAAAAAACGTTCAAGCTGAACCGCGAATTAAACAGGCAGGTAGCAGCTTTGGCGCAAATTGCAAGGACGCACAAAATCGCAGTTTTGATGACAAGCCAAGTTCGAAGCGTTATCAATGACGTTTATGTTGGAGTGGAGCCTGTTGGAACGAGAGTTTTAAAATTTTGGGCTGACACAATAATCGCTATGAAACCCACCGAAAACTCCAAAACAATTAAGGCAGTGCTAGAAAAAACTCCAAAGGAAACCAGCAGAGAAAGCCAGCCATTAACATGCTATTTAAGAATAGATGAGAAGGGAATAAGCGAAAACTCCTTTCATCGACTATAAGGGCGTTTACACATGCAGCTAATCATTGAAGCTTTGATGTTTATACTCCCCGCCTATTGCGCAAACGCCTTGCCAGTAATAACTGGAGGGGGGCTTCCACTAGATTTTGGAAAGAGTTTCATCGATGGAAAACCAATTTTTGGAAGAAACAAAACTTTTCGGGGTTTCTTTTCAGCGCTGGTAGTGGGGACGGCTGTTGGTTTTGCAGAGAACGCTTTTCTCAATTACCCAAAGAATGTTCAAGGTTTCCAGTTTGGTTTTTTGTTGTCATTTGGGGCTTTGTTAGGCGATTTAACGGGAGCTTTCATTAAAAGGAGACTTGGACTTGCACCCGGAGAACTGTTGCCGGTCATTGACCAAATCGACTTTATAGTAGGGGCTCTTTTATTTGCGTTCCCTCTAGGAATAGTCTCGTGGGAGCTTACGTTTGTAGTATTGATTATAACTCCGCCAATACATTTACTGACCAATTTTGCAGCTTACAAACTGGGCTTAAAAAATAATCCTTGGTAGAAAGGTTGTCAACCAATTTTTGACTTTATAATGGCTTCTAGGAGTATGTAGGCTAATAACAGCAGCGTTATCCCAACCAGAAACATCATGTAGGCTTGCCTTGGCTTGTAGGCATACTTTGTACTCTGATATATGGACATCAAACCAATAACGCCAAGCGAGTATAGAATCGTTGCAGTAATGCTATCGGCTACGAACTGTTCTGAAAGTTGCGGATATAGAAAGATGAAGCGTCCCCCATAATAAACAGCGGGTAAAGGCTTCATGATAATGTCGTATAAGCCGCCTCCAAGCAAGAACACAGCGAAAGCTACAGCCATTACTGAGAGGGCGAGAGTTGAGGGTTTTGCCGTTGATATTCTCTTGTACAACCTGTTCATCGAATATGAAATTGAGGAAATTCTTTTCTTAACCTTCAGCGACATTTTGGCTTTCTCCACTTTTTATTAGGTGTTCCGCCACCTCTTTAGCCCATTCTCCTGTCAATGGATTTTTAGCAACCTCACTTAAATACTCTCTCCAGGAGATTTCTAAAGCTTTTTTCCAAGCGGCATACTTCTTGGTGATGCTTTCGTAAGCTTTCATATGTAACTCGCAAAAGCCTTTATCCACTGCTTTTCTGCTACAGATTTGACATTTCAATTTTCTTCATTCTCTCCTCTTTTATTGGGCATTTCGGGTTGAAACATAGGTTCCACGGGCGTCTTCCCTTAAGCTTAACCTGAACTGTTGGCCAACCGCATCCGCGGCAGTTTTTGCCGAGTGGTCTTACAGTGCCCCTTTGCGGTAGTGGAAATGAGGCTGAACACAATTTTTTGAAGTAGTTTGTGCAGCCGATGAATCGTTTGCCTGTTTTCCTCGAATAGAGTATCATGAGTTTTCCAGAGTTGCAGATTGGGCATGTGCCTATGGTTCTTTCTTCTAGCCTGGCTCTTTTTATGGCGTTGCTTAATTGTTCGCCGATTAATTTCTCTTTCTCCTTCAATTCTTCTATCGCTGGCTTGAGGATTTCAACAGCGTCCACCAGAATGTTTTCTCTTTTCTCGTTGTTCAATTGAATCTTGTCCATTTTTTCTTCAAGTTCCTTTGTTAACTTCACGGAAACAACTGTGGGACAGTATTGCTTTAAGACCTCCATAACCTCAAACCCTAAGTCTGTGACAACCATCCTCTCGTCGCGGATATACTTCCTATCATACAATGTCTGTATGATGTCTGCCCTCGTGGCTTTTGTCCCAATTCCTTCTTCTTCCATCCTCTTTAAGAGGCTGCCGGGGTTATATCGGGGTGGTGGTTTGGTGAATTTGTCTTCTAGAATAACTTTCTTGACATTGACTTTTTGTCCTTCCTTTATTGGCGGCAAAAGAACTTCCTCTGACCTCACATAAGGTCCGTAAAAACGCATCCACCCTTCCTTCAAGATTCGCCTTCCCCTCAAATAGAAGCGGTGTCCATTAACGTTGATGTGAACTTTCATGCTTTGCCTTATTGCTGGCTCTTCAAAAACCGCCATAAACCTCCTTACAACAAGGTCCCAAAGGTTTCTTTCTTGGTCGCTTAGAACTCTTTCCGGAAGATTTCCCGTCGGGTAGATGGCTGGGTGCGCTGGGTCATCTTTCTTTCCTTCTTTTGGTTTCAGTTCTGGTTTTGCGAGGAGTTCCGCTGTTAGCTTCTTGTATTCGGGAGCTTTGCCTAAGTTTTTCAGTATTTCCTCGTAGTTAATGGTTGGTGGAAGTTTTTGGCTACTTGTTCTAGGATAGGAGATCAAGGCGTCTAGGTAGAGACGTTGGGCTATGTCTGACGTTCGCATTGGCGTATAGCCAAATAGGCTGTAGGCTTCGCTTTGAAGGGCTCCTAAATCAAAGGGCGTTGGCGGCAACTGCTGGAACTGCTTAACTTCAATTTTCTCTACTTCCCCATCTTTCCCCTTACACTCATTTAATATCGCGTTTGCCTCACTTTTGGTCTCAATAATGTCCTTTTCATATTCAGCCTCGAAAGTCGTCCCATCGATTTCGATTTCCGCTTTGATTTCCCAATATGGTGTTGGCACAAAACTTCTGATGGCTTTTTCTCTGGCGATAAGAAATCTTAAGGTTGGTCCTTGCACTCTTCCGGTGCTTAATGTTGCGTATTTTCCGCTCCAGTCTCTTGCTGCTATGGTTAAAGCCCGCGAGAGGTTTACTCCATATAGCCAATCCACCTCATGTCTTGTTCGCCCTGCCTCTATTAACGCGAAATCAAGGTGAGGTAATAGCTCAGCGTAGGATTTTTCCAGTTCCTCTTTGGTTAATGTTGAATACTTCATCCTCTTTGAGACGCTTTCCTTGTTTCCACATGCATATTTTAGTATGCAGTATCCGATGATGCTTCCCTCTATGTCATAGTCACATGCGTCAATAAACATGTCAGCATCCTTTGCCAGTTTAGAAATTGTCTCAAGCCACACTCGAATCTGTTTTGCGCCTCTCTCGGCAGCGTACCTTGGCACCCATTTAAAATTAAAAACTGGGTAATAGTTTCTTTCGCTTCTTTCTCCAGTGACGGTGTAGAGGTGGCCTATGGCTGGTACAACAACTATTTCTCTGTCCCTTTTAGCTACATAATAGGGCACTCCGTTGTCTTCTTTTTTGCTTGTTTTCCCATTTGCGTCAAGGGCTGACGCTATTCTTTGCGCCGCATCTGGCTTTTCTGTGATGATGAGTGTGTATTTTCCCATTCAGGGCACAAACCACATTAACGGCATTGAAATGGCTGGTTTCCAAATTAAGCGTTATAGAGGAAATTAAAAGTTTCTGTGCGAAACGCATGGTTAAAGCTCTTAATCATAGAAAATTCTTCTAGTGAGTTGGTTGAGGAGGCTATTCAAACCCCTCTACAAAAGCTTTAACGTTTTTGCCCAAAACCTTGTGGTTGTAGCCTCCCTCTAGAACGGCGTATCTCCTTCCGTTGCAAGCTCTTTCTGCAAAATCCTTTACAATTTCAGCCGTTTGAAAGTAATCATCAGTGCTCAAGATGCCGCCCCAATCCTGTTCATGGCGGTCGAAGCCAGCAGAAACAGCCACAATGTCGCATTTTGAAACCGAACTCAAGAACTCCTCCAAATCATTAAAGAATTTTTCTCTATCCCCATCTGCGATGTGGTGGTACAAAACATTTGGAGAATTTGCGAAGATATTTGCCGTCCCATCTCCAAAATGAAGGTCTATGTCTAGAATGACAGCCTTTGCAATTAGACCCTTTCTAAGCAATCTCTCAACGGAGATGGCCACATTGTTGAAGTAGCAAAAGCCCCAGCAACTGTTTTGGCTGGCGTGGTGTCCCGGCGGTCTTATAACTCCAAAGGTTGGTTCGCCTTTCATGGCGGTTTCAGAAGCCTTAATGGCGCCTCCAACAGCTAGCAAAGCAACTTCATAAATTGCAGGCGTGCTCTTAACATATTCTATGTGGCTTTTTCCATGAACAAGCGCCACATCATCATCTGTAGCCATTTCGGGTTCAACAATCTCGAAGCTGCTTAACTCTTTCATGATGGATTCAATTCGGTTTGGCGCAGCAGCTGGGTCGGAAGAGTACACTCTGCAGTAGTTTTTGTGGTAGACTATTTTCATCAACATCCCCAATCTAACTTTTACACGTGACTTCCAATTAAGCTAATATCAAAACAATAATTGGCAAGCGATGTTTTCCCTCTTAAAGGCATTGGCAAGCTCCATTTTCTTCTCTTCGAAGAAGTTGCGGTTTCTAGCGTATTCCAATCCGTTTTTGCTATATACCCAATCTGCGTAATGATAGTTCATTTTGTCAACCAACACATAATCCACTTTTCCAATTAATCGCGTCACCAAACCCTCAGCCTTTGGAAGCAACGGCGCGATCATTGCAAAGGTTTTAATGCCTATCGAATGGAGTTCATCCAAAGCTTCAATCCTCTCTTTAATCGAGGGCGCGTTAGGCTCAAAGGTTTTTCTGATGGCTTCGTCTGACGTGGTAATTGTAAACCCAACCTCGATGTCACCAAATTTTTTCAGCGTTTCTATATCCCGTAACACGAGGGGCGACTTAGTTTGAATTGTGACAGGCCCAACCATGCCTTGACAAGACTTCGAGGCATCTTTTCGTAAGTTCATATTTTCTTTCAAGCGGCTGGTATGGATCGCATACTCCGCTTATCCAAACCCTTCCAACTTTTCTTTTCCTCATTTCGCGTTGCAACAGTATTGGCGCGTTAATTTTCACGTCAACAAACTTGCCCCAGGGCTCTTTATGTCCAGTTACTCTTTTCATGAAACGGGCATAACAATAGGTGCAGCCATGCTCGCATCCAATGTAGGGATTAACAGCGTAATCAAAAACTTTTGATTCGGATAGTATGGTTTTTGCGTCTGTTTCCCTAACTATCATGGAGCATCAACCATCTTTCGCGTGTTCAACCGAGGTGCGAAAGAATTTTTGAAGAAAGGGATTTGCGGAATGTTCGCCTCACCTTCTCTAATGGTTCCCCAATAATGGTGATTTTGTTCAAGTCACATGTTCCAAGGCCTTTTTCCTCGGCTAAAACGAGATGTTTAACATCTTTTGGGTCTACACCCATGACAGCGGCGCCAACGGCATCAACTGCCACTGGATCCACTCCAGCGATAACCAAATCCATTTCCACGGGGTTTCCGCTTGTTTCATGTCCTTCCCCAGCTATTATCCCATCTATAACTGTTAGACTTGGTTTTAGTAACGACGCCAAGTCAGCGATGTTTTTGCTGAGCCGCCCGTTATGCATAAAACCTTTAGAAGCTAACGCGCCCATCATGTTCTTCAAGCCTAATGTGACTGTCGCCATCCTGTGAATCTTAAGTTTTGGAACGCTCACTATGATGCTTTGTAAAGCCGTCTTAGCCACCTTCACCTTCTTAAGTGATAGGGGATTAGGCGGGTAAGCTTCAACAAACTCGTCTCTGTTTAGGTCAACAAGTTTTACATTCCATCTTTCTGCAACAGTATCGACTCCTGCAACTCTGAAAGCTTCAAAAGTGTCAGCCCACCCGCTTCCTTCACCTATAACAATATTCTCCATTCCGCCTTCTTTCAAGAACTTCACAACGCCCTCTATTACCCTACTATCGGTTGTGACGCCTGTCGATGGGTGTTTCGAGTCAATGTAATTGGGCTTAATCAAAATTGGCTTATCCGCGGAAAATATGAAATCCAAGTCAGATTCAACCATTTTGAGGGCGTTAACTGTCGTTTCTACAGGGTTCGCTCCTTTTACAATGGCAACTTTGACCATCTGAGAGCACTTACAAAGTTTAGTTTGCTTGCGTCGATTTGAATCTTTCTTTAGCAGAATAGGCAACCAATAAATATGTCGCGAACATTACTTTTCCATTGTTAAGGGGGATTATCGTGCCCCAACGTGTTATTTGCCAAGGATGCGGTCAAGTGTTGTACGAGGGAGTTGACCTTAAACCTCCCGACGAGATTCTAAACCAATATAACGGAAAATGCCCGAAATGCGGCAAAAAACTCTCACTAATACCCATTGACGTGGACGTGAAACCCCTCAAATAAACAATTGTCAAGGAATAAAACTTGACGGAAAAAACCCGAAAAACCCAACTTTACAACTTTCACAAACAAAATGCGAAAATGACAATTTTTGCAGGGTTTGAAATGCCCCTATGGTATAGGGGCATAATCCCCGAACACCTAGCCGTGCGCAACAGCGTGGGCATTTTTGACATATCCCACATGGGAAGGATAATAATTGCCGGCGCTGATGCTGAAAGTTTCCTAAACTATGTTATAACAAATGATGTAACTGCTCTATCGCCGAACAGCGCCCAATACTCGGTGATGTGCAACCAGAACGGAGGCATAATAGACGACTTCGTAATCTACTGCCTAGAAAAAAAGAGGTTCATGCTGGTTTCAAATGCAACTAACCGCGAAAAAGACTACAATTGGTTAATGGAAAACTCCAAAGGCTTTGACGTAAAAGTAGAGGAAGTATCAGATAACGTTGCGATGTTCGCGGTTCAAGGACTAAACGCCGAAAAAACACTGCAAAAAATTTCGACGGAAAACTTGAGCAGAATTGAACGTTTCAAATGCACATCCACACGCATAGCAAACACAGAAGTGTTCCTTTCCAGAACGGGATACACAGGCGAAGATGGATTCGAAATATTTGTGTGGGATGCATCCCTAACCAAGCCAGACAACGCCGTAAAAGTGTGGAGCGCAATCCTCGAGGCGGGTAAACAATATGGAATAGAGCCTTGTGGTCTCGGAGCAAGAGACACTTTAAGACTTGAAGCTGGAATGTGCCTTTACGGAAACGACATAGACGAAAACACAACTCCCCTCGAAGCCGGATTAGGCTTTGTTGTGAAACTAAACAAGGAAAACTTCATAGGAAAAGAAGCCCTGCTAAAACAAAAAACCGAGGGAATCAAACGCAAACGCGTTGGAATACAAATGATTGAACAGGGAATACCGCGACCAAGTTTCGAACTCTACGATGATGAAGGAAAGAAGATAGGGAAGTTGACCAGCGGAACATTTTCGCCGATTCTTAACTGTGGCATAGGAATGGGCTATGTTCTAACGTCATACGCTCAAGAAGGAAAAATCGTGCATGTAAAAATTCGAAACAAAAATGTGAAGGCGAAAATCAAAGCCTTTCCCTTCTATGACCCGGAAAAATATGGGTACAAGCGTAAACTTTGGTGAACGGTTATGTTGCTCAACTTCGCTTTCTACCGTAAGAATAATAAAACACTTCCATAATCTTGTAGGAGAGATGACCAGAATGAAACTGACCGAAGCCGTAACACGAGAACGCGTCGTGGCCGGACTAAAAAGTTTTGGCAAAATCCGCATAAAAATAGACCATGCATCATTAATGACCTATTCAATTCTGCTGTTAATCCTCTTCATCGCCTTCACTGTACGCGCGTTCCCCCTCCGCTGGGAATTACAAAAAGACGTGATATCTCTTTCAGAGTTCGACCCCTACTTTCAATACAGGCTAACAGAGCACATGGTGCAATATGGTTTGCTGTCGCCTTACTGGCCGGAGCCATGGATTGACACTCAACGTTGGTATCCAAACGGGCAGAACATGGCAATGTCATACCCAGCATTGCCCATGACCGCAGCAGTTCTCTACATTATCGTCTCAGCTTTAGGTGTGAGAATTGAATTGATGAGTTTCTGCGCAATCTTCCCCGCGATCTTTGGCACATTAGCGTGTTTAATTATTTATTTCATCGGAAAAGACATCGGAGGAAAATTTGCGGGCATGCTTTCAGCCCTCTTTTTAGCCTTAAGTCCCTCTTATATTCAAAGAACTTCAGTCGGGTTCTTTGACGACGAAACTATAGGAATAGTTGCCCTCTTATTGTTTATTTTCATGTTTCTAAGGGCTATTGAAGAAGAAAGACCTATTAGCTCTACCATAAAATATTCGCTTGGAGCCGCCGCAGCATTAGCGTACTTCTGTTCTGGCTGGGGAGCATCATACTATCCGGTGGGCTTAACGGTGCTCTTTGTTTTTGTGTTGATACTGCTTAGAAGATATTCACAGCGTCTCCTCTTATCGTATAGCATAACCTTTGGTTTAGGACTATTTATCGCAATAAACGTTCCATATGTTTCACCAAGGTATCTAACAACTCAAGTCATAATGGCAGTTGCTGGTGTTTTTATCCTTCTTTTAATAAGTGAGATTCTCCGTGCCCTGACAACTTCGCGTTCAAAAGTCTTATGCGTTATAATATCTTTGGCGGCGCTTGCAGGTGGTTTTGCTGTACTTTGGCAGTTGGGTTATATGGAAGCTGTGGCTGGCAAGTTTCTTTCTGTTCTAAATCCCTTCACACGTGCGGAGTCACCCTTGTTCGAGTCTGTTGCTGAACATAGAATTTCAGCTTGGGGCTCCATCTACTACGAGTTTGGGGTAGGAATAATCTTCTTTCTAGCAAGTTTAGCCTTCGCCATGAGAAATCCAACGAACAAAAATCTGTTTCTGCTTCTCTTCGGTTTAACATCCCTTTACTTTGCATGTTCAATGGTGCGTTTACTCGTAATATTGGCTCCAGCTTATGGACTTCTTGCGTCCCTTGGTGTTCTCACAATTCTAAAACCGTTTATCGCGTTGCTGACGGAGCCGCCAAAGGTTTTTGCGAAAGCAAAGCATGGTTTGGAACGTGTTGGCAAAGAGTTCAGCGGAACAGTTGTCTTCCTCATATTCATCATTTTAATGACGAACCTTGCCTTTTCGCCGCAGACGGGCGGCATACCAAAAGTGTACAGTCAAGCTTATGCCCCAGTTACAATTTCTGCTGGCAGTCTCCCCATAGCGCCAAACGAACCAGTACAAGAATGGTTTAACGTGCTTAATTGGTTAAAAAGCAACGTGGGATACAAGCCCAACAATGAAAAAGTTGTATGCAGCTGGTGGGACTATGGATATTGGCTGGCGATAATCGGTAATGTAACGTCGCTTGCCGACAACGCCACAATAAACAATACACAAATAGAGAATATAGGTTTTATATTCATGGCTAATGAAACCAATGCGCTAAAAATGCTAAAACTTTATAATGCAAAATATATCTTGGTATTCACAACTTTGGTTGCTGTAAAGTCTGGAGATAACTGGTATGCAGGTTGGGCTGGCTACGGCGACGAGGGCAAATGGATGTGGATGGCGAGAATCTCTGGAAAAGCACAAACTCGCTTTTTGAAAGGCGACACCAATGGTGATGGAAAAACGGATGTCCCTAACTTGATAGATGAAGCTTCTTCATGGGTTAATGAGACTAAATTTGGGCAATACAACACTAACACAAGTAGGTGGGAGTGGAACGATGCTGGAAAGAACTCTACAATTTATAAACTGATGAGCTGGGGAAAACAACGGTGGTGCGACCAAAACGGCGCAAGCCCCGACGAATCTGGTGTTCAGCCCGTGTATTTCAAGGAAGCTTACTTTGCAGGGCTGGACTTATCCGGAGACGAAGGACTCAACCGGTATCCACTAGCTTCAGACCGTTGTCTTATTCCACTTGTGTGTCTCTACGAAATTGACTGGCAAAAATACTACTCAAACCAATAATGGAGCGATAGCTTAGTTTGTTTCCCAAAGTTCCAGACCAGCACAAGCCAAACAAGCCCTTGGTTCCAACGGGTTTAGGCGTAATATACGTAATAGTCAGCGCAGCCTACCTTTTCCTGCTACACTATTCAATCAACACTGAAGGGGCTTTAACCTTAGCTGCCTGCATACTATTTGGCGGTTTTATGGGATTGCTTGATGACTGGATGGATTTACGATGGCGTTACAAAGCCTTTTTCCCGCTGGTAGCTGCGATTCCGCTTATTTCTTTGGCGACGAAACTTGGGCTTCGCACATCTATAACTGTCCCATTTCTTGGAACAATCGCCTTTGGTTATTACTACTACTTTATTATTGTTCCGTTAATTGTGACAGTAGCTACTAATACTGTGAACCAGCTTGGTGGATTAAACGGGTTGGAAACAATTTGCCCTGCAATAATCTTGATTGGATTACTAAGCCTTTCAGGCTCTAACGCTGTTCTTTTATACATTCCGTTAATTGTTTGGCTTTTACTTGCCTTTTTTAATTTTCAAGGAAAAATTTTTGTTGGGAATTCTGGGTCTTTTGCCATAGGGTTGACGATAGCTGCATTTGCAATAATTACTGATTTGAAGTCTTTTCTGTTAATTGCGCTTTTGCCGTACATTGTAAATTCTTGTTTGATTCTGTTGAATTATTTCTTTTTTAGAACTAAGGCAAATGTTTCCTTTGATGGGAAGAAGCTTTTTTCCGATCATAGAAGAAGCCTCATTACGCTCATCACTTATAATCGTCCTTTGACTGAACGCAAGGTAGTTATAATAATTTCTATTTTGGTTGCGTTGTCAACTTTTGCTGCTTTGCTATTTCAGCTGTCTATGACTTAACATGTACGTGTTGCCATGCGACACACAAAAGGCAAAAATCGGTTTGGAACGAGGCTAATCTTGGAGGTTTAGAGGACAAAATCGCGCACTTAATGTTTAATGTGAGGAATCAAAAATCTGCCCAATATTATATGTTCCAAACGTTTCGGTTAACGTAGAAATCACCAGTTTGGCAGGAGTTAGACTAGATGTAAAAGCAAAGACTGAAACGGTCAATTTTGATGTTAAAGCCAAACTGGAGGAAAGGGAGCGCAAAAGCCAAATGGTTGTTGTTGGCTTCAGCCTTTTTCTCACTACCAAGCCAAGCATTGTGAAGTTTGAAATTGAGGGTGTTGCAACCTTAACGGGCAAAGACGCCGAAATAAACAAGATGCTGGAAATTGACCCGGAAACAAAAGTGCCATATGTCTTTCAAAGGGTTTACCAACATGCGTTTATGGCGATGTATCTCCTCTCAACAATTTTGGATGCTCCTCCGCCGCCCTATGATTTGTTATTCTCCAAAAAACAGGGAATGGCGGGAGAAGAAGTAAACGTGGAAATCGGCGAAACCGAAGCGGTTGGCGTTGAAGCTGGAGCCGAGGAAGTAAGTGTTTCTGAAAAATAAGTTTTCAGTAACCCTTAATAAGCATAGGTTCACTTTGTCTAGGAATTGTTGATGGCGGGTGAGTGGACCTCCACCCGTTCCGCCAATACAAACCCCGGAGTAGGAGGTGAAAAGTTGAAATTTGACAGTAGAGATTTAGCGTTAACAGCGGTTTTTGCCGCACTTTATGCCGTCTTGGTTATTCTTTTGGCGCCAATAAGTTTCGGAATCTATCAAGTTAGAATTGCTGATGTTTTACTTCCCTTATCGATGATATTTGGACTTCCAGTTGCCATTGGGTCAAGTTTGGGTTGTTTGGTTGCGAATGTTTACGGCGGTTTAGGCGTCATCGACATTGTGGGCGGAGCAACTGCAAACTTTCTGGCATGTATCTTAGCGTGGTATATTGGCAGAGGCGGATTTGCACGTAGGCTTCTGGGAAGTTTTGTTGAAACACTGGTCATAACTACAATTGTTGGTGGTTATTTGTCGTTAATATTTGATGTCCCAGTTGAGTTCGGATTGTTCGGCATCTTTGTCGGTTCCATAGTGGCAATCAACATCTTAGGCTTCGCTCTCGAAGAAATTTTACAACAAAACGGCGTATGGAAAAGGCACACTGAAAAGGTCGCCATAAACATTGATGCGCATGGTGCTACATGAAGCGTTCCAGTTTTGTTAATCCTATTATTTCGTCGAAGTCTAATCCTAACGCATCCAGAACTTGGTCGAATGTTGAGTGGAGATAGGCTATGTACTTGTCCACATCAATTTCATTTTTTGTCGCTAACTCTACTGGTTTGACATGAGGTTCGTTGATGACTTTTACGAAGCTTATTAGGTCGCCTGCCTTAGGCTCTACACCTCCCTCTTTTAGGATTCTTGCTGCTTTTACATGTTGGGGTGTTGTTTTTGTGTAGCGTTCCGGCTGTTCGCCTAGGACTACGTTGAAGGCGAGTTCGTTTAGGCTTTCCCATTCGCGTCTTTTCAATCGCATGTAGCAGTCGCGGATATTTTTTATTATGTCCTTTTTTGCGTCTTCGAAGTCTGCTGGGGTTTTGACGGCGGCTAAGCGTTCTTTCATTTTGTCGAAAGCCCTTTTGATAAACAGCGGTATGTGCTTCTTTTTGCCAGTCAACCCCTTTACATCGACGCTTCCATCTTCCAGAACTCCTAGATAATTCTTCTTTCTAGAGCTGAAAACCGCATATCGGTAAACCTTGTCCACGTCCAAGCTCATTTTCAGTTCGCGCTCTGTCCATTCTCCGAGTTCGCGGATTTGCTCTTTTGAAGGGTTCTTTAAGAAAACGCTGTCTGTATCTCCGTAAAGCACTTGTATGCCAAGTTCTTCGGCTCTATTGATTATTTGGGTTATTGCGTGTCTTCCAATGGCTGCTGTTGCTTCAGCAACTGGTGGACAGTAGAGGTCGAAGGTTTCGGCTCCAAAAACTCCGTAGCTGGCGTTTAGGATTACTTTGAGCGCTCCCTGTATAATGTTGTACCAGCTTCTAAGCTCTGCCACTAAAACCTTGTCTTTTGACTTCGGCTTGTACCATTGTACCCGCAAGTCTCTAAGCGAACCTATCAGTAAACTTTCTAAACCCCGCTTTTTTGTGCAGACCCAATGGGGTGTTCCTGGAACGAGGTTTGTGCGGCATTCCGGGTGTGGACATAAAATGGACTGGTAGCCTAAGTTCCAAACCTTCATTATTGAGGGGTATAGGCTTGGAAAGTCCATCACGGCAACGTTAAAGTGGACGCCTGGAACTGGCTCAACAACTATTGCGCCTTTGTACTTTTTGCCTTTAATTATGGCTTTTGTCGCCGTCTTGCCCTTTAAGGCTAGGATGTCTTCGGCGTTTGGGATAAGCATGTTTCTTCTGCGGTGTTCTCTGTGCATGAAATTTCTTATCCAGCGAGAAACACCTTGTCGGCAAACGTCCTCCATCGGCATGCTGCTGATTCTAGCCAAAACAAGAATAAGCTTCATCACTAGTTCATCTTCAAAGTTCGTAAGTGTGAAGGTGATTTCCGCGTCTCTAAAACAGTATTTGGCAAGCTCAGTGTAGGTTAACTCGCCTATGCTCTTTTCTAGAGGTATCTTCTCCATTCCAATGAGGGCTTTGCCAACATCGTCAAGTGTGACATCGCGATAGCGGTTGTTGAAGGCGTAAATTTGGATTGAGCGGTTGAAGAAAAACTTGTAAAGGTCTATGTGAACACCATACTTCAGAAGGCATACACGCCTACCCACATCTATTGGAACATCATCCCTTCTGAAACCGAAATTCTGCGCCCGATGAGCTAAATAACGCATGTCAAAATCGTCGCCGTTAAAAGTGATTACAAAGGGATAACTCCACAAGACATCAAATATGGCTTTTATGAGCTTTTCTTCAGAATCGAAATATTCCAGCTCCACATCAGCTGGCAAACGTTCAGCGCCTTCGCGAACTCCCTCTCGCTTCAGAAGTAAAACTCTCTTTTGTCCGTCAGAGCCATAGATTGAAGCGCAAACAACCGGGTAAGCAGCCTCGCGGGGGTCTGGCATCCTGGTTGGAATTGGCGTGTGCACCTCTATGTCAATGGCGACACGGTGAAACTTTGGAGCTGGATACTCTAGAAGCCTCGCCCACTGTTCAATATGTTCAGGCTCTTCTGGATGTGCATCTTTAAAAATTCCCTTTATCCGCTGAACCATTTTCTCTATTTCTTCCAAGCGTTTTGGAACAAGTTCGCCGTCTTTAACCTCATATATCATGCCTGGCCAAAGTTCACGGTCATAAATGTAGGACTGGTAATACTTTATCTTTGACTCCCAAACCTTAACTGTCTCGGCTGGCATTGGGGTGTCTGAAACTTTTGGGAAGTCTTCTGGGATTATGTCCCTTATGCATCCTGCTGGGCGTCCGCCGATTGCTAACGGGTCTTTCGCCACGATTTTTGTTAATTTAACCATTTTATCTTGAAGCGGGTCAAACCTCTCTTCAATTTCGAAATGGTCGAAACCTGGATGTTTTGTTAAGCGGTCTATTTTCTCAAGTTCGTATGGTGAGAGGTTTGTTAGGCAGTAGGGCTTGTGTCCAGAATTGTCGTACCAGAAATAGATTTGCCCGGATAATGGCTCGTAAAGTTTGATTAGGGCTTTTCCAGCTTTTCCATCGTAAGTAGCTGAAACAAAGTATGACGGTGGCAAGTTTTCAGGAGCCAACGGCGGAAAAGTACGCTGCCTCCCTTCTTTTTTTATGGCTTCTGTGAAGGGCATGGTTTCCGCTTCAGCTTCTTTGGGTTTAGTCTTCGGAAGCGAGAATTCGTCTAGTCGTCTCTGCGCCATAGCCGCCTTAACCTAACTTTTTATATGGATAGGATAGACTAAAATCTTACTAAAACTAGATTCTGCTACTGGGAAGAAGTTGCTTAAAGAAGCTTGGATGCTTGCGATTGAAACCTTAAGCTGGATGGAAACTCAGAAGTTAAGCGAGCGTCTAGCCTTGGCAAAAACTGTTAAGCAACTAGGCATAAGCGATATTGACGCCATAAGGTTCGCCCATGGGCTTGTTTGCGAAACTGTTAGGCGACGTAACCTAATCGACAAATTTATCAACAACGTTCTAAAGCCAAGGGCAATAAACGAATTAACCCAAGGTGTCCAAGCCTTTTTAAGACTTTATGTTTACCAGACACGAATAGCCAAAAATTGGTCAAAAATCGACATCGAAGAAGCCCGAAACATAGCCAAACTAGCCCGCGCAATTCTAGGATGGAAAACCCTTCAAAAAGTGGAGCCTGTGCTGGGCTTATTGCTTACAGAGAATCCGACGTCAATATTGCAGAATGTGAGCGACGAAGAAAGAATTGGGCTTTTGACTTTCCACCCAACATGGTTCGTGAAGTACTGCACCAAACTTTTTGGCAGAAGAGAAGCAATAGCTATGCTGGAAGCGAGTGCGGAGCCGCCGCCAACGTACATAAGAATAAACACGCTCAAAGCTGATGAAAACCAAATTCTCGAAAAACTCGTAAAAGAGAGAATAAGAATTGAGAAAGTCAAGGATTTAAAGTACACTTACAAAGTTTTAAGCGCAAAACAACCTCTAACCAGAACAGCAAGTTTCCAAGAAGGCTTATTCTACATCCAAGACAAGGCAAGCTGCTTCGCCGCTGAAGCTGCAAATCCGAAACCCGGAACAACCATACTGGACGTTTGTGCGGCGCCCGGAGCAAAAACAACCTTTCTAGCGCAGCTAATGAATAACCGTGGCATAATCTACTCCATCGACTATTCAAGGCGTAGAATGAATGTTTGGAGAAGCGAAGTAGCCCGCATGGGAGTGAAAATAGCCATGCCCATAATAGCAGATGCATGCAATCCACCACCAATTGTTCCAGAGGCAGATGTGGTCGTTTTGGATCCGCCGTGCACGAGCACAGGAGCTTTTGGTAAGCTTCCCTCAGCTAAGTGGAGGCTTACACAACGCTCCATTGAGAAGATGTCTGAAATACAGTGGCAGATGATGAATGGTTGCGCTGAAAAAGTTAAGCTTGGGGGCGCGCTGGTTTATTCGACATGCAGCATAACAGTTGAAGAAAACGAGATGCTTATTGAAAGGTTTCTTAAGTGGCACTCTGATTTTTATCTTGCTGAAATAACGCCTAAGATTGGTTTCCCAGGTTTGAGGGGTATGGAAAATTGCAGGAGGCTTTACCCTCACATTCACGAGTGTAACGGATTCTTTATTGCAAAATTGTTGAGAAGTAAAATCTGAAATTTTGAATTAAGACTGCCTTTAGGTTACGCTGCCATCTTCACTTATTGGTTGCCATGTTAAAAATGCTTTACTGTTAGTGATACTTATGAGCATTACCCAGAGTATAAAGGAAGCGGCGAACTAAACATAGCGTGTAAATTGAACCTAACAGTTTATGACGCATCATATCTTCTTCTCGCCAGCAAAACAAAAACCAGCCTCATAACCGCAGATGAAAAACTATACGAAAAAGCAAAACGACATTTCAGAATTACGCACATCAAAGACTATCCATGAGGTTTCAACTTGCCTACTTTTTTAAGAGCGCTTAGTTTTCTGCCTTCTCTATTTTACAGAGTATTTCAAAAATAATCTTAGCGGCTTGAGCCGCTGATACGCCAAAGTCATAGTTTGGCGCAACCTCTACAATATCAAAACCTACTAGGCGTTTATCGCACATACTGCATAAAATGTCAAGTAACGCGTGCACTTCAAGACCTTCCGGTTCTGGGTTCTGCACTGCAGGCGCGTAAGCTGGGTCTAGAACGTCCATATCTACAGATAAGTAGATGCTTTCGCTTCCCTCTAGTTTTTTCTTTAACAGTTTTGTGATTTGCTCAACCCCCTCTTTTCTGATTTGTTGCGTCGTGAAAAGTTGTATAGTCGCTTTTTTTGCGTAGTTCAATTCCTCTTTACAGACTGCCCTTGTGCCAACCTCTATTATTTTTGCTGGTCTTACCTCTTCGTTCATTCTGCGCATGAATGTTGTGTGGGAAAGTTTAAGTCCCATAAACTCGTTTCGAAGGTCAAGGTGCGCGTCAAAACTTACAACTGCGGTTTTTCTAGCTTTGTCGCCTAATCCCTTAACAGCGCCAAGAGTGACTGTGTGCTCTCCACCAATGACAACGGGTGTTTTCCCGGCTTCTAGAATTTCTTTTACAACAAGCTCAAGCCTCTTCAAAGTCTCTTTGGCATCTGCAGCCACATGTAAATCGCCTAAATCATGCAGTTGTAAATCTTCTACATCCACTCCCGTGCGGAAGCTATAGGTTTCAATGTTTAGGGACGCTTCCCTTATCGCGTTTGGACCAAATCTTGCGCCGGTTCTATAGGTGCTTGTGGCGTCGAATGGAACGCCTAAAATTATGTAGTTTGCTTTTTCGTAGGTTTTTTGGAAACCGCTGAAAACATTGGATTGTGAAACGAAAATTTCGCGGTAACTCATCCTGTTATTCTTCCTAAGCTTTGTTCCTAAGGTATGCTCTATGTTCTTTTTAAAATTTCTATTTTCGAAAGGCAAGACACAACCTTACCAAGTAGGCGATAATGCCCAGTAAAAATGATAAACTGCAAAATCCGTAGATGATGCTGTATTGGTAAGGAACCAGAATGTTAATGAAAGGATTTCCTTGCAGCGGATAAAAGGGCATCATTTCTCCATAAAGAAACGAGTCTAAAAACACATGCAAATAAACCCCTACAAAAGACGTTAACAATATCTTTCTAAGAGAAGTCTTTTGTTATATTTGGAAAAGCGCCATAACTTTGCCAAATAATCCCCTAAGCGGATAAACGATTACTGTTACCAGAAATGCTAGGATTGACGCGCCTAAATATGAGTGGAAAAAGCCGTGAAGCGGATAACCATAAACGTTGAAATACATCACGTAAAAGGGCTCTATGTCTGGGATGACGCTTGCTATTAGAAGCGTTGGCAAATCAAAAACCGTGAATAAGGCTAGACCTAACAACAACGCCGGACCAAAATGGAATGGAGTGAACGGCATAACCAAACCTTCTCTGCATAAGTGTTGTTTCACTATTAACCAGTGACAGTATAATTTATTAATTATTGTTGTTAATGCATTTGTTAAAAAGGTGTGCAAAGTATGTCGTTGAAGTCTAAGCTCAAAATTGAAAGCGCGGGCATCGCCGCATCCTTCATCTTTTACGCCGTTGCTGGAGTAATCTTCTTCATTATTTTACCTTTAGCTTGTTTTCCACCCCACATCGGCATAATCGGCGTCCTAAGTCTGCTCGCAGCCTACGGTTTGTTGAAGAGAAGGGTTTGGGCAGTTTGGCTTGTTGTCATTTTATTCTTCATCGGCACAACTTTTTCGTTGGTTACGCTTTACTACTATTTTCTAGGAGATGTGCTCATCGGCGTGGGTGCAACTGCATACCTAATTCTAACATGGATTTTCACAGCCTATGTTGTTGCAAAAAGGAAGACAATAGAATAAAAGGAAACTTCTCTCCTAAACGGCTTTCACTTCTCTTTTGAGGATGTCGCGCATTTTCATTGCATCCACATCCAGAACCGGGCTTTCACTTATGATGACAGGTTTCAACTTGAACTCGGCTATGACTTTTGCTAGCATTTCAAAGTCTGGACCGTATGCGGCTTCCTCCATCGTATGGTGTTGTTTCTCGCCCTTGTCCGTGAATTCCACTTTCGTGAAGTGGCAATGCATGTTCTTGACGGCTTCGGTTCCCAAACGCTTTTCAACCTTCACAACAACTTCGCGGAAATCCTCAACGGTCTTGAAGCGCCCCTTGTCCCTTGCGTGCAAGTGTGCCCAGTCAATGACTGGACTTGTCCGTTCAACTTCCTCGCAGAGACTTAAAACTTCGTTTAGACTCCCAAATTGGGAAGGCTTGCCCATAGTTTCCGGACCTAATATTACATTTTTAATTCCTAGCGTATTCATGGCTTTAGCGACTTCCCTTAAGGCTTCAACACAGTTTTTTAAAACATCCTTTGGAGGATTTTTCCCGTAAAATCCAGGGTGGAAGACGACGATGTATGATTTCATCCATTCCGCTGCGGTTGCGCACGCGATTAAGCGTTGCTTACTTGCTTCAATAACCTCTTTGTCTCCGCAGAAGTTTATGAAGTAGGAGCCGTGGAGGCTGAGCAAAACATCAAATTTTTCCGCTTCTCGCCCGAGTTTTTCAGCTTCTTCCCTCTTTATTTGCGGTTTTGCACCACATCGAACAGCTTGGTATTCAAAAGCGTCAAGTCCCTCTTCCATAAGAAGTCTGGGAACATCTGTTAAACCAGCTTTTCTAGCCCTAAACGATGGAGGAACCCCAGCGGGACCGAATCTTGGACGGTCAGCCATTAGGTTTCCCCTTTTCTACTTTCGCTTAACTGTTCTGTGTCTGAAAGCTTTCCGCTTGTATCCGCCATACAACAAAGTAGCTAAAGCCGAAATCCAAGCTGCGAGGTTCTGGAAAACCAAATACTTTCCAGCCCCGTCTAAAAGAGTTAAAGGCGCAATCACAGAGCCGACGGCGACTACAAAATCTCTGAATCCGGGCGCAACGGCAATCAATGCGCCGTTTATGGCTGAAAAGAATGCGCCTACGGGAGCGAAAAACTGCGCTGTTCCCTTAACGAAGTTAAGCAATGAGGCGTTGCTTTGGTAGGCGCCAGCTATGGCGTGGTAAATCAGGTTAGGATAAGTCAACAGAGAAATTACGATTATGAGGGCTCCGAAGGTCAGCAGCAATATTAATGTGCTTTTTATTGTGGCTCTTGCAAAATGTATTCTCTGCCACATGTAGGCTATCCCCCTAACTTTCAACAGTCTCTTCTTTGCTTCACCAAAAAATCTCCTCATAGGCCCTGTTCTCTGTTTCTGTTCACCTTTTGCAGATGCTTTAGCCTTAGGCTTTAGTGTTTCAGCGGGCTTTATCGTGAAGTAGCTTGTTAGACACATCCAGCTGAAAACGAGCGAAAGGATGACGGCTACGGGAACTAAATGGAACATTAGGCTAACAGTTAAAACAAAATTCCAATCTGTTCCTGGAAATGTGAAACTCCATTGTAACAGCGATCTGTCTTCCACGCCTAAGCTAATGGCGTAAAGAGCAACTAAATACTCAGCTAAAATTGCTATCAAGATGAAAAGGATTATTGCGGCTGCTCCCTTTAGTGTTGTCCAGCGAATGACGAGACGTTTTGGAGTTGCCATTCAGTTCCACCAGCGAACGCCCTAACCTCAACTGCAGTGTGATAGTGCTTTGTATATGCGTTTTTCTGACTAAAAAAGATGACTGTGAAAGACTTGGTATATTTTACTCATAATTAGTTAGCCTTAACCTCTTTATTTAACAAATCCATTTTCATTCAAATCAGAGAGAAAGAATAAACTGTGAACGTAACTTTAGGATATGGAGATGCGTCTGTTGCTTCCATCATTAGGACAGAGGAAATTCGTTTCCGCATTTTGGACATTTAGCCATGGCGCACTGTACGGAAGAGGGGCAGCCGGAGCAAGCAAACGCTCTGCCGTATGTTATGTCGAAGGTGAAGCCGCATTTTGGGCATTTCACCACGCGTTTCGAATGCGAGTTCAGTGTTTTTCACTCCTTCTAAGTCATCCATTACGGGAAATTTTAAAAATGTTTCTCATAACTCTAAAACTGGTTTACGGAAAAATTAATAATATATAATGAGAAGTAGATTTAAGTTTGAGACCGGGAAAAAGATGCAGAGAAAAAACAAAGCAGAGCGTTTGGAGCTATATAGGGAACGTGATACACAAGTTTTACTAGGTAAATTTTTAAGCGGAGAGATTAGCGCGCTTGAGCCAGTTTATGACTCGCAAGTTGGCTATCGTTATCCGGCGGTTGAGGAGATGATTGGAGACTGTTCAAAAGTTATGCCTTTTTTGAACAAGCTTTACGAGGCTGGAATTTTAGAGCGGAAGCTTTACGATAAAGTTATTTATTGTCCAAAGTGTGGTTCCGCAAACATTTCTATTCGTTATTGTTGTCCTTACTGTAAGTCTTTTGATATCCAAAAAAGTTCCCTAATAGAGCATGTTAAATGTGGGTATATGGATGTGCAAGAGAGTTTTCTGAAAGGGACTAAGCTGGTTTGTCCAAAATGTGGTGAGGAGCTTAAAACGGTTGATGTTGATTATAGGAAGGCTGGGGTGTGGTGTACTTGTAAGGTTTGTGGGAAAAGTTTTGACATCCCGGTCTCCGCGCACTTCTGTAGAAGTTGCCATGAAAACTTCACTTTTGAAGACGCTGAAATACGGGATGTTTTCATCTACAGCCTTAACGAAGAAGTAAAGGGGGAAGCTCCGCTCGGCTGGGTTTTGGTAGCTCCAGTTCAGGAACTGTTGGTGGAGGATGGCTTTCACGTTGAAAGCCCAGCTTTCCTTAAGGGCAAATCAGGTGCAAATCACAGGTTTGACATCGTAGCGTATAAGAAGACTGCTGAAAAATTGATGGTTATCGATTTTGCATCTTCTGTTGAGGGTGAGATTTCAGAGCAGCCCGTTATTGCTCTTTTCGCAAAAATATTTGATGTTTCTCCTGAGAAAGCTTACTTGATTGCGGTTCCGAAGATTAATGAAAATGGTAGGAAGATGGCTGAGTTATATAATATCCAGATTATTGAGGCGAGGAACCAGAAGGAAGTTATTAAGGCGTTGAAAGAGAAACTGAAGAAATAACCGCTAATCTACTACAAAAACCGCCATGTTGCCTCTTTCTGTGACTATTTTGACAACAAACCTTTCTTCTGGCAGTTTTACGCCTGCGAGGATGTATGTTGTTTCTTCTCCCGAGTTTATGAAAAGGTTTATGGTAAAGCGTTCATGGTTTGTCTGGGTAATTACCCATATGGCTACGATATGCGTTGTTGAGGGACTGGAGTTCTTAATGCTGATGTTTGCTCCGCTAACTATTACTTTTACAGCGAAGAAGTCTATTTCTACGGTTGTTTGATTCATGCCTGTTCCGCCATCTGCGAATTCTATGCGAACTGTGCCGTTGCTGTTCACGTAGTTTGCCAAGTTTTCATTTATGCCAATTGAGTACTCGTTCCACTCGTTTGGTGCTGGTTGGTTTCCTTCTGTGTTATTAAAGCCCGCATCACTAAAGCTCATGGTCGCCCAATCGTATGCTTTTATAAACCACTTTTCAGAGCTTTCAGTGGCATTGTATCTGACAAGTATTTCAATGCCTTGTATCTGGTTTAGCGGGTAGTTCGCCAAGTCTAATACAAAGTCGTTGTTTATGTCAAGCCGGTAGGCGCCGAATGCTGTCGCCTCATATTCTATCCAGTCAACCTGGAACTCGAACGGCACATCTGCGGCTTTCGTGCATTTAATTTTTAGTTTCCATTCTCCGTCGGCGCTTCTGAAGCGTGTCGGGTTAGCGGTGATTGTTTGGTTTTCTGTAGTGTCTGTTGTGCCAATGACGTGTGTTATGTAGCCATTGCCGCTCGTTGGGTAGGCGCCTACTTCATAATTGTAGAGTTGAAAAGTTGCATTAACGCCTGTTGCGGTGCAACTGAGGTCAACAGTCCATGTTAAGCTGTCCCATGATTCAGTGTTGGACGCGCCTACAAATTCAGCTTCAGCCGTGAACTCTGTTGGTGGTCCAAAATTCATAAACCCAATTTCGAAGCATTCATATGTAGTTGTTACTGTGTCTGAAGAGAACATGGTTGAGCCTAAAACTGTAAGTGTTGTTCCATCCCACTTTAGGGCTCCTAAGTCAAAGTATGTTGCCTCCAAAACTGCTCCTAGAATCTTAACATCTCCGTTTATGTTGCGTGTGTTGGTTCGCAACTGCACCCAAGGATGGGTATACGCGCCCATTGACACGTAGTTCGCCCAGCTTGCCCCCCAACCAGTGGATACGGAATACGTGTTATAGTTTATTCTTCCGGCAGTTGTTCCCCAAACTATTAAGCCTTTGTTTCCTGCGGGTTCCCAAGCAAAGTCAACGCATCTTGTAGTGGCTGAATCGACTGACTCGTCAACTTCGTTGACTATGTGAACTCTTGCCGGCGGGTCTGCGGACATGTTGAAAGCCCAAGCGTTTAAATCACTGAGGTCGTTGACTCCGGCATACATGATAAAGTCGTTCTGCGAATTTCCCGCTGGGTCACGTTTTAAAACACTAAAGCAGACATCGTTCCCTCCATCTGGGTCCGGGTCAAAGGATGCTCCAGTAGTCCAGTCATCAGCGCCTTGAATGTAGTATTTCCAAGCCATGTTGTTTGGACCGTTGCCTGAAACAACCAATATTTTCTTGTAGTAAGTGGAGTATTCAACTGCAATGGTTTCCCTTCCGACAATGGTGTATGTTGTTGATATTGTGGTCATTTTCTCCCATGTGCTGCCGTTCCATATACTCGCAAACGCGTCAGCATTTGTGTCGTCTTGAAATGCCAAAGCAATTTGATTAGACGCTGGGTCTGGATTGCTTGCTAAACAAACAAATGATACAGTTGGGTTTACTGAGGCAACTCCTGTAAAATCCATGTAATATTCTTCGCTCCATGCTGTGCCGTTCCAAATTCTGTATCCCAAATCTTTTGAGGAATCTGCAATAACAACATCGTAGACCAGTAAGGCTCTGCCGCTAGCCGTCTCATACGCTATGTCATATGGGCGTTGTGCTCCAGTAGGCGCAGTTGTCCAAACTTGGGCAATATTATTTGTGACAGTCCATGCTGTGCCGTTCCAAACATAGGCATCAAGATAACCATCATCAGAACATGTTACAGCAATCCTTTCAAAACTTCTTTGCTCAATGGGGCAATAGGCAACTCTAACAGTCCTAACGGGGCTGCCCGCGTCTGGTAGTTCAACCTGGGAACCCCAACTTGCTGTTTCTCCAGTCCACGTTCTCAATTTAGGCGTGTTCAACGAGTTTGTGCTATCGCGGTAGACTATGAAGGCGTCGGTTTTTGCTGTTGATGAGGATGCCGAAACGTAAGAACGAAACTTCATGTAAACATCGTCTTCATTCTGCAAGTCGGTTATTGAACCAGAAACAAGCGTTGTAGCACCAAGAAGAGCATACGCTGAGGGATTATACCTATACGTAATACCATTGGCGCCTCCCAAGGTAAACTCTTCTTTGAAAGTTTCGTAGAAATCATCAATAAAATTCGTGTCCGTGTAAGTGCCGCTTACCCTGCTTCCGGCGAGAACTGAAAACTCTTTCTGAGTTGTGAGCCACGGAGAACCCGTTGCACGAGTAATATTTGTAACTTGCACTTTTTCCTGCATCCTCTCCAAGTCCAGCTGGTTCATTTGGTAGCTCCAGAGGACGACGTTGCCGACAATCATCACTATCAGAATTAAGCTTAGCATAACAACTATGACATTGCTCACACCACTCTTATCGTGTTTAAGGCGCCTTATAATAACCTCCAGCGTGATTCCCCCTTGTCGTAACAATATCCACGTAATAGACCCCGTCTGAAACCCAAGAGTATGAAACGTTTAGCCATCCGTGCGCATCTATCTCGAGATGGAAGGGTGAACTAAAGAGCTGAGGAGTGCCATTAATGTAGACCCTTGAAACGTCAATGGCGCCCTTTCCGATGTTGCGGAGATAAACCATTATACTGTTGGTGGAGTTAAACCAAACATCCTCCACCAAAAGGCGCTCACTCATGTTTTCCCGAAGATTTGTTGTAACAACATATGTTGAGGTTGTAGCTATTGCCATGGCTGCCACAGCCACAACCATAAGCAAGAGGTTACTTAGAACAGGCGTTATGGCGCGCTTGTCGCAGAAAAATCTTTTACACTGAATCTTCATTGCCTCACCTCACAAGAATAGCTTCAGTGCTACATAGCCGCACAACATCATTATGAGGCTGTGCTTCAATCCAGCGCTTACTGTTCCATCCCCCATTTTCCCAGCGACAAGCCCACCGAAAAAAGCTTGAATTGTCGTCATGTGGAAAAATAACCTTTGCATTTCCTCAGATGTCATCATGGCTGCTCCAAGCGTCGGCAAACCTTCTATCGTTGCAAAGAATGATTTAAAGAGAAGTATTATTGTGAATAGGAAAACGAAAAAGGCTACATAAATTATCGCAATGTAAGGTCTTGTCTGGGTTCGCCGTTCCTTCTCAAGCAAAAGAGTTGTCTGTATAAACCTGCCCATAGGGTCAAAGACTCTTTCAACATGTCCTCCTGAACGTCCAGCCTCGATAATCATGGGAACAGTCCTCTGCATCAAAACAGTGTTAACGCGGTTCCCCAAAGCCAGAAGAGCCTCGTCAAAACTCATTCCCCAAGAAATCTGCGCGGTCATCTTCCTTAGTTCCGCTGTAAGCGGTCCATAATCCCTTTTTGCAGCTTCCTCCAAAGCCTGAGGCAATGTCATGCCAGTTTCTTGAGCTTGGACAATGCTTCGGAATAGGTCTGGTAAGTGTTCATCCACTGCTTTCCTCCATCTGTAATCGATGTAGTTTAAGATGGATACGGGCGCGATGGCAATTATTGCCGCAAAGAAGACGAAGTCATCAAAAATTTCGTTACCCCAAAACATGAAGTATGCAAAAAGAATTAGGAAGACAGCTAACAAAACAGAGGTTGCAAGCACGATTTTTTTGGTTTTCTTTTCTATTTTCGGCATTTTCTACTACCATCTTGGCGAGATAGCATCTAAAATTATCAGAAATATTATAGCGCCGACGGGAATTCCGATGTAAGTAAGCAGGTTCAGCAGAAGCTCTGAGCTTAAAAACCCGAGGAAACCCCCTCCGAGCATGGATATAACTGCCAACATTATTACGAAGAGAAGCGGTCCGGTCAACAGGATGGATATGTAGAACTCCGACAGAATCGACAATGTGTCTGAGAACTTTTTAAGACTTATCCTTTTCAACTTCATAAACTGCTTGGATTTTTCGCGTAGGTATGCAGCTAAGTTACCGCCAGAATGTATTGTTGAAATGAAGCCTTCAAGTGTTTCCCGAAATACTTCTGAGGGCGAACGCTTTGATGCCTCTTCAAGGGCTGAAATTACGTCTAGACCAAAAAGGTTTATGTTTCTAACAACATCCTTGGCTTCATAAGAAATTGCCAATGGCACACTCATATTTGCAAGTGAATAAAAAATTTTTTCTGGTGAGACCCCAGCACTTGCGAGAATGGCCATGTAGCCGGTTGTGAATGGTAATTCATCCTCCAACTCCCTCTTAAGTTTGTCTGCACGGTAAATTGGGTAAACGTAAAATCCAATGATTGAAAACGCAAACGCAAACAACCCTCCGCCGCAGCTATATAGAAGCGTTGGCAAAACTGGCATGTGGAAGGCAAGAATCAGTATGGATGGAACAAGAACAATAGTTGCCATGGTGACTAATATCGCGGAAAAAACCGTTAAACTGACATAAGCCTTGAAATTGACTTTTATTCCAGACTTGTACAAACTTTCGTCTAAATCTTTAAAGAGTGGCAAAATCCGTTCTATTCTACCGCCGATAAGCTGAAATGCCAAAGAATGTGGTTTCCCAAGCTCTATTCCAGGTTCTTTTTTAGGCGCTTCAGTTTTTTCCTCAAGTGTTGCTTTGAGGCTGTTGATGATTTTCTTAACTTTCTCTAGGGCTTTGTTTTCGCTCATTTTAACCCCATTCTTGCTTTTTGATACACGCGGTTTGGGTTAGAGTAGTATTCTCGAATTATGTTAGCAACTTCTATGTACCGACGAATTCCACTGTGCACCATCCACTCTAAGACGGTCTTTCTTCTGTTCAGCTCACGCCTGACGTCATCCTCTGTTATGCCCATTTTTTTCATGTAGGCCTCTAGAAATGGGCTATTTCCAACGTGAATAAACTTGTCTTCTTTCGGGTTCCAGCGGAAAATTTCTTCTGTTATTATGTTCTTTGTTTTTTGGTCTATCCCCGCAACTTCTGTAGTTGTGAGGGTTCTTCTCGCTGGTTTTCCTTCCACTTCTGTTCTTGTTACGACCATTATCACATCAGTCATTGCTATCAGTGACCGTGGAATATTCATGGGTTCGGACTCTAGCCTATTTATCACGGCTTCAACCGATTCTGCGTGTATTGTGCTCATTCCAAGGTGACCTGTTGCCATTGCTTGGAAAAGCGTGTATGCTTCTTCGCCTCTAACCTCGCCGACAATGATGTAGTCTGGTCTCTGTCTGACTGCTGCTTTCAGTAGGTCGAAAAGTGTTATTGTTCCGCCTTTTTTGTCTTCGTGGCCGAAACCCAGTCTTGCAACCGAAGGTATCCAGTTTTCATGTGGAAGGTTGAGTTCTTGAGTGTCTTCTACGCTTACTATTTTCATTTCGGGCTTTATGAACATGGACAAACAGTTTAGCATGGTAGTTTTTCCCGCGGCTACGCCTCCCGCAACTAGCACCGAGGCTCTATTCTCTATAATATACCATAGGTACGCGGCCATTTCGGACGAGACTGTTTTGAAGGCTATCAAGTCTGAAATTGTCAGCGGGTCAACTCTGAAGCGTCTAATGGTGAAAGTTGAACCTCTCCGCGTAACCTCATTTCCATAGGTTAATTGCACACGGCTGCCGTCCGGAAGAGAGGCGTCCAAAATTGGAGAAGCTACGGAAATGTTCTTCCCAGAAAGATATGCTAAGCGGATTATGAAGGAGTTTAGTTCGTCCTCATCCTTAAAAATTATGTTTGTTGGCAAAGATTCGTAGAGCCGGTGCCAAACATATAATGGTATGTTTACGCCGTCTGCAGATATGTCCTCGATTAGGTGATCCTTCATTAAGGGGTCTATTTTCCCGTAGCCTATAAAGTCTCTAATTATGTAGTAGGTGAGCTTGTCGACTGCTTCTGGCAGAACTTTTATTCGGTATTTTCTGATTATTTCCTTGGTTTTTTCTTTGAGGTAGTTTTCGGCTTTTTCTCTGGTTTCTATTTCCTTTAGATTTACGTCTACTTCTTCCATCAAGAATGCTTTTATTTCTTTAAGGAGGTTTTCCTCCTCCTTTTTTAGCGTGGGTTCAATGACTTCGTAAACCGTTTTCTGAGTTTCTGGGTTTTTTACTATGGCGGCGTAGACGTATGGTTCCTGTATTGGGTAGATTTCTCGGAAAACTGTTGGTTTCCTTCCTTCTCCTTTTATTATTACGCCTACTTCTGCTTCTTGAATGGTTTGAACGTTCTTTGGTTTTTGCTCTTTCACTGAGCTTTAGCGCCCCCTAGTTTTGGCACTTGGTTTTTCCAAGTAGAATATAGTGTGTAGTGAGTCTTAATAAGTTATATGCACGCCTAATCTTTAGGGAGTCTCTTGAACGCTAAAATAGAAGAAAAGATGCCAAACGCGTTCAAAACCTAAATTTAGCCACTTTAAGGTGGAGGCGTTAATCATTGAAGACAACAAACTGGCTGAAAACTCTTAAGTAGATTTACTTGTATCTTGCTCTTCTCTTTTGCCGTTTCTTTTTCTGTCTACGCATCCTTTTCTTTTTCCATTTAGCGCGAATATCTTGCACACTCCATCCATTTCACTCTATTGTGGCGTGTCTACGCCGTAAATCTTCCTCAGTTCGCCCCATCCGATGCATCAACTCCACAACCAAACTGTCTAGAAAAACCATGCAGTTGTTTTCAAAAACGCTTCCAAGAGGAGTTAAGGGTTCGCGTTCACCCATAATTTGCCTCGCTAGATAATCTTCTTCTTTCGGCCAGCCGGTTTTGGTTCTTCCTTTAATCGTGACTATGTGGTCAGCCATCTGGCCTAATGGAGATTCTGGAAAGGATGTTATGGCAATTACTGTGGCTCCAATTTCCTTAGCGGCTGCGCTTGCGGTTAGAACCATTTTTGTGGCGCCTGTGCCTGAAATTGCGATTAGTAAGTCTCCTTTTTCCGCTGCTGGTGTGATGGTTTCGCCTAGAAAGTAGACGTTGAAGCCCAGGTTCATCAAGCGTAATGCAAATGCTCTTGCAACAAATCCGCTTCTTCCCATGCCTACAATGAAGATTTTCTTGTTCTTTGCACCGATTAAGAGTTTAATCAGCCTTTCAACTTCTTCTGCGTTTAACTCTTCGATGCTGCTTTTGATTCCCGTGATAATTTCTTCTGCCGCCGCCTTCAACCATTTCAACTTTTCAAGCTCCGAGAACCCATTACATTTTCGCCAGCATTAAAAGTCTTGCGGTTTTGAGGCGCTTCTCTCCACATTTAAAAGCTGAAGAGAGATGGAATCCTAACGCAAGTTAAGCGAACATAAATTGCCAATGCCAAGATTCCAACTGTTATGGCTAACAGAACAAAGTCTCCCCTATGCATTTTTAGAGTGTAAAGGTTCGTGCGTTTTTTGGTGGCGCCCCAAGCGCGGGATTCCATGGCTTCTGCCAGTTCAAGGCTTCTGCGGATAGCGCTCACAATTAACGGTACAAGTATGGGAATGTAATTTCGGATTCTTTTCAGAAAGTTTCCGCGTTCCAGCTCCAACCCTCTTGCCTTTTGAGCATCCATAATTGTTTGAGCTTCCTCAGCTAGAACTGGAACAAACCTAACAGCAGTTGTGAAGGCGAAGGAAAACTCGTAGGGCACCCGAGCTTGTTCTAAGGCTAAGCCTAGATTGTCTGGAGATGTCGTCAGGAAAAATATGGAAAAAGATTCTATGAGCACTATGAAACGCAGCGTCATGGCAGCGGCACCTTCCAAACTCTCCGCTAATCCTCTCGCTCCAAAATAGGCGAACAAAAAGTTTGTCAAGAAAATTATTGTAGCCAAAAAGGCCGCGCCCCGCAACGAGCGGAGCCACTCCCGCTGAACGCCAGCTAAAAGTACGAACGGAATCTGTATCAGGAAGAGCACTATCAGAGGTATTAGCTCCCCAAAAATTATGGCAACAACAAATATCACGCATACATACACAAATTTTATCCGCGGGTCTAAATTGTGGATTGGCGAATGGACTTTGCGGAATTTAAGTCCGTCGAAAACGCTCATTTAGACCTCTCCTTCCCAAAATGATTTAGCAAAATTTCTCTTGCTTCATAAATGTCAATAACTTCTTGAGGTAGTTTCAAATCTTGAAGCTGGATAAAGATCTGGGTTACTTGGGGCGGAACGATAGATGCCCTGTATAGCGTTTCAGTGTTCGTGAGAATTTTCTTTGCCTCTCCGTCAGCTACTATCTTTCCATCTCGCATCAATATAACCCTTGGATTGCATTCTGCCACAAACTCAACATCGTGTGTGACGATTATGGTTGTTTTCCTCTGAGTTTTCATCTGTATAATAAATTGTCTCAGTTTCTCCTTTTGCTGGTAGTCTTGCCCTATCGTCGGCTCATCTAATATCAGTATCTTTGGGTCCCACGCCAAAACAGAGGCTAAAGCAACACGTTTCCTTTCCCCGCCGCTGAGCATGAACGGCGAAGTTTCTCTGTACTGTGCTAAACCTAGGAGGTTAAGCGCCCACGTTATCCTCCTCTCTATCACGTCTTCTTTGAATCCGAAGTTTTTCAAGGCGAAGGCTACTTCATCCTCAACTGTTTCGCTGAACAATTGGTGATCTGGGTTTTGGAAAACAAAGCCCACGTTTCTGGCTAGAGTTGCCACGCTAACTTTTGTTGTTTCGACGCCGTCAACGAGAACTCTGCCCTTTGTTGGTTTAAGAAGTCCATTAAAATGTTTAACAAGCGTTGTTTTTCCAGCGCCGTTTTGTCCCATTATGGCGACGAATTCTCCGTCGTGGATTTTTAGGGACACTCCCTTTAATGCTTCCACACCGCTTGGGTAAGTGAAGTAGACATCTTCAACCTCAATCATCGGATTTGAAAGCCTCCCTTATCAATGCTGCCATTTCGTCAGAGGACAGGGGAATTTTATCGCCTAATCTTACTCCGTCTTTCCTTAACATCTGATAAAGAAGCGTTGCCTTTGGGATTCCAACTCCAATCAGTCGGGTTTCCTCTGAGCTTAAGATTTGGCGTGGTTCGCCGTCTATGACTACCCTGCCATCGTCCATTATGATTATGTGGTCCGTGTATTTGGCTGTTAAATCCAGCCTGTGCTCAACAAGCACAACGGTTATTCCCAATTTTCTGTTAAGTTCATAAATCACATCGAATATCTTCTTGGCGGTTAGCGGGTCAAGAAAGGATGTTGGCTCGTCGAGAACCATTACCTGCGGTTGCATGGCTAAGACCGAGGCAATTGCGACACGCTGCTGCTGTCCCCCGGAAAGTTCGTATGGAGCTCTCTCCCTTAAATCATATATATCTGTCAATTCCATAGCCCAATCCACTCTTTTGCGGATTTCCTCTCTGGGAAGCCCTAGGTTTTCAAGCCCGAAAGCTACATCCTTCTCGACGGATAAAGCGAAAAGCTGGTTTTCAGGGTTTTGAAAAACAAGGCCCACATGCTTTGCCAACTCATAAATGGGGTACTTGGTAACATCAAGCCCAGCGACCGTTATCTGACCTTTCAACTCGCCTTGGTAAAAGTGTGGGATTAGCCCATTTAAACATCTGCAGAGGGTTGTCTTTCCGCATCCGCTTGGTCCGGTGATTAGGGTGAATTCGCCTTTCTCTATTTTTATGGAGACGTCTATTATAGATGGTTTTGTTGCGCTTGGATAGGTGTATGTTAGGTTTTTTGTTTCAATCAGAGCCATGCTTATGATGCCAACCCGGTTTTAAGCGGAGCCTAATCTCTCATTTAAGAGTAGCTACTTAATTGTGGCTAGAAAGCTTTTCCTTAAAAAGCCGCAAACAACGCTTAAGTCCCGCTTCAATGTCGCCAACACCATTAACTCCAGCGGCTGTTGAGTGTCCGCCGCCCATACCACGCAGATACTCGCCTAAAGGTTTAGCTATATCTCTGCCCAAGTGTATTCCAGTTATTTCATGAAATTCTCGTGTGCAACGTAGGCTAACCTCTATGTTTTCATTTTTTTGTCCGGCTACTACGGCGACATGAGCACCTAAATCTACTATGGCTCTAGCCGCCGAAGCTTGAAATGCGCTAACATGGGAAAAGGCAAGTATCCATTCTCCAACTTTGAAAATTTTGGCTCTTCTACAAGCCTTTAACCTCGCTACACGTTCGGAGAAATCCATGGGTAATGAGAGCATGGATAAGGCTTCTTGCGCGTTTACTCCAATGTCGATGAGTTCTGCAACGGCTTTCAGTGTGGATGAGTTGGCTAAAACGAAATGGCGTGTGTCAAAGGCTATACCCAAAAACAACGCTTTAGCCTCTTTTTCGGCGGGCTTTACACCAGCTTGTTTAAAGAAGTTGTAAATGATTTCGCATGTCGAGGATGACTCTTCGCTTGTTATGCAGATTTTCGCAATTTTTTCTGTTTCAGGATGAGCCGCATGATGGTCTACAACAATTATCGGAGCCCTTGCAGCTTTCACTTTTTCAGCGAGATTGTCCAATTGTTGAATAGTGTTGGTGTCAAGCAGAACTATAGCGTCTGCATTATCCACATTCGGTTGAGTTTTCAACTCTACTGGTAAATGTTTCAAAAGATGTTTCGACAGACGGCTTATTCCCTGCGCCGCCCCAATTTCAACCTCCATTTTTGATCTTAAGTTTTTGAGTAAACCCGCGAGGGCATACGCTGAGCAGATGGCATCTGGGTCTGCGTTGTGGTGGCATAACAAAACAACTAATTTGGCATCTAATTCTTCGAGAAGCTTGGTTATTTCTGCAAGCGACATGAGATGTTCCTCAAATATTTTTCAGCAGATACGAAAGCTTCCTTTACAGCTTCATTGACAAGTTTTTGTACGTCAAAATCTTTCATTAGAGGTGATAAAGTGATATCCACATCGACGGTTAGCGTCATGGGCTTTGCGCCTTCAGCCTCAACGCTGATGTTCAGCGCTTCTATCCTCTTTAAGGGAACTTTTGACTTTATGTATACCCTTGCGGCTTCTTCTGCAATTGAACACAATTCCTCAATTTGCTCGCTTGTCAACTCTGGTAGGCGCAGTTCCTCCACATTCTTCACCTAATACGTGTTGCGGTCATGGAGTAGACAAAGGACGTAGGTCTTCTTGAAGTTTGGCTTGCAAATCCTTTAGTTGGCTACGCAGTCGCTCCTCTTGTTTTCCTAAAACTGTTGCCCTAGTGTTTAGAAGTTCCTTTCGCTCATTTAGCTCCGCAGTTATCTTCGCCTTTTCAGTTTTCACCAGGAGCGTGCCAATAGCCTTGTAAATGACTGCGTCATCTCCCATTTTTTGCAGTTCATTTAAGGCTTGCTCGCTTTCAGTTAACTCAATTTCCACTTGCTGCTTTTGAGCCAGAACCGATTGGAGGGTTTGTTGAAGCTGCTGAAGCCTCAGCAAGCGCTCTTGAACTTGAGGTGGAAGTTTCGAAAGTTCTTCACTCACTTATATACACTCCCATTCTGCACAGCAATAGGCACAGCAGTTAATTAAGGATTTTCTCAAAAACGTCGAAAACCAGCGAAATCACAGATAAAACCTCCATGTCGCAAAAAGGACAGTTCCTACAACCATCATCATCAACATTATGGACATGAGCGCTATCGTTATTGTTTCATGACGGCTGGCAATTTTTCCTAATACCCAGTACATGGGAATTAAGGCTAAGGCATATCTGTGCAGATTATCTATTGTCCCGTAAAACAGAATTGTCGGAAATATCACCAAGGCAAAACCATAATATTTCGCTTCATCGTGCCTCTTTTTAAGACCAAGTGATAAAGTGGCAACAAGCAAGTCTTTAGAGGATAAAAGACTGGCAATAATCATCATTACAAAAATTAGCTCAATAAAGGCAAGAAGCGAATACCCAAGTTTCGGAACTTCTTGAGGAAGCGGATAATCCAAAAGCTGAAAAAAGACGAGGGTAATCGGGTGACTCCAATACTTCATGTACACCCATTCTCTTATTGGAAAAATACCAGTTCTGACAAACCCATAAAGGCTAAACAGCAAGTAAGGTGAAGAAACTATCAGCGATTGAAAAAACAAACAGAGACTACGCTTTTCAACTGCCTTGTAAACAAAAGGTACAAAAATCAAAAATCCAGTTGGGCGAGCCCAACCTGCAAGAAAGCCCAAAATCATCGCCTCAAAATTTTTGCCCAGCTCCAGGAAGTATAAAGCGGTTACAACCAAAGTCATAAAAAGACACTCTGGATACACACATGAATAGAACAAGGAACCAGGCCATACCAAAAACACAGTAGTAGAAAGTAATGCCAAACGGTTGTTCTTTAGCACAATCTCGCTCAACTTGTAAAAAAACATAACGAGAATGAAGAACAAAATGTTACTTATTAAAAATCCGGCAACTGCCACAGCTTGAAACTGACTGAAAAAAAGCGTAAATGGTGTTCCCGTTATGCGCATGAGCAAAGGATATAGCGGAAAAAAGGCCCAAGCTTCGCTAGGGCCTTCTGGTCCAATAGGATACCCGTTTATTGCAATGCCTATGTAATACCCTGAATCCCAGCGGGAGAATAGGTTAATTACCGGTAAGCCTAAATCCCATAAAACCTCGTTAGGACGAGGTTCCCTAACTCCTATTGTGTAATATCCAACTATTGCGGAGAACAAAACTATAAACCTGGAGGTTAATCCTAGACCTAGGATGATGCCGTTAACCCCGCTTTGCTTGAAGAGTTTGCTAAAAGCTGTGCCAAATTTAGGTATTGTCATGTCATTCGCCAATCCGGTATTCTGTGACGTTTTAGGCTTTGATTGGATACTCCTTATCGTTTGTCAGTAATAAAAATTTAAGCCACTAGACATTTCTAAATTTTTATATCGCTAACAAAATGATTGTGGTTTATAGGTGCCGCCGCTTTGTTGGTTGTCACGATTCCCGCCTGTAACGAATCACAATTTCTAGAAAATGCTGTAAAAACGTTGCTAAAGGAAACTAGCACCTTGGAAAACGATTACGTTATTGTTATAGCTGAAGACGGGAGTGTGGATGGAACCGACGCTATCGCTCAGCGTTTGGCAAAAGGCAATCCACGCGTCATCCATATTCATTCAGACAAGAAACTGGGCAGAGGTTTAGCCCTCAAAAACGCTTGGAAAAAAGTCAACGGCAGCGCCTACATCTATGTTGACTGCGATTTAGCTACGGACATGAAATATTACCCTCAGTTGATAGCAGCAGTAAAGAACGGTTATGACCTTGCCACTGGGTCAAGATATATAGATGGAGCCAAGGTTCGCCGTCCAGGGCTCCGCCATTTTGTATCTAAAATGTATAATTTGATGGTTCGGACCGCTTTCAAAACGCGTGTATATGATCATCAAATGGGGTTTAAGGCGTTTTCTGGCAAACTCGTGAAAGACCTTTTAGATGTGTGTGAAAGTAAAGACTGGTTTTGGGATACCGAAATCATTGTTCGAAGCATCCATAAAGGCTACAAGTGTCTGGAATTTCCAGTTGAATGGGAAGAAAAGCGTGGAACTAGAACTCCATTAAAAAGATTGTTGAAAGACGTTTACATTCATGGTAAAGGCTTTTTTAAACTCAGCGTATCCCTAAACAAGCGGACAGCATAAACATGCCGAGTTGTGCGCCAAAGTCTGTAATTTTAAAGGTTATTGGTCATTGAAATTCCAAAAATTCAACAACATCCATAATTGAGTTTATCCATCTTAAATAAGCATTTAGCGTAGCACGCAGAGCCACCGTGTCTCTGGCTTCAACGGTCAAAACCAGAAATTTTTCTCTCTTTTCTATGTTTGCCTTTGAACGGGAAGTGGCTGGTTTTTTAACCTCTGGCTCCAAAGCCTTAGCGAATATTTCTAGATGCTTTCTTGAGGGAAGCTTTAACTTGACAACAGCTTTCGCCTTCAATCTTTCTAACTCCAGACTGCATGTGATACTATAATTTGAGGACCAACCTCGACCAATTCTGGCAGAAGTATAAAAGTGATGTTTAATCCCTTTTGTGGATTAATTTTGACTTGCATCGCTGCATCAAATTCTCTATTAATTGCTTCCTTTAATGATAAAACTGGTAATGCGAAAAAATCCGATAAAGCTTTTTCAAGTTTCTTGGCTGCAAAATTTTCTTGTGGCGAGGCTACAACCGCTATTGATTTTATCCTTCTCCCCTTCATTATTTCCCCTGCCAATTTTCTCCGAAATTTTGCGTTGCGCACGTAAATGGTTGGTGGGATTCTTTTCAATCCTTCTGGTTTTACGCTGAAAAACTGTATCTTTCCAAGCCCGAATTTCCATCGTTCAATAATCATCACTTTTTCAGCGCCAAACTCCACGGATTTTTCCGCTATTCCTTCTAGGCTCAATTTGCCACGGTTTATCCGTAAGGCGAAGGGAATGTTATAGCTTATCTCTCTGCAGAGAGTCCTCATGGTTTTAGTCGGTCTTCTTGAAGTGGTTAAAAGAATACGCCATTTACCAACCAAATCTAAAATCACTCGAGTTGAGAACTATTCCTCTTTTTCCTCGACAGCCTTCACTGCCTCTTCAACTGGTGCTCCCTTAGCCACTCGTCTTGCAACCACTCCAAGCTTTGTAGTTGGCGTATAAGCTCCGCCTGCAAACGTGAAGCCGCATTTTCTGCATTTCCAAACGCCGACGCTAACTCTCTTAACTCGTGGAAAACCGCAATGGGGGCATGTATGCGGCTTCTTCATTTCTGTAACCACTTTTATGTAGCGTTTTCTAACAGTTGCGCCGTAACGGGGTCCAAGCCCGCGGGTTGGTCCAACCTTTTTTGTTCTTCCCAACGAAAGCTCACCATCCTAATTTTTTGCGGATTTCGTCAGCCTTTTCCCTGCCTATCGTAACAGCCTCAAACACTTGTTTCTGTGTGAAGTATCCGCTTCCGCCTTTCTGCATAGCGCAAATGTTGCCGTCATCGTCGAAGGCTATGCTGAGCCTTGCATCCATCACCTGTTCCTCATCCAGCCATGGGTCAACAACAAGCTTCTCATTTATTTTGGCAAAAGTAACCGTCACCGGATGTCTTCTGATTGGAATTTGAGTGTAACCTGGTCTTATTTTAATTTCGCCCTCCTCAACTTCGTATTTGGGCATTTTTGTGTTCAGCAAGGCAGCCATGGCTGCAAGAGCTGAAGCATCTATTAGATTTCCATCATGGTTCAGCACATAAACATCCACGAAAATCACAAAGACTTTCTTTCCGGGTTCGATGCACAACTTCCCCATATCAATGGCCTTCGATTCCCTAATTCCACGGTCAACAATTCTGGCAAGTTCTATAGAGTTTTCGTCTGGGGGTCCAGGCTCAAATGTCGGAGAAGCTAACGGCACGAGTTCAGCGTTGACTGTTAGGACGCCTTCATCTGGCGTGTCAGGGAACGGTTCGCCAATTTCAATTTTTGTTCCAACCATGACCTCTGTTTTTCCAAGGCAGACTCTTGCTGAACCTTCTGCGCGCTCAATTATTCCCTGTTCAACTTTTATTTCGCGGTAATCTGTTAAGCCTCTTCCGTCTAAACGTTTCCCTTTCGCGATTAACTGGGCTATTTGTCTCTGTTTCACGCGTGTAATCACCGTTGACATTACTCTTCAACCTCCTTCACCGACACGTACTTAGCCCTTAAGGCTTCCTTTTGCATAGCGTAGATTTTTTTGCATCCTTCGATGGCTAGATTCACAGCCTTTTCAAACTCTTCAGGCGTTAGTATTCCATCCATCTGCAACAATGTTATAACATTCAGGTTTGGCATCAAAGCCAAGGGCACATCTGCCGTTCCAGCCTTATCCTCCTCGTCCATCAAGTCCAATACCACTGTATCATCAACTTTTCCAGCTGCACATGCCACAACTAAATCTCGCATTGGAACACCAGCATCTGCCAGTGCCAAGGATGCAGCGGTTATGCTTGCGCACCTCGTTCCCCCGTCGGCTTGCAAAACCTCTATAAAAACGTCGATTGCCGTGCGCGGGTAATATTCCAAGAAAATTGACGGTTCAAGAGCTTCCCTAATAACCTTTGAAAGCTCTATTTCCCTCCTTGACGGCGCTGGCGACTTACGTTCCTGAACGGAGAAAGGCGCCATGTGATAGCGGCACCTCAAAACTGTCCTATCTGGAAGCGCCATGTGCTTAGGATGCAATTCCCTTGGTCCATATACCGCGGCTAAAATCTTGTTTTTCCCCTGTTCAATATAGGCTGAGCCGTCAGCGTTTGACAACGCGCCAACTTCAATTTTTATTGGTCTCAGTTCATCCGGTTTTCTACCATCTAGTCTTAAACCTTTCTTGTCAATTAACTTTTCAGTTTTCTGGCTCATTTCTCATTACCTCCCTTTTTGCTTTTTCTTCCTTTAACATTTGGACTATGCGGTCTGTTAAGCCGCTTGTATGAGATTCTTCCTCGATCTTGTGGATGGCCATCATCGCCAACTGTTCATCCTCAAGATTCTTCCCGGTAATTAATATAATTCCGTTAAGCCCCAAAATTATTTGGCATCCAGTCTCCTGCTTTATCATGGATATCATTGAGCCTTTTCTTCCTATAACTCTGGGAATCTTTGTCGGAGTTACTTTAACTATTTCTCCACGAGTTATTTTTCCCAACCCGGGTTCTCCAACAGTCAGCTGCGGGTCATGCGTCCTGTCATATGCAACTATTTTCGCCACTATCAAGTCCCCAACATCAAGAACTTGCGACAACTCGTCCTTTTGAGGCCTGAAGGGCCTGCCTAGGACGTCTGAGGCTCTTAAGAGGGCTGGGTATGGCGAATTTATGTCCACAACCCAACCGTTGAAGCCAACCTCCACAACTGTTCCTATAACGGTGTCTCCAACTCTTGGGATGTAAAAAGCTCTTAACGCAACCACGTTAACTTTTTTGTCCTCGTAATCAACCAGCCCAATTCGCGAGGCATATATTTTGTTATCTTCCCTATAGGTGTTTTCTCCAGCTATGTAATCGCCCTCAGCAATCAAATCTCCGGGAGTTACAAGCTGTCTCCTTTCAAAAAATGTCGGCAAACTCATCACACACCATAACAAGGCTTTATGCGATTAGCTTCGCTTCACCGCTTCCTTTAGTTACTTCCCCAAGTTTTTCGAGGAATGGTCCATATAAACCTGCTGGCATTTCAAGAACTCCATACCATGAACCGTCTGCGCGCCACTCCTCCCGCTTAATTACTCCAAAAGCCTTTATTGTGCCGTAGGCTCTCGCTGAATACTCGGCGGGTATATGAACCCCTACGGATACTTGTTCTATTTTTAAGGGCAAGATTGAACGCAGCAATTTAATTATTTCTCTTGCTTGTTCCTCCACTGGCTTGAATGGGTCTATTGAGTAATGTATTTGCTCCATGGCGTTTTCTATTCTCAGCGGTGGATGTGGAAGATTTGTTTTGGGGTCAACAGCCTGCCGAGATATAAAGTCTATTATCTGTTTTCTTTTGTCCTCAATCATTTTCCTCCGCTGCTCCGTCGTCAACTGGATTGTGCCCTTTTTAAGTATTATCTCGGCGATTTTCAGCGGGTCTGTTGTGCCAAAGGCTTTTTGCAAGCTTCCTTCAGCAACCTTTGTGCCTTTGTTTGCATCTGAAAAAATTGTTTCGGTTGCTAGAACCTCTGTTATTGAAGAGATTTTTCCCATGCGGTAGTCTAGGGCCTTTTGGGGCTTTACGAGAACTTCAAAGTGTTCATTGTCTTTTGTTATGCGCGCAACGGTGTATTTTTCACTCATCAGCATTTCACTTGCCAGAACCTAACGCTTTTACATAACCCTCAATTTTTTCGTCGCTCAGCATTTCCATTTTTTTTGTTGCTGAGGGAATAACTGCAATTTTTATTCTGATGGGCAGTTGCCGTGCTTCTAAGGCTTTCATTAGGCATTTTACGGCAAGTTTTATGGCTTCCTCAAGTTTCATGTCTTCACGGTACTCATCCTTCAAAATAGAGAGCACAGTTTCTCTTCCCGCGCCTATGGCCGTTGCTCTGTATCCTCTATAAGTTCCGCTTGGGTGAGTGTAAAAAACTCGGTTTCCAGTTTTGTCAACTCCACCAAAAATTATCGAAACGCCGAACGGTCTCACGCCTGCATGTTGGGTATAAAGCTGTTTGATGTCGCATGTTCTTTTTGTTACAACCTCAACGTCTATGGGTTCATCATATGTTAACCTGTTGCTTTGAGCGTAAATCCGCGCTTGGTCTATCAATATTCTTGCGTCGGAGCTTAAACCAACTATCGCCGCCCCAATGTGCTCATCGATCTTGAAAATTTTCCATGAATATTCCGCCTCTTCAAGGGGTTCGACGTTTTCCTCGGCTCCCAAAATAACTCCTTCAGAGCAACGCATCCCCAAGATTGTTGCTCCACGGTTAACAAGCTCCATTGCATATTCAACTTGGAAGAGCCGTCCATCTGGAGAGAAAACGGTTATAGCTCGGTCATACGCTCCCGGCGCTGCAAACACAGACATTAACTATCAACCTCACACCATTTCCTTATTCACTTGCAGACTTTCATATGACAACTTAACTAAAAACCTTTTCCCATATTCTACAGACTTTCCTCTCTTAAAGACGACGGTTTGGTTTAGCCTTTCCAATCGAGGAGCTTCTTTTCTCCTTCAATCTTTTTGATGTCTGTTAAGTCTTGGGTTACCTCCATAGTTCCTAAATATTTTCCGTTTTTGTTCCTTACCGCGAAGTATCTTATGTGGATCAAACGGTTGTCTTTTTGGATCCAGAACTCGGCAACATCCTTCTCGCCTTTTCTGAACGCTTCAAGGATTCTGTTAACTATGTGGATGCTTTTCTGCGGATGGCAAAGTTGCACTTTTCTTCCAATGATGGCCTTTGTTCTCACGAAGATTCTTTTCTCAGCTTTGTTAAAATATTTGACAGTATCATTTGCATCTACGAATGTTACGTCCAATGGAAGCGTGTCCAATATGGCTTCAACCTCCTCTTTTGAAAGAGTTCCAGTTTCAAACTGTAATACTCCCTTGGGCATAGGCGCAACCCCAACTTCAAACTTCTTAAATTCCTTTTTTGCTTCTTATGTGGCTATTAGATGTTGCGGTGTAAAGCAGCAATAACAACATCATCATTTTTCCTCTTTAATCTTCTTGGCAAGGGCTTTGCCCAAGTCAACTATTTGCGCTACATCCTTATCCGTGGGCGGACCATTTATTTCCAACGCTCCAACAACTTCAATTTTCGTCTGTCCAAACACTTCTTGAATGTGTTTTATGGCTCCTCCGCCCCAGCCATAAGAGCTTAATACAACTCCAAATTTCAGCGGCGGCTTCAAAGCCTTAACCAGATAGGTTGCATATACGGCTAGCGGATGTGCACCACCCAACACTGTTGGAGCGCCCAAAACAATGGCTTTAGAGTCAACCAAGTCCTTCGCTATTTCGCCAACATCGCCTGAAACAAGATTGTAAAGCGCAACTTCTATGCCTTCCGAGGCTAATGTTTCCGCCATCGACTGTATCATCTTCTCTGTGCTGTTCCACATCGTCACATAAACTATCGTCGCTTTCCTCCTTGTTTCCCCGCTCGCCCACCTACGATAAGCGTTAAGGATACGCTGTGGGTTTCTGTGGATTGGACCGTGGCTCGGCGCTATCAAGCTAATTTTCAAGCCCTTTATTTTTTCAAGGGCTTTTTGAGCCATAACCCTGAAAGGCATCATTATCTCGCCCCAGTAACGTTGGGCATGAACAATCAAATCTTCAGCTTCGTCATCATACAGCTCCCTCGCTAGGTGGGACCCGAAGAAGTCGCATGGAAACAGTATCCCGTCTTCTTGCAGATAGGTAAACATGGTCTCTGGCCAATGAAGCATTGGGGCTTCAATAAACTGGAGGGTTTTGCCTCCTAGGCTTATTGTTTCTTGGTCTTTGACCGCGATTACCCGTTCCTCTGGCACTTTATAAAATGTTTGAGCCATCCGTGCGCCCTTGCCTGTTGCCACCAGTTTAGCTTTTTTGTTTATCGCCATCATGTATGGTATGGCTCCGGCGTGGTCTGGCTCAGCATGGTTCATCACCACGTAATCAATCTCGCTTGGGTCGACAACCTTGCGTATTTTCTCTTCTAACTCTTTTTCAAAGCCTGAGTTCACGGTGTCAATTAACGCCTTTTTGTCCTTACCAACTACTAGATAAGCGTTGTAACTTGTTCCTTTCGGCAGCGGAATCAGCGAGTCGAAAATTCTGCGGTTCCAGTCTCTAACTCCGACCCAATACACGTTTTCTAAAATTTTTTCAATGTTTCTCCAGCTCATGGGAGTCAAACCTCAATTCGATATTACAATTGTAATAAAATATATTTATGCCTTTCTACACAATATACGCGGGAAATACACAAGATGTCACTGCCATGCGAGATAGCAATAAAATGCCTACTACCACCAGTCCGAGCCCTCCTAGCCAAGGAACTCACAGCCAAACACAACCTAAAACAGTCAGAGGCGGCAGAACTGCTGGGCGTAAGCCAACCTGCCATAAGCCTATATCAAAGAAAAATCCGCGGAAAAGCCATAGACCTAGAAAAAGATCCAGAAATTATGGAGCAAGTGGAAAACTTGGCAAACGCTTTAGCGAAAGGAAACCTAGCCTACAAAGACTTTATCCAGATGTTCTGCGGAATTTGTAGAAAAATAAGAGCTAAAGGGCTCTTGTGCAAAATGCATAAAACCATGGACCCCTCAGTTGACACCGAAAAATGTGGATTGTGTTTAGCCGCAAGTTCGATGAATTGCATCTAGCATCGTCTTTATAATGCTGAACCTAACCATTATTTTTAGTGGTGGTTGTTAAAATGGGATATTCATCAGTCTGGAAGGTTCTCGAAGAAATGATTACAGATTTTCGTAAAAAGGGGTTAACTGTTCCAACGGAGGTTATGGATGATTTAAAATCTGCAAAAACGCTCATTAAAATCTTAAAAGCTGACCCAACACGTGGAGAAACAGCCCAAAAAATCGAGGAATGCCTTGGCAATGTTGAATCCTACCTAATCTCCGAAGGAGCGAAGAATTTTGGAAGCAAATATGTTGACGAGTGGCTTAAGCGGCTTGATGAAGCTGGAAAAGAGCCTTTCGATGAAGAGGAGGAGATAAGGTTTGTTCCAGGGCTTCCGCGAGAGCAGAAGTGGATTCGCGTTAAGCCTTCCCCCGAGTTGCCGATTGAAAAGCTGAAATCCCTAGCAGAGGAGTCAAGCCTTTCATATAATGTTCAAAGTGATGGCTACTTGCTTGTTTGCGGTGAAGAGAAACATATAAAAGAATTTGTTAAGAAGGTAGCTGCAAAATAGGAGATTATGACCCGAAATAGCGTCGAAAGTTTACATAACCGTTAAAATCATCCTCCAGACAATAATTTTATTAAAAATTAGAGAAAATAATGTAAGTTAATATAGTTGCAATGCTCCAGAAAGGGTGAGGGCGCAAACCGAATGCCCTATATTAAAAAGATTGAGGTTAAGGGCTTCAAGTCTTTCGGTCCGCAAACCGTTAAAGTAGTCTTGGATAAGGGCTTCACAGCAATAACAGGACCCAACGGAAGCGGGAAAACAAACATTGTTGACGCGGTTTTGTTTGCCTTAGGCGAATTAAGCACGAGAAGGCTTCGTGCAGAAAACGCGGCTAAACTTATTTTCCACGGGTCCGAGAAGGCCGGGTTAGAGAAGGCGAAGATGGCTAAGGTCGTAATTCAGTTTGACAACTCGGACGGTCGAATGCCCGTTGACACAAGCACGGTCACAGTCTCACGGGAGGTTTACAGGAACGGTCAAAGCGTGTATAGGCTTAATGGCAGGAGAATTTCCAGAGCATATATTTTAGAGATTCTCTCTATGGCTGGCATAAGTAGCACAAGCCAAAACATTATCCCCCAAGGCACGATAACACGCTTAACCGACATCACTTCCTTAGAGCGTAGAAAAATAATTGAAGACTTAATTGGAATAGCCCAGTATGACGCCGAAAAGGCTGAGGCTGAAGAAAAACTGCGGATGGCAGACATAGCAATTCGCACGGCTATGGGAAGAATAGATGAAGTTCAGAAGAGGCTGGATGATTTGGAGAGGGAACGCAACGAGCTTTTAAGGTTCAACTTTATACATAACGAAATAAAAAAGTTTGAATCCGTCAAAATTTCGCATGAAATGGCGCAGATACAGAAAAGGTTTGAGGAAAGCTCCTCGCAAGCGGACAAGGTTAGAATCAGAGTTGAAAAATTAAGACAGCTGCGTGACGAGCACCGGTCAAAGAGAAGGGAGATTGAGGGAGAATGGCGTAAGCTGAGCTCCGAGATAGTTGAAGAGGGCGGTTCCCAAGTTTTAAAGGTTCAAATTAGAATTGGCGAGCTAAAATCCAAACTTACCGAGTTAACAACGAAAATAAGTTCTGGCAGGGCAAGTCTTGAGGGCTTAAAACGTGTTAGAGAAAACAACTTCCAACAATACCAGTCTATCAGAAAGGAAATCCGCGAAAACCGCCTAAAAATAAGAAAACTGAAAAACGAGTTCGAGGCGATTTTAAACCAGATAAACCTAAAACAGTCTGAGCATGATGCTCTTGCGCGGGAAACAGCGTTACTTTGGGAAAATCTTGGAGAGAACAGTAAGAAAATCCGTGAGATGGAACTGCAACTTGAAAACAACTATAGACGGCTCACAATATTAAGGTCTGAACAAGCAAAAAGCCAGACAGCCATCAAACTTCGTGCAAGAAGGCTTAAGGACTTAAATGATAGAAAAGAAAGGTTTGCTTCAACACTTTCAGAACTGGAAAAGTCATTCGCAGAACTAGAAAAAGTGCAAAAGGAGCAGAAAGCCCAACTTAAAAGTCTTGAACGGCTCCTCGAAAGGAGAATCGCCCAGAAGGAAGCCATCGAAAAAGAGATAGCCCAAGCTGGTAAAATAGCTGATTCCGCACGGGAAGCAGTTATCGAATTTGAAACACAAAGAGAACTCGCGGAAACCGTGGCTTCTGAAGAGAAGGCTCTAAGGAGCATAGAAGAATTAGGCGAGCTAGGTGTGATCCCTGGGGTTTACGGAAGACTGCGCAACCTAATCAAGATGGATAAAGCCTATGAAAGGGCGATGGAAGTGGCTGCGGCTGGATGGCTTGATGCCATAGTCGTCAAGGATTTTGACGCCGCCTTCACGTGTGTAGAAGCCTTAAGAAGAATGAAACTTGGAAGAATAAAAATAATACCGCTTCAAGGAACGCCCACCGCCAAACCAATAAAAATTCCCTCAATTGAAGGCGTCAACGGAGCAGCTTCCGCTTTCGTCAAATGCGAGAAATCTTACGAGCCAGCTGTTCAATTCGTGTTCGGCGACACGGTAATAGTTTCAGACGACAAAACAGCTTTCACACTATCAAACGAAGGTTACCGTGCAGTTACCGTGAACGGGGACTTGTATGAAGCAGGTGGAGCCTTCGAAAGCGGCTATTACCGGGCTCCAATAGACTTCTCAGCCATTATACCAAGTGAAGCAGCCATCAAAAGCCTTGACGAAGCCGTCAGAGCCCTCCAGCAGCATCTTGCCCAAAGAGACATGGACTTGGCAACTTTTGAGGAGGAAATAGACAGAACTCGCGTGGAAATTACCCGGCTCTCAGAAGCCATAACCACGCTGGATAGGGAAATCGTCCGGGTTAAGAGAAGTATTAGGAGGACAAAAGCGAACCTAAAGCGGGTAGACCATTACATTAAACGTTTCCAGAGCGAAATAGAAAACGAGAAAGCGCAAATGTGGCTTCGAAGGGCTGAAGGCAGCTCTATCCAAAAGGAAACACGAAAACTCCGAAGCGAACTTATTAGCTTAAGGCGAAAGGCAGATCCAGGGCACATTCAAGAGTTGGAGGCAAAAAGGGAGAAGCTTGCAGAAGAGATAATCACTTTGAGGCAGAAACTTGGTGCTGTCCAAACGGAGATTTCGACGCTTCAATCTCAGTTTGACAACGTTTTAAGAGTTGGATATAAGAATGCGAGGATTCAACTTTCAAAGGTTGAGCAACAGCTAAAGCATGTGGAGAAGGAAGTTGAGGACGCGCTTAAAGAGAGAGAATCTCTAAAACAGGAGCTTTCTGAACTGGAGAAAAGCCGCATCGAGCTTTCCAAAACAGTTTTTTCCGCAAGAGAGGAAGCAAAGAAGTTCACAAGCCAAATAGACGAAATAGACAAGGAGCTCCGCAAACTTGACTCGGAATATGAGCAGGCTGACCGCTTATTCAATCAGCTTCAACTCAACATACAAACATCGCTTCTGCAACTTGAACAGTTCCGAAGTAGACTTAGACAGCTTGGCTACGAACAGCCCCTAGAGGTAACGCCGAAACAGGTTGAAGAGGCTGAAACCTCCATTAAAATGATGCAGTTTGAACTTGAAAGAATAGGGGCAGTGAATCAGCTTGCTCTTTCCCACTACGCAGAGCAGATCTCGCGGTATAAGGAGCTTTCCATACGGCTAAACGAGCTTGAAAGAGAGAAACAAGCCATAGTTCAGTTTATGGAGGAAATTGAACGCAAAAAACGCAAAGTCTTCACAGAAGCCTTCGAAAAAATCAACCAAAACCTCGGAAAGTACTTTTCAAAACTTACAGGAGGTGGAAACGCAACACTGAAACTCGAAAACCCAGACGAACCATTCCAAGGTGGAATTGAAATGATTGTCCAGTTCCCAAACAAGCCCTCCATAGTTGTAAGCGGAGCCAGCGGAGGAGAACGTTCAGTTGCTGCGGTAGCCTTCATATTTGCCATCAAAGACTTCAGTCCAGCAGCCTTCTACATCCTAGACGAGATAGATGCCCACCTAGATGCTTTTCACGTTTCGAGACTAGCCGACCTACTGCTTGAAGAGTCGGAGAAAAACCAGTTCATAGTCATAACCTTAAAACCCGAAATCGTGAACAAAGCACAGAAAGTTTACGGAGTCTATGAACGGAACGGCGTCTCCAACATAATTTCAGCAAAGTTTTTGGAGGTACCGAGCTGACGTCTTCCTCAACAACCACTAGGAAGCCTTTTTACATGCGTCCCCCATGGAACATCCTCTTCGATTTTCATAGGCTCGAGAGGCTTACTCCATGGAACATTAACATTGCCTATTTACTGGCGTCGTTTTTAGACGAGATGGAACGGATGGGACAAATTGATTTTAGGGCGTCTGGCATAGCTTTAGACTCCTCAGCCCTCATATACTTGATGAAGTCAAAGCTTCTGCTCAAACTTGAGGAACCGCCACCGCCAAAAACTCCTAAAGAATTTCTGCCGCCTCCGCTTTTTCTGCCCCTTAGACACGAGTTGACATCGACAACGATAAGGCAACTGTTAGAAGTCCTAGATGACGTTTTAAAGGGAGAAAAACTGCTGCGTTTAGAAAAACCCGTTTCAGAGCCGATTCTTCCTGCTCCATCAGAGGTCTTGCCGCAATTCGACTTGTATTTGATGGAAATTGAACTGCAAATGGAGAAGCTCTACAACTCCCTCGTTGAGAGAGTTAAAGGCACAGGGATAATAGAGTTTTCAACTTTGATAAAAGGGATGGAACGGTTAGAAGCTATACGCACCTTCATTCTCCTGTTGTTCTTGGCGCAAGACTTGAAGGTGAACGTTTGGCAGGATGAAGAGACGGAAGAAATATACATAACAGTTGGGGATTTGAGCCTTGCAAGAGGCGGAAAAGCAGACACCTAATACAAACGAGGGTATTCAACGCAGTTTGGCTTTGCTGGAAGCCGCATTATATGTTGCAGGTCGTCCCCTAAACATAAACGAATTATGCTCAGTTCTAAAGACCCGTTCCAAAAACAAGGTTAAGAAGCTTGTAAAAATGCTTATGCGTGAATACGCAAGCAGAAAAACAGCTCTTGAAATTTTAGAGTTGAAAGATGAAAGATACGTCCTACAGTTGAAAGCAGAATTTACGCCCCACGTCAGAAAACTCGTTAATAGACCATTGCTTTCTATAGGTCCATTGAAGACATTGTCTTACATAGCCTATAGACAGCCAGTGTCCCAAAAGAGGGTTATTGAGGTGCGGGGGCATCATGCTTATGGACACATTAAACTATTGAAGGAAATGGGGTTAGTTGCCAGCGAAAGAGGCGGGCGTTCAACGGTTCTTCGAACAACCGAATACTTTGCAGATTACTTCGGTTTAAGCCACGACACCGCCACAATGAAGAAAGAGTTGAAAAACGTCTTCGAAGACTTTGCGAAAAAGGAAAATTTTCAATCCTAAAATGGAGATAGGTTTATATGCCAAATAACTGTGATAGTGAACACCAACTATAGCATGTTAAAAGTGAAATAGGCATGTCTGTTTGGCACGGAGACCTACATAAGAAAAAGCCTTCCGGAGGCAGAAAAAGACCCTACAGAGGGAAAAGAAAATTTGAACAAGGCTCATTCCCAGTTGAAACAACACTAGGCGAGACAAAAAAGAAACTGGAAAAAACCAGAGGCGGAAACGTGAAAATCAAAGTCTTAAGCGACAAATATGCATGCGTAACAGACCCTAAAAGCGGAAAAACAGTTAAAACCGAAATCCTAAGGGTTGTTAAAAACCCCGCCAACATCGATTACGACCGCAGAGGCGTAATAACCAAAGGCGCAGAAATAGAAACTTCTTTAGGTTTGGCTAGGGTTACATCCCGTCCTGGACAAAATGGGGTCATAAATGCTGTTTTAATTGGCAAGGAAGAAAAAAGTTGATTCCGCTCATTTAGCGGTTGTTACACTTCGGATTTTTTGGAGGTTTTTGGCAATCTTCTTGATAATTTTCTCTTTTGGCTCGCTTTTCCTTACAAGAAGCATCCCAGTTTTCAGCCAAGGCGTCTTCGGATAGCCAACGTCCAAAACAGCTTCACACTCTAAACCAAGCTTCTCAGCAGCATCACTGATCTCCGTGATTTTCGGGGAAGGCACAGCCAAACTTTTTGGAATGCGTCTTCCCTCTCCTCTAGTTTTTGTTGAATCGAAGTAGGCTGGCCATATGATTATTTTATCTTGTTTACGCATGCTCTTCACGCTTTGTTATTTGTGGGCATAATAAGCTGTCAGTTTCTTGTTAACCTTGTCGATTCTGACGAAGCCAAACCTCTCGAACTGTATTATTGCATTCGGCTTTAATCCCTTACAGGCGCTTTCCGCTATTCCTTCGATTGTTGTGGCGTCTGGCATCACAACTTGACATGGCATGTCTTCCCCGACTAGTATCCAATGGATTAGCCTAGCCTTAACTTTCTTCGCATCTTCGTAGGCTTCGCTGACGAAGCGTGCTTCGGCGGAATATGAGCTTACATTTTCAATTTTTATGTTGAAAAGCTCCATAAGACGCACTAACTCTTCTGCTTTCGCGTCGGCGGCATCTCTCTTCGTAATCCAGAACTTCACAGAGTCATCCTCTCCGGGCGGCTTTATGACGTATTCTCTGAAGCCCCTTTCTGGATGTTCTGGATGCAAGTTCAGCTTCGCCTTAAACGTTTTTGGAATACGCTTAACAGTTAACTCTATTGGATCTTGCACAAAAAAGTACCTGTCAACTGCTGGGTCAAGGATTTTGCGGTTGTATGCGTACAGGTTCTCCCAGCTTAAAACAACATCTGAAGTTTTAGGTCCAACATCAATTATCAATTTTTTAATAGCCTCCGGAGTTATTCCCCGTCTCCTCAAAGCAGCAAAAGTTGCGAGGCGAGGGTCATCCCAATCTTTGTAGAGGCCTTCCCTAATCCCCTGAACAATTTTTGACTTACTTAAGGACGCGCCCGTAATCTTTAATCTGCCGTAGTGTATGGCTTCTGGGTATTCCCAGCCGAAATGTTTGTACATATATTCTTGCCTAATCATGTTTGTAAGGTGCTCTTTTCCTCGTATTATGTGGGTTATGCCCATAAGATGGTCGTCTATGCCACATGCGAAGTTGTATAGGGGCCATACGTGGTATTTGCTTCCAACGCGTGGATGAGGATACTTTTTGCTGTCTATAACTCTTAGGGCTGGCCAGTCTCTAACCGCTGGGTTTGGATGTTGCAAATCAGTTTTTACCCGAAGCACGGCTTCGCCTTCTTTATAGTCTCCTTTAAGCATGTGTTGCCATCTTGTGAGATGTTCTTCTGGTGGTAAATTGCGACATTTACAAGGCTGATTGGCTATGATTTTCTTTCTGAAGACTTCTGGTTGGCATGTGCAGATGTAAGCGTTGCTCTCTCTCAGCAATTTTTCCGCATGCTCATAGTATATGGGGATTCTATCGCTTTGAATGTACTCCTCATCTGGCTTACATCCAAGCCACGTTAAATCCTCTCTGATACGGTCATAAAACTCCAAAACGGGCTTCTTCAACTTCGGGTCTGTATCTTCGAAGCGTAGGATAAACTTGCCTTTATACATACGTGCGTACTCGTGGCATAGTATTATGGCTCTTGCTGAACCTAGATGCAGAACACAGTCTGGGTTGGGCGAGAAACGAGTTACAACTTTGCCGCACTTTTCAACGTTTGGAAGAGGCGGAAGACGTTTCTCCCCTTCGGTTTTCTCCTCTCTTGTTAGGGCTTCAGGCCACTTTTCCTCGATGATTTTCCTCTGTTCGCTTTGCGTCAGCTTATTGACTTCCTCAACTATCTTGTTGATAAGAACTGATAGCTCCTTGACCTTGGTTTTAAGCTCGGGTTTTTCCGCTAAAATTTTCCCGATAACGGGTCCTGCTTGGGCTTTGCCATCATGCCTAGCAGCATTTAGTAAAGCGTTTTTTCGAATAATTTCCTTAAGTTCAACATCTTCTTCAAGTGGCAAATGTTTACACTCTTGGAGCGTTTAAATTTTCCTTTTAATCAAGAACTCTGCGAAGGCTTTTAGTTTTTCCTTCGCTTCAGAGGCTGGTAAAAGTTTTTCCATTTCTCTCCAGCTTTCCTCTACGAGGTTAGTTGCAAAACGCCTCGCGTATTCGATTGAGCTATACTTCTGCATTATTGCTATGGCTTCATCCTGTAGCTTTTGGTCGGAAGTGTGCATGTTAAGTATCTGTATGAGCCTTTTCTTGTCTTTGGAGTCTGCAACTTTCAGCGTGTGGATAACTATTAGGGTTCTTTTCCCCTCAGTTATGTCTTTTCCGCGTCCGCCCTTCTTTTCTGCAAACTCTTCCCCCGTCAAATCAAGGATGTCGTCCTGCATTTGAAAGGCTACTCCTATACTCTCGGCGAAATGACCGATTTTCTCAACTTGTTCTGCTGTGGCGTCAGCCAAAACAGCAGCAATTTTAGCAGACATCCTAGCCAAGGTTCCAGTTTTGTAGGCGCACATCTGCAAATAATCCTTCTCGCTTATTTCGTCCGCGTTTGCTAAGCCTCTGTGCCAAGCGATATCCATTGCTTGTCCAAGGCTTAAGTTAATCATTTCCTGCACATAAATCTCGTAGATTTTGCATAGTTTTTGTGGCGGAATCTTTTCCTTGTTTTTTATTAGTGGCAGAAGAGGCAGATAATACATGGCGTTTCCGGCGTTTATGGCTATGTCTAAACCGTAGATTTTATATGTGCAAGGTTTTCCCCTGCGATAATCTGAAGAGTCTTCTATGTCGTCTATGATTAATGTTCCGTTATGTATTACTTCTGGAATTATGGCGAATTCCATGAAATCTTTCGGGTTTTTGCCGAGAGCCTCGCAGACCAGTAGAAATAAGAATGGACGCCACCTTTTCCCGCCTCTGTCGAGGAACTCCCAGATGGGCTCTGTGACGGCTTTGTTTAATGTTTCCAAGTTGTATGCGTACCTTGGCGGGTTAAGTTTGAAAAGAACAGCGTTCTTGGAAATCTTCCTAGGAATGTATTTTTCAATGATTTTGTCGATTACGGAGGCTTTTTCTTCAAGGAGTTTTTCGATGTCCAAGGTTTAGCACCTTCTTCTGGCATAATTTTCTATGTTAAAACCCCTGGCCCGCAACCATTCTGCTGTTTTGCCGGTTACCACAACCGGCACTTTCTGTAAATCCTCAACGGATTTTGCACCTACAAGAAACATGGTGTTTCTCAATTCTTCAATTAAAATAGAAAGCACAGTCTCGGTCTCTTTGTCTCCTTTAACTGCCGCCTTCAGAATTGGGTGGGATAAGCTTGTTAGACTTGCGCCTAAAGCTAGGGCTTTCGCCATGTCCATGCCGCTACGTACTCCACCGGATGCGATAACCGGTATCTTTACTGCTTGAGAAACCTCAACAACGCTTATGGCTGTGGGGATACCCCAGTCCCAGAAGGCTTCTCCAAGTGTGCCTTGAAATGTGTTCTCTTTGTCTTTTGTCCGGTAATATTCGACAGCAGCAAAGCTTGTGCCTCCGCTTCCGCTTACGTCTATGGCTTTAACTCCAGCAGCCTCGAGCTTCTTTGCTTCCTCAGCAGCTATTCCAGCACCCGTTTCCTTTGTTATAATCGGGACATCTAGCTTTTCGGCTAGTTCTCTGATTTTTTCCAGCACTCCCTTGAAGTTTGTTTGCCCTTCTGGTTGCACGGCTTCTTGCAGCGGGTTTAAATGCACTGCCAAAGCGTCTGCGTCAATCATTTCTATTGCCCTTTCAACTTCCTTTATTTCATAGCTTCTGGCAAGTTGCACTCCACCAATGTTTGCGATAAGGAAGGCTGTCGGAGCCTTTTTTCTGGCTATCGCAAATGTTTCCTCAAGTTTTCTGTTCTCTATTGCTGCACGTTGGCTTCCAACCCCCATCCCAAGCCCAAGTTTTTCAACAGCTTCTGCTATTGCAGCGTTTATTTTTGTCGCCTCTCTTGTTCCCCCAGTTATTGCTCCTACTATGAGAGGCGCAGAGAACTTGTGACCAAACATCGTTGTTGATAAATCAATTTCTTGTTTGTCGATTTCAGGCAGAGCTTTGTGGATTAAATGAACTTCCTCGAACCCTGTTGTGACTTTTCTGGCTTGGACATTCCGGTTTAGGGAAATTTGAATGTGCTCTGCCTTACGTCTTTCTGTTCCCCTAGCCAAAACTACTCCTTCTCTATAATTGTGCCTTCAACCTCTTCTCCTTTAAGAGCCTTATAAATGTAGTTTGGTTTAGAAGCGTTAACAATCGACACTGAAATCCCATTTTCTATCGCGGGTATAAGCTCGGTTATTTTACCAAACATTCCGCCCGTAACGTCGCAACTCGTAGGTTTGCCTATTTTGTTCTGAAGTTCTTTAAGCTCTTCTAACGTTAAGTGTCGGAACATTTTAGCATTTTTTCTAACTTTTGGGTCATCGTCGTACAATCCGTCCACATCAACGCCGATTATAATACGTTCTGCATTAAGTCTCGTAGCAATAGTTGAGATTTGTTGGTCGCCGGAAAGAATTGTGAATCCCAACTTTGTGTCCAAAACAGTGTCGCCATAGAGAACTGGAAGAAAGCCCATGTCTAACAACATTTTTAACGGCGTGTCTTCAAAGCACTTTATTCTTCCATCCTCAGTTAGAATGCAAGATGAGGGAGTTATGCTTACTGCGGGTATACCTTGCCAAACCAAAGCATCCATAAACAAGCCGTTAAGCACTGTCATTATATGATGGGTTTCCGCAAAGCCCATCCGTTGTGCCTCCTCTTTGAATCCGTCTTTTATAGCATATTTTTGAGCTATTGGATGGCCGAAGCTTCCGCCGCCGTGCACTATTATCAAGTTTTGGACGTCTGCCTTTTTTATTTCAACAGCCAGCCGGTTCATTACATCTGTTCTTGCTTTCATCTCTTGGTTTTTGTCTGTTATCACGGAGCCGCCGACTTTTAAAATTGTGGGTTTAGGCTTTTTCAACTCTGACACCTTCATCAGTTTTCTTAGCTATAAACGGTCTACCCCCAGCCCTCTGAATGGCTTCAACAACCTTTTCAATTCCCTCGCTTCTTGCTAGCGCAATCATACATCCGCCTCCGCCAGCACCTGTTAATTTTGCGCCTAAGGCTCCAGCCTTTCGTGCGGCGCTTATAAGCCATTCTAAGGACTCGTCTGAAACGCCTAATCCGTAAAGCAGCGCGTGGTTGATGTTCATTAACTCCCCAAGTGTTTCCAAGTCGTTGTACCTTAGGGCTTCGATGGCTCTGAGAACAAGCTCTCTTGCCGCGTGCATCATAGGTTCTATAATGTGGGGATACTTCTCCCTAATCCCATGCACCTTTTCAACCTGAGTGCGTGTAGACCTTTCCATGCCAGTGTCGCCTATAACTAGCGGGATGTCAGCCTTAACCTCAAGAGGCTTAAAACCCGTGTCCATCTGGAACAAAAGCGTTCCGCCGAAGGTTGAAATCGCCGGGTCTATACCTGAAGGGGAGCCGTGCACTATTTTTTCAGATTGAAAAGTTATGCGGAAAACTTCTTCCTTCGACAGTTCTACGCCTAAAAGGGCGCTGACAGCCTTTGTGACAGCTGCTACCACAGCTGCTGAAGACCCTAGACCAGCGGCAACGGGAACTGTTGAGTTGATTTCAATGTTTAAGCCAGCCCTTTCTCCACATTTTTCCATGACTTTTTCTACGGCTAGCTTGATTGGTTCAAACTTCATTATCGCTTCTTTGAAGTCGCCATACTCAACTTTAAAGTTGTTGTTATCAAAATATCCTGCCAGATTAAGGTTTGTTGAGTGTAGGTATAGCCTCTTGTCGCTGCGGTTTTCAACTTTCGCGTAGGCTCTTCTATCTATGGCGATTACTATGGCTGGTTCGCCGTATACAACGAAGTGTTCTCCGAGAAGTATCACTTTGGCTGGGGCTGAGGCAATGACACCCATCATTTACCACTATTTTTGGAAGCAGACAGCGGCATACCCAACAACACTTGAGTAGTCGCCAATTATATCTCCGCTTGTCTTATAACATAACACTTTTGCCTCTTTTGCCCCCAAAAGTTTTGCAGCAGTAATCAAAGCAGCTATTGGACCATATCCACAAGCAGTAATGCGATGCGTCTCGATAATTGAGTAAAATTTGTCTTCATCCATTTCTTTAACAGCTTCCAAAGCGGTTCTGTCTTTTCTTTCAGCACTTTTTTGCGGTTCATAATGCGTCATGTCCGAAGAAGCTATAACAACAGCGTTTTTCCCAGCTAAAGCCTTAGCCACAGCTTTCCCAACCTCTTTAGCCGAGGATAAATCCTGCATCAAAAAACAGATTGGCACGATTTTAATTTCTGAACCGTAGAGGTACTGGAGAAACGGAAGCTGAACCTCGATTGAGTGTTCAAAACGGTGGGCGGAGTCGTCAACATCAACAATACGTGATTCGCGAACAATCTGGTTGGCTGTTTCACCGTCAACTTCTACATCGCCCAAAGGAGTACGCCAAAAGCCTTCGTTCATAACAGCCAAAGCACTGCCATAACCAGTATGGTTCGGACCAAAAATAACGGCAACATCCGGTCTGCCATCACAAGCAAGCGAATAATAGGCGTGGGCCGCCACTGGACCAGAAAACATGTAGCCGGCGTGTGGGCAAACTAAACCCATAATCGTTTTCAGTCCAGTTTTAACAACCATCGGGATTTTCCCGGGACCAAACTCGTGGAGAAAACAGTTTTCAATTTGTTTCCTCAAGGAATCGGCGTTTCCCTCATAAAAGGCTCCGGCTTGTGTGGGACGCCGAACCTTCGTCATTTTGCTAGGTTTCCTCCTCCCTTGAGATTTTAGCTTCAAAATCCTCTATGGTTAAGGGCAAATCCTTGTCTGGAGGCAGTTCTCCCCTCTCCCTCAAAACCTGTCTTGCCAGCAACCAGTAAATCACGGCCAGGGCGCGCCTGCCTTTATTGTTTGTTGGAATAACCAAGTCTACCCCTGAAAACTCGTTGTCTGTACTGCACAATGCAATTACTGGTATGCCAGCCGCCGAAGCTTCTTTAACAGCTTGGGAATCAGCCCTAGGGTCAGAAACTATCAAAACTTCGGGTTCAATGCGATTTGGATAAAGCGGATTTGTCAAAAGCCCTGGAATAAACCGCCCAATTACAGGGGTTGCTCCAGTTACTTCACAGAATTTTTTAACTGGTTCTTGAGCGTAAAGTCTGGCGGCTGCCGCAGCAATTTTCGCGGGTTCAAACCTAGCTAAAAACTTTGCGGCTATCCTTATACGTTCATCGGTCTTTTTAACGTCCAAAACGAATAGTCCGTCTGGCCTAACGCGGTAAATGAAGTTTTCCATGTCTCCAGTTTTCATGCGTGTTCCGATGTGTATGCCCGCGGATAATAGGGCGTCTCGCTGCATCAACAGTTCTTCTTCTGCAACCGCTGCAGTTTCTTCTTCGGGGTTATTTTCGCCTTCAAATTCTTTCGTTTCTTTATCCTCAGACATTTTTCATCTCCCCAGAATCTTTCTAAGATCAGCCATTTTAGCTCTATCTTCCAAAAACTCTTCTATCCTTATCAGCTCGTTTATTTTTGCGATTCTTGCTCCTTCAGCAATTCCTGTCTTTATTATTGGGCATTTGAAGGCTACAGCTAAATGGGCTATGTGCCAGTCGCATGTGTCACCTGAACGATGGGACATCGTTGGCACGTACCCGTTTCTTCTGGCTAACTCCACAGTTTCTAAAGCGTCTGTGATTGTACCCACTTGGTTCACCTTTATTATGATGGCGTTGGCTGCGCCTTTTTCTATTCCGCGGCTTAGTCTCTCGCTGTTTGTTGCGAACAAGTCATCGCCACTGATCAAACAGCCCTTAACCTTTTTTGTGAGCTCTGCGAAGTTTGCAAAATCTTCCTCATGGAAGGGGTCCTCAACATACGCTAAATGATATTTCTTTATAAGCTCCAAAATGTAATCCAACTGCTCCCCTGAATCGCGCTTTTTACCCTCCCTCTTGTAATCATAAATTTTTTCCTTTCTATTCCATAGCGAGGATGCCGCAACATCAATGCCTATGCCGCATTTAAATCCAAGCTCATTGCCGACTTCTTCACAAGCTTCGGCTAAAATCTCAAATGCATCTAAGTCTGTTACGTTCGCAATCCATGCTCCTTCATCGCTTTTTCCACCGTTAAAAAGCCTATTCTTCTCTTTTAGCATGGCGCCAGCTTTACTGTGAATTTTGGAGTTGGCGATGGCTGCCTCCAAGAAGTTTTCGGCTTCGTAGGGAAGGGCTAGAAATTCTTGGAAGTCCGGCGTTTTTCCTTGGGTGTGTTTTCCGCCGCTTATTACATTCCCAAGAGGATATGGGAGTTCGTTAGCGACGTGTCCCCCTAAATATTGGAAGAGAAGCATTCCGTAGGAGTTTGCGGCTGCCTCCGCAGTAGCTAGAGAGATGGCGAATGCCGTGTTTCCACCTATAACTCTAAAGTCCTTTGAACCGTCGATTTCGTGAAGCATTCTGTCAATTTCATGTTGAGAATCAGCGTTCAAACCTATCAGTTCAGGAGCTATTAGCTCTTCAACTTTTTCTACGGCTTTATCCACGCTTCCATCTGGATAATAGACCACTTCGGCTCTGCTGCGGCTCTCTCCAGCTGGAGCGGACGCCCTTCCAAACCCAGAGGTCGTTATCACATCGACTTCTATTGTTTCTTGTCCTCGGCTTTGGAAAATTTTTCTAGCAATTATATCTTCAATAACTGTTGACATGCTTTCACTTCTACCATGTTCCCTAATAATATGTTCTAACCTCTTTTCTTTTCTCAGCCTCTTCATAAAAGCGGAGGACCTCGTCGATTATTTCCACATGCGAAAGCAACATACGCCTACAACAGTACCGCTTAAATCCTAGGCTATCTAAAACTTCGCCTGCATCCTCTCCAGCCTTAACCCTTCTGGCAAACTCCTCCCACTTATCTCCGATCAATTTACCACACGTGAAACATCTTACAGGTATAATCATCCATTATTCCCTTCCTATCTATAGCTTTTCTGTTCTCTAGCTCGCGCGCCGGGTCCACCAAACTTTTTTGGCTCCTTCCGCCTTGGGTCCCCAGCAAGCAATGTCCTATCATATTCCATAAACATCCTTTTTAGCTGCGGGCTTTTTTTGTTCCACTCCCACAGTCCCCTTGCAATCGCCATTCTCGCGGCTTCCGCCTGACCCATGTAGCCTCCTCCAGAAACCTTTACATCTATGTCCAACTGTTTCCAAACGTCGTCTCCAGCCTGTATGAGAGGTTCCAAGATTTTCTCACGTGCAACTTCCGGTTCCAAAATTTCTATGGGCACCTTATTTATGCGAATTCTTCCAATTCCAGGCCTAATCAAGGCGCGAGCTTCTGATGTCTTCCTTTTTCCACTTACCACTAAAACTTTTTTAGTTGTCATGTTTATCCTCCAGGGTTCCATCCAATTTCCTTTGCGAATTCATCAAGCGTGAAGTAAGCGCATGATAGCTTTTTAGCTTGGGCGCTCATTATGATCTCCATTTTTTTGTCTTTGAACTCTTCCGGGATTCCAATAAACACTTTAAGTCTCTTATATGCTTGTTTTCCCTTTGGCTGTTTGTAGGGAAGCATGCCTCTAACAGTTCTTCTAACTATCATATCTGGTCTCCTATGGTGAAACGGTCCTTTTCCCGGAGACCCGACTTCAAGAAACTCCTTAGCCTCCATAACTTTGCTTTTTCTCTTCCCCGAAAGCACAGCCTTTTCTGCGTTCACAATTATAATTTCTTCCCCGTTTAGCAGACGTTTGGCGACTGTGCTTGCCAATCTGCCAAGAATTAAGCCGTCAGCATTTATTATTGTGGCTTGTTTGCTTGTTAACTGCATTTACTTTCACCCGATTATCTTTACATTTGAACCCTTAGGGTTTTTCTCGGCGAGCTCAAAAAGGGACAAACACTTGCCCTTTACAGCCCTTATTTTCTCCTTCGCCTTCTCTGAAAAAGCGAAAGCTGCCACGGTTATTGAATGTTCTATTTTGCCAGCGCCTAAGACTTTGCCTGGAACAACTACCGTTTCGTTCTTTTGCGTATATCTATTTAAACGGCTTAGGTTTACAGCTACGCCTCTTCTTCTTGGCTTAGATAGTTCTTCTGCGATGTCACGCCAGATGTTAGCCTTGTTTTCTCTACTTTGCTTTTTTAGGAAACGTATAAGCCTTATAAGCTCCGGATTTGTTTTCCTAGTCTCCTTCACTCTTTTCACCCTTCACCCGATTTTCTAGTTCCATCAGTTGCTTATCCAGTATTTTGATGGCTTCTGTGATTATTCTCTCTGGTGGCAACGCGCCTGTGGATTCCAGACCAAATATGAAGGTGTTTTCTTCCCAACCAATGCTTATGGCTGGAGGTTTCTGGGGACACGCATCAACGCAATCTTTACAGATGGTGCAAGCCATAAGATCATGAATCTCTATGCTTTTTTCCTTCTTAACTAGAACTCTCCTTGGGCAGATTTCGACACATTTCCCACAAGCATCGCATTTTTCGCTGGAAATTTCTATTTTTGGAAAATATTTGTATGCGCACATCGAGACCGGTTGCCATTTTGCATGGTTTTTGCCTCTACCCAGCCTTGCGTAGGTTTCAAACTTTAGCCTTTGTCCCTTTGCAAGTTTTATTATTGGAATTTTATCGCTTACCGGCACTATGTTGGGATTTTCTGAGGCTAAATCTCCAGAGTAAACAGTTCTGGTTCCTTCCTTTGCCTCTACATCTAGCGTGAGTGTAACTCTACACAGGTTACATCCAAACTCGCTTTTACATGAACATTCTTCTGGCAGGTTGTAGCCATCCAAGTCTGTTTTCAGAGGAATTAAACCAAGCCTGTGAGCTATAATCTCATCTTGAAGTATGGAGGAATTGTCAATTATCACAACCTCATCTATCGCCATCACTGGCACTTCAGAAATTATCGCCCTTCTCAAGGCGTTCATGAATGGAACATCAACTCCTCGAATGAGTAGGCGAATATTTCTGTCATCTTTCTCAAGCACTTCGATCTCCACTAACTTGACACTCCATTGTCGCTCACATGGTGATGAGCATGCCGTTGAATAGAACACTAGTGCATTATTTCAATTTTTCTATTAAAATGGAAAGGATGCTGCTAGACTCTTCTACCCCTTCTGCCGCCAGGTCTTCTAGTGCCATCATGCGGTATGGGTGTAACCTCTTCTATGCGTTCTATGCGGAACCCCGCCCTTGCCAGGGCTCTTATGGCCGCTTGTGCTCCCGGCCCGGGCGTTCTTGGCCCAGAGCCTCCTGGTGCTCTAACTTTGATGTGTATTGCTGTTATTCCCTTGTCTTTGGCTATTTCTGCTGCTGCGGTGGCTGCTCGCATCGCTGCGTACGGTGAAGACTCAAGCCTATCGGCTTTAACGAACATTCCGCCAGATGTTCTGGCGATTGTTTCAGCTCCCGAAATATCTGTTATATGAACTATTGTGTTGTTGTATGAACTGTAAATGTGGACAACAGCCCATTTCTCGGTTTTTTTGCTGCTCATTCTTCCCCTTCAACCTCTTTCTTTCCAGGTTTTGCGCTAGATGTTGCTGTAACCGCTACAGTTTGGCGTAGGGGGTGGTTGGGATCTGCGACAGCGCTTTGGGGAGCATATGCTATTTGGTTTTCTTCATCCTTCGATACAAGGTAACTTGGCACTGTAACTTTCTGTTTTCCTATGGCTATGTGCCCGTGGGTTATGAGTTGACGGGCTTGATGTATCGTTTTAGCTAAGCCCTTGCGGAAAACTATTGTTTGAAGTCTTCTTTCAAGGATATCTTCGATGGTTAAGTCTAAAACATCGTCCAAAACGGCAGTTTCATGGAGAATTCCTAACTTTTTTAATCGAGAAAGCAGCTCTATCTCCATTTTTCTCCGTTCATCCTGAGGCTTTCCAATCAGTGAACGGGCTATACCCCTGAATTTTGACAGCATTGTCTCGTGGCGCCACAGTTCATGCTTGTTTCTTAAGCCATACTGACCTAGAAGTCTAAGCTCTTCCTGCAGAACATCCGTTCGCCATGGAAAACGCGGAGTTTCATACTTCTTCCTTTGCTTTTTGGGGTCTCCCATTGCTACTCGGCTCCAGTCCCTGGCCTAACGATTGCCTTCTTTTTGACTCCTAGGGCTTTTCCTGCTCTTCCAGTTGTTTTGGTCCTTTGCCCCCGCACTTTCAAACCGTAAGCGTGGCGGTATCCGCGCCATGATTTTATCTCTTTCATTCGTTCTATGTCCATTTTTGTTCTTAAAACGAGGTCTGCGCTAATTAGGTGCATGTCCTTTCCAGTTTCAAGGTCTTTCTTTCTATTGAAAAGCCAACCTGGCAGTTCATACCTCGAAGGTTCTTTGATGATTTCTTCTATCTTTTCAACTTCCGCTTCTGTTAGAAACCCCACCCTCATGTCAGGGTCTATCCCAGCCTTTTTCAATATGGCGTTTGCGAGGTTGAAGCCTATTCCCTTAATTTTTGTCAGCGCATAAGAAGCCTTTAGAGTGCCATCTACATCTGTGTCGATGATTCGAAGTATGTGCCGAAACTCCCTTGACATTCGCTGCCATCCGCTTCTCGGTTAAGCTAACTACGAAATTAACCATACTTTATTTAAACCTTACTAGTATATTTTTGGACTTACTAGCATAATTTTCACTTACGTTTTCTGAAAAACATCAAGCCATCTTTTTCGCAGACGTATTCAAAGCCCACTTCAAGTAAGGCTTTGATTTCTTCAGGTGTCTCAGCGATTTTGACGTGGAATTCGTCGCTTTCCGTCTGGAACAAGGCATGTTCAATATTTATGTAGACCTGTGTACTTTTAAGGTTCTTGTGGCCAAGAACATTCTTGACATGCCATGGATCCTTCGTTTTGTGGTATTCCATTGTGGCCTTCCAGTGGCGAAAAGTATGAAAAGTTATGTTTTTAAGTCTCGGATTTTGCAGTTTTTCAGCCGCTCTTGCTCTCTGAATCTCAAAGGCTCGCCTTAGTACTCCTGGATTTCCATTGAAGATGAGTTCGCCGTGTTTTGCCAAAGAGTTTAACATCTTTGCCAGCTTGTCGGAAATCTTGAATATTCGCGGGTTACTTCCCTTTAAAGGCCTAACACTTACTATTCTGCGCTCCGCATCGAAGTCTATCCAACGTAGCTTTGCAGCTTCACCGATCCTTATGCCTGTCTCTTTCAGAAGCTGGAGCAGAGTAGCCGTTCTCTTGCCACAACTGGCGATTAGTTGGTCAATTTCGTTTTCCAGTGGAATGAAGGGAAATGTTTCTTCTATCTGATATTTGGGCGGTTTCCATGACAATCCCAGAAACTCAAGGAATTTTGTGTAAACCGATGCAGCTATCATTTTTGTGCTGTTTTTCCATTTTAGGTTTGACAGTGTTTCTTTAACCTTTTCTGGTTCTAGTAGACTGGAGAACTCTGCAAGCTTTCTAAGTTTGGAAACACTGTTTGCAATAGTCAGTTCGCTTCTTCCCTCGCTTTTTAGCCACCACGCAAACTCGACGATTCTTCCTTTGACTTTGGCATCGCTAAGCTCCTCTGTGGCCCCCGCAGCCCGCTTCTCGCTTTCTTTCTCTACTGCGGCCAAGGTTTGCACCGCCTTATGGGCGGAGGGCTCTCGCCCTTTGGGGTCATTGTTCCCTTGGCAATAATAAGATGAATCGGAAGGCCGATTTAAGCAGAATGGAGGATTCTTCCATTCTCGTTTCGAGGCTTTAGGTTTTGGATCTGTGAAGCGGTAGCCGCAGTTTCGGCATAGCCAACGCTGAACGCTGGTGCCGTCGCTGAGGTATCTCAGCCCGTCTTTGTAGAGGCGGTTTGAGCCGCATGAGGGGCAAGCGGAAGCTGCAGCCATCACTACTTTACTCCTGCTTTTCCAGGTTTGCCAACATCGAAGAGCAAGCCGTCATTTTTCAGAACGTTTATAATTTTACTAGGTTCCTCTTCTGTTAAACTGGCGATGTACTCTGTCAAGGAGAAAAGGTCGACGAGGCTGTCTGCATCCTTGTTTTTAAGAATCCATTCTCTGGTTTTAACGAGAATTTCCAGTAAAGCGTGCCTTTCCTCTTCAACGCCAAGTTTTCTTAAGACTCGATCTGTGAAGATGTTGCAAAGCCGGGATTTTTTCTCCGAGTCGCCTGGAACTGGCACTTCAAGCTTGGTTCTGTTTAAGGCATCTGAGAAGCCGAACTCTAACATGAACTCTTTAAATTTGGCTGGGGAAACTCCTTGCCCATACTCCTTTTTCAAAACTTCATTGTATTTGTCGTAGATTTCCTTATTGCTGATTTTTACAAGCCCATCTTCGGTTATGTAATCCTTATTCTCTTTTTTCTCGATCCATAAATCTGTTAAAACTTGTCTTAAAACGCCGATCAAGCCAATTTCTGTTCTTTCGCCCTCCTCTAGCAGCTTCTGTTGGAAGGTTTTAACAATGTCATCGTTGCATTGAATTTTAAAGAGGTTTGATAGGGCAAAGCATAGAAACATCAGCTCTGTGTTTCTGCCGCTGACTTGACTAACTTGATTAACTTGACCTTCTAATAGGAGAGTTTTCTTTTTCTCAAACAATGATTGTCTCAGTTTTTCGGCTTGAATGTCGATACTGCTGTCGCTGATTTTTAGGTCAAGTTTGTCAAGTATGTCAAGTTGAGAGCCATTTATGGCGTGGAAATCGTTTCCTTTAAATTTTAAAGCATTAGCCAAATACCAGAGGAAATTCTCTGTGTAAACGTATTCTGCAAAGCTTGCCTTATCCATGTTTACAATTGGATATTGCGGGTTGCTTGTCTCCCTCACGTGGATTGGAACAGTTCTTGTCTGCAAGGCTTCTTCTATCTCTGAATGGACTGTAAAAAGCTTGGGTCCAAAAACAACGTAGCTTTCAGTTTCAAGCGTGTCAGGGTTAACTCTGCTATATTTTAAGCCTCGTCTATATCCTTGTCTAAAAACACAGTTCAGATCGGAATCTTTTGTGCCTGCAACAGCGTCAAGCTCATCAACCATCAATGTTATTTTCTGCTCTTGAATTGCCCTAGCCACAAATGGCGGGCTTAGATTGCCAGTCAAATAGCCGTGTCTACAGATCAAAATAATGGCTTCACCAGTGACTGTTTTGCCTCCGCCAAACTCACCCTTCACACCAAGATAAAACACGACAGGCAAAAGATCAACAAGCCATGTTTGCTGAATAAAAAGTTGGGTGACGCTGAACTCGAAGGATCTTGGAAAATCAAGAAATGTTCTCAGGTAAATTCCATTGAGTTTCCAAAGCTGTTCTGTAGATAAGCTTTGTTTTTCGCCTTTAACCCATTTCTCAACTGTTTCGTAAGCTGGGAAATTGAAAAGGAATTCTCGAGGCGGCTTGACTTTGAAATAATATTTTTCGCCTTCCACTTCTATAAGCCAGTGGGGCTTTCTTTGTTCTTCTTCGTCTTCGAACTCGATTTTTAAAGTTGCAAAGCCTTTTTTGCCTTCTATTGTCTTGTAAACATATTTGCCTATAGCCACGGGTTCATAGACAAACTTTTCAGTTAATCCGCCTGCCGGATGTAGAATGTGAGGCGCCTCCCTAAGTTTCTTGGCTCTTTCCTCTGCTTCGAGTTTTTCAAGCTCCTCGCCTATGCCCACTCTAAAGCCTCCCTCACGATTTCGCGTAGGCCAGAAACAGCGACCAGCTTACTTCCGAGGCTTCGCCTGTTCTGGTAATGATAATCCACAAGCTTGAGCCTCGATGCCTTCTCCTCATCACTTGTCAAATCGCAAACTCTTTCTATGATTCGCCTTGCAGACTCGTAGCTCACGCCTCTTTTGATGCAAAGTCCAAGGAAAGCCAATTCAAGCTGGTTTCGGTATCCCTTCTGCCAATATTTCGCTAGAAACTGGACAGCCTTCTTCTCTTCCATGCCCCTAAGAGGTTTACAATTTTCAAGTATTGCAAATGTGGCTTGCACATGTCTTTTCTCTTCGAAACTCAAGATTTTCGCTAAGTCAGCCTCGGAAAAGCTGATTCCCCAAGCGGCAAGTAGAACGTCACTTGGCAACGGCTGGAATGTTTCTGGATCCAAAAAACAGCTCCACTTCTTTTCAACCCTGTGAAAACCCAAAGGCAACTTAACCAGGCTACCGAAGTTTCTCTCGTTGTTAAGTTCGCTTTGTTTTGGAAAAACCTCAACTTGTTTAGAGTTCAACCCTGCAAGTTCGAGAATGCGCAAGCCAATCCAACGAGCTACTTTGGCAAGCACTGGAATAGCGAATAAAACCCACACATGATAGCTCGGATCCGAATAACGGCTTGCCTCAAGCAAAACTGCGCTGGGCCAAATTCTAGGCCTTTCAACATCGTCTTCCTCTTTTCGCTTTTCAAAGCAGACTTCCAGAATTCTTCTTGCAGCTTCTTTCGGGTCTGAAAGTCTTTCCGGATCCAAGTCAAAGCAAAGCCACTTCACACGACTGCTGTTATCTAGCTGATAGCTACCGACAGTTATGGCACCACTCAAATGCCGAGCCAAAACTTTACGTGTCAAAGGCTCTTCAACTTTAACGTAGCCGCCTCTGTCAAGCTGCAAGGCATAGCAATCGCTACGCGCCACAAACAACGAATGCAAAGCGCTAACCAAGTCAGCCTTAAAACTTTCACAGCCTATTTCTGCGCTGTTATTTTTCTGTTGGGAGCCCTCCTCCCCTTCCATTTTTATGCCTCCTTTGAAAGCAACTTTTCAATTTCAGGGTGAAGCTTTAGGAATGTTAGGAGCTTCTGTTCTGTGACTAGGCTTGCTGGGAAACCCATAAGGGCTCCGTTATAGATTATGTAGAGGTTTTCTTCCCCATTGTTTTTGAGGGCTTTCGCGAAGGCCTTAGGAAGCGTCAGAAAATACTGCGTGTAGCCGCCAGGCTTAGTCTCTATAATCCTTCTCTTCTCAATTTTAGGAATGCCTTCTCTCATGCTTTACCTACCTATAAGAAAAATACTGCGAAACAATCGCGGCGGCATAGCAGCATTCCTTTCTGACAAAAGCCCTCACTATATATGGCCTTTTCCAGGCTTTTTTGAAAAATTTTGTTATTAGTTTACGTGTTTTGCTCTGTTCTGTTAACTTTTATTAACAGAACAATATTTCCATGGTTTCGGCGGGTGGGAGGGAAGGTTTTCTAATAGCTTTCCTGTTAATTAACTAAAAATTGCGGCGCACAGAGAGTAATAGTATACATCAAATAGTATAAAATAGGGCCTTCTAAGGGGGTGCGGATGCGAATTCGTTAATTAATTCACATTTTTCCCTTGAAGGAGGCGCTTATTATGCCTCGTCCAAGAAAGTACGCGGACACCGTTATTAGGTCCTTTAGCGTTGAACGGGAAGTTTACACGCGGTTAAGGGCTAGGCTTGCTGTTCAGGGCAAATCTATAAGCGAAGAGGTCAACGCGCATCTGCGGAAGCGTCTGGCTGAGCTTGAGGGCGTTGCGCCTTCTGCCCAGGGAGTGAAGACTATGAGGCTTTGAAGAGCCAACACCTAAAACTCGTTGAGGAAGTCAATCGCCTTACAAAGCCTTTGGAGAAGGATGGCGTCTACGAAAGCCTAATGCGCTTCGCACACCAACTCGGCTTAGACCTCACGGACCTGCATAACGTGGAAGAGATTACTACTAAAATACTGGAAAACTGGCGTGGGCAGCTTGACCAAAACGTCCAGCCAAGCCACATCCACCTATTCATAACCCTACTCGAAAAGGGAAAACAGAAAAAGGCTATTGAACGCAAACTCACAGAAATAAGACTAAAAGCAGCTTCCACATCAACAGAAAACCCATACCATTAAACATTATAAAAGTATAGAAAACTGTTATTTTTAATATTTTTAACAAAGTTAAAAACAAGGCCTTATTCTTTAGAAAGCGAAAAGCACGTTGATTTTCCATTTCTTCGTTTTCGGTTCTCAGCGACTAACAGACTACATAAAAATCTTTAAGGTTTAATTCATTTTTATACTTAGTTACTTGATAAATAATGCGAATCCTATTGTAGGGAGTTAAGTGGATTTGCCTGTTGCGGTTGGTTTGGAGTTGTATGGCGAAAACTGAAACTAATCACGAGGCTGTGCTTCGTCTGCGTGCGCACTAGCCATATTTGGAGTAAAGTTTAACGGACATAAAGACGACGAAAAAACAAATAAATGCACCGTTTAGCTGGATACAATTATTTACTTTCTGTGGTTAATCATGAAGCTTAATAGTATATGTCAAAGGATTAAAAAGAAAATTAAAAATCTTGGAGACTTTAAACAGAATAGAGGGGAAAATAATGAGCGGTTTACCATTCAAAGTTACCGATAAAGTCTATTCGGTTTTATGCAATATGTTTGAATCCGCATCCGACTCCATTCGTATCTATTTTAGTGATGTAGAGGTAATAAACGTTCATAAAAAAGACGACACATACGTAGTGTCTGGGAGATTCAAGAAGAGAGATAAATATACCACTCAAGTAGCAGAAAAACTTTTTACAATGATCTTCGACAAAAACGGAAACTTTATTGAGGCAAAAATCGAAGAATAACGAACCAGTATTATACTTGCAAATGTCTTAGAAAGTCTGCTATGCGCGCGCATTCTTTAACGACCCGATTGCCGATTTGCAACTGGCCAATATCAAACCCCAAGATCTATGAGCAAGATTAGCTAATCCATCAAAACTTACATCCTTGCCCGCGCGTTGAGATAACAAATGTTTCGTAAAAAATTGACGGAACGAAATACATTAGAGAAGAGTGGAGAACAGAACGGTATTCTCTTCTCCTGTTTTAATAAGAACCTTATACAAGTCAACGTCTTTATAATTGCTTACTCATTTCAAATGTTAATTGACTTATTCAACATAGACTTATCTTATACTTCCCATAGGAAATCGCGCTTTAGCTATCCTGAGTTTCAAAATATTCTTTGACTAAGTTCGAAAGTTGTGAGGCTAAATATTCCTCACCATATCTTTGAATGGATTTAACTGCGTCATTAATCCATGGAATCATTGATTTAGGCTTAGCTGAAATCGCTTTTAGAAAATCATCCATGCAAACTGGTCTTGGCGGTGCTCCCTTAATATGCGTTTTTAACGGAATGTCCACAGCCTCTTCACAAATAGCTCCAATATCGGCACCAGTATATCCATGAGTTAACTTGGCTAATTCATCCAAATTCACTTCCGGTGCTATCATTTCTTTTGGTATTTTGCTTAAACATATTCGAAATATTTCCTTTCTGGCATTGTGGTCGGGCGGTGGAACTAAAATAACCTTTGAAAATCTAATTCCCTCAGGCGAAGGCCGCCGAATGGCAGGATCTAAGAGCCAAGGTCGATTAGTAGCTCCTAAGACAAGTAATCCACCCTTCTTTGATGCGATACCGTCCATTTGTTGTAGAAGTTCTCGTTTAATACGCATAATATAACTTGGTCCTGTGCGAGGCGCAATATAATCTATTTCATCTAAAAATAAAGTAGCCCTGGGGAACTTTCTTGCATACTCAAAAATAGTTGCAATTATTTTTTCGGATTGGCCAACCCAGCGATTCATTATGTCGCTTACATTAGGAGAGATGAAAATTGTTTCTCCGCTTTCCTTTGCGACAGCCTTGGCTAACAAGGTTTTGCCGACCCCGGGAGGACCCCAGAGAAGCACACCATTACCTGGGGTTCTGCCGTACAATTGATATTTTTCGGGGTGTAATCTTGGGTAGATAATTTCGAGCTTTAGAGTTTCTTTTATATCTTCTAAACCGCCAATTCTGTTAAAAGACACGTCGGGTTTCTCTACCAGTAATAAATCCTCTACCTGAATTGGAAGATCTTCTTCTATTTTTAGCTTATTTTGATCTTCAATGTGGTTTATAGTAGAAATGGGACGAGAGATACCGTTCTTGCTGAGTAGGCGTGCTTCATTTTTTAAGATGCATTTCGTTCTTTCAATTTCTGATTTAATTGATGGGTCGTCTGAATATATTTCTATCTTAGCAAGATACTCCAAAATTTGGCTCAAGGTATTGGGGTCGTTTCTCTCGTTCCACATTTGCCAAATCTTTTCCCAATAGTACTCTATTAGACCTGCTGACGGCATAGAATCATCCCCCAACAACATGGCTTTACTCACTTGCTGTTTTCAGAACCCTGTTGCTTTTGCATCAATTGTTGGCGCTCTTCATCAAAGCATTTTGACCATTTGTCTTCATCATCTTCGAGTGTGTAGTCAGCGAGCCCAGTATAGTGCATCCTTATTGCAGTAAGAGAATTAACGAGCTCTCTGAACGCCCCTGCAGCCTCTGCAGAGGAGTCTTCTATCTGCTTTGGTATAGCTAAACCAAACTTTTTTAGCGACACGAAATCCTTTGTCGTCTTAGCAAAACTCTTTACAATTTGTTTGTATTCGATGAGAGCGATGTAAAAGGTTTTCACCATGGCGATGAATTGAATCATGGTGCTTTCATCCGACATCATTTGTTTCGTTACCGCGTGCCAGTCTCCAACCACTTCTGCGAATTTTCCCGATTGCTTATAAAGAGGCTTGTCCCCAAGCTTCTTTGCGCCGTCCATTACCCTGTGCAATTTATCCAGCATCGATTCTTGGTATTCAACACATTTCTTTATGTTAATCTGTTGAGCCTGCATTTCGATAATTATCTTGTCTGCGATGTCAAGGGCTTGTTTTGCTTGCCTTCTTAATCTCTCCTCTGGAGAGAGTACTTCTTTAACTCGTTGAACTATGGCGCTCATTTCCCTTCCCTCAACTCCTTGTTATATTGCTTGATAATAGCATCTGCAAGGCGTTGCATTGAATCTTGGTTTTTATGAGCTTTTGAAGCTTTTCTCCAAGCCGCTAAGGCAGCAAATGTTGCTATCAGTAGCATATATCCTCCAAAATTTTGCAGGATCCACGAATTTAACTGCTGTAAAACCGAAACTATTACATCGCCGAATTTTAGGATTTGATTTATTACCTCCTCAAACACAGCGGATCACACTCTTCCCTTTATATTTGCTCCAGTCGTCGCTGGAAACCCTTATCAAGAGGGCGTTTCCGGCTGGAGCGTGACCCCGGAAACTTGATATCCCCCAGAATTTTTATACTAAATCCCGGGGACCTTTTTCCTATAACAAATGAACCACGCATTCTGGTTTACCCCTATAGGGTGGATTGAGGAAGGAGGCCCTTTCTTCATAGGCAGTTTTTCTCGGTGGTGCAGCTTCTTGGACCCGTTGCTTAAAAACCGAGGTTTTAGAAAAAAGTTGGGGAGTTAAAATCTGTTTTGTGATTTCCATTAAGTAGCAACGATGGATTTCATTGTTAAACATTTTAGCAATCTCGAGGCCAAACTTATAGCCTTTCAAAAGAAAGCCTAACGTGAGCGAGGATTCTTGTGGAGCAATTTTTGTTGGCATTATTAAATCCTCCATCTAACCTATATAACACTCAGGGCGTGTGACTTCAGTATCGGTAACCTTTGCTATCTCAGACATATATTCTAGAGCAATGCTAGTTATCATTCGCAGTTCGCCAGACAGTATTTCTAGGTAAAACTGGTAGGGGTTATTTACTAAGTTTGAATTCAGCTCCATTTTAAATGTAGCAGAGTCCTTTTTGAAAGCAAAAAAATAAGTGCGAATTGGATCCGCTTTTACTATTAGGAAGTCGAAGTCCATATCTGTTCTTTTTACAATTTTAAAGGAAGCATCGCAAATTTTGCTTTCAAAAAAGTTCCTTCCCTTGGCATCTTTAAGAATGCTTTTAACAGGTGATGGCAACGCAAGTTCAAGTTGCATTTCGAAACTTTTTTCATTTTCCTTGTTTTTCGCCAATCTAATCACCGTTTGTGGCTATGAAAGTGCATATATTAATACTTTTGAACAGCAATTTTGAATATTCAAAATCAGTACAACTAAAACATACAATACTAGTTGTTCTCATATATCGCATAAAAAGTTGTTAACGGTTATACGGTGCTTTTTAATTTTTTAGTCTATATTCTTCTAAATTCTTTTTATCGACCACAACATGAATGGTTTTAAAGTTTGGGAAGTACCTTCCTTTCTCTCTCTTCCATAAACCTATAGATTGCGCCTCTTTAAAGAAATTGTTAACATTCGTTGTAGGTATCCCACTTGTTCGTAGTTTCAAAATTTTATGCTCAGTTTCCCTGTCAAAATTCATGATTGCTCTTGCGTAGTCAGCTTGTGTTAATCCTGGTTTTGTGTAGAGAAGTTTAAGCATGTACCTATTGAATTTGGTTTTCATTAGATCAAAAAGTGTGTTGTATTCGCGTGCTCCAATTAGCTTAGTCATAATAGCCGATTCTACCCGCTCAACCTCCCCTAAACTTGCCAATTCACTTTTAAGATTCTGGAATAGTTTTGCGATTTTACTCTCAATATTTTGTTCATCGCTTGGAATAGTTTTCTCATACCCACAAACTTTTAAAATATTTGCTATTAAGTCATACATAATTTCTAGATCTTTCTTTATATACCTGTATTTTTCAACGTCTCCTTCTAGACATCTAATTATCGAATCTCCAATCATCTTTTCTGTATTGTCTAAAGATATCACAGGAGGAAAAGTAATTTCTCTAAAGAATCGCCGAACGCAAATAATATAGGGAAGATGAAAGTCTAAAGTTCCATTTAGAGTTTTCAGATGCTTTATTTTAGTCCTCACCAAGTCATATACTTTATATTTATCTGCTCCTATCAAAACTCCATCAATAGTTGTCCCCACAGTGTTTTCTAAATATTTTGAGGCAATAAAATATTCTGAGATCCACATATCAATAGCGGCTAAATTAATATAAGTGCCGGAGGCGGTGATTTCGTTTATTGCTTGAATAAGCTCGTCTCTTTTTATTAAAAGCTTTAGCTTCTGGTAGTCTTCGTCTGTGACTATTCCGGGCATAATAGATGTTGCATGGTACACGTTTAAACCTATTTTCTCCTGGAAGAAAATTGAAAATAGATTTTCAAAGATCTTACAGTCTTCGTTTCTTCTATCAATGGGAAGCACAAAATCACAAATTAGAATGTGAAGCTCAAAATTTTCTGCGCCAACAATATTTTTCAATTTTGAAAGAAAGGCAAGATAAAACAAAGTGTAATTGTTTAGCTCAGGTATCAATGCGGCAAAAATCTTAACTGGTTGGTGCTTAAGTTTTCGTTTCGTTTCTATTAGTTGTTCAATATTTTTAACATCTTCAGAAGTATGCTCGTCTAAATACTGTTTAAGTTGAAAGCTTAAAGATACTTCGCGTTTTTCCATATCACTCCCAATATTAAGTTATACATTCCAAAGTAAAAATAAATTTTTACGTCGATCTTTGAGCATCTAACGTTGTTTTTATGAAATTTCAGGCTTCTAAATTCATTTTTAGCTCGCTCAAGAAATTTAAACTTTGTTTTTTCAGCTCATTTTTTAAATATGGGGGAATTTTAAACGGAATGCTGTTCAAGATATCCTTATAATACGCAAATATTAAGGGAAGCTCTTTCACACTTATTGATTCATTAAACCTATTGAAAAAAAGTCGACCTATCTGATACTCATCTTCAACGTATATAGGTTGAATAAGTTTTAGCACATTTCCCGCACACTTTATCACCGAGTCCAAGGTAAGCTTTACATAACATTGTCCTTTTAACAACAAGTTTTCTGTTATATACTCATAGTTAGAATCGATTCTTTTCAATACTCGGGGATTTACGATGCCGTTTTCGATCATTTGAATGTAATGATTAATGCCGCTACGGGATTCAATTATATCTTTTTTGGTAATGTTGTCAACTTTGCAGATCTCCCAAATATATTTGCCGATAAGTGGCGGTTGATATTGCCAGTTATAAGGTGTTAATTTGTTAATTTGGCAATAATTTTGATATAATCTTTCATCATAAAGCAATCTATGAAGCATTAGTTTGAACTTTTTACCTGTAGCTAATTTAATAGGGCCTGTTCTTGTTTCGTACAACACTTTAATTCCAGCTTGTTTGACGGATCTACATAATTGTATAAAGATTTTATCAACCGCCGTGATTTTTTTATCGTTTAACTCATCTATTATTATTACAAAATCTAGGTCCAGAACTTTCGTGGGTAAGAAATTGCTATTCGATATGATTTTTTTTGCATTTATAAACCTTCTTGCCGATCCAACAAGCGTAAGCGATAAAAGATAATCTAATTCTTCAAATTTTTCAGCCAAATAATTTAAAATGAATTGCATTAATTTTGTGAATATCATTTTGGCATAACCTCGCAGTTGCCCAAAATCCAAACATACCCCTTATTTCCATCTAGCATGATTTTATCGCCATTTTTTATAAGCTTGGTTGCATTTGATGTCCCAACGACCGATGGTATCCCATACTCTCTACACACAATGGCTGCATGAGACAATGTGCCACCAAAATCTGTCACTAAGCCTTTCAAAAATGGAATGATAAACGTCCAAGCAGGATTCAACGATGGCACAACTAGAATGGCTTTGTCTTTAATTTGATAAATCACACTTAAATCATAAACTACTAGTGCTTTATCGACTACTGTACCTGGGGATCCAGGGTAACCGACAATATCCGGCCCTTTATGCGGAGTTGGAGGTGGTAGCCCGAAGAGTTTTGATACAATGGGATTCTCTTCCAGGATCGTTTTTTCTCCTGCAATCAGTGGTGGTTTTTTATTGATCGCGGTAATCCATTGGTTTTTTCGCTTTTCTGTTATATTATGTAAGCTTCGACCAGTCGAAACTGCCGGAAGAAACATTGCGCTTAATTCTTGCGGGTTTAAGAAGAATATATCTGATTTATCTTTGATACAGCCATTCAAATGTAATCTCCGTCCCATTTCCATTATAATGTACCGCATTACTGCAAAGCCGAATTGTTCTATCCAGTAGTTATGATCCTCATTCCAGCAGTATGCCATCTGAGCTGCTCTAAGAAGGTTCATAAATTCATCGGTTTTATCAGGAGTAATTTTCTGAAGAAGCCTCTGTAATACTTTATCTCTTTCTCCAACCACCCTACGATGTTTGTCGAGAAGGTCTATATCGCTAAATACATAATTTTTAATTAAACTTAGGGGTTTCAAAGGATTTTCAAGCCATGTTTCTTTATATAAGTCAAACGGGTTGTCTGAGCGAACTCCATAAAACAAAAGAAATTCATGGAACATTTCCATCCAATTCTCTGATTTTACTTGAAGTATCTTAAAAATGCTTTTCAGGTCGCTAGATTCAAATAACGACGTTAATCCGAGAACTTTCGCATTCTGGGCCAAAGACCAAAGCCTAAAAGTACATTCACTGATTTTATTCTCAAAACCTTGCAACAATCTCTGGAATATAGGGTTTTGGTCATTGATGCCTAGCAGTTCTTCCGTCAGCTTCTCGAATTTATTATATAGGTAAAAGGAAGGATACATTATTGCGAAATGTATAGTCCAGTGTGATTTTAGAATGTCAAAGAACTTAAAAAAAAGATCTAATAAATCGCAATTGTAAAGATTATTAAGTTTGTCTAAAAAGTCTAAGTTAAAACACCATTTTTCTAAGTTAAAAGCTCCAATCTCCGAATAATTTTGCATTATTTTACGTAAAAATAAACCAACCTGACCTTTATGTTTAAAATCCCCCCATAAAGATGTAAAATCATACTTAAATTTATCCAAAAGCTCATAAAATTTATTCATTCGTTCATTTTCTTCTCTTTCAGACGTCCTTAATGGTGCGCTAAGCGCCATATATCCATCCAGATTTAAACGACAGAGAACTCCATGTGAAAATGGATAATAAACTTTTTCTGAGGCACTACAGTACCCATATTGGTGAAGTTCAGCCCATAAACATCCAGCCAACGGTGTAAGTGGCTCAGGTTCATGAATTGGATCATATGTAATCCACCATTCCGCATTTTTAAAATCAGATTCACAAAGCAGCCAAGCGCCAAAGGGATTATCCTTATATGACTTTGAATTTTCCGCTGTCATAGTAAATCATTTAAAAAATGAATGTATTTAAAATATAATATCCAAAAAGTGAAGATTCACTTCAGTAATGAAAACGCATTATCGTATTGATAAAATAACTTTGAAACTCGTAAAATTAATTTTCTTAGAGGTTTTTCTCTAAGAAGATGCTGCTATATCCCGTAGCACCATAAAGATTACTCTTATTTAATTGGCAGCTTGCATTATCCTTTAACTGTTACTTTGAAAAGAAAAATCGGGGGTTTAATTGCATAGCGAAAGTTTTCGACTTTGTGATTATTTTAAACTTTCCAAAATCTTTTTTATTTTTAGATAAAAGTACGTTGATAAAGATGCGGTATAAGAGCCAGATAGTTCCACGGATGCGAACAAATCATCAATAAGATCTTTCAAACTTAAGTTTTTATCAAGTCGGTCTAGTATTCTATCGATAATTTTATAGCACAAGAACGTCACCAAGTATTTTTCGTCCTCATTAGAACATGATGTTGCACATACAATACTTACTTCCATGATCTTCGCCTACCATTTATGGATAAAAGAAATGAACAAAATTAAATTTTAAAAGCTGAAATCCTGAATGTTCGATTACAGAGATGCACCCAATGAAGCTGAAAATGAAAATCAGATAAAAATCAAGTTACAGTTATATCACGACTTGATAATCGTCACTTTATTAATAATTCTATTACATAATATTGCCATAAAAATGAACATTCAAATTAATTAATGGAAAAGAATTAGAAGGTTCAGTCTTCTGCAAAAGTGATGGAGGGATGAGGTAATGAAGAAATGTCCGGAATGTAATGGAACAGGTTGGGTTACTGAGATTGGATGGTGCTTAAGGTGCGGTGGAACCGGAAAGAGAGGTATGCATGGTAGACTTGTACCGCTTCTCTCTCCTAAAGTAGGTCTTTCTCCCATAACAATGATTGTCGACTTTTGTTCAGCATGCCATGGCACTGGTATGATGCCCAAACATTTTAAATGTACGACTTGTAATGGAACTGGATATATCGAGGAAAACTATATCTCTTCAAGCTGCATAAGCAACACTAAACATGAGAAAAGCTATCTATCAGAATCTTACGCGTATCTCATTAAATCAGCCTTTAGTGAACAGATTCAAAACAAGATTGCAAAAGAAATAAGGGCCTTGGAAGAACAGATTCAAAATAATATCGCAAAGGAAATAAGGGCTTGGAGAGAAATTCAAACTTTGATGGACGCGTGATTCAAACGCGTTCAAGATGCCTTAACAAAAAGTAGCAGACAGCACTATTAGCTTCACACTTAAAACAGCAAAAGCCCAAAAGTCCGTGGGGTTGGAACTATGAGCGGTGACTTATGGAGCCACATGGGGTGATCTTCCCACCAAAGTTTGAATGGAAGAATGTGGATGGAGGGCATGTCTGGTTATCAAAGCAACAAATAAACCTCTAAACATAAAAGACGCAGAAATAATTGCCGAGACTTCTATTCAAACAAAGCATAAAAATCACCTTTTAAATAAGGTACACAATCAAAAGAAGTAAAGAAGGTTTTAGGCTGCACAACGTAGCGAGATCTATTAAGCTGAGCTTGCTTCGACTTCTGAAGCTTGTAGTCAAATTGGTGGTTGATCCCTGTTCTCTTTGGCCTCTCTGAATCTATGTTGCTTGTCTCCAGCCTCAAAGCCATAGCAGTCTCTATCCCGTTAACAACGGTACAGAACTTAGTACATAATTATTAGAATGGAGCAGAGAGAGCTAGCTCTGAACTTATGAAAAACGATCCAAAAAGAAGCAACAACATGACTAAGAACCCAAGACAAACTATAAGACTAAAACCTTATTTATGTGGCCGCGTCTGACCGGGCTGTGACAGCTATCAGTATAATTGTGGGTTTGGGTGTGTGGCTAAAAATTTAATTAAAGAACGAGTAAACTTTTGTTTGCGTTAAAAAACTGCAGACTTTAATTAAACGTGTAAGCCTTTCATTAATCGCGCGCGTCACGGCGGGCATTCAAGATTTATTCCTTCCGCAGAAAGTTTATTTAAAACATTGGCACGTGTTCTAAAAAGCGTTATCTTACCATGTTTTCCCGGTAGTTAAACATATTGAAAACGTAGCCCAATTTTTGACTGGTATGTATATACGCATAGTGTTATAGCAAGTATTTTAAGGAGATCGGTCAAAGCATTAATTAGCTTCACAGAGGGGCACCAATGCATTCAGTCTTTATTTGCTATGGTGGCCGTCAAGGCGAAGAAATTGGGAATAAATTGAGAAATTTCTTGCGTGTTGAGGGTTTTGATGCATTTTTAGCAAGTCCTCGATCGCCGGATATAACTGCAGGGGTAGACTTTAAAACATTAATTAAACAGAAGCTTATAGAAACAGAAGTTGTGATTGTAATATGTGACGAAGGTATCCTATCTTCTCAGCCCGCCCGTGAGGAGATAGAACTGGCCTACCAACTTAAAAAATCAATAATACCATTTATAGAAGGGAACTTGAACCGTAATAGACTGCCAAGCCCTTTACAGAATATTTGGTCGCCTGTGACCTTTAAATCAAATTCATCAGAAGCTGAGCTATACACGCAATTTCAGCTATTAGAGCTTCATATCTTCAAGTTACTACTTTTCAGATGTGAATTGCAAGCGCAGATTTTAGAAAACCAACTAGGAGGGATAATGATACCCTCGATTCAAAGCTATGTGGTGTGACGCAGATGTTAAAACAAGATAGAATCTCTAAATGTATAAGTTTGTTAAAAAGAAGCTATTTTGAAAGTAGCATTATTACTAAAGTAATTGAAACGTTAGACTTTAATGAAACTCAGCATCAAAACCTTGATTTTCTTAAGTTTGGGATTTGGACCTACGTGCCTAAAGAGTGGTTTATTAGAGACGATGTTATTCCCGATTTCGTTTTTACAGAGTTCGGAAGGAACATTGCAATAGGAGAGGAAAAATATCTGATTAAGAAAATTTTAAACAGTAATGCAAGGCAAAAATCACTAGCCGAAGCAAATTATCAAAATATTGCGACGACTGTAATGGAGATGGGAGATCTTTCTGACATAATAATATTTGCCCCAATTGATTATTATGTCAAGATGCACATAGACTGGACAAAGGAAGCTAATGCAGTGGTTGTTGAAGAAAATGAGTTGATCGTTAAGTCACATCGTATACCATTATTTTGGTCAAGCAAATACGTTGACTTTAAAGATTTCATTATCGTGCGTAGGTCATTTGGTAGGTGGATCGCAAAGCCCTCCGTTCGCGATAGGCTCTCTGTTGAAATGCTTCAAAGCTCAGAAAAACCGGATCAAATGGAACTTAAAGCACAAACATTGTTTCATCTTGACGTAATAGACCCTTCACAAATTTTTATTCTAAGACCACCAGCAAATGGAATGAGCTGATGGTTTTTTGTTTTTAGAGTGTGCTCGCGGTTCGAGGTAGATGACTGTGATGCTCCTCAAAAATCGGCAATCCAATTGTCAAATAAACTACCAAGAATTAGAAACGCAGCTTTTTAAGAATCGCTTGTTAGCTCTTGTATTGGTTGTATGTTTTTTCCAGCGTTTTAGATCGAAACTCCTCAAGCTTATTTTTCCAGGAACCGTCCCTTCTGCATAGGATTGTGGAGCAAAGCATTCACCTATTTGGCTTAAATTTTATTTTGTCAAGATCACCGAAGAGGAATTTGGATCATCCTCTGGTCCCTGCTACTTTACTTCAATCATGTATAGTTTAGATTCATAAATTATTTAAAAGATTAAGCTAAAAACATTTGTTTAATTGAATGAAAATCTCTCCAGTGGTTAAATGTGAAAGCCTGCCAGGTGAACATGGCTTTTGAAGTCAGTAACAGGTTATCTCGGGAACTGGAAAAGCTTAAAAGAAGATTAAACGCTGGATACGAGTTAACTGTCAAGTGGATGCCGACGCCTCAATCCGAAATCTCAGGAGAAGTTGTGAAGAATTGTATATACGTTTATGAAGAGGACGAAGATAAAGCAGTTGAAGTTTTGAAACACAAATTTCTTGATTATCTAATTGCAAACGTAATCGAACCATAACATAGGATTACGAACAAATTAATCGATCTGGTGAACGAGGAAACATACCGCAGGAAAGAAAAACTGATTGAGAAGCTCGTTACACTACTTTAATGTAGAACGCGCATCATTCGCTGATAAGCTTTCGGGAAACTTTTGCCCTAAGGCTGTATTAGACCTTACGCAAAACTTATAGGATGAACATAAAATGTTTCGATCTACGCGCTGGTCGCGAGGGATGGCGGGAGGCTGCTTGTCTACGCCTACCTTCCCTACTAATCGTATAAACGCAAGTGTATTTAAAGTTTCGATAATTCTTAAGGCCAGAAAAATCAAGTCTTTTTAAACTCTCGTGATTCTTCTATTATGGAGTAGGACCATGGAAGCTGCGAAGCGCGCGAATGAAATTCTACAAAATAATGACCTAGTTGACGCTCTATTTACTCTAAAAAAGCTAAATCTAATGGACGTTAACCTTCTGGCCGCTGATGCGCAAGCGAAAACTGAAGCGATATCGCGACCAAAAAGGGTCGTGACTGAGCGGGTCGACGCCAAAATTGGAAGGATTGAGAAGCTGATACTCCTGCTGCTGAAGCAGACCGGAAGGACGTCAAAGCGAGTGTTGTTCGACAAATACCTGAAAACGGTTTTCTCAGACCGCCTCATAGGCAGCAAGGAGACGCGGCTGAGGTGGCTTCGCTTTTCAGTCGCGATCCGCAGGCTGAAGCGTCGGCGCCTTATAAAAGTAACCCTGACTCTGCCGGACCACCGCGGCAGGCGGGAGAGCGTCCTAGAGATCACGGAGCACGGGCGAATCCTGACCTATTACCGCGCTCCGGCCGGCGTCCTAGAAATCCTAATCATCAGCATACTCAATGGAATGGTAAAGGGTCAAAAGGAGCCGCGGCGTGTAACTGCAACCGAGATTGTGGAAACGCTGAAAGCCCGCGGAATCGACGGGCTACACATAAACGTCGAGCGCGTTGGCCGCATCCTCGGCAAATACCTGCATAAAGTGCACACCCGCACCGGAAACGTCTACGTTCTATCCCCGTTCCCGATCCGGGCACCGATCAAAAAGCGGCTTTAGTCGAGGCAGCATAATTTTCCGCAGCTGCTGCAAATAGGGCATAACCAGCAGCTGCGGATTTGTGAAGGATTTATGTTCATCCTTCCTCCCCTAACAATCCTCCCAAAAATTATAAAGGACTATTATAAAAAAATTATAAAGGTCGCCTTTATAGTAAATACTTTTAGGAGTGGAAGAATAAACATAAATCCTTCACATAAACGCATCTGCGGATTTTTAGCCGACGCTCACTTCTTTGAAAAGGTCAGGCGCTCGGGAATTTCGGTTGGAGCATAAATTCGCCTTTCAGTTTTACCCCAGCAGTATTTCTGAAGACCACCATAACATAGCCGCCATTTTGCGCCCCCACCGGTAACGACACTTGCCTTTGCGTCATCATAGCTCTTGACGCTAACCGCGTAAACCTTTTCGTCTTTGCGCGCGATCAAGTCGGGCTCTCCATATCCGCCACGCTTTTCCACCTCATAGCCCTCGCGCTTGAGTTCCTCTTTCACCGAATTTTTATACCTAAGTCCAATCCATCTTCTGGTCTCCTAGAGGGCGCTTCTAATGCGTGCGCCTCTTTCACCCCATCCAGCATCAAGCCGCACAAGACCCTCAAAACAGCTTAAAACCCCTCCATGCACGCGCGCCTACGCGATGGAAAACGTCGGCGGGGGAGGCCAAAAGGGCCCGCCAAAAACCCCGCCGGAATTTTTTAAATTATATTGCGGCTTCTTTGCGTTGCTTATTATGGCTGCGATGGTTGTCAACGAGAGCCCCTCTTCCAACATCTGCTTCAGCTCGGCGAAGCACTGTTCTGTTTTTTCAGGCGGCGTAAGTAGGGCCACCAGCCCGGTCCGGCCGCAGGCGACCACCATTCCAAACCGGCCTCGGCATTTGGGACAGTCAATGATGCCCTCGGCTAAACCGAAACCCTCGCCTGCTAATTTTTCGTAAATTTGCTCCAGGCAATCATCGCTGAGAAGCAAAGTTCCACATCGAGGGCAACGGACGCCGCTCATTTCCTTGCCGCAACCTCCTCCACCAAGCAGATGGCCCATACAGCGTGATCGCTGATCGTTACAAGCTCCCACCGAAAACCGCAGTGCGGGCAATACACCTCGCCCTTGTTTACCCCGAACTTCCGCACTAGATCGGCCACTTCTTTCGCGTCAAAGATCATTCCGCAGCATTTAGGGCAGTATACAGGCTTATGCGTCGTTTTTCCCACCTCCCAAAAATTTTTTGGCGTGTGTTTCCCAAGAAAAACGGACAGACGATGGAAGATTACCTAACTCAAAGAAAGCCGTTTCCCATTACTGGGAAACGTCGGAAACCGCATTGTTTCCAATTCTGCGCGATAGGCACGCACGCCAATATAGTAAATTCGCAAGTGCTTATAAACTTCTTCAAGTCCCCCGTGTCCGGCGCCCCCCAAAACGTCGTATGAACGATAAGCAGAGGGCCCTCAGGGTCGCGTTTGAGATGCTCTAGCTTGAATAAAATCAAATTTAAGCGCGCGCATAACTTATAAGATTTCCGCATCAACCAAAAATTTTATCTAAAAATTTTGATGTTATTGGAAATGTTTGTGGTTTAATTTTCATCTTGTCAATTCTTGGTAGGATATATTTTAGTGGCCATATTTGTGCCACGTATGGGATGTTGCCTTCGTATTTTCTGCATTCTCCTATGACGAACCATTTGTCGCCCAGTTTTACAGCCACATTACCCAATATGCAGTCTGGAGCCACAAAGTTCATTATTATTTTCCAGCCCTTCTCAACGAGGCATGTGAGAAGCTCGTGGAGTGGATCTGGGTATGTAGGGTCAGCGTGCAAAACATCCTCGAAGACGATTAGCTCAACGGCAGGTTTTGGAATATACGGCTCATTCAAGTCGCTGCTAAGCGCAATGCATGTTTATGAGACAAGTTCTTTTAGACATTATTAATAGAACGCTATAGGAAATTGTTACGATTTAACATGAACTTTATGTTTATGGGGGTTGAAGGAGAAAAATAAAGGGGTTGGTTTTTCTGTGGGATAACTTCTTTGTGAAGATGATTATTGTCGATAGTATGAGGAGTATTGGGATTAGGGCTGATTGGAATTCTGGGACTATTACTACTTCTTTTGTTGAATGTTGGTATTGGAAGTAAATGTATGTTGTAGCGTCTGATGTCCAGTTTCTCACATAAAGAGGCTCTTGATCGTTTACTAAGACCCTATAGTTGTTTTGCCACAAACCGCTAACTATAACGCTTGGAATGTCCACTCTGCAGAATCCCATGCCAGACTCTCCAGTTACGTTGAAGCTGATTGTTTTCTGCGTAGTGTTCATTTGGAAGCCGGATATGGACGAGTTGCTTATGACTGAAATCTCCTGTTTAGAGGGGAATGGGCCGAACTGCACTTCAAAACGGTTGCAAGGCCCCATAAGCGGATACGCATCGATAACGTGCAAATCTTCATCGATTGTATAGTAATCGTCGCAGATTCCGTCGCTTCCCTGTTCATTTTGGTGCTGTCCACTGCAATTGTCTGGAGAAACGTGGTTGCTCCAAAAGTTGCCGCCTGCTGGCCAATCATCATACCAAATATTAGTTGTGTTTTCAACTTTTGCTTGGCGAACATTGTTAATGAAGTTGTTGTGGTATATGAGGTTGTATGAAGCTCTGGGTGTTAAGCGAATAGCCCATGAACTGCTTGTGCAGTTGCTTATCCAATTGCCGGTGACCGTGTTGTTTGAAGATTCCGAAATTAAGATGCCACGAAATGTGTAATATATTGAGGAGTATTGAGGGGGTGTTGCATTATTGTCTGACACCAGATTTAAATTGGAGGATGATTCGAGCGCAATGCAATCCCAAGAGTTGTAAATGTTGTTTGCAACTATGTAATTATTAGAGGAACCCTGTAACAGAATCCCCTTAGCATTGAACCAGTCGCCCCCTCCAGTGACATTTATTATAGTGTTGTGGGTTATATGGCAGTTGGACGCTTGCCAGAGAAAAACACCAACTAAGCAATATCCGTCACCAATTAAATAGTTATTTTCCACCATACAAAAAGTTGCGCTATCTATGAAGATTAAAGTGCCAGACCAATCGGGTCGTTGTATTTTGAAGTTTTTAAAAACCACATTATTTGCTGTGATATTAACAACTGTTTTATAGTTATGGCTTCCGTCGATAATTGCTTCACCTTCCGCTATTAGAGACACTGTCTTGTTCACTACTATAGGGTCATAAGTTCCACTTGCCACATGAATAACATCCCCTGGGTCTGCTGCGTTAATAGCCGCCTGAATAGTCGGATAGTCGTAAGGAACCCAAATGTCCTTAGGGCTTGCCCTAACCCTTTCAGCTTTAAATGTAAACGCTAAAGCAAGCAAAGCAAACAACAGAAGCCAAATCAACACCATTTTCTTCATTTTTTCACAAACCACATTCTTTTAAATGTATTAAGCAATTATTTTTAACATTTGTGGAGATCAATCATTTCCGTCACCTCACAGCGCCAAACAAGAATCTAACCTCGCTTAATCGATGCACAGCAATTGTTCCATTAATGTCTCCTAACAGAACCGGAAAAAGGAACTTGCAGGGTCTCCTAACTTCTTGTTTTATTTTGCGAAAAAGACGTCAGAAAAAATGGTGTTTGGTGGTTTATTTTTGGTTTTTTGCGGTTTTCTTTGCGAAGACTATGGCTGTTATGGAGAGAATTATGAGCAGTTGCATCAATATGGCTGATGGATGCTCTGGAATAACTTCGGTTCCTACAATTTCGATTACATGCTCGCTATAAGTGTATGTTAGATGGAAAGTGTAGTGTGTATCATTATACGTTTTCGTATAGTTAACACCTTCCTCTAGTTGTTTTCCATTTATGAATAGGGAGAAGTCACCCCACATTAGGTTCGCCGGAATTATTATATTGTAGAAGCCTCCTTTTCCCGATGAGCCAGTTACGTTGAAACTTAGTGTTTTGGTCGCCGTATTGAATTGGAATTCTGATATGGAAGAGTTGCTGCAAATTTCGACTTTGATGTTGTCGTAGGCGGTGAACTTTCTTGTTATGGGTTTTGTTGGTGCCATAAGGGGGTAACAGTCAACATTGTTTTCGTTAATAACATACGGCGTGTCCCATAAACCAGAATTATCAAGTTCATTTGCGTTAGGGTATTTGTCCTCGTATTCGCTCCAATAGTTTCCGCCAACGGGAAAGCTGCTATTCCAAGAGTTGACGATGCTGGACCAGTAGTAGTTTACATGTTTGGTATTGTCCACGAAGTTGTTGTGGAAAAACAAGTTGTTCTGACCATGGCTGTAAATATAAACACCTTCATTGTTGTTCATGATGTTATTTTCAACAAACATGTTGAGTGAATTATCTACATATATTCCTCTTCCCCAATTTTCCATAATGTTGTTTTCAACTATGGTGTTGCGTTGACCCACCACGTAGACACCATATTGACAGGCAATTATGCTGTTCTCTGAAATGTTATTGTATTGTGCGCCAAGGTATATGCCATATTCGCCCGAACCTATAATTCTGTTATCATGGACTGTGTTGTTTGCTGAGTATACACCATCAAACCTGATACCTTGCCGATTATTCTCCATATAATTCTTAAAAATATTGTTGAACTGTGTTGAACTCATAATCCTAATGCCGACACTGTTCTTTGTGAGGTTGTTTTCAGAAATGGTGTTGTATGAAGAATATTGATCAAGCACGATTCCAAGTCCAGTCCAGCCGTGTGTTGCCACACTGTTATTGTATATTATGTTGCTTGAGGAGCGGTAGAGGATAACGCCGCCGCCTCCCCATATTAGCTGTTCTCCATTATCGGTAATGTTGTTTCCTGAAATAGTGCAGTTATTTGAGAATGCGAGTATTACTCCTTCAAGGTTTCTTTCTAAATTCAGATTCTCCATGGTTATGTTTCTGCAGTTTACGAGAGCCACGAACCCTGCATCTAAAGGAACTGTATCATTTTCTCTGCTGATCCAATAATAAATTGGTTTTCCATTGAGAGTGTTTGAAATGTCCACATCATTGTATAATTTTGCCACACTATCCCCCGCCCAGTCATAGTTCAAAATTCCGAAATTTAGAAGACTGTTATTTACCATGGTATTGCCTCTCAAAGTGTGAGGTTCCACATCAACATAGACTCCAGGTTGAAGGAAAAAGCCGATTGTGTTTTCGGCGATGTAGTTATAAGACACATTGCAGCCTCCACGTGGCGAAGTGATTGAGATGCCTATTCCATTTACCCGCTTATTCCGTGTTACGTTGTTTTCATAAACGTTGTGAAAATCACCAGTAACTGAAATTCCTACCGCATTGTCAGTTATGTTGTTCCAGTATACGCTGTTGCGTGAATCGCCTAAACTGATTCCGTAATTGCTGTTGGACGCTATCGTGTTATTGTGTATCAAATTATGATGGGCATAATCTAAACCTGTTACGTCGATTCCGATGCCGTTTTGCTCAATTCTACTACCATATATCTCGTTATATGAGGAGTGGTCAACACTTATGCCTGTGCTTGAAAGGTAGATGTTGCAGTTAAATATGGTGATGTTTGATGAATAGTATAGGCGTATGCCATAAGAGGATGCCCCAGCATCTATATTCAAATTCTTTATAGTCACGTTACTTTGATGATCCAAAAATATTCCATCCGCACTCGCCACCTGGAGTGTGAAACCAGCACCGTCAAGAATAATGTTGTTTCGTTCTATAACAATGGTGTCATAATTAGCGCCATTAAAAGTGTAAGTAATGTTAAACTCGTCACAGGTAATGTTAGCTGTCTCAGGCTCAATGGAACCATCAGCCCGAATGTAAATAGTTCCAGACGCCAAAACCGAAGGAACCCCAAAAGTCACCATCGCAACGCTCGGAAAAAGAAGCGCTAACAACATCCAAATAACAATTTTCTTTCTCAAACCTTTATTCTCCTAGACTTAAGTATATACCCGAAAAGATAAAATTTTTTATATATCCTTCTATAATCAGCAGAAGGTTTAAACCACCTTTAAGGAATATAACCCTAGTCAGTAGATCTTCAAAATTTCGAGAATTTAAACGGAGATGTATGCCACCAATCATCATGATTTTGTTGGTTTTTACAAATTTAGGCTAACGTTCTTTTAGTCATCGTTAATGGAACATTAGATTGGCTCGCAAGAGAAAACGTTCAGAGCATCATCAGTTCACTTTATGAAAAAATTAAAATCAAATTGTCATTAATTAATTTATGGTGTTTTAGTT
>Ga0080004_1238340_pt1 | contig 113840 bp, 126 predicted proteins | sample WasSprMetagenome_FD_69207 | JGI IMG/M metagenome (GOLD analysis project Ga0080004, IMG submission 69207) | Sulfidic aquatic microbial communities from Washburn Spring, Yellowstone National Park, USA - WS (SPADES assembly) (version 2) | ecosystem: Environmental > Aquatic > Thermal springs > Hot...
AACGCGGGGAGGAGGACATAGTTGTATATTAAACGCTTTTTTAAATCAGTAAAGGCACACGTAAAGATTAGCCATAAAAATACAACGTCTTTAACCATACAAGCACTGGCCTCCTAAAAAACGACCCTACCTAAGACCTAGATCTCAAGTAGGGTCGAGGGGGTAAAGGTTCGCATGTTATTGACCAGATATGGCCTGGGTTATTTGTTGAAAAATATTGCTTAAACCTCCACCTAGCAAAGTGAGAGCACCGATAACTACGATGGCTACGAGGGCTAGTATAAGACCATATTCTGCCATCCCTTGGCCGCTTTCGTCTTTCCAGAATTTTTTAAGCCAGCCCATGATGTTTGCCCCTTTCCAGAGAATTTAGGATTTATAGCCGGTTCTACTCTAGATTTTAGCTTTTTTCTGCTTTGTTTCTATCCGGCGCAGGTCTTATTTTGAAGTATGACCAGGTCCACTCTTTACCAGGCGTATAGTCCTAACTTATGATTGAGACCAGAGCGCTAACTCCCTACCTCCACTCTGTGGGCCGGTGGGTATAGGTCCTAATATATGATTTGGGACCGGCAGAGGCTTAAAGAGGATAGGATGGTAAGGGAGATAGAAAAGAGGGTTTAAAGAAGGGCTATAAAGGAGAGCAACAACTATATAATAATTTAGAGGGGGTTCGCACCCCCTCCTTTTAATATCTAACTTACCGCTTCAAAGGCTTCCTTACCAGCACCGCAGATGGGACAGCTCCAATCCTCCGGCAACTGGTCAAAGGCTGTGCCCGGGGGTACTCCCTGGTCAGGATCCCCTTTGGCAGGATCGTAGATATAATTACAGATTGTACATCTGTATTGCGGAGCAGCAGGTATCTGAGAAGAAGCCAGGGAGGGTATAAAAGTGGGAGCGGTTTTTGGTGTGGAGCCGCGCTTTATTTGGTGGTAATAGGCATAAGTCATGGGCTCCCCTTGACTCAATACTTCAGCTTCGGTAAGGGTTCCTATAAATACAGTATGGGTATATACATCGAGCCTGGTAGTAACCTTGGCTTCTAAATAGGCCAAGGTGTGCTCAGTTAGGTAAGGAAGCCCTGCCGGGGTAAGCTTATAAGAGATTCCCGCAAATTTATCCACTTCCCGGCCGCTTTTAAACCCGAACTGGCCGATGAGCGACAAAGGCGCTTCCTTAGCCAACACCGAGACAGCAAAGGTACCCGTATCTCGAATAAATTCATGGGTTAAATTTTGCTTATTGATGCTTACCGCAATTGTCGGCGGTTCAGAGGAGATCTGGAAGACTGTATTGGCGATCTGGCCGTTAAAACGGCCGTCTTTCTTAGAAGTTATTACATAGACTCCATAGGAAAGGCTATATAACGCTTTGGGATCCATAAATTGACTCCTTTCACCCTTAATTTTTAGTACATACCTTTATACCTCTATTTAACTTTAGTTATTTTTTGCCCTTCACTTACTACTAGTTACTTTTTATTTTATCCTGCTAGCTATTTCTTGTCCTAAATTTTGGCAACGCTTAAGATCTTCAGGGCCGGGTACCCATTGTACAGTCAAATTCGCCTCGATTACTTCTATCTTAGCGGCTTTTAAACGCTCCTCAATCACTTTCTGAGCGCCGCCACCCCACCCATAAGCGCCAAAAGCCACCCCAAGCTTATTCTTGGGCCTTAAACCTACAAGATCATCTAATAAAGGAGACACTGCAGGCAGTATATCGTTATTGATAGTAGGTGAACCTATAAGTATGGCCCGTGCCTCCAGCAGCTCCTTTATAATTTCATTCCGGTCTGACACAGAGACTTTGAATAGCCTTACCTCTATTCCTCCTTTAGATAGGCCCTCAAGCAAAGCATAAGCCATCTTTTCTGTGCTGCCCCACATGGTATCATAGGCTATAACTGCCTTGGGCTTGCCCCGTCCTTCTGACCAGCGAGCATAAGCTGCTATAATACGGCCAGGATTCTGCCGCCAAATTATACCATGGCTGGGGGCAATAGTCTTTATCACTAGCCCCATTTTTTGGATTTCTTCTAGCTTTTTGGTAATCAGATGGCTAAAGGGAAAGAGAATATTGGCATAATACTTAGCGGCCTCATCCATCACCAGAAACTCATCTACTTCATCATCGAAGCGGGCTGTGGTAGCTAGGTGCTGGCCGAAGGCATCGTTAGGAAGGAGAAGGCCTTCCTCTGGTATATAAGTAAACATGCTGTCTGGCCAGTGGAGCATGGGGGCCTCTATAAACTTAAGGGAGCGGCGGCCAAGGCTTATAACGTCCTCTGTCTTTACTATCTTATATTTAAATTCCCTACCATAATAGGCTTTAAGGCCCTCTAATCCACGCTGGGTACATAAAACTAAAGCTTCGGGGTAGAGATCCATTATAGCTGGGAAGGCGCCAGAATGATCGATTTCGGTGTGGTTGATAACTAGATAATCTAGTCTTACTGGGTTAAGAAGCGACTTTAGTTTATCAATCAGTTCCCCGGCGAAAGGCCCATATACAGTATCTACTAGAGCTATTTTATCATCTACTATAAGGTAGGCGTTATAAGTAGTACCGCGGGGAGTGGAAAAAGCGGGCCCATGAAAATAACGTATATTCCAGTCTATAGCTCCTACCCAATATATCCCTTCCCCCAAAGCCACTGGATGGGTCATAAAAATACCTCCTAATTTTAAGTTAATAATTGGTCACCAAAAGTTCAAAGAAGGCGCGGGGATGGGCACAGGCAGGGCATACTTCGGGCGCTTCCTTGCCTTCATGGATATACCCGCAATTGCGGCAACGCCAGGTTACCTTTTCTTCCCGTTTGAACACTTGAGCGTTTTGAAGATTACTTAAAAGGGCCAGAAACCGGTCTTCGTGTCCCTTTTCAGCTCTGGCGATGGCCCGAAATACAGAGGCGATTTCCCGGAATCCTTCTTCCTCAGCTACTTGAGCGAAGGAAGGATACATGGAGGTATGTTCATAGTTTTCTCCTTTAGCGCTGGTAGCTAGATTTTCAGCGGTAGTTCCAATAATACCAGCCGGGAAAGTGCCCGTTATTTCCACTTCTCCACCTTCTAAAAATTTAAAGAGGCGCTTGGCGTGCTCCTTTTCGTTATCAGCAGTATCCAAGAAAATGGCAGCTATTTGCTCATAACCTTCCTTTTTGGCTTGGCTGGCGTAAAAGGTATACCTATTGCGTGCCTGGGATTCGCCAGCGAAGGCTAGTAATAAGTTTTTCTCCGTGCGTGTTCCTTTGATGCTAGCCATATCAATGTTTCTCCTCCTTAAAAATTTAAGTATCCCTTAAAGAATAGATTTCGATGTTTTTTTGTTTTATCCTGCCATCTTTAGCAAGTTTTATACAAAAGGGAACAAAATTTATAAAAAGAAAGAAGGAATAAGGCTAGTAATGGTGAAATGGGAATATTAACCTTATAAAAAAATCAAAAGGGGGCTTGTTTATGACGGCCTTAGGCCAAGTTTACAAGCCGGCCGCAAATCTTACGGCAACATTTAAAGCCAGGAGAGTTCCCTGAAGCTGAATTTTCTACCAAGGCTGAAACAGCCCTGGCCAGAGCTTATTGTAACTTACATGGGCACTGGCGGTCGGAATAGGAGTGAAAGAGTTCTGGGCTAGCGAGATATTCGATTTTTATATAGTTTGCGCCATAGGTAATTTCTTAAGGAAACGTTCTAGCCGGTCTAAGCCTTCTTTGATATTTTCCATAGAGTTGGCGTAAGAGATGCGCAGGTATCCTTCACCATTTTGACCGAAGTCGATGCCCGGGGTTACAGCTACCCCTGCCTTTTCTAATATTTCTAAGGCAAAACTATAGGAATCTCTCGTATATCTCTTTACGTTGGCTAGAGCATAAAAAGCCCCGGTGGGTTCTACCTGGGTAGCCACTCCCATGGCCTTAAGCCTCATTAAAAGATAACGCCGACGTTCATTGTAGACCTGGACCATTTTAGCCACGTGTTCATCACATTCCCGTAGGGCGGCAATGGCGGCAGCTTGCACAAAGGAACCCGCACATATAAAAAGATTCTGCTGTAGCTTCTGTAGGGGACGGATAAACTGAGGCGGGGCTATCACATACCCTAGGCGCCAGCCGGTCATGGCGTAAAGCTTGGAGAACCCGTTAATGACAAAGGCGCGGTCGGTGAACTCCAAAATAGTATGCTCTTTACCTTCGTACACTAACCCATGATATATCTCATCTGAGATAATATAAGGACCTATACTGGCCAGAGCTTTTAAGTCTTCTGCACCAAGGACGGTTCCGGTAGGGTTGGAGGGGGAATTCACCATAATAGCTTTAGTCTTAGGGCTTAAATGGGAACGAATATCCTCTACCCGATATTTGAAACCATCTTCTTCCCGCACTGGTACAAAAACCGGTCTCCCATCTACGTAACGGATAAAATTAGGATAACAAGCATAATGAGGATCAGAGAGGATCACTTCATCGTCTTTTTCCAAAAGCACGCTTAAAGTTAACAGCAGAGCCGGGGAGGTACCAGAGGTAACCACTATTTGGTCGGGGGAGACTTTTACGCCATACTTGCGCAAGTAATAGCGGGCTATTTCTTCCCGGAGCTCTGGTTTGCCCAGGCTATGGGTGTAATGGGTATCTCCCTCTTTTAAAGCGCGCCAGGCTGCCTCTTTAATAGGCTCAGGTGTAGGAAAGTCAGGTTCGCCGATTTCCAGATGAATAATGTTTTTTCCCCGTGCCTCCATCTCCTTAGCCTTTTCGAGGATGTCCATAACAATGAAGGGGGGCATTTCCCGGGCCTTGCGGGCAATTTCTATATTTTGCATATCCAAAATTATTTTACACCTACCTTCATCTTAAAACATTGCTTGTTCGCCTGAGAAAAGGGTAAATCGTGCTAAGCATAGTAAAGGTTTTTACCAGGCAAACTAGGCTAAAAGATGCTTTCTACCCGTATTTCTAGTCCGGGTATTACCCGCGATTTAACTATTCCCTGTTCTTCTACTTCCTGATCCAAGACAAACTTACCTTCTTGTAAGCGAAAAATTTGTATCGACTTAACCTGGGGATCGACTATCCAGTATTCCTGCACACCCTTTTTCTCATAAACCCTATATTTACTGCGTAGGTCATAATAACCAGTATTAGGAGAGAGAATCTCTACCACGAGGTCTGGAGCACCTTTAATACATTTCTCTTCAATAATATTGAGCCTTTCGTTGGAAATAAAAATTATATCCGGCTGGTAGGTTTCCGTTTCGTCCAGGTAGACATCGAGCGGGGCATGTAGTACAATACCTAATCCCTTTTCCAAAACATAAGTGGCCATTTGTAACTCTAATTTCATAGATACCATCTGATGATACGGTGTAGGGGAAGGCGTCATTACTAGTTTCCCCCCGATGAGTTGATAAGGTGCTCCTTCCGGTAGGCGGCAATAATCTTCATAGGTGTAACGCTCCCGTCCTGCTGCAAGTTCTGCCGGTATAGCACTCATTTGTTTGCACCTCCATTCCTTTGGTATTAACTTCCTCCTGATAGCTTTTATTACCTTAATTTTAGCCTTAAGCCTGCCTACTAGCAAGGGATTAACTTTTCCTCCAATTTGTTCCTCGGCCTGGCCCTGCAGGCCGCCCCCACTTTCAAGCGGGGAGGTTAAACCTTGTTTTATGATCCATAAGTTCAGAAAACGGAGAGGGATCGGAGTGGAAGCGGAGAGGGTTCCGGCAAGTATGGTTAAATGTAATTTAATAAGACCATGGCTGCCATGCCGCACAAGATGGTGAGGGCTATGCTGCGTGTCCTTATAGCTATCAGGCTGGTGGGTATAGCTGCTAGGAGATAAGGATTTCCTACCAGGGCGAATCTCCCTTCTGGGAGAAATAAAGCAGGGGTCAGCAGAGCGGCCAGCACAGCCGCAGGGATATAGCTTAGCCAGCGTAGGAATATATTAGGCAATTGCGTGCGGCTTAGGATTACCAGAGGCAACATGCGGGGTAGATACGTCACTAAAGCCATACCAAGGATAACTAACAGGACCTGTCGATCCATGGTTCTACAGCCACTCCTATAGTAGCCGCCAAACAGGCGGCCAGGATGATGTTCCAGTTACCGGGCCAAAGAAGCGCAATACCTACCGATAAAGCTCCTGCTATCCCTGCTACCAGCAGGGTTTTTCTATTTTTAAGCTGCAGGATAAGTAAAATGATAAACATGGCCGGCAGAGCAAAATTGAAGCCTAAGCGGCTGGGATCTCCCAAGAGATTGCCCGTCAGGCCGCCCAGGAAAGAAGCCAGCACCCAGGACAAGTGAGAAGTAAGGTGCAGGGTAAAATGATAAAAAAGACTGGGTTCATGGTCCGCATAATGGGCCATGGCCATAGCAAAAGTTTCGTCCGTGATTTCTGCCGAAAGTAAAGCCAAGAAACTGGGGTGGTAACGCCTGAGGTAGGGTACCAGGGAAGCGCTCATGAGCAAATGGCGCAGGTTAACTAAGAAGGTTGTAAAAATAATAGATAGAGCTGCGGCGCCGCTGGCTAGAAGGCTAATTGCGATAAACTGAGCAGAGCCGGCATATACGAACACCGACATTAGTACGGTGGTGAAAAGATCTAACCCGGCTTCCCGAGCCAGTACACCGTAAACAAAACCCAGAGGTAAATAACCCAAGACAATAGGGAAGGCGCTTTTTAAACCGCGCTCTATTTCTTTTTGCCAGTCCATTTCCCCCGGCCTCCTTGCCTGTCCTATCTTACAATAAGCCTAAGAAGAAAGTCAATCTAACCGGTAGGGCTCTACCGCTGCCCATAAACTGCTTACAGCCCGTCAAGAAGGAATTATCAAATAAAAGTAGAATAGCTGTATAAACAGTTAACATCGAGGCTGACTGGCTTTCTAGGTATCGCGGGCGCCATCCTTAAGTCCAGGGATAAGGCACCCTAAATTACTTAAAGAAGGCGGGAAGGTAACTAAAGAAAAGAGAGAATTACGAGGTGAGTTAATACGTGTCTATAGACAAAAGCTCGTTTATACCCCCGTACTACCAGCTGGCACAAATCCTTGAACGTCAGATCAGATCAGGTGTATACCGGCCTGGGGATGCATTACCTTCCGAAGCAGAACTTAGCGAAAAATATGGGCTTAGCCGAATGACTGTACGGCGAAGTCTTAGCCAGCTAGCTAGGGCAGGCCTTATACGTACTGAAAAGGGGAAAGGGACTTTTGTCTCCCGGCCTCAGCTTGACCGGGCTGTTTTTGTGATGGATGAATTCCATAAAGAGATGGCTACCCGGGGCCTAACTTCCAGTGTTCGGCTCCTGGAAGCCAGGCTAGTTCCTGCCCCAGAAAAGGCGGCCAGAAAATTACAACTCCCAGTAGGTACGAAGGTCCTCTATATTCGCCGTTCCCTATTAGCCGATGGGGAACCTATGGCCTATGATCGCAAATACCTTCGCTATGACCGGGGGCGGCCTATACTCGAGAACGAACTCCAGTACCAGGCGCTGCCGGACATGGTAGAAAAACATGCCGAGGTTTTGCCCACTAGCAGTAAAATGGTCCTCCAGGTAACCCTTTTAAATGAGGAAGAGGCCCGCGCCTTACATGTGGCTCCGGGCTCCCCAGCCTTTTTACTGGAGCAGATACTTCTAGCTAGCGACGGCCGGCCGGTAGGCTGGGGCTGGTGCTTATACCGTGGAGATCGGTATCAATTGACCTCAGTTCCGGAGACACTCCAAACCTTGGGATAAGAGCCCTTAGAGAGAAGGTGGTTTGCTTTGGGTTCTTTGTCCCTAGCTATGGCCGAATTAGATGAAAAAAGGGTACTAGAATTAGTAAAGATAGCCCTGCTTGAAGGGAAATCTCCTTTAGAGATTGTGGAAGAATGCCGGCAGGGTCTCAAGGTAGTAGGTGAACGTTATTCCTGGGGGGAATACTTCTTAAGCGATTTAATTATGTCTGCGGAAATATTTCAGGAAGTGCTACGGGTTTTGGAACCCTATCTACCTATTTCACTGCCGTCAGGAGAACAGCCCAATAAGGCAGACATCGTTTTTGGGACAGTGGAAGGAGATATTCACGACATTGGTAAAAATATAACTATTTCCCTTTTACGCTGTGAGGGTTTTCGTGTGTATGATGCGGGTGTAGATATTCCACCTGATGTCTTTGTGTCTCTCCTCCAGGAAACGGGTGCCAAAGTTTTAGCATTATCTGCCCTGCTGACTTCTTCTTTTGAAGCTATGCGCCGGACTGTTCAACTGGTGCGGATGATGGCCCCGAAGCTGCCGCCAGTGAGAATAATAATAGGGGGACTGGTGAACGAACGCGTTTGCCAGTACGTGGGGGCTGATGCTTGGGTTAGAGAGGCAGGGGAAGGAGTGGCTATCTGCCGGCGGTGGTTAGGGATGAGGGTTGTTAGGGGGCAGGCCGGTGGGCTAGGAGCATTATAACATGTCACACTGGAAAGCAAGGGGAAAAAACGATGGCAGAAGAAAGGCAGGAAAGAATGCTTGCTTTATGGGCTGAAGGGCAGAATATACAATTTGTTAACGAAGAAGCAAAGAGAGCGTATAAAGAAAGGGCAATCCGGCTGAAGGATGCCATTCAGTTAAAAAAGGTGCCGGACCGGGTGCCTGTTTGTCCCCTTACGGGACTATTTCCTGCTTATTATGCCGGGCTAACCATTAAAGATGCAATGTACGATTATGAGAGAACGGCGGCGGCTTGGCAAAAATATGTCCTAGATTTTCAACCTGATGCATATATAGGTATGTTTTTGGCGCCACCAGGTAGGTTCTTTGAAGTTCTCGATTATAGATTATATAGATGGCCAGGCCGCGGTACCCCGCCACATACTTCCTACCAGTGCTTTGAGGCAGAATACATGAAAGCTGAAGAGTATGATATCTTGATACAGGATCCTTCCGATTTTTGGATAAGGGTTTACCTCCCGCGCATTTTCGGCGCCCTTAAATCTTGGGAAAAATTGGCTCCTTTTACGGAAGTTTTAGAAATTGTGATGACTTGCAGCAGTTTTCTCCCCTTTGGTTTCCCTGAAGTGCAAGCTGCATTTCAAGCTGTTTTTGAAGCGGGAAAGGAGGCTATCCGCTGGGCTAGTATAGTTAGTTCTGTAGATCAGGCGCTCCAGGGCCAAGGGTTTCCGGCTTTTTTCGGGGGAGTAACTAAAGCACCCTTTGATATTATCGGCGATACTCTAAGGGGCACCCATGGAATTATGATGGATATGTACAGGCGGCCCGAAAAACTTCTTAAGGCCCTTGATGTATTGACTCCCCTGGCCATAAGGATGGGAGTATCCTCCGCCAAGTCAGCGGGCCACCCCCTGGTATTCATACCTTTACACAAGGGAGCGGATGGTTTCCTGTCAGACAAGCAATTTAGGACCTTTTACTGGCCAACCTTAAAGAAAGTTATTATGGGTTTGATTGAAGAAGGTTTGGTACCCTTCTTATTTGCTGAAGGTGGCTATAATTCCCGCTTAGAAATCATTTGTGATCTACCTAAGGGTAAGACGGTATGGCTTTTTGAGCATACCGACATGGCAAGGGCTAAGGAGGTTCTAGGAGATGTAGCCTGCTTGGCTGGCAACGTACCCATTACTTTGTTAACCCTAGGGACACCGCAAGAGATAAAGGATTACTGCAAACACCTCATAAATTTAGCAGGTAAAGGAGGAGGGTTTATTTTAAGTTCCGGCGGTGTGATTGATAAGATAAATCCTGAAAACATGCGTGCACTAATAGAATCGGCCAAAGAGTTTGGTAGTTATTAACAATGGGTTTACGGGTTTAGGAACGAAATTTTTGTTTAACTTGTAAAGCTTTAAGCAGGATTTTTTAAACAAAAGTAGAATATATGTATAGACAAGTATACAGATTCTAATGGCTGGAGGCTGTAAGAAGGTGCTAATTATTGGAGAAAAACTTAATAGTGCGATTCCTAGTATCCGGCAAATTATTAACAACAAAGATGCTAAGGCTATCCAGGAACTAGCTCTCAAGCAAGTAGCTGCAGGTGCTGATTATTTGGATTTAAACACTGCCCATTGTAACGAAGTAGAGGACATGGAATGGCTTGTAAATACTGTCCAGGAAGTGACTGATGCACCTTTATGTATTGATAGCACCTCAGGGGTAGCTATTAAAAAAGGTTTAGAAGCTTTTAAAGGGGAAAAGAGTAAAGTTATAATTAATTCAATTTCTTTAGAGAAAAGCCGGCTTGATGAAGTCCTCCCACTTGTCTTGGAATACCAGTGCCCGGTAATCGGATTGACCGTAGATGATAACGGCATTCCCAAGACCGTGGAGGACAGGGTTAAAATTGCTGAGCGTATGGTAGAGTTATTGGCCAAGCACAACTACAATTTAGATAACCTTTACATTGATCCCCTGGTACTTCCTCTAGCTGTGAGTCATAATAATGCAGTAATATTTTTCCAATCTTTAGCTGAAATCAAGCGCTTATTTAAAGTAAAAACAGTATCGGGTTTGAGCAACATCTCTTTCAACATGCCTAAAAGGAAGCTTATAAACCGTTATTTCTTGGCGATTTGTATGGCATACGGTATGGATGCTGCTATCCTTGATCCCTTGGACCCTAAAATTATGACAACGCTAACTACCGCCGATCTATTGTTGGGTAATGACCCCTATGGGAAGAACTTCTTAAAGGCTTATAGGAAGGGGGGATTGGAGGAGTAAGGGGGTGGCACATCCTAAAGGCAGAAGGGTAGCAGACGGAGAGGGGAAAATCAGAATTTATTAAAACAAAGGATTTATAAAAGCATAAAGGAGGAGAATTTAGTTATATGAGTGATAAAGAAAAACTTTTCCAAGAAAGGTTTAAGCGCTACACTGTGGCGCTGGAGTGTGGCAAGCCGGACAAGGTACCTGTAGTTTTCCCTCTTGGTGAGTGGGTAGTTAAGTACACTGATGCTACCCTTCAGGAAGTATATTACAATGTCGACAAATCCAACGAAATTATTGCTAGAACGATACGAGATCTTGATTTTGACGTCATGTTCGGCGGCCTCAATTTATGGTGGCCTCCTATGTTTGATGGTATAGGTTGTAAATTGTATAAGTTCCCAGGAATTTATTTCGAAGAGAATGCTGGTTTCCAATATGTAGAAGAAGAGTATATGAAGGCTGAAGACTATGACGAGTTTATCGCTAATCCTACCCAATGGCTAGCTACCAAGTATTTACCTCGTATATGTGAAGAGTTTGCCGAACCAGGGTCGTACCGCGCTATTGTCGCTTTAATTAAAGGCGCTGCCGCGTTTGCCATGCATAACGACAAGCTAGCTAAAGCGGGCGAGAAATGGGCGAAGGAATATGGGATAGTATCGGCAATTACAGGAATGACCAAGGCGCCCTTTGATACCTTAGGTGATGCCCTGCGGGGGACGAAAGGGATTTTGTTGGATCTCCGCCGCCGGCCGGATAAGGTTTTAGCTGCGTGTGAGGCGATTGTACCCCATAATATTGCTTATGGTATGATTACTGCTGCTGGGGATACTTCTTTGCCTTGTTTTGCGCCTCTTCATAAAGGAGCTTACCCCTTCTTAAGCCTAGAACATTGGGAGAAATATTACTGGCCTACTTTGAAAGCAGTTATCGAGGGGCTTTGGGCTTTAGGGAAGAGGACGTTCTTCTTTGCTGAAGGAGATTGGACACCTTATCTTGAAAAGATAGCCGAATTGCCGGATAAGAGCATTGTTTTTTGCATTGATCTAACTGATGCCCAAAAAGCTAAAAAGATTTTGGAAGGTAGGTTCTGCCTTTACGGAGGCGTTCCCACTACACTTTTAACTTACGGTACTCCGGAAGAAGTCAAGGATTGTGTCAAGCGGGCCATTGATGAACTGGGTAGTGATGGGGGGTTTGTTCTGGCTGCAGGTGGAGTTGTTATGGGCGATGCTAAACGTGAAAATATTCTGGCCATGATTGAAGCGGCACGAGAGTACGGTGTTTATTAAAAAAGTATTATTTCTAATAGCCAGGAGGGGGAACCGATGGCGGATAATAAAATAAAATCATTTATACCGGAAGCGGGTACGTGTGTGCCGTGGAAAATTAAAAAGGAAGAGTTCGGGAAGCTGGCTGGTAATGAAGAGATAGTTAAAAACTCTTGGGAAATGCTCGACGCCCTTGCTTATGCTTTTATATGGTTTTGGGTACAGCGTTAACTTTTGATCATTTCCGGAGAGAGGAGTGAAGGAGTTATTATGGCTAAAGAAGCTCTATCCAAAGCCATGGCCGAATTAGAAGAGGAACAGGTGATAGCTTTAGTTAAGGAACTGCTGGGAAGCGGAGTTGCCCCATTGGAAATTGTCAAGGCTTTACAAGAGGGAATGGTGGAAGTAGGCAACCGGTTTGAGCGTGGCGATTATTTCTTAAGTGAGCTAGTTATGGCCGGCGAGATTATGAAAGGAGCTATGGATATTTTAGAGCCTCACCTGAGCGGTGAGAGCGCTGAACATAAAGGTACCATCGTTATCGGTACAGTCAGAGGAGATATCCACGACCTGGGTAAAAATATAGTGGTAATGCTCCTTAAGGGAGCAGGGTATAAAGTTGTCGATTTAGGGGTAGATGTACCGAAGGAAAAATTTGTTGAGGCTGTTAAGGAGACGGGAGCACCTCTGGTAGGCATGAGTGTACTTTTAACCAGTTGCCAGGCCGCGTTAAAGGAGACCATTGAAGCCCTACGTGCCGAGGGGTTAACTCCTAAGGTGATAATAGGGGGTAACTATGTTAACGAAACTGTTATGAAACATGTAGGGGCTGACTATTTCGCCACTACAGCGAGTGACGGCCTTAAAGCGGCGGCTGAAGTGTTTGGAGCATAATACCGAGAAAGTGGGTTTATAGGGAGGGATGGGGCCTGAAACAGTACCCCTCCCTCCCTTTTGAAAAAAGAGCAAGAGGGAATACAAAAATGGATAATCGCCACACTCCATTATCATTATCGCCATACCGATGGGTAATTTTAAGCGTTATGTGGCTCGCCATATTCATCGGAGCAGGTGCGCAATTTCAGGTCGCCGCGCTAGCTTATAGGATTATCCCCGATTTTAAGCTGACCTCCGGGCAGTTCGCTATGCTTTTGACGGCGCCCATGCTGCCGGCTGTATTTTTCAGTCTTGTGGCTGGATCTCTGGCAGATAGGTTCGGCGTGAAAAGAGTTGTTTCAGTGGGTTTTGCCTTTTCAGTAATAGGAGTATATTTCCGGTATGCTGCTCGCAGTTTTGGGGAGTTTTTTATTTTAATGTTTCTGGCAGGGATCAGTTCGGCTTTTCTAAATGCCAATGCAGCCAAACTTTTAGGTGCGTGGTTCCCGAGGGAGCAGATGGGCACCGCAATGGGGATCTATTTAACCGCTGTTGGTGTAGGCATGGGTGTCGCTTTGGCTACATCACCGTTATTTCCAACACCCAAGATGTCCTTTATCACTGCAGGTGTCGTCATGCTAGGGGTATGGATCTTGTGGATGGTGTTAGTAAAGAACAAGCCCCAGGGTGCACCTGATCTGCCAGTCATGCCCGTAACTCAATATATCGAAGTAGCTACCAAGAGTAGAAACGTTTGGATGGTCGGCTTGGCAATGATGTTTTTGATGGGCGCTACTATGACTTTTTCTGGTTTTCTTCCCAATGCGCTTTATGAGGTGCGAGGGGTTAGCCCGGTAACAGCTGGGTTTATAACTTCCTTTGTCACGTTTGGAACCATTTTAGGGAGCATTGTAGGTCCTGCTATCTCCGACCGTATAGGTAAAATTAAACCTTTGCTGATCCCTGCGGCACTCCTGGCGCCGGTTGCCCTGTATACTTCTTGGATTTTACCTCAAATGGAAAGCATGGTGATTATGCTCGCCGTTAATGGCATTTTGGCAGGAGCTACCCTGCCATTACTGATGTCCTTTCCTATGCGGCTTCCGGAAATAGGCCCTATATATGCTGGGAGTGCCGGAGGGATTATAGCCACCCTTCAACTTATAGGTGCTGTTTTTATCCCTTCTTTTATTATTGCCCCATTGGCGGGCCAAAACTATAACATGTTGTTTGCCCTAAGCAGCCTGTGTGGTTTGATTGGAGGTTTTGTGACTTTGTTCCTTCCTGAAGTGGGCGCTAAGGCCTACACAGGTAAAAACTAAATTAGACTAAAGCCGGACCCATCCGCCATGCGCCCTGGGTTTACCTTGCGTGCGCTACGGCCAGTGCTATAATAGCGTATGGTGCCCGGTTGAATGGCTTAAGTTTGAACCGGTGGGATATGAGGCGATTAAAACATGGGGCGATATATGGTCATTGCCTGTAAAGTTTTAGAAGAAGAACTTTTATCTCTGGCTCCAGGTGGGTATGAATGGTATTTTTTGGATCAAGGGTTGCACCGTTCACCAGACCAGCTGCGGCTGGCTTTACAGGAGGCCATTGATAGCATTCGTAACAGTGAAAGAATATTACTGGGGTATGGTTTTTGCGGCGGAGCCTTGGAAGGACTGCGGGCGCGAACCGTACCCCTTACTATTCCAAGACTAGATGATTGCATTCCGCTTCTTCTGGGTTCAGTGGAGGCTAGGAAGGCGTGGGGGTCTGAGACATACTTTTTATCGGCTGGCTGGTTAGCTGGGGAAGAGAGCCTGGTGCGGGAGTATGCGCGTTGTGTTTCCCGTTATGGTGAAGAACGAGGGAGCCTTCTAATACGTCAACTTTTCTGTCATTACCGCCGGGTAGTATTTATAAAGACAGGGCGGCAAGGAGAGGACTTAGAGGGAGAAAAGGTGCGTGAAGTAGCGGAAAAGATTGGACTAAGATTCGAGGTAACCGATGGACATAAAGGCTATTTACAGAAGCTGTTACAGGGTCCCTGGGATAATCTATTCCTGCACGTGCCTCCCGGGGAGGTAGTTACACTAGGAAAGTATTACGGTCACAGTCATTCCAAAGAGCGGATAAACTTGAACTCTTGATCCCTGAAATTCTATTTGTTTTCTTAATGGTGGGGAACCTAGGATGGAGTTAGCTGAACTTTTGAGGCTTAATGAACTTTGGAGGCCGGTATATCCTTTTAGTAAATACACCTCTTAAGCCTTTGGCTTTTCCTGATGAGAGGTTTGAAGGTGTAATTTTCCGCGGAGCCTTTTTCTTTCTGGATGTGGATGTTCTTAAGGAAATATATCGGGTCCTTAAGAGGGGAGGGAAGGGTTTCGTGGGTGGAGGATTTGGTAAGTTTACCCCTCCTGCCGTTATTAAAAGCATTGCCGAAGAATCCCGCCAGCTTAATTACCGGCTGGGGAAAAGATGGTTGGCGGTGGAAGAAGTAAAAAATATAGTACTAGCTGCTGGATTATCACACAGCTGCCAAATATGTACTGAAGGCGGCTTGTGGGTGATTGTGGAAAAGTAAAGGTGCTCCCGTACATGGCAAGGGGAATGGCATAGGCTAGCAGAGAGTTTTATAGGTGGCTTATTACTTTTTTTAGGATATAATTAGGTTTGAGGTGGTGGAGGGGGTGGATAAAGATCTTACAGAAACAATTAAAAAACGTTATAACCGCACGGCCTTCTTTTATGACTGGATGGATCGCCTAATTTCTCCCCGCCTGCGAAAGCTTGTCTGGCAGGAGGCTTATGGCCGGGTGCTGGAGGTGGGAGTGGGTACAGGGGCTAATTTCCCTTTTTATCCGCCCTATTGCCAGGTGACGGTCATAGACTTTAGCCCTAGGATGCTAGAACGGACCCAGCAAAAGCTTCATCTTGCGCGGGCCCCGGTGACGCTACTGGAGATGGATGTACAGCAACTTAAATTTCCCCCTGGTAGTTTTGATACAGTGGTGGCTACTTTCGTTTTTTGCAGTGTCCCTGACCCGGTGCGCGGGTTACAAGAAGTATGCCGGGTCTGCCATCCAGAGGGGAAAATTGTTTTGTTAGAGCACGTTCGCAGCGAAAATAGGCTTTTAGGATCCCTTATGGATCTGCTAAATCCTCTAATTGTTTACCTTTTCGGCTCTAACATTAACCGGCGAACTGTAGAGAATGTAAAGAAAGCAGGAATAAAGATTGAAAGGGTGGAGAATCTCGCTGGGGAGATAGTAAAGTTAATTGTAGGAAGGCCTTAAGAAAGTAATGAGAAGCAGGTTTAATTAGCGATAGACCGGGGAAATGCAGAAGTAACGGCTTTATATACGATCCTTATCACCCCGCTATCTTACGGCTTTATATATACCACGGTAGAAGCAGCTCACAAGTTTAAAACAAATGGGTAGGTCTGTGCGGTGAGCTAGGGGGAGAAGAGACAGCAGCGGCCCTTTCAGTGGGACTAGGCCTTATGAGATAACCATGAGCCCTTCTATTTTTGTGTGAGCTAGAGCCCACGCCTTATTGACACCAGGGGAAATCATATACTAAAATCATAAAACGGAAAAATTAATAAAGATAACCCGGCCAGGTGCCCGTCTAGGGAGAATAGGGAATTGGGTGAGAATCCCAAGCGGTCCCGCCACTGTAACCGGGGAGCGAACCTAAAGAAAGCCACTGTTCCTTAACCCGGAAGGGTAAGAGTTTTAAGCCGGGGAAGGGGGATGGGAAGGCGCAGGGGAGCGAGGATCCGGGAGCCAGGAGACCTGCCTGGCCGTAAGGTGTGCACCTTCTCGCGGAAAGAAGGTGGGAAGACCTGAGGATGATGGTAAAGTTCTCAGCGATGCTGAGAACTTTTTTATTTTACTTACCACTGTTTGAAGTTTCGATTTGTGGTTTAAGCAGCCTGTATCGTCCAAGCAGCGTATCTGGCTGAGGTAATGAGCGGGTCTGGTAAAGAAATGGAAGGAGTGGAAAAGCTTGAGGTTTATAGAGCTATTGCTGGCTGTACAATTTCTTACCAGGATACCTATAACCATCCGTACTTCCGTAGAAGAGAAAAACCTAGCTAGATCTATGGCCTTTTTCCCGCTAGTAGGGGTGCTCTTAGGTGCCTTGGCTGCAGGTTGTCATGTTCTAGTTTCTTCCTTTCTGGGCAGGCCGGCTGGCGATCTTTTGATCTTAATTTTCTTAGTGGCAATAACGGGAAATTTACATGGAGATGGTTTAATGGATACTGCTGATGCACTTTTTAGCGGACGCTCGCGCGAAGAGATTTTAGAAATCATGAAGGATAGCCGGGTGGGATCCCACGGGGCTACCGCAGGGTCCCTGGTACTTTTGACTAAGTTTGTTTTTTTAGGCCAGCTCTCTGAGAAAGAGGTGGTTTTAGGCCTTATCCTTATGATGGCTTTAGGCCGTTGGGCGCTCGTTTATGGTGCAGCTCTATACCCTTATGTCCGTAAAGGTAAAGGAGCCGGACACTTTACAGTTCATGTTGGGTTCCACGAACTTTTTTGGGCCTCGGCCACAGCGCTGGGTTTTCTGGTAGCCCTTCTGGGTGTTAAAGGGATGTTTTTAGCCGGAGGTGTTTTCGCTGGAGTTGCCAGTTTAGGGTGGTTTATCAGCCAAAAGATAGGGGGTATGACTGGTGATACCTTGGGAACCCTAAATGAATGTGCCGAGGTTTTAACTTTACTTATCTTGCAGGTTCTCTTTTAAAAGTCAATGAAGGTGGGGAGGGTAAGACAATGAAACTTACGCTAGAAGCGACTGTTCAGGGTATTAAGCCCATAAAAGAAGAATGGCGGAAGAGAGCCCGTGAGCGCTTGGACAATTTAATTATTCCCCCAGGGAGCTTGGGAGAACTCCTTAATATTGCTGAACGCCTGGCTGCTATCCAGGAAACTTTAAAGCCTTCCGTGCGCTATAAAGCGGTCGTTACCATGGCTGGAGACCACGGGGTAGTGGAGGAGGGGGTGAGCAATTTTCCTCAGGAAGTGACTCCCCAGATGGTGGCCAATTTTGTGTCGGGTGGAGCAGGTATTAATGTTCTGGCGGAAGTAGCAGGGGCACAAGTCATTGTGGTAGATATGGGCGTGGCCGCTGATCTTAGTGATTTGGTTAAAACAGGGAAAATTCTTTCTTATAAGATAGGGTATGGAACTAAGAATATAGCCAGGGAGCCGGCCATGACTCGTGAACAGGCCATCTCCTCTATAGAGGCGGGCATAGAAATTGCTAGCACTTTAGTTGAAAAGGGTGTCGAGCTTTTGGGCACCGGAGACATGGGTATAGGTAATACGACTCCTAGCAGCGCTATTTTAGCCGCCCTTTCGGGGTTGCCTGTAACCGAAGTGACAGGAAGAGGGACAGGGATAAGTGAAGAGGCTTGGCGAAACAAGGTCCGGGTTATTGAAAGGGCCCTCGAGCTACATAAACCCGATCCCCGGGACCCCATAGATGTTTTGGCCAAAGTAGGTGGATTTGAAATAGGCGGGATAGCAGGGCTCATTTTAGGGGCGGCTTACCACCGGGTACCGGTGGTTATAGACGGGTTTATATCTTCTGCAGGGGCTCTCCTTGCTCAAGGGTTAGCTCCTTCTTGCGTGGACTACATGTTCGCCGGACATCTCTCTAAAGAGCCGGGACATAAGTTTATGTTGCAAAGATTAGGCCTTAAGCCCCTCCTCAACCTGGACTTAAGGTTGGGAGAAGGTACCGGCGCTGCCCTGGCCATGAATATTATAGAAGCTGCTGCCCAGGTGATAGGTAAGATGCTCACCTTCGAGGAAGCAGGGGTGTCGAGAAGCAAATAAAGGGAAGGAGGAGTCTTTACAAATATGCCATCCACTCCTTGGACAGCCCGGAGAATAGCCTATATAGCTATGTTTGTAGCCCTCTCGGCGGTAGGCGCCTACCTAAAGGTACCTAGCTTTATCGGGACTCCGGCTCTAGATTCCTTCTCCGGTTTCCTCGGTGCCCTAATACTCGGTCCTCGTGATGGAGCCTTAATAGCCTTTTTAGGGCATCTTTTCACCGCACTTACGGCCGGATTCCCCCTAACACTTCCCTTCCACCTATTTATTGCGGCTGGCATGGCTGTTATCGTAGCCCTTTTTGCTTTCCTCGCTTCCTATTCCGTTCCTCTCGGTGTGGTGATAGCTATATTCTTTAACAGTGTCCTTTTGCCTGCCTTGTTCATCCCTTTGCCAGGATTCGGGAAGGGCTTTTTTATTGCTATTTTGGTCCCCCTTTTGGTGGCTTCCACCCTCAATATCCTTGTAGCCGTATTTGTTTTTGCCGGTCTGCGGCGGGTATTTCCTAATAGTTGGGTGTTGTTGCGGCGGCGGAAGGAGAAGGAAACTAGGCATGAGCATGAGGAAATACCGGGATCTCACTTTAATAGATCTTAGCAATGATAAGGTCTTAGTAATAGCTTGCGATTCCTGCGGAGCAGTAGGGCCTAAGGAAGGGGATGTGGTAAAGGTTCCCGGGTATGTGGTAGGCCGCTTTACCAGCCGCGTAGCCCTGATGGAAGTTCTGGCTGCTGGGGCATGGCCGATCTGCGTTGTGAACACCTTGTGTGTGGAACCCTTCCCCACGGGAGCTGACGTACAGCGCGGGATCGCCGATGAGCTGCGAATTTTAGGAGTGGATCCAGAGGCTTTACTTACTGGTAGTACAGAGAAAAATATGCCTACTTCCCAATCAGGAGTGGGAGTAACTGTGGTCGGCATAGCTTCTAAAAAACAATTGCGGATCGGACGCTTAAGGGCGGGGGATTGCCTCGCCCTTTTTGGATTACCTAAGGTAGGAGCCGAGGTTTCCTTGGACGATCCGGATATAGTGGACTTATCAACAATAATGCTCTTACTTTCTAGTAGCCAAGTAAGAGAGATAGTACCGGTCGGTTCACAAGGTATAAAAGCCGAAGCTGAAACATTGGCTCGGCTCAACGGTCTAGAGCTTGTATGGTATGAAATTCCGGATGAAGTGGACTTATACAAATCGGCCGGTCCCGCCACCTGCCTGTTGGCGGCCGGGGAGGAGGCTAGTCTAAAACTCTTGGGAGAGAAAGCTAAAAAGCCTTTTTTTGTACTGGGTAAGTTACGGCCATGCTAAATACTGGAGAGAGTGCTTGTTTGTAAACGTATCAGTAGCTTTTTTAAGCGTTACCTGTATCCTTTTGGCATATCCGCCAGGGTGTTTTATATTTTACACGGAGGTGGATTTTGTGGTATTATAAAAAAATGTGGGTGTCCAATATAAAGTCCAATACAAAAACTTAGAAGGGTAGCAAAAAAGAAGGGGAAGTCATTGGAAGGACTAAAACTGTTAGTGGTGTTTATATTAATTATGGTATTTCTTATGCGGCGGGCTCCTTTAGGGCCAGTAATGTTGGGTGGTTCTGTACTTTTGGCCGTACTTTACCATACGCATCCAGGAGCCTTCCTAGGTATGATCTGGCGTGCCACTCAAAATCTGACCACTATCGAACTGCTCGCTATTTTAACTTCCATCATGCTTTTAGAGCATCTTCTAGGACGAGAAGGGTATCTGGAGAAGATGCTTAAAGGGCTTAAGGGGCTTTTCCGGGATCGTAGAGTTATAATGGCTCTTATACCAGCCTTTATCGGTCTTATGCCTTCGGCAGGTGGAGCTATTTTTTCAGCTCCTTTAGTTGGACAGGCGGCAGCCGATAGAGATATTGCGGCTGAAGAAAAAAGTTTTGTCAATTATTACTACCGCCACATCTGGGAATACTTCTTACCCCTGTACCCTGGAGTTTTACTAACCTCTCGCTTGAGCGGTCTACCGCTACCCCATTTAATTGCAGCCTTAGCTCCTTATGGTCTTCTGGTAGTACTTTTGGGGTTACCTATATTACGGCGGTTACCACCTTTAAAGGAAGAAGATGAGCCCGGGGACCGGTTAGCAAGGGCAAAAGAATTTTTTACCGGTACTTTGCCCATTTTGGTGGTATTGGCTTTAAGTTTAATCGCCCAAATTGAAGTGGGGCTAGCTGTAGGAGCGGTGGTAGTAGCCCTTTTGATACGCCACCGCTATAATCCTTCAAAATTATGGAATCTGTGCAGGGAAGCTATTGCGGTTAAAACCCTTTTACTGGTATGGGGCATCATGGTTTTTAAACAGGTACTGGTGGATACGAGGGCAGTAGAGACTCTACCGCCTTTGCTAGAGAAACTCCCGGTACCTGGGTTTTTAGTTTTCGGTTTCTTAAGTTTCCTAGTAGGCATGCTGACAGGGCTTATGGCTGCCTTTGTGGGGATTACTTTTCCTCTTATTACAGCTAGTATGGGTGATCAGATGAGCTTGCCTCTAGTAGTGTTCGTCTTTATTGCGGGATTTACAGGAACCATGTTAAGCCCACTGCACTTATGTCTAGTTTTGACAATAGACTTTTTTAAAGCTGATATACGCAAAGTATTCCGCCTTTTAGTGGGTCCTGAGGTAGCCTTGATGACCATCGCCCTGCTTGGGTATTTATTCCGGATATAAAGAAAGTAGGATATTTATTTTGGGTATAGCTAAGAGACTTAGGTTGCCCTGTCAAAGCTCTAACCTTGACGGCCCCACCAAGAGAGGGTATAATTTTAAACCGATGGGCAATGCCTTGGACCGCATGACGCGCATAGGGAGACTGTACGATTTTTATGGCCCCTTGCTTACTCCCAAGCAGCGCCAGTGGCTTGAGCTGCATTACCATCATGATCTCTCTTTAGGAGAAATCGCCGCCGAGTGCCGGGTAAGCCGTCAGGCTGTTCATGATGGCCTGCAACGCGCTGAGAGAGCTCTAGAGGATTATGAAGCCCGTCTGGGGTATTTAGAAAGATATTTAAGGGAAAGGGAAAAGCTGGAAGAAATAAGACGTGAGCTACATAACTTCCGGGAGAGGGGAGATTGGGAAAACTTCGAGAAGGCATTGAAATTGCTGGACCAGCTTCTTGGATGGCCAGCGGGCGAAGGTAGCCAGGAACAGAAGGAGGGGTCATGATGGTGATTTTTGCCTCCCTGGCAGAAAAGCTACAAAATGCTCTGCGAAAACTCAAAAGTAAAGGTAAGCTAAGCGAAGCGGAAGTCAACGAAGCTTTAAGGGAGATAAGACTAGCCCTTCTTGAAGCAGATGTTAATTTTAAGGTAGTAAAGGAGTTTTTAAGCAAGGTTAAAGAGCGCGCTGTAGGTCAAGAAGTGCTCGGAAGCCTTACCCCTGGCCAACAGGTGGTAAAGATAGTATATGAAGAGTTAACAAGTTTGATGGGAAGCCAAGAGAATAGGATTAGTTGGGCAAGCCGTCCACCTACGATTATCGTGCTAGCCGGCCTCCAGGGGTCTGGGAAAACTACTACAGCGGCTAAACTTGCTTATTTTTGCCAGAAGCAAGGCCGGCGCCCCTTATTGGTAGCTGCCGATGTTTACCGCCCGGCCGCAGTGGAACAATTAAAAGTGCTGGGACAACAGCACCAGCTTCCTGTCTTTAGCTTGGAGGGAAGATATAGTCCGGTGGATATCAGCCGCCTGGGCGTTGAGCAGGCGGTAAAGTCTGGATATGACCCGGTGATAGTAGATACAGCAGGGCGCCTTCACATAGATGAAGAGATGATGGGTGAACTGAAGGCTATAAAGGAAGCTATTCAACCGCATGAGGTATTGTTGGTTTTGGATGCTATGACCGGGCAGGATGCGGTGAAGGTAGCGGAGACCTTCCACCAGCAGGTTGGGTTAACAGGGATAATTTTAACCAAGCTGGATGGCGATGCCCGGGGCGGCGCGGCCCTTTCAGTACGCGCCGTTACGGGTTGCCCTATAAAGTTTATCGGCGTAGGAGAAAGGGTGGAAGCTTTAGAGACCTTTCACCCGGACCGTATAGCGGGCAGGATCCTGGGAATGGGAGATGTTTTGACTATAATTGAGAAGGCTCAAGCTGCTTTTGACCAGGATCAGGCCCGTGAGTTTCAGCGGAAGATTAGGCAAAAAGAGTTTACCCTGGAAGATTTCCTGGAACAATTAAAGCAAATAAAAAAGATGGGTTCTTTAGAGGAGCTTTTAAGTTTGTTTCCCGGGAGCGGCCCCTTCAAACAGTTAAAGGGCCTCCAAGTTGATGAACGCGAGCTCCTCCATATGGAAGCTATAATCCAATCTATGACGCCTGAAGAAAGACGGAACCCTACTATTATTAATGCAAGCCGAAAAAGGCGTATCGCTAAAGGAAGTGGAACTAGCGTACAAGATGTAAACCGGCTGCTTCGCCAGTTTGGTGAAGCCCAGAAGCTGATGGAACGCTTGGGCGAACTTGGCTCAAGCAAAAAGCTTAAAGGGAAAGGGTTTTTCCCTTTTATAAGCTAAAATTTAAAGCTAAAATTTAGGGCAATACCGGTTTGCAGTGTACTCTGAAAAGGAGGTGAAAAGGAGTAGTGGCCACCCGGATAAGGCTCAAGAGGATGGGCGCCAAAAAGTCTCCCTTTTACCGGTTGGTAGTAGCCGATGCGCGTTCTCCGCGGGATGGCCGGGTGATAGAAGAGCTGGGATACTACAACCCTGTGTGCCAACCTGAGGAAATAAAGGTGGATGAAGAAAAGGCTCTCCGGTGGCTTAAAGTGGGAGCCCAGCCCTCAGAGACAGCCCGAGCGCTTCTGGAGAAGGCAGGAGTATGGCAGAAATTTTTAGCTTCTAAACAGGCCAAGTAGTTAACGAAGAGGAGGTGCTAACAGGTGAAGGAACTAGTGGAAACTTTGGCCAAGGCTTTGGTGGACAATCCAGACCAGGTAACCGTAACTCAGATCGAAGGGGAGAAATCGGTGATTTTAGAGTTGAGGGTGGCGCCCTCAGATATGGGTAAGGTGATAGGTAAGCAAGGGCGGATCGCCAGGGCTATCCGCACTGTGGTAAAGGCAGCGGCTGCCCGGGAAGGCAAACGGGTAGTGGTGGAGATCATCTAACGTTATGGATACAAAACGTATAGCAGTGGGAAAAATATTGACTACCCACGGCTACCGTGGTGAGGTTAAGGTCTGGCCGTGGACGGACTTCCCCCAGCGCTTCCGGCCGGGTACCAAGTTATGGTTGCGTTCCCGACAGAGCTACCAGCGGGTAACGGTGACCAATAGCCGCCCCCACGGTAGGTATCTTATCCTTAAGTTTGCGGAGATACCTGATATGGCGGCAGCAGAAAACTTGCGAAATGCTATTTTGGAAGTCGACCCGTGGGAGGTAGAGCCTCTACCGCCCGGCCGGTATTATGTTTTTCAGCTTATCGATTGCCAGGTATTTACAGTAGAAGGAGAGTTCTTAGGTAAGCTTAAAGATGTCCAAAAAACGGGGGCCAATGATGTATTTGTGGTAATTACCGTAGAGGGCAAGGAAATTTTGCTTCCTGCCTTAAAAGAAGTAGTAAAAGAGATAGATATAACCAGTAAAACTATAAAGGTTAAGCTCTTACCCGGGCTTTTAGATTAAAGGGGGAAGGCTGGAAGTGCGGGTAGACGTACTTACCATTTTCCCCCGTATGTTTACAGGCCCCCTGGATGAGAGCATTGTTAAGCGAGCGCGCGAAAAAGGGATCTTGCGGGTAAATTTAATAGATATCCGGGATTTTTCCTTAGATAAACATCGCACAGTGGACGATTATCCTTACGGCGGAGGCCCGGGGATGATCCTCCGCCCGGAGCCAGTTTTTCGCGCAGTAGAATCGCTCCTTGAAAAGGAGCCCGGGAAAAAGCCGCCCATAATCCTTTTATCCCCGCAAGGGGAAGTGTTTAATCAAGCCATGGCTCAGGAACTAGCCAAGGAAGAGTGGCTCATCCTCATATGCGGCCATTACGAGGGAGTAGACGAAAGGATAAGGGCTTATCTTGCCACCCGGGAAATCTCAATAGGAGATTATGTCCTTACAGGTGGAGAGCTGCCAGCCATGGTTTTGATAGACGCCATAACCAGGCTTTTACCTGGAGCGGTAGGAGCTGAGGACGGGCTTAAAGAAGATTCTTTTTCCTGGGGTATTTTGGAATATCCGCAGTATACCCGTCCCCGTTCATTTCGGGGATTAGAAGTACCCGAGGTCCTCCTTTCAGGCGACCACGAAAAAATACGGCTCTGGCGCCGTAAGAAGGCTTTAGAGCGGACCTGGCTAAAAAGGCCGGACCTTTTAGATAAGGTTTCATTAACCGAAGAAGATCGCCGGTTACTAGAGGAGATTGTAAAAGAGAATCGAGGAATGATATAATACGGGAGGAGGGTAAAGGGGATGAACCTTTTGGAAAGTGTGGAACAAGAACAAATGCGACAAGATATTCCAGCCTTTAAACCCGGAGATACAGTCCGGGTGTATGTAAAAGTAATCGAGGGGAACCGCGAGCGTACCCAGGTATTTGAAGGAGTAGTAATTGCCCGGAGGGGGAAAGGGTCCCAAGAAACCTTTACCGTGCGCCGTATATCCTATGGTGTAGCAGTAGAAAGAATTTTCCTTTTGCATTCTCCACGCATTGAACGGATCGAAGTGGTACGGCGAGGAGATGTGCGCAGGGCTAAGCTTTATTACCTGCGGGAACGCAAAGGTAAAGCAGCCCGGATAAAGGAGGAAAAGTAGCTTAGAGAAACAAGGGGTGGCCAGGTAGCCCCTTGTTTGGTTTTAAAGAGGTGGCGAGGGATGAGTGTGGTAGAAGAAAAGAAGGGGGGTTTTTTAACTGAAATTTTACAGGCCCTCATAACGGCTGGTATATTGGCTTTCATAATCAGGATGTTTTTAATAACTCCTTTCTATATCCCTTCCCGGTCTATGGAGCCGACTCTTTATCCTGGAGACCGGATTTTAGTTAACCGCCTGGCTTATCGCTTTGGTGAGCCCCAAAGGGGAGATGTACTGGTTTTTCGTTATCCCCTGGATCCCAGTCGGGATTATGTAAAAAGGGTAATTGCTGTAGGCGGTGATACTATCGAGGCCAGGCAAAACAGGATTTATGTGAACGGCCAAGCCCTGGAGGAAAGTTATGTTCCCCCGGGGGTGGTATACAACGATTTTGGCCCCATCAAGCTTCCCCCAAATACTTATTTTATGATGGGCGATAACCGTAACATAAGTGCCGACAGCCGGGTTTGGGGGCCTTTAGAAAGAAGGCTTATTATCGGTAAGGCTATATTGATTTATTGGCCTTTAAATCGTTTGGGGTTTATTAAGTAGAGATGCTTACGTCCTTCGATATTAAGCGTTACTTAAAAATAGTGGATGTAGTTCTGGAAGTAGTGGAAGCTCGCCTACCCGCCTCCAGCCGGTCTTCCGAGTTGGTGGGCCTGCTTAAGGGGAAGGAAACTATATTGGTGCTAAATAAAGCGGACCTCGCCAACCCTCTGGCTACCAGGCAATGGCTGAACTATTATAAAGCCCAGGGGCAGCTAGCCGTAGATATGAATTCTCAAACAGGAGAGGGTTTGCCTAGACTTAAGCAACTTTTACAAAAGCTAGCGACCAGTAAAAAAGAGAAACTCAGCCACCGGGGTATTTTATACTCACCTTTACGGGTAATGGTAGTAGGTATTCCTAATGTAGGTAAATCCTCTTTGCTAAACCGCCTTGTAGGTCGAGCAGTAGCCCGGACAGGGGATCGGCCCGGTGTAACCCGGGGGCCCCAGTGGGTGCGAAAGTTTCAGGAGTGGGAAGTCCTGGATACTCCTGGTATTTTAGGTATTTCCCAAAAACAAGAAAGGATAACCCTTCTCCTTTATGCTTTAGGCTGTATCCCAGGGTGGGAAACTCCTCCAGAGAAAGCAGCAGAAGAGTTGATCTATATTTTACAAGGGCAGGGTTGGAGAAGGCAGGAGAATTTTGAAGAGATTCTAAACAGAATCGGCAAGGAACGCGGCTTTTTAAAGCCTGGAGGAGAGGTGGACCGAGAGAAAGCAGCCCACCTTCTCCTCCAGCAATTCCGGCGAGGAGAGCTAGGAAAGTTTACGTTGGAGTGGCCGCCTTAAGGGGTGAGTTTTCAGGAGAGGCGGTGAAAGCTCCGGTGCAGGAAAAGATATCTGTTTTGATTGCAGATGATCACCCTTTGGTGCGGGAAGGGATAAGGAAGATCCTTACTTTAGAGCCTCGCATAGTAGTTGTGGGCGAGGCTGCAGATGGCCATGCAGTTATAGAGCTGGCTAGGAAGCTTAGGCCCCGTATCATCCTTATGGATATAAATCTACCTTTGCTGAGCGGACTGGAGGCTACTAAAATTATACGCCGTGAAGTTCCTCAGACCGAAATTATAGCCCTTACCATTCACGAAGATGAAGAATACATAATGGAGCTTTTTAGAGCCGGTGTGAGTGGCTACCTGCTAAAGGATATTAGCGCACAAGGGTTAATAGAGGCTATCTTACAGGTAGCGCAAGGAGTGCCTGTGATTCACCCAGGGGTGACCAAAAAAATGTTACGTCTTCTTGCGGAAGTTCCTAAGGTTGGCCGGACAGCTCCAGAGACAACCCTTACCCGGAGGGAACGGGAAATTTTAGCTTGTGTGGTGAGAGGGGAATCAAATAAGGACATAGCCAGGCGCCTCTACATTAGTGAAAAAACTGTTAAGAACCATTTGACCCGCATCTTTCGTAAAATCGGGGTGCAGGATCGTACACAGGCAGCTATTTACGCCTTGAAACATGGACTGACTGATGGTACTCTAGAATAGGTGAGCACCATTGGGAGAGGAGCTTTATCTCTGGGAACAAAGATTGGTAGCCCGGGGTATAAGGTACATAGCCGGCGTGGATGAAGCAGGCCGCGGCCCCTTAGCAGGCCCGGTGGCAGCAGGCGCCGTGATATTACCCCCGGGTTTATTTTTGCCAGGGCTTGCAGACTCCAAGAAGCTTTCACCCCGGGAGCGTGAAGTTTTAGCAGCAGAGATAAAGGCTAAAAGCCTTGCCTGGGCTATAGGCTGGGCTTCGGTGATAGAAATAGATTGTTTAAATATAGCGGTGGCATCTCGCTTGGCTATGCAGCGAGCAGTAGCTGCTTTGCAACTTAAGCCGGAACATATTCTAGTAGATGCTTTTACATTACCTGGTATACGGATAGCCCAGACGCCCCTTATAAAAGGGGACGCTTTAAGCGCCTCCATAGCTGCGGCTGCTATTTTAGCTAAAGTGGCCAGGGATAAACTTATGGAGAGTTACGACCGGGTTTTCCCGGGTTACGGATTTAGCCGGCATAAAGGTTATCCCACTAGGGAGCATCGTGCAGCTTTGACTGCTTACGGACCCACCCCCATCCATCGGAAAAGTTTCAAATTGGTTTGGTAGTAAGTAGAAGGAATTTACTCGTAAATAGCGAATACATAATACGGTTTTTCTTCAATCCGGCTTGGGGAGGTGTTCAAAAATACTATATCAATATCTGACTGTGATGGTATTCCTCTTGGGAGCCGCGGGTGTGGCCTGGGGAGCGTTAGCCGTAAACTGGTTGTTGCGTCCTAAAAGGCCCCAGGTGGGTGACCAGAGGGAAACTTATGAATGTGGGCTTAAAACCCAGGGACCTACCTGGGTTCAGTTCAGAATTGGATATTTTCTTTATGCCCTGATCTTCTTGCTTTTTGATGTAGAAACTATTTTCCTTTACCCTTGGGCAGTTAAATTTCAAGTCCTGGGATTGTTCGCTTTTATAGAGATGCTTATCTTTATAGGCATTTTAATCCTTGGGTTATGGTATGCTTGGAAGGAGGGGGGCTTAGAATGGCTGTAATAAGGCTTAAGCCCCAGGAGCCGGAAATTCCCCAGAATATAATTTTTGCTTCTGTAGAAAGGCTTTTAAATTATTGCCGGGCTCATTCCTTTTGGCCCCTTACCTTTGGGCTGGCTTGCTGCGCCATTGAGATGATGGCGGCTGGTTCAGCCCGTTATGATATCGCAAGATTTGGATATGAAGTATTCCGGCCTTCACCGCGCCATGCTGATCTTATGATTGTGGCCGGGACTGTTACCAAGAAAATGGCTCCCTTGGTACGGCGCTTGTACGACCAGATGCCGGCGCCTAAGTGGGTTTTAGCCATGGGTAGCTGTGCTATAAGCGGTGGACCTTTCGTGGATTCGTATAATGTAGTTCCCGGGGTGGACACTATTGTTCCCGTAGATGTTTATGTGCCAGGATGTCCTCCACGGCCGGAAGCTTTAATCTATGGGCTATTAAAACTAAGGGATAAGGTAAAAAATCCTAAGGTAGCGCTGGTGAAGTCAAGATGAGAGAGGGGCTTAACGGGAAGGATTGGGAAGGGCTGAAGGAGCGCTTCCCAGGAGTAGAAGTTACAGAAGGTATTGATATGGTTACCCTCTGGGTACCGGTAGATCAATTATTAGAGGTTATGCGGGTTCTAAAGGAAGATTATGGATTTAACTTTTTAGCCGACCTTACGGGAGTAGATGTACCACCAGAAGAGGCGATAATTTTGGTATACCATTTGATGTCCGTGCCCAGCGCTCGGGAAACTAGGGTTAAAGTAAAACTCCCGCGTACTGAACCCCGCGCGCCCTCTTTAGTTCGCTTGTGGCCCGCGGCGGAAGTTCAGGAGAGGGAAGCCTTCGATCTTCTAGGGATCATTTTTGAAGGACATCCCAATTTAAAGCGTATCCTGTGTCCGGACGATTTCCAGGGACATCCCTTGCGCAAGGATTTTACTTTGTCCAAAGTAAGCGACTTGAGCCAGCATGGGGGAGATGGGTCTAGCTATCCTGGGGCAGAAGCTCCTGTTGGGGTACAGCAGAAAGGGGGGGAAGTTGATGAATCCTAATACCTCGTTGGTTACGGAAGAAATAACACTCAATATGGGCCCCCAACATCCCAGTACCCATGGTGTTTACCGTGCAGTTCTTACCCTGGATGGAGAAAAGGTGGTGGGAGTAGAAAACGTTATAGGGTATCTCCACCGGGGTATTGAGAAGTTGGCCGAAGACAGAACCTATACTCAGTTTATCCCCTATACCGACCGGCTAGACTATCTGGCCGCTATGTTGAACAACCTGGGCTACGTGCAGGCCGTAGAGAAGTTAATGGGGATTGAGGTGCCGGAACGAGCAGAATATTTACGGATTATCATGGCAGAGCTTTCACGTATAGCCAGCCACTACGTTATGCTGGCTTCTATGGCTTTAGACCTTTCTGGTTGGACTGCATGGTTTATACCTTTCCGTGACCGTGAGCGGATTTTGGACCTCTTTGAAATGGTGTGCGGCTCCCGTCTGACTTTAAGTTATATGCGCATTGGAGGGGTGGCCGCAGATGTGCCGCCTGAGTTCGTGCCAGCTTTAAAGAGTTTTTTAGCCGAACTTCCCCGGGGATTGGAGGAGTTTAATGGTCTTATCACTAACAACGAAATTTTCAAAGCCCGCTGCCAGGGTGTGGGAAGGATAGATCTCGAGACAGCTTTGGCTTATGGCATTACAGGGCCAAATTTGAGGGCGTGCGGGCTACCCTTTGACTTGCGCAAAGTAAAGCCTTACGGGATTTACGATCGTTTCGATTTTGAAGTTCCTATCCGCCATAATGGGGATACTTATGATCGTTTCGTTATCCGTGTACTGGAGATAGAGCAGAGCGCTAGGATAATTGAGCAGGCCCTAAGGGACTTGCCGGAGGGTCCTGTTATGGCCAAAGTTCCCAGGGTTATAAAACCCCCCCAGGGAGAAGTTTATCACCAGATCGAAGGGGCTAAAGGTATCTTGGGATTTTATGTAGTAAGTGATGGTTCGCCCAAGCCCTATAGAGTCCATATCCATAGCCCGTCTTTCGTAAATTTAGGGGCTTTCCCTGTTATGGCTAAAGGAGGTACCATCCAGGACGCCGTAGCTATACTGGCTTCTATAGATATAGTTTTGGGTGAAGTGGATAGGTAGGCCGCATCTTTGAGGTGGATGGAGAAACTGAGATTCCTTGACTTAAAAGGAGTTGAGGGTATGCTAGATATTATTTCGAGTTGGGGGTTACCCCTGTGGGCTGTAACCCTAATCAGGGCGCTGGTATATCTCTTAGGAGTTCTAGCCTTTGTGTTTCTTAATGCCATCTATTTAATTTATCTGGAGCGAAAAATCAGCGCTTATATGCAGCAGCGGCTTGGGCCTAACCGTGTGGGCCCGCGCGGTATCTTTCAGTCTGTGGTAGACGCGGTTAAACTGCTATGTAAAGAAGATATAATCCCTCGAGAGGCGGACAAGTGGGTTTTTCTCGTGGCGCCTATAGTCATTTTTATTCCTGCTATAATGGTCTATGTTATTATTCCCTTTGGCCCAGGGATGATCGCTGCCGATCTAAATATAGGGATATTTTACTTCCTTGCCGTAGCCTCTACTACGACTATAGCCATACTCATGGGTGGCTGGGCGGGAAACAATAAATATTCTCTTTTGGGGGCCATGAGAACGGTAGCCCAGATGGTAAGTTACGAGATACCTCTGGTGTTTTCTATTTTAGGGGTAGTCATGCTTGCTGGCTCCTTAAAAACCTCGGATATTGTAGCGGCCCAGAAAGAAATTTGGTTTATTCTTTTGCAACCCGTAGCGTTTCTTATCTACTTTATAGCTGCAACAGCGGAAGTAAACCGCGGCCCCTTCGATCTGGTGGAAGGGGAGCAAGAGATCATAGCTGGTCCCTTTACCGAATTTACAGCTATGCGTTACGCCCTTTTCTACCTGTCAGAGTATACTAATCTTCTAAGCGTTTCGGCCCTGGCGGTGACACTTTTCTTAGGTGGATGGCAAGGGCCTTGGTTACCCCCGTGGTTATGGTTTATTATCAAGGTTTATATAATGATCCTCCTTTTTATGTGGGTAAAATGGACCTTCCCGCGCATCCGGATCGATCATCTCTTGCAGTTTAACTGGAAATTTTTACTACCTCTTTCTCTCGTCAATATTTTAGGTACTGGTATAGGTATCAAGGTATATCAGGTTTTGATAACAGGCGGGTGGTAAAGTTGTTTGGGCAGGGGCTTCTTAAAGGTTTAAGTATAACATGGCGCTTGGGCTTTGGTAAGGCCCTTACCGAGCAGTATCCGGAATGGCGACCTAAACTTCCGCCCCGTTCCCATGGTTCCTTTGTTTTGGAAAAAGAAAAGTGTACGGCTTGTGGAGTATGTGCTAATGCTTGTCCCAATCACGTAATATCTATAGAGAGCCAGCGGGTGGATAAAAAGCGGCGGCTGACTAAATACACCATGAAGCTTGGCCAGTGTCTTTTTTGCGGCCTGTGTGTAGAAAGCTGCCCGAGCGGAGCTCTACACTTCCGTCCGGATTTTGAGTTGGCCTGTTATAGTTTTGAGGACACCATCCATGTGCTGGCGGAGGAGAAAGGGGTTCTAGAAGGAGAAGGGACGGGCACAGAAGATCCTAATGTTAAGGACAGTGGCACATCATAGGGTCCTTGGAGGTGGGAAAGGAGTGGAAAGAATATGGGTAGTGCCTTGACTCTAGTGGCCTTTTGGGTATTGTTCGCCCTGATAGTGGCTTCAGCTTTGGCCGTTGTTTTCCTTCGTAATATTGTACACAGCGCGCTTTATCTAGTTTTAAGCTTTATCGGAGTGGCGGGTATCTATATATTGCTAGAAGCTGAGTTCTTGGCCGCAGTGCAGGTTTTAGTTTACGTGGGTGCCGTGTCCGTATTGTTAATCTTCGGTGTGATGCTTACGCGGCGAGGAAATATCAGACAGAGCAATCTTTTTAACGGGTTTGCTCCGGCGGCTGGGGTTGTATCTTTAGCATTGGGTGTTCTGATAATTTTAGCTTTAGCCCGTACCCCTGCGGGCCCACCCTTTAGTACCTGGCCGGCGGATACCGTAGGTGCTTTGGCTGAAGCTTTTCTAGGGCCCTTTGTAGTACCCTTTGAAATAGCAGCCATTTTACTGCTGGTAGGTATAATAGGGGCTATCTTGATAGCCAGAGAGGTGAAGGAAAACAAGTGATTACTTTGAATCATTACTTAATGTTGGGCAGCATCTTGTTTGTTATCGGCCTCTTCGGTGCCTTGGCCAAAAAAAATGCGATAGCTGTGTTGATGGGGATCGAGCTTATGCTTAATGCGGTAAATATTAACCTGGCAGCTTTTAACCGTTTCTTAAATCCGGATAAAGTGGTGGGGTTAGTTTTTGCCATCTTTGTTATTGTGGTGGCGGCAGTAGAGGTAGCAGTAGGGTTGGCTATTGCTATTAACTTGTACAGGCAAAGGCTTAATACTAATGTAGATGAGGCCGATTGGCTCAAATGGTAATTTGATTTATGCTTTGTTGAAATAAGTGAGGTAGGTGGGAAGAGGTTATGATTCAATATGCTTGGCTGGTACCCCTTTTTCCAGCCCTGGCTTTTCCAGTGATAATCTTTGTTACCCGCAGGCTTAAAACCCTTAGCGCCCTGGTAGGTATAGGAGCCATAGCAGCATCCTTTGCTCTATCCCTTGGTATTCTATGGGAGACATTAACCTTTGGGGTGACCATGGAAAAACCTGTAGAGTATGCTCTGAACTGGTTAGCCCTTCCAGGAGCTAAAGAATGGGCTCTTAAGATTGAAGCTGGGGTTTTAGTAGACCCCCTTTCAGCGGTCATGCTGTTGGTGGTTACCCTGGTAGCCCTGCTGGTGGAAATTTATTCGGTAGGTTATATGCACGGTGATCCGGGTTTTAGCGTGTTCTTTGGGTACTTGTCCCTTTTCAGCGCATCCATGCTTGGTTTAGTTCTAGCTAACAACTTCTTTATGATGTTTTTCTTCTGGGAACTGGTAGGGTTATGTTCTTACCTTCTCATAGGCTTTTATTTTCACAAGCCTGAAGCGGCGCGGGCTAGTCTTAAGGCCTTTGTGGTCAATAGGGTAGCTGATTTCGGGTTCATGCTGGGCTTCTTCTACCTCTTCCTTATGTTTAAAACTTTTAATTTCCGGGAGCTTGCTGAAGCCCTTCCACATGCCCCTCACATGGGCCTCTTGGCCGTGGCTGCTACACTGATTTTTGCAGGCCCCATAGGAAAGTCAGCCCAGTTCCCCTTACATGTGTGGCTGCCTGATGCCATGGAAGGGCCTACGCCTGTGAGCGCTTTGATTCATGCGGCTACCATGGTGGCAGCAGGTGTCTATCTCTTGGCGAGAGCCTTTGTATTGTTCGCCAGCATACCTGAAGTCTCTTTACTTGTGGCTTATGTGGGCGGGTTTACGGCCCTTTTTGCCGCTACCATAGCGTTAGCGCAGCGGGATATCAAACGTATCCTGGCTTACTCTACCATGAGCCAGTTGGGTTACATGATAATGGCTATGGGCGTAGGGAGCATGACGGCCGGGATGTTCCACCTTACTACCCACGCTATTTTTAAAGCCTTGCTTTTCCTAGGCGCGGGTAGTGTTATACACGCGTTACATGAGCAGGATATCTTTCGTATGGGCGGATTGGCCAAAGACATGAAGATTACTACAGGAACCTTTGTCTTGGGAGCCTTGGCCCTGGCGGGTATTCCGCCTTTAGCCGGCTTTTGGAGCAAGGATGAGATCTTGTTAGCTGCGTATTCTAACGGATACATGGGGCTTTATATCCTGGGCACAGTAGTGGCTTTCTTAACCTCCTTCTATATGTTCCGGCTCATCTTTGTAGCCTTCTTTGGCAAGCGGCGGGCAGGTCTCCATGGCCACGAATCTCCTAAATGTATGACCGTACCACTTATTATCTTGGGTGGATTAACTGTAGTGGCCGGCTTCATAGGAGCTCCTTTTGTACCCCATGGCTTTAGTTCCTGGGTTTACTTCGGAGAACCCCATCATCTGGAGCCTAATTATTTCGTAATGGCAACCTCTACTTTAGTGGCTATTTTGGGGATTTATCTCGCCTGGCTTATTTACGGTAAAGAAGTTATTTCTCCGGAAGATCTAGCCCAGAGGTGGCGCGGTATCTATACTGTACTTTATAACAAGTATTATGTAGATGAAGCCTACCTTTGGTTTTTCCGGCGCGTGGTGTTGGGTTTGGCCGAGGCTTTCCACTGGCATGATCGCCATGTAGTGGATGGAATTTTTGATGGGGTAGGGGATACGGTGCGCTGGTCGGGGTATAGGTTACGCTACCTGCACTCCGGAAGCCTTCCTGTCTATGCCCTGGTATTCTTCGCAGCAGTGGTGGTGTTCGTCCTCTGGGTAGCAACTCCGGTGATAGGAGGGATAAGATGAGCTTTCCGCTTTTGACGGCTATCCTCCTTGCTCCTGTAGTAGGGATTATACTAATACTCTTTATACCCGAAAGGGAGCAGCTTACCATAAAGATTACGGCAGCAGTAGCTACCTTTGTATCTTTAGTACTGTCTATCTATGCTTATGTAGCTTACGACCAAGCAGCGGGCGGCCTACAGTTTTTAGAGGATAGATCCTGGATACCTGCCTTGGGTGTCAATTACTCTGTGGGAGTGGATGGGATAAGCCTTCCCATGGTGCTACTTACGGCACTGGTGATCTTTACTGGGGTGTTCGCCTCCTGGGATATGACCCACAGGGTAAAGGAGTTCTTCCTTTTCTTACTTATGCTTGTGACGGGGGTGTTCGGCGTATTCATCTCCCGGGATCTCTTCTTTTTCTACCTCTTCTTTGAGGTGGCCGTCATTCCCATGTACCTCCTCATCGGTATCTGGGGCAGTACAAGGAAAGAGTACGCGGCCATGAAATTAACCCTTTACCTCTTGGTAGGTAGCGCCTTCGCATTAATCGGGATAATCGCCCTCTACCTTTATGCTGCTCGCCAACTCGGATATCTTACCTTTGATATACAGACACTGGCCACTGTACAATACGATATAGGTTTCCAGAAGTTTGTGTTCTTCCTTTTCCTCATAGGCTTTGGTGTGCTGGTACCTATATGGCCCCTACATTTATGGTCTCCGGACGGCCACGTAGCTGCACCTACTGCCGTGAGTATGCTGCACGCAGGGGTACTTATGAAGCTGGGTGCTTACGGTTTAATACGGGTAGGGGTTTTCTTCCTGCCAGAAGGGGCCAAATTCTGGGCTCCCCTTATTGCGGTTCTTTGTATAGTTAATGTAGTATACGGTGCCATGATAGCCATGGTCCAACGGGATCTCAAGTTCGTAATCGGCTATAGCAGTGTCAGCCACATGGGCTACGTCCTCTTAGGCATAGCCGCACTTAATACTTTAAGTTTAAGCGGAGCCGTAACCCAGATGTTTGCCCACGGCATTATGACAGCCCTCTTCTTCGCCTTGGTAGGTAATATATACCACAAAGCACACACCAGAGAGATCGCCCTCTTCGGCGGGCTGGCTCATCAGATGCCCCGGGTGGCGGCGGGCTTCTTGATAGGGGGGTTGGCCTCGCTGGGGTTGCCAGGGTTGCATAACTTTGTGGCCGAATTTCTGATTTTCCTGGGGGCCTTCACTAGAGAACAGGAGCTGTTGGGAGGGGTTTTGACCTACCGGGCTCTGGCTATACTGGCCATTTTAGGAATAGTAATTACGGCTACGTACGTCCTCCGGGTGGTGCAGCGAACCTTTTTTGGCCCCAGGAAGGAAGCCTGGGATCATTTGGAGGATGCTCATGGAGTGGAAATGGTGCCCATTGTAGTATTATGTGCTACTCTTATACTCTTTGGCCTTTTCCCATCGCTCATGGGAGACCTAATCTATACCGGTGTGGCTCCCCTGGTAGCTAAGCTCGAGGCCGCCAGGACCATAGGAGGGATCTTTTAATGGCGGTATGGGAACTTTTAAGTGTAGAACTTCTGACAGCCTCCTTAGGGCTTGGGCTGCTAGTTTTAGGGCTTTTAGTGCCTAGAGGACAGAAAAGGGGATTAGGGTATCTGGCTACGCTGGGGTTACTAGGTATAGCTGCTTTAGCCTTTACCTTGCGAGAAGCCAAGGGTGTGGTCTGGGAAGGGTATATTATCGATCCTTTAGGAACTTATTTTAAGCTGTTGTTTCTATTTGCTGCAGTGCTCACTTGTGTTTCATCGTTTGAATATATCGGTCGGCTGGGCCACGGAGAAGGAGAGTATTACGCTCTGATTATAATATCTACCCTGGGCATGATGATTTTGGCCTCGGCAGGCGAACTCATTACCTTATATCTGGGCCTAGAGCTTATGACCATAAGCTTTTGCATTTTGGCAACCTACCGTAGGGGGGATATGAAATCGGCCGAAGCCGGTATTAAATATATAATACTGGGCGCCCTATCTTCAGCGATTTTACTGTACGGGCTGAGCCTCCTTTACGGGAGCACGGGCAGTACCTTTATTAAGGACATAAGCTTAGTAGTAAATAGTGGTGGGGTCACACCCCTTATGGTAGTAGGGATAATTTTCTTGTTGGGTGGCTTCGCCTTTAAAATGGCCGCCGTACCCTTCCATATGTGGGCGCCGGATGTGTATGAAGGTGCACCCACCCCGGTTACAGCCTTCCTTTCCGTAGCTTCTAAGGCTGCAGCCTTTGCCGCGTTCTTAAGAGTGTTTTTCGTGGCGTTGGGTGATAGCCATTCCCTCTGGGCAGAGGTTATAGTAGCTCTAACCGTTTTAAGCGTAGTGGTTGGAAATTTGGTAGCCATACCCCAGAAGAATATGAAGAGGCTTTTAGCTTACTCTAGTATTTCCCAAGCAGGTTACCTTTTGTTAGGTATAGTCGCTTTTTCTACCTTAGGTATAGGAGCGATATTATATCATTCAATGTTATATGTCTTCGCCAATATGGGCGCCTTTATGGTGGCGACTGTCTTCTATAATGCGGATAAAAGTGACGAGATCCAGGATTATGCCGGGCTGGCTCGACGTTCGCCCCTTCTTGCGGCGGTTATGCTTTTCTCCCTTTTATCCCTGGCCGGGATACCCCCTCTGGCCGGGTTTGTTAGCAAATTTTATTTATTCATGGCCGTAATCGACCAGGGTTACATCTGGTTAGCTATTTTAGCTGTATTGATGAGCATGGTATCGGTATATTACTACCTGCAGGTGGTTAAAGTAATGTACTTGGGAGATCCTCCCCCAGGAAGGCCGGTTATTGAGGTACCGTTAGGGGTTCAGATAGCTTTAGCCTGTTCCTTGGCGACACTATTCCTTTTCGGCATATATCCTACACCACTCACTAATTACGCGTTTAGTAGTGCGGCAGCCTTCTTTCATTAGGGGGTAATTTTATTGAGATGCACGACGCGGCAAAAAGGGTGGGAAGGGGAAGAGATAGCGGTCAATTTTCTTAAAGGGCAGGGATATCACGTTAAGGAGCGCAATTTTCGCTGCCCCTTAGGGGAGATAGATATTGTGGCTGAGGAAGGCGGGGAAATTGTATTCGTAGAGGTGAAGGCCCGCTCTTCCTCCGCCTTTGGATTTCCTCAGGAATCTGTTGATATGCGTAAGCAGGAACGTCTGCGGCGTGTAGCCAGTTTTTATCTTAAGGAAAGAAAGCTATACGGCCAGCCCTGCCGTTTCGATGTAGTAGGAGTATGGTTGAACGCTCGAGGGGATGTGATAAATATAGAACTTATACGCGGAGCTTTCTAGGAGGGATAGGTTACTTAGCTAAACTTTTTACTTGGAGCAGGGCAAAAAGGAGGCTTTTATTTTTTAAGGAGAATATCGTTATCCCGGTCCTGTAAAAAGATGGCGGTGTATTTTTTAATATCAGCTCGTCTGTAAATATCTTCTCCTTCCTCCCGGCAGCGCTTGCAGGTTTTCCGGGGGAGAAAGACGGCTAGAATGTGCTCTCCGCGCTCGGAATGGGAATCTATAAAGGTGAGACCTGGGCATTCATCACATACTAAAGTTGTTTCTTTTTGGAACTCTAACAAGCCTACCGTATCGTAGTAGATGTGGCGCTGCCGCGTAACTTCTTTCTTTCCTCGTACAAGCCTTGCCCGGATGTCTTCGCGGTTTCGCCAGGCTGTGTAGGTTTCCTTACAAAGGCGGGCAATATATTCGCTAATTTCCTTGGGCTGGGAGACACGTGCAGGGCTATAATCGGGTTCGCGCACGTAAGAATAATCCAGCCCTGCCAGAGCGAGTATTATGCCCACATTAACGTAAGGCAACGCCCCTTCTATGGAGTAGCCTCCTTCTAACACAGCAATATCCGGGTTTAAGAGATCGTTTAGCCGCGCGTAACCCTGGGCTGAAAAACGCATATTTGTAATGGGATCGGTGTAATGATTATCCTGGCCGGCAGAATTTATAATGAGATCGGGTTTGAATTCTTCTAGGACGGGAAGGATCAGATTTTCGATAACGTAGAGAAAACCTTCTTCACCTGTTTCGGGCGGCAAAGGGATATTCAAGGTATACCCGCAGGCGTTAGGGCCGCCAAATTCATTTAAGAAACCTGTACCGGGGTAGAGGGTGCGCCCGTCCTGATGGAGGGATATGAACAGGGTATCCTTGTCGTGCCAGTAAATATCTTGAGTTCCATCGCCATGGTGGCAGTCGGTGTCTACTATGGCTATTTTTTTAGGACCGTATTTTTGGCGAATATATTCTATCATTATGGCTTCATTGTTTATGTTGCAGAAGCCCCGGTTAGCGTAGACAATACGATGGGCGTGATGGCCTGGAGGCCTGATTATGGCGAAAGCTTTCTCTACCTCCCCTTTAAGGACGGCCTCAGCAGCGGTTATGGCCCCGCCCGCGGCAATGAGGTCAGATTGGGTTACACGGCTTTCTAAATCGGGCACGCAGATATGGACGCGCTCTACATCCCGAGGCTTGGCTACCTGAGGGCGGTATTCCACGATGCCTTCAATATCCAATATACCCTCTTCCCATATCTGATCTTGAGTGTAGAGCAACCGCTCCTCGCGTTCTGGATGGGTAGGGGAAATGGCCCAGTCATAGGCCGGGAAAAATACTAGACCAACGCGGCGGGAAGCTTTAAGCATTGTACTTGTTCCTCCTTAAAGGGGATATTTACAACCCCTTGCTTTGGGTGTTAGGCTGGGTTAGACGGGGTAAGGGGTCCCGGCAGGTTTACCGGTAAGGGCTTATTTTGGACCTTGAGGCGTATATTTTTTCCTACGGTGCTAAACCCCCTTACCACATTGAAAACTTGCTCTTCTATCACCTCCAACTCAGGCTCCGGCTCTGTGTAGCCTATTTCTTTAAGCCGTCTTCTTAAAAACTGGAAGGCTAGAGCTTTTGCCTCTTTTAAAGTAAAGTGGGAAGGAATCCTTTCCTCCCATCCCATTTCCGGGATTAAGGCTCTTCCCTGTTGAGTATCAGCAAAGAGAGTAAGACTGGCTGTGGGGCGGCTTAAGGCCGCACCTATAGCATTGGCTACTCCAGCAAGTCCAGGAACCTCTACCGGAAGCCCCAGTGCCTCAGCCAGGAAAGGTTTAAAAAGGCGGGCGGGTGTTCCCACTACTAGGGCTTTGGCAGGTTTTAGTTTGCGGTCCATTAAGATTTCCCTTATGGTGTATACTGGTTTTTGGTTAAGCTGGTAGATAAGGTTGTTTACCGCCTGGGCTATCTGTCTTGAGAATTCTTTCAAAACCATTTCAGCTGTAGAATTTAAGGACGAATTAAGGGCATGGGCTATATTCTCTAGGGCTTTACAGGATAATTGGGGATCCCCAAGTTTTAGAAGGCCTAGTACTACTAAAGCATCAGTAGGTGTAGGGGCAGGTCCCCCTAAGCAGGCTGGAGGCCCTAAACGTTCTGGACCTATGTACAACTGCCCGTCCTTTACCTGGATACGGCTGTCGCCCCCCAGACCTACAGGATAAGCCAGGAGAGAGCGGACCAGGGTGGGGTAAGGACCTATTTTGATCCCCTGGGGCTCCAGTAAAGGTAAGCCCTCCACACAGAAGGATATATCTGTAGTAGTACCGCCTATATCTAATATTACGGCATCTTCTTTAGTAGGAAGGAGGGCAAGGGCCCCCATTATACTGGCTGCCGGGCCGGAAAGGATGGTTTCTACAGGAACATTTTTAGCTACAGAGAGGGACAGCGTACCTCCATCGGCTTTAAGTATAAAGGGTTCTACGTTCAAACCTTTTTGGGCCAGATAGGTTTGTACAGCCTCAGCAAACCGGCAAAAAACTCGCCAAATAGCGCTGTTTAAATAAGCTGTGTAGACTCGCCTGGGAAATCCTAACCGTCCGGACAAGCGGTGCCCTAAGGTGATAAAATCGTAATCTCCTTCTAAAAAACGGGCTATATGTACTTCATGAGCGGGATTACGGGTAGAAAATTTGCCAACCACAGCCAAGGAACGTAAACCCTTAGCCCGGAGTTCCTGCTTAGCCAGGCCCAGTTCCTGTTCCCTTAAAGGCGAGGTTTCCCGGCCCCGGTGATCTATGCTACCCTGGAGAATAAAGTTAAGCTGGCCACACTGCAAAAAGGATGGGTTAAGCCCCGGGCCAGGTATTATCAGCAAGCCTACAGGCTCTGTTTTCCCTTCAACAATAGCATTGGTACATACTGTGGTGCTTAAGTTTACCCGCTCTATCTTAGAAGGCTCAATACCCTCTAACAGCTCTTCTAAAGCTTCTTGCACAGAAGCCAAAAAATTATGAGGGCGGGTAGGTTTTTTAACATAACGTAGCACACCTTGCTTAAATATGAGTACCGCGTCAGTATGGGTGCCCCCCATATCTAGCCCGATGAACATGAGTTTCTTCCTCCCGCTTTATTTTACTTCTTAGGAACAAGGGCTGGCAAGGGTTGGGTAAAATCTAGTCCCGCTGGGGCTAGGCAGGGGGGACAGGATCACGTATAATTAGGAAGGTAAACTAGCATATAGATGGAGGTGCTTACTTTTGCAGCATAAAGTAACTTTAATCCCTGGAGATGGGATAGGGCCGGAGGTTATCTCTGCTGCCCGGAGGGTATTAGAAGCAAGCGGGGCTAACTTAGAGTGGGAAGTAGTAGAAGCAGGGGAGACGGCCCTTAAGAAATATGGAGAGGTTCTCCCTCAAGAGGTACTCGAATCTATAAGGCGTAATAAGGTGGCTCTTAAGGGACCTATCACTACACCTGTGGGTACAGGTTTCCGGAGTGTAAACGTAACCTTACGCCAAGAACTTGACCTCTACGCTAATGTCCGGCCTTTCCGCAATTGGCCCAACATCCCTTCCAGGTACCAAGGGGTGGATCTGGTAATATTCCGCGAGAACACGGAAGACCTTTATGCTGGTATAGAACATATGGTCGGTGAGGATGCTGCAGAGAGTATAAAAATCATAACTCGTAAGGGTTCCCAGAGGATAGCTAGGGCCGCCTTCGAGTATGCCCGGAAAAACGGACGTCGCCGGGTGACGGCCGGGCATAAGGCTAACATAATGAAGCTCACAGACGGGCTTTTTTTACGCTGTTTCTATGAAGTAGCTCAAGAATATCCTGAAATAGAGGCTGATGATCGTATCATCGATAACCTAGCTTTACAGCTTGTCCAGAAGCCAGAACAATATGACGTATTAGTGCTCCCCAATCTTTACGGTGATATTCTCTCTGACCTTTGTGCCGGCCTTGTAGGGGGGTTGGGCGTAGCTCCTGGAGCTAACCTAGGAGAGGATGTGGCGTTATTCGAACCTATCCATGGGAGCGCTCCTAAGTATGCAGGCCAAAACAAGGTGAATCCCCTGGCCACTATTCTTTCCGGTGTAATGATGCTGGAATATCTGGGGGAAAGGGAGGCGGCAGAGCGCGTACGCCAAGCTATAATCCAAGTTTTACAAGAAGGCCGGCACCTGACCTACGATCTAGGCGGTAATGCAAGCACGCAAGAAATGGCCGAGGCTATTGTAGAACAACTAGCTTCGATGTAAAAAAGAGGTAAAGTAAACACCGGAAGGGCGAGGAAGGAAGATGGCTCTTTATGCCCTGGGAGATCTACATCTAGGAAGGGACATGTCTATTTTTGGCCCAGAATGGCAGGACCACGAGCAAAGGATTATAGAAGAATGGGGAAAAAGGGTTAGGCCAGGGGATACTGTATACTTACTTGGCGATCTTAGCTGGGCTATGAAACTAGAGGAAGCCCTCCCCCATTTAAGATTAATAAAAAGTTTGCCTGGCCGAAAGAGGCTGCTTAAAGGTAATCACGATTATTGGTGGCAGACGGAGAAAAAGATGCGGGCCGCTATCTTGGACGAGGACTTTTCCCTGCTCAAACCGGAAGTGGTAGAAGGTAGGGCCGTTTGCGGCACCCGTGGCTGGTTGGTACCGGAGCACCCCCTATTTAATCCTGAGACTGATGAAAAGGTTTATCGCCGGGAACTTATGAGACTAGAACGTGCCCTGACGGAGTTGCTGAGCGTTCGCCAGAGTGGGGAGCCCATCGTGGTCATGCTTCATTTCCCACCAGCCCTTCCCGGGGGGATAACAGGCTTTATAGAGATCATGCTTAAATACGGTGTAAGCCAGTGTTACTACGCCCACCTTCACGGTCCAGACCGTTGGAAAGCCTTGGAAGGTTTTCATTGGGGGATTGAATTCCATTTGGTGTCTGGGGACCATGTTGCCTTTCGTCCAGTGCCTGTTCGTTAAGTTAAGCATATTAAAAAGGGAGGTCCCTCGAAGGAGGGACCCTTTTTTAACTAGGGCGATCAAAATAGATATTTTTCCCGGTGGCTGAGAGGGGAACACCTACAACTACCTCGGCATCGATGAGTTTTAAGCGCCGGGCTACTACCCCTATACGGTACATGATACGGTTATCTACATTTAAAATGCTGGCTGTTTTCACGGCTGAACCTATAGCTATTCCTAAGTCTAAAAGGCGCCAGACACATAAAGGACCTGCAAACTCAGGACCTTCTTTAGGTTCACCTAGTTCGGCGCAGCGTTGGGCTCCGCAAGCTCCGCAGTCGAGCCCGGTTTTTTGGGGATTTTTTAATCCTATAAGAAGCACGGCCGCGGAGCGGCGTACGTTTTCACCGTCCCGGTCGAAGTTTTTACGGCCTGTTTGCCGGCCGTACTCCACCATGGCATTGGCTAGTTTATCTAGCTGTTCACCTTCTAATATCTCCAGGACTACAAAATCTTTACCTGCCGCTTTAGGAGCTGTACGGGCGGCTAAAGCCATAAGTTCAGCGGCCGTACGTAGAATATTGGACATGGGACCAACCTCCTTTTTTGAAGTGGTTTAAAAGGTTTTCGACAGTAATTTATCAAAATCCTCTTTATAGATCCCAAAGTGCTGGTACAATTATCCTAACCACAAGGAGCCCCAAATGCTATGAGTGTTTTCCTTACCTTTTACGATGGAGTGGATAATATAGGGGGCAACAAAATCCTTTTAGAAGATAATGGGACAGCTTTATTGCTCGATTTCGGAACAAATTTTAAAGTAGAAGGCATGTACTTCGATGAATACCTTTTTCCGCGCCTCATCTTCGGTTTTACTGATCTTTTAGCTTTAGGAATCTTGCCTCCCTTGCACGGAGGGTACCGGTCAGATTTAGAGTACCCTGGCATCTGGGAAAAATATAGTTCTCACCCATCTTATAAAAAAATAGAGATTCAAGGAATACTTCTTTCCCATGCCCACTGGGATCACTGCGGGTACCTTCCCTACTTAAGGGCAGATATTCCTGTCTATACCAGCTTGACTACAAGTCTGATCTTAAAAGCTCTCCAGGATACAAGCACTGGTAGCAGGTTGCAAGAAGTATGTTATATAACACCACGCGAGCTTAAAGATGGCCTTCTCCGGACGACAGATTACCGCCGGATTCCCGGGGAACAAAGACCTTTTATGGTTTGGGAGAGGCAGGGCTTAAAAGATGCTGCCCAAGCTTTCTGGGCACGGTGTGAAAGTTCGCGCCGATTGGTCAGCCGCCCTTTAATAAGTTGGAGGGAAGAAACTGAGGTAGGGGGGATAAGATTACGCTTTTGGCCCATGGATCATTCGATACCAGGGGCAGGGGCCTTTGGGCTCAAGACTTCCGCAGGCTGGATCATCTATACCGGGGATTTCCGTTTACATGGTAAGCAGAGGGAATTAAGCAGGAAGTTTATGCAGGAAGCAGCAAATTTAAAACCGGTAGTGTTGATCTGCGAAGGGACCCACCCTAGAACCGAAAGACCGGTGACGGAAGAAGAAGTATTAAATAATTGCCGGAAAGTAATACCTCGGGCTTCTACCTTGGTGGTGGCAGACTTCGGCCCCCGTAACGTAGAGCGGCTGCTCTCATTTTTACAGATAGCTAGTGAGAAAGGGAGGCGGCTAGTCCTTACCCCTAAGGATATACATCTTTTGGAAGCCCTCTACGTTAGTGGAGAACCTGGTGTACCCGATCCTTACAGTGAAAGGGATATTGTACTGTATATCAGGCCTAAGGCCCAACGCGCGAGGTGGGAAGAAAACCTGTTGGAGCGATTCCGCAAGAAGGCACAAGATCGCATAGTAGAGGCGAAGGACATCCGGCGCGATCCCGGAAGTTATATACTTTGTTTTTCTTATTATGATTTTCATGCTTTACTGGACCTAGAAGTACGCGGGGGAATCTATATTTATTCCTCCAGTGAAGCTTTTGATGAAGAAATGCTCATCGACCAGCAGCGGGTTAAAAACTGGATAGATTTTTTGGGTTTTGAGTTATACGGGAACCTGGGTAGGGAACGGGAAAAGTCAGGCTTTCACGCCAGCGGCCATGTCCATGGACCAGGATTAGAAGAGATGGTGGAAACGATACAGCCTGATATACTTATCCCGATCCATACAGAAGATAAAGAGTTTTTCCAGAGGTTTAAGGGTATATGCCGGGTTGTTTTTCCCAACAAAGGCCAAACCTTAGCCGTAGGTTAGAAGCGATGTTTTAAAAGATTAATGTTTTAAGCAGAAAAGCAGGAAGTGCTTTGTCTTTGGCGAATAGCAGTAGTTTAAGGAGAAACTACCAGGGGGTTTATGGGTGTTAGCCATTGTTAATTCCGTGGTCTTAACAGGTTTGGAGGGCCAGCAGGTAAGGGTAGAAGTGGATATAAGTAGTGGTTTACCGGTATTTTGTATAGTAGGGCTACCGGATACTTCAGTGAAGGAGGCCAGGGAGAGGGTAAGGGCGGCTATTAAAAACAGCGGTTTCGAATTTCCTCTCCGGCGGATAACCGTAAATCTTGCCCCAGCGGATGTAAAAAAAGAGGGGCCTATATATGATCTACCCATAGCCATAGGACTTTTAGCAGCTTCGGGGCAGCTTCAAGGAGGTTGCTTAACTGAAAGCCTCTTTATGGTAGGTGAACTTTCTTTAGAAGGGAGTTTGCGACCCGTACCAGGTGTTTTACCCATGGCTTTGGCCTTACAGGAGTTACACCCAGGTTCTACTCTGATCGTACCAGAGGGTAATGCTCAAGCTGCGGCTTTAGCTACAGGTATCCGTGTTTTAGCTGCCAATAGTCTTTCCCAAGTGGTAGCCTTTCTTAAAGGACAAGAAGAGTTACCCCATATATTACCGGAATGGGAACTTAATTTTTCTGAACCTAGAGCAGCAGTAGATTTAGCTGATATCAAAGGGCAAGACCAGGCTAAACGGGCCTTGGAAATTGCGGCTGCAGGAGGACATAATATTCTCCTTATAGGTCCTCCGGGAACGGGTAAGACAATGTTAGCCCGCAGCTTAGCAGGACTGTTACCTGCACTTACTTATGAAGAAGCGCTGGAGATTACTAAAATTTATAGCGCAGCCGGATTATTAGCTGCCGGCCAAGGCTTGATAAGGGAGCGGCCCTTCCGCGCACCACATCATACTGCTTCTTTAGTAAGTATCGTTGGAGGTGGCCGGATACCGCGGCCAGGGGAGGTCAGCCTGGCTAGTAACGGCGTCCTTTTTCTTGATGAAATAGTTGAGTTTCGCCGGGAAGTGCTGGAGGCTTTACGACAGCCTTTAGAGGAGCGGGTGGTCACCATAGCCCGGGCTCAAGCAGCCGTCACTTACCCGGCTAATTTTTTGCTGGTGGGGAGTATGAATCCTTGTCCGTGCGGGTATTTAGGAGATTCGGCAAGACCGTGCCAGTGTACCCCATACCAGGTAGCGCAATACCGCAAACGCCTATCAGGCCCCTTGTTGGATAGGATAGATTTGGTAGTAGAGGTGCCCAGGCTTGAGTACCGGAATATAGAAAAGGTTCACCCCGGGGAAACCTCCAGGCAGGTACGGGAAAGGATAGAGAGGGCGCGAGAGAGACAAAGGGAGAGGCTGGCCGGGGAAGGGCTACGGTGCAATGCAGAGATGCAGGGTCCACAGGTAAGAAAATATTGCCAGCTTTCTCTTCCTGCCCGGAGACTCTTGCAGAATGCTTTTACTAGGCTAGCCCTCTCTTTACGAGCTCACGATAGGGTACTGAAGGTAGCCCGTACTATAGCCGATCTGGAAGGGGCTGAAAGTATAGAAGAAAAGCACTTGGCGGAGGCCTTACAATATCGTTTTATCTTTTAAGGTTAAAAGGTAACAGTTAAGGAAAAACTGGAAGGTATGCGGATAAAAATAAAACAACTTGTTTAAGGCCAAAGGGCTTTTACAAAAAGGTAGGGTAAAGTACATGGAAGAGAAAAAGGGATTGGGTTTGGCGAGTTGGGCCGTGATAATAACTATAGCATCTTTTCTTTCCCGTATCTTGGGTTTTGTACGCAATATGGTTATTTCAACCCTTTTTGGACAAAACCGTGGGACGGATATGCTCAACGCTGCCTTTGTCTTACCCGATACTTTATATCTTATCCTGGTGGGAGGCGGTATAAGTTCGGCTTTTGTTCCCGTTCTTTCAGGTTATTTAGCGGAAAAGAAGGAAAAAGAAGCCGGGGAAATAGTGAGCATTGCTTTTAATTTGGTCTTGGTTGGAGTTGGACTGGCAGTAATTTTAAGCATGCTTTTTTCCCCTTTACTTGTACGTTTAGTCGCGCCTGGCTTTAATGCCGAGGAAATTAGCTATACAGCCTATTTGACTAAGGTGGTACTGATGGCCATTTTGTTTCATTGCCTAAACGGTGTTCTCATGGGTACAGAATACGCTTACCAGTCGTTTCTTGGTACCACCATCGGTCCCCTAGTATATAACGCGGCTATTATAATTTTCGGTACTGCCTTCGCCAGCCACCTAGGGATCGCTGCTTTTGCCTGGTCAACCTTATTGGGTGCCTTTTTTAATTTTTTGGTACAAGTATGGGGGGTATTACGCCTCCGTATATCTTATGTGTTGTCTTGGAACTTCCGGCATCCGGCTATTAGGCGAATAGGAGAGCTTATGCTACCTGTAACCATCGGGTTGTCTATTGCCCAGATAAATCTTTTCTTAAATCAAACATTGATAGCTTCTTTCTTGCCTCCTGGCTCCATAAATGCCTTAACTTTAGCCAGCCGAGTGGTTTTAGTTCCTATGCTTTTTGCTCCTTCTTTAGGTATTACTTTGCTTCCGGCTTTGACCAGGCTGGCCGTAAATAAAGAACGGGAATCCTTTAGCCGTTATCTTGTTATGTCCTTAAGTGCTATCCTATTCATAGCCCTTCCAGCTACCGCAGGATTTATGGTACTGGGTGAGCAGATCATAAAGGTATTGTTTGAGCATGGCCGTTTTACGAGGCAAGATACTTTAGCTACTGCCAGCGCTTTAGTATATTATTCCTTGGGTATTGCGGCCTATGGGGCCTATGAGATGCTGAGCCGGGCTTTTTACGCCTTACAGGATACTAAGACCCCCTTGAAGGTGGGAGTGGCAACTTTAGGGGTAGGCACCCTTCTCAATCTCCTGTTAGGTCCCCTCTGGGGAGTTAAAGGCTTAGCGTTGGCCTATTCGTTAGCGGGATGGTTTAACGTCTCCCTGCTCTTTTATCTTCTTAGACGTCGAGGTATAATTTCTGGTAGCTCTAAGGTATTGGGGGTTACTTTGGGTAAGAGCTTAATAGGGGCTATTTTTATGGGAGGATGTTTAAAATTAGTAATAGATAAATTTGCACTATTTGTTTCAGAAGGCGGGATCTGGGTAGAAACCTTTAAGCTTCTTATATTAATCGCTGGTGGGGCGGCCCTATATTTCCTAGTAGCCTGGCTCCTGCGGATGGAAGAATTAGCCTTTATGGCTCGGATATTTAAAGGCCCCTTAAGGCGCCTCCGGGTCGAAATATCGGAGCGGGGGGTAGGGGATTTTGGAGACCCCTAGAAGGGCAAGATTATTTAACTTAATAACTTTTTTCAGGTTTAAAATGGCTATCTATTTGGGGCGTTTGGCCGGCCTAATTTCTCGCTTATTAGGCCGGGAAGGCACTTCTTTACCAGGATGGATAGCTTTACGAATATACCCTGATCTTTTAAGGGATTTAGCTCGAACATTGGGTAAAGTAATAATCATAACTGGAACTAATGGAAAAACCACCACAGCTAATCTTCTAGCCCGTATTTTAAAAGAGATAGCGGGCTTAGAAGTGGTGCATAATAGAGAAGGCGCTAATATGGCGGCAGGGATAACTGCAGCTCTTATGGCTTCGGTTTCCCGCCTTTCCAAGGTGTCAAAGAGAGTGGCTGTTCTAGAAGTGGACGAGGGCAGCTTACGTTATATCTTGAAACAGATTCCGGCAAACCTTATAGTGGTGACGAACATTTTACGTGATCAGCTAGACCGTTACCATGAACTAGAACAAACCCTGGATTATATCCGGCAAAGTCTGGCTTTCGCGCCCCAAGCCGAGCTATTGTTGAACGCAGATGATCCTTTGGTGGCTTCCCTGGGAGAGAGCCGAGATATTGTTTATTATTTTGGGCTGGAGCGTACTCCTTATATACGTTTGGATAGGGGAGATGTCCAAGAAGGGCACATCTGCCCTAGATGCCGCGAGTTACTGGATTTTGCTTACTATCACTACAGCCATTTAGGACAATACCATTGTCCACGCTGCGGATGGGGACGACCTTTCCCTCATTTTAGGGTTAAAGATTTGCGAAAGCGGCAGGAGGGTTATAATTTTACGTTGATGTATCCAAAGGGAGAGGCAGAGGTTTTTACTCCCCTGCCAGGGCTTTATAACTGTTATAATATTTTAGCTGCTCTTAGTGCGGGTTGGATATTAGGGATAGATCCTCGGGAAGCGGTTGAACTGGTGGCCATTTTTAAACCTGGTCAAGGTAGGGCAGAAGTTTTTAAGATAGGGGATAAGAAAGTCACCTTGCTGTTGGTTAAGAACCCTACAGGGTTAAGCGAAGCTTTGCGGGCAGTGGCTGAGACGAGACCAGGGGCCTATTTATTAGCCATCAATGATCTAGCTGCGGATGGCCGGGATGTATCATGGCTGTGGGATGTGGATTGGGAACCCCTTATTAAGTTTCCAGGCCAACGTATAATTTGTGCGGGGCTTCGGGCATGGGATATGGCGGTATGTTTGAGGTACCAGGGCATCAAGCTTGACTTAGTTAAGGTGGTGCCCCAACAAGCAAGGAGCCTAAGGGAAGTTTTGCAAGAGGAAACTGGTGAAATATTGATATTATGTACGTATACCAATCTAGCTGTATACCGACGCCTTCTTCTTAGGATGGGTGGCCGAAGTGAAATTAAGGATCTGTCATCTCTACCCCGAACTGCTTAATCTATATGGGGATCGGGGTAACCTCCTTGTTCTTCAGCGCCGAGCTGAATGGCGTGGTATCCAGGTAGATGTAACTCGTATTTCTTTAGGGGATGCTTTAGCCCCGGAAAAGTATGACCTGTTTTTTATAGGAGGAGGCCCTGATGAGGAGCAGGGTATAGTAGCACAAGATCTGGTAGTTAAAGGACCTTACCTTAAAGAGGCTTTAGCCCGGGGAGCTACTCTTTTGGCTATTTGTGGCGGATATCAGCTTCTAGGTCGCTACTATCGGACGAGCTCCAATGAGGTGTTTGAGGGAGTGGGGTTGTTTCCTGTTTATACCGTAGCAGGAGATAAACGTTTAAAAGGCAATATTGCTATTAGAGTGGAAGTTTTGCCCCTTCTACGTCCTGTGGTCGGATTCGAAAACCATATAGGCAAAACTTACCTGGAAAGCCCGCAGGAGGATTTTCAGCCTTTAGGCCACGTTCTTTTCGGGTGTGGTAACAATGGGGAGGACGGGACAGAAGGTTGCGTACATGGCCGCGCTATAGGAACTTATCTACACGGGCCTTTACTGGCCAAAAACCCCCACCTGGCTGATTATATTTTGAGCTTGGCTTTGGAATCCCGTTACGGCCAGGTGGAGTTAAAGCCCCTCCCTGGTGATGAGATAGAATGGAAAGCTCATGAAGCTTTCCTCCGCCGATTTTCTAAAGAGAAAAGGAGGAGATTTTAGTTATGGTTAAGTTTGGCCTAGCTCTCGTAGGTATGATTCTTCAGCTTTTCGCCCTTTATCTTTTGCTTTTAGTTATAGGAGATAAGAAGGGGTAAAATTACTAGGGATGAATACCTGGTATAAAAGGAGCAAGGGAAATTGCATAAAGGATCAGAGCACAGCTATTGGATAGCTTTACAGCAAGTCCCAGGTTTAGGCTCCCAGCGGTTGCTCAAACTAGTAGAACATTTTGGGAGCGCTGAGGCTGCCTGGGAGGCCGAGGAAGAAGAGCTTTTAATTCTTCCTTGGATGGGTAAGGTAGCCCAGGAGCTGATAGCCTGGCGAAAAAAGGTAGAGCCGCGCAGGCTGGAAGAGGAGTTATTACGTTCAAAGGTAGGGGTTTTGGTTTTTACAGATCCGAGTTATCCCCAAGAACTAAAGAGTATCTATAATCCCCCTCCAGTGTTATACTATTTAGGCGATTTAACAGCCTTGGAGGGACTTAAGATCGCTGTGGTGGGTACCCGCCGCCCTACCCCCTATGGGCTTAAAGTGGCCCATATCTTGGCCCAGGGTTTGGCCGAGGCGGGTATAATTGTGGTAAGCGGTCTGGCTATAGGGATAGACGCGGCTGCCCACCGGGGAGCCCTTAAGGGGAAGGGGAAGACTATAGCTGTGTTAGGAAGTGGAGTGGATGTAATATATCCCCGGGAAAATGCCCAGCTGTACCAAGAAATAGCCCAGGAGGGGCTGATACTTTCTGAGCTTCCCCTTGGTACACCCCCTGAACGGCACCATTTCCCGGCTCGCAACCGTATAATAAGTGGCCTGACCCGGGGAACCATAGTGGTGGAAGCGGGCGAAAAAAGCGGCGCTTTAATAACAGCCGATTTAGCCCTAGAACAAGGGCGTGATGTTTTTGCAGTGCCGGGCCCCATTACAAGTTCCCAGAGCAGGGGAACTAATAATTTGCTTAAACAGGGAGCTAAGGTAGTCACCGGGGTAGAAGATATCCTTGAGGAGTATTTTCCAGTAGAAGTTCGGGATCCTGTCCCGAAACAAGGAGCCCAAAACACGTCGGGACTTAAACTTTCTTCTGTAGAAGAAAAGGTTCTGGCCGCGGTAGCATCTTCTCCACTATCCTTGGAAGAGATCGGAGAGGCCACGGGATTTTCTACCCAAGAAATCAATATCGCGCTAACCTTTTTAGAGTTACAGGGTTTGGTTTCAAGGCTTCCAGGCGGTCTTTACGTAGGCTCCCTCCCAGGGGATTAGGGTTTTAAAGATGCTTGCGGGGGTGAAATCTAGTTGGCCAAGACGTTGGTTATAGTAGAATCTCCAGCTAAAGCTAAAACCATTAGTAAATTTTTGGGCCGCGATTATTTAGTAAAATCCTCTATGGGCCATGTGAGAGATCTACCTAAAAGCCAGTTCGGAGTAGATATTGAGCATGGTTTTGAACCTTATTACATCACTATCCGAGGCAAAGGAGAAATAGTAAAAGAATTGAGGGAGGCGGCCCAAAAAACGGAGCGGGTTCTTCTGGCCCCCGACCCTGACCGTGAAGGGGAAGCCATCGCCTGGCATTTGCAACACCTTTTGGGGCTACCTGATGGAAGGTGTCGTATAGAATTTAACGAGATAACCAAGCAAGCTGTATTAGAGGCTCTTAAAAATCCACGGCCCATAAATATGGACCGGGTAGCTGCACAGCAGGCTCGCAGGGTTTTAGACCGCTTGGTAGGTTATAAACTTAGTCCTTTGCTCTGGCGCAAAATAAAAAAAGGTTTAAGCGCCGGCAGGGTACAATCAGTAGCTGTAAGGCTAATCGTAGATCGGGAGAGGGAGATCGCTAACTTTAACCCGGAAGAGTACTGGACCTTAACGGCTTATCTTAAACCGTCCGAAGAAGGCGCGGCCTTTGCCGCCAAGCTCCATAAGTTTCGCGGGGAACCGGTCAACGTTAAAAACAAGGAAGCTATGGATGAGATTTTAGCTTCCCTTGCGGGAGCCGCTTTTCGGGTCGTGGAAGTTAAAAGAAGGGAGCGGCGGAAGAAACCGCCAGAACCTTTTACTACCAGCACCCTACAACAAGAGGCTTACCGGCGTTTGAACTTTACCACTAGGCGTACCATGCAGGTTGCCCAAGAACTCTATGAGGGTATTGATCTAGGACCAGAACTGGGCCGGGTGGGACTAGTTACCTACATCCGCACGGATTCCACCCGGATAGCTCAGGTAGCCCAGCAAGAAGCGCGGGAATATCTTCTTAAGCATTTTGGCCCCCTTTATATTCCGGCTGGAGTACGCCGGCAGAGCGAACGCAAAGAGCACGTCCAGGATGCCCATGAGGCCATAAGGCCTACTTCAGTTTGGCGGGAGCCTGATAGCATCAAAGCGGCTTTGACCCGGGACCAGTACAGGTTGTATTCCTTGATTTGGGAACGATTTCTGGCCAGCCAGATGGAGGCTGCGGTTTTGGATACTGTTACTGTAGATATTGCTGCAGGGGAATACCTTTTTAGGGCTACAGGATCGGTGATTAAATTTCCTGGGTTTCTTAAGGTTTTTAAGGAGGAGCGAGAGCAAGAAGAGTGGGAGAAAGAAGAAATGCTCCCTGAGGTTTATGAAGGCCAAATATTGAGATTGGTGTCCTTAGAACCCAAACAACATTTTACTCAGCCTCCCCCCCGGTATACGGAAGCCACCCTTGTTAAAACTATGGAAGAATTAGGGATAGGTAGACCCAGCACTTACGCTCCTACCATTGAAACTATTTTAAGCCGGGGGTACGTAGTAAGAGAACAAAAGCATCTTGTACCCACGGAGTTGGGTTGTATCGTGGTTGATTTACTTAAGGAACACTTTCCTGACATTATAGATGTAGAGTTTACTGCCCATATGGAGGCAAAACTGGATCAGGTGGAAGCGGGAAAGCTTTCCTGGCGTAAAGTAGTAGAAGACTTCTATATTCCCTTTAGCAAGGTTTTAGAACAGGCTGAGGCTAAGATCGGTATACTTAAGCTTCCGGAAGAAATTACAGAAGAAAAATGTGAAGTCTGTGGCCGAAATCTTGTAGTGAGGCAGGGGCGCTACGGTAAGTTTCTGGCCTGCCCAGGTTTTCCCGAGTGCCGGTTTACTAAACCCCTTCTTACAGGTATAGGAGTGGAGTGCCCTTACTGCGGCCAGGAGATTGTAGAGAGAAGGAGTAAGCGCGGGCGCAAGTTCTATACCTGCAAGAATTATCCTGAGTGTAATTATCTTTCCTGGGATAAACCTGCCCAGGCTTTTTGCCCGGAATGTGGCAGCCGTTTGGTGGAAAAGGGTGGCCGGCGCTCGTTGCGCTTAGTCTGTCCGAACAAAGACTGCGGTTATCAAGAAGAAGTAAGGAGGCAGGGAGAGGCCTGAAAGATGAAAGAGAAGTTAATTGTAATTGGCGGGGGTTTAGCAGGAAGCGAAGCTGCTTGGCAGGCAGCCCAAAGGGGTATAAAGGTGGAACTCTGGGAGATGCGACCTTACCAAACCACCCCAGCCCACCGGACCGGTTACTTGGCTGAGCTAGTCTGCTCCAATTCTTTGCGCTCAAATGAGTTAGAAAATGCCGCTGGGCTTCTCAAAGAGGAGATGCGCCGGGCAGGCTCGTTAATTATAGAAGCGGCAGAAAAGCACCGGGTCCCGGGGGGCAAAGCTTTAGCGGTAGATAGAGACGCCTTCAGCCGGGAAGTAACCTCCCGAATAGAAAGCCACCCCCTGATTACTGTAGTACGGGAGGAAGCCAAAGGGATCCCCTCGGCAGGAGTAGTGATTATTGCCTCCGGCCCTTTAACCTCTCCCTCTTTAACTGAAGCTTTAAAGGAGCTTACAGGAGAAGAGTATCTTTATTTTTATGATGCGGCTGCCCCGATAGTTACGGCAGAATCCCTGGATTGGTCGAAACTTTTCCGTGGTGGCCGCTATGGCAAGGGGGAAGAAGACTATTTAAACTGCCCCTTAACAGAAGAAGAGTATTATACTTTTTACCAGGCTCTGGTAAATGCCGAGCGTCACCTTCCGCATCCTTTTGAAAGGGAGATATACTTTGAAGGCTGTATGCCGATAGAAGAGATGGCCAGAAGGGGACCGGATACTTTACGGTATGGTCCTATGAGACCTACCGGTTTAATTGATCCCGCCACAGGTAAAAGGCCCTTTGCAGTGGTACAATTGCGCCAGGACAATAAAGATGGCACCTTGTACAACCTGGTAGGCTTTCAGACAAGTTTGAAATGGGGCGAGCAGGACCGTGTCTTTCGCCTTATCCCTGCCTTGCGGAACGCAGAATTTGTACGTTATGGCGTCATGCATCGTAATACATATGTAAACTCGCCCCGTTTGCTTTTACCTACCCTCCAGCTAAAAGACCGGCCAGAAATCTTCTTGGCCGGGCAGATCACTGGTGTGGAGGGTTATATAGAATCTGCAGCTATGGGGTTACTGGCTGGAGTTAACGCTGCCCGGCTTCTTAAAGGGCTAAAACCCCTTGTACTTCCCCGGGAGACTGCTCACGGAGCCCTGACTCATTATATTACCGAAGCCTGCTCCCAGAATTTCCAACCCATGAATATCAATTTTGGATTACTCCCCCCTCTGGAACGACGTGTGCGTTCCCGCCGCCAACGTAACTTGCTGCTGTCCCAAAGGGCCTTGTCCTTTTGGGAACAAGTCCTCGGTGAATTTTCAATCAATTGACTTGCTCTTTCTTCGACAATTTGATAAGATATAAAGACTGGTAGGGCTATTAAGGGAGGATGAATAAAAGGAGGCTAATGGTTGCTCAATCAGGAGTTTAAGAAGGCTTTAGAGGATTTTGGTTCTTATTTGGTAGCGGAGAAGAACGTAGCTCCTGCTACACTTATAGCGTATCTGACAGATCTAAAGCAGTTTGCAGTTTATGTACAGAGCACCTTGGGGCCAGAGGCAGGACCGGAGGAAGTAGACCGTACCTTGGTACGGCGTTTTCTGGGCTGGCTTAATGTATTACAGGAAAAAAAGAGCACCATAGCCCGAAAGCTGGTAGCGTTGCGTGCATTTTATCGTTATCTTTTGCGCGAAGGCCGGGTAGAGATTAATCCAGTGGAACTTATAAGATCTCCCCGGCAGGAGAAAAGGTTACCCAAATATCTCCCTTACAACGAAATAATAAAGATCCTAGAGGCTCCCCCGCCCACTCCTTTGGGATTAAGGGATCGGGCGCTGTGGGAAACCCTCTACGCGTCAGGCCTCAGAGTAGGGGAGCTAGTAAGCCTTAACCTAGAAGATGTAGATTTGACCCGCGGGGAGATAAGGGTAAGGGGTAAGGGGCAACGTGAGCGCTTGGCTCCTTTAGGCAGGATAGCCATAGCGGCCCTCAAAGATTATTTGGTTCGGGGAAGGCCGCTGCTAGCGGCTAAAGGAAAATCTGGGGAGAAGGCACTTTTTTTAAATCATCGGGGGGGGCGGTTGACCAGCCGCGGGGTCAGAGACCGGCTAGATTATTATGTTAAAAAAATGGCATTGGCTGCGGGGGTTTCGCCTCACACTTTACGGCATTGTTTTGCTACCCATATGTTGGAAAGAGGCGCTGACTTGCGTGTTGTCCAGGAACTTTTAGGTCATGTCCGTCTAAGCACCACCCAGGTTTACACCCACGTCACTCCTGAGCACCTACGCCAGGTATACCAAAAAGCCCATCCCAGGGCGGGGTGTACCAGAAGAGAGGCAGGGGAGAGAAGGGGAGATACTTTGCAGGAGTAGGGTTACGATAAAGCACCCAGAAAGAGGGTAGGAGTATGCAGGCTGAAGTACATAGCACCACTGTTATTGCGGTAAAGAGAGATGATAGAGTAGCCATGGCCAGCGACGGCCAGGTTACTTTGGGTAATACAGTGCTTAAGCACCAGGCGCGTAAAGTTCGCCGCCTTTATCAAGGGAAAGTTCTTGCGGGGTTCGCAGGCAGCGTAGCCGACGCGTTTACCCTTTTTGAAAAATTTGAGTCTAAGTTAGAGGAATATAAAGGTAACCTGCAACGGGCTGCTGTTGAGCTGGGGAAAGAGTGGCGGACAGATAGGTTGCTTAGACGGTTAGAGGCTTTATTAATAGTAGCAGACCGGGAAAGGTTGCTTCTTATCTCGGGTAGCGGAGAGATTATAGAGCCGGACGACGGGATAATAGCTGTAGGTTCGGGAGGTCCTTATGCTCTGGCTGCAGCAAGGGCCTTAATAAAACATACAGATCTAGGTGCAGCAGAGATTGCCCAGGAAGCCTTAAAAATAGCAGCTTCTATTTGCATATATACGAATGACACCATTGTGGTGGAAGAGCTATAAGAGAGGAGCTATAAGACTTGAATCGCTATAATGAAGAGTTATAATAAAATAAGCTATAGATAAAAAACCAGGAATTTTAATCTTTATTTAACACAACTTTAACCTTTATTTAACGAGCTAACTTTATAAATAGGAGTGTGAGGCAGTGGAACTTACGCCGCGCCAGATCGTACAGGAGCTGGACAAATATATAGTAGGTCAAGAGGAAGCCAAAAAATGCGTGGCTATAGCTTTGCGTAACAGGTATCGGAGGCAAAAACTTCCCCCGGAACTTAAAGAAGAAGTCTTGCCTAAAAATATTCTCATGATCGGGCCTACGGGGGTAGGTAAAACCGAGATAGCCCGACGTTTAGCACGGTTGGTAGGGGCTCCTTTCCTTAAGGTAGAAGCCACGCGCTTTACTGAAGTAGGTTATGTAGGCCGGGACGTAGAGTCTATGGTGCGGGAACTAGTGGAGAATGCGGTCAGGATGGTAAAGGCTGAAAAGCGAGCGGAGGTAGAGGGTGAAGCTTTGAAGCTGGCGGAAAAAAGATTGCTGGACCTTATCGTGCCCCGGTCTCGGCGTAGAAAGGAAGCCCGTAACCCCTGGGAAGCCCTTTGGAGCGGCCTCATGGAAGGAGAAGGAACTACAGAGGCGGAAGATGATAACGGGGATAAACGGGCGATATTTTGGGAAAAGCTAAGAAGGAAGGAACTGGAAGAAATGATGGTGGAGATTGAAGTAGAAGAGAGCACCATGCCGGGAGTGATGTTCGGTACTTTGGGTCTAGAGGAACTGGGGCTTAACCTTCAAGATATGTTGAGCAACATATTTCCGAGGCGTAAGCGCAAAAGAAGGGTAACGGTAGCCGAGGCACGTAAGATATTGGCCCAGGAAGAGGCCGAAAAGCTTATAGATATGGATGAGGTGGCCAGAGAAGCTGTACAAAGGGTAGAACAAAATGGTATCATATTTATCGACGAAATCGATAAAATTGCGGCAAGAAACGGGGGAGTCGGGCCTGATGTTTCTCGGGAAGGGGTACAGAGGGATATATTACCTATAGTAGAAGGGACTACTGTACAAACCAAATATGGGCCAGTAAAAACTGACCACATACTGTTCATCGCAGCAGGGGCTTTTCATATAGCCAAGCCTTCAGATTTGATTCCAGAGCTTCAAGGCCGATTTCCTATAAGGGTGGAGCTCAAAAGCCTTACACGGGAAGATTTTCAAAGGATTTTAACAGAGCCTCAAAATTCTTTGCTTCGCCAGTACAAAGCTTTACTAGCCACCGAAGGTTTAGAAGTTGAATTTACAGGAGATGCTATTGCGGAAATTGCCGATATTGCTTATACTGTAAATACTCAGGGAGAAGACATCGGCGCTCGCCGTCTCCATACTATCATGGAAAAGGTGCTGCAGGATCTCTTATTTTTAGCTCCTGAGATGGGGAACAGCCGTGTAGTTATTGACCGCAATTACGTGCGGGAAAAGCTGGGAGATGTGCTCCAAAAGACCGATCTCCAGGCCTATATCTTATAAAAATCTTTAGGAAAGGAGGAAAATACACCTTGCAAACCTTATTAGAAAAAACCCGTACCATAAATCGCCTTCTGCAGAGGACAGCAGGCAATCCCGTAGATTTCCAGGAGATGGCTGGCGTACTCCGGGATGTCCTGGGGGCCAATACGTATATAGTAGGCCGTCATGGACGTGTCCTGGGATATGCTTTTGTAGAGGGTTTCACTTGTGAGATCATGGAGGAGATTATTTTTCAATCAGAACGGTTCCCTGAGAAATATAATGAACAGCTCCTCCGCATCGATGAAACCCAGGCCAATTTCTGCCAAGTAGGGAATGCCTGTGTGTTCGACCCAGAGAAAAGGTGTGTATTCAGCAATAAATTAACCACTGTAGTACCCATAGTTAGCGGGGGCCAGCGCTTGGGTTCCCTGGTGTTGTCCAAGTTTAATATCCGGTTTACAGATGAGGATTTGATCCTGGCAGAATACGGAGCTACAGTGGTGGGGATGGAGATCCTGCGGTCGAAATCTGAGAAGATAGAAGAGGAGGCGCGTAAGCGGGCGGCGGTGCAGGTGGCGCTGGCTACTTTGTCTTACTCAGAGCTAGAAGCCATAGAACACATCTTTGCTGAGCTCGACGGTGATGAAGGAATATTGGTAGCCAGCAAGATAGCTGACAGGGCGGGTATTACCCGTTCAGTTATCGTCAACGCCCTGAGGAAGTTTGAAAGCGCCGGTGTCATCGAGTCCAAATCTCTGGGTATGAAGGGAACCTATATCCGCGTGTTAAATGACAACCTTCTCGAAGAATTGCAGAAGCTCCGGAGCAGAGCGTAGAAGTTTCTAAGGCCAGGGAGGTATGAAGTTATCCCTGGCCTTATTTTTCTTCCCTTTAACTTGCGGGAAGGCAGACTTTGTGCTATACTAGCGCTGGCGTGCCATTACACACGCGGCCTGACCCGCAGGACGGTGCCTTTTTAAAGGTCTCTTGCGAGGATGAAGGAGCGGAGGCATAAAACCGTAAGGGAGGTAATGTTTTAGTGGCTGTCGTTTCTATGAAACAGTTATTAGAGGCAGGGGTTCATTTCGGGCATCAGACCCGGCGTTGGAACCCCAAGATGGCTCCTTATATTTTTACCGAGCGAAATGGTATTTACATTATCGATCTACAACGTACAGTTAAGAAATTAGAAGAGGCTTATAACTTTGTTCGGGATGTAGCTAAAGAAGGTGGCAAGATCCTCTTTGTAGGTACAAAGAAACAGGCCCAAGAGACAGTTAAGGAAGAAGCTGAGCGCTGTGGCATGTTTTACGTTAATGTACGCTGGTTAGGCGGTACCCTTACCAATTTTCAGACCATCCGTCGGCGTATTGAACGCCTAAAAGAGCTGGAGCAGATGGAAGAAGAGGGTACGCTAGATCTCCTTCCCAAAAAGGAAGTTATGGCTTTAAGAAAGGAAAAGGAGAAGCTTGAGCGTTTCCTGGGCGGCATTAAGAATATGAAACAATTGCCGGACGCGCTTTTCATAGTAGACCCGCGCAAAGAGCGTATTGCAGTAGCGGAGGCCCGCCGTTTGGGTATTCCTATTGTAGCCATTGTAGATACCAATTGCGATCCTGACGAAATAGATTATGTAATCCCGGGTAATGATGATGCCATCAGGGCGGTTAAGCTAATAACTAGTAAAATTGCTGATGCAGTATTGGAAGGATTGCAAGGCGAAGATAGGCCCGAAGCTGTAGGTGAGTAAAGGAGGGGTTAGGAATGGTTTCGGCTGAAGCCGTAAAAGAGCTACGCAACCGCACTGGGGCTGGAATGATGGACTGTAAGCGGGCTTTAGAGGAAACCGGTGGTGACATAGAAAAGGCCATCGAAATATTACGTATGAAGGGTTTGGCCGCGGCTGCCAAAAAGGCAGGACGGGTGGCCAAGGAAGGCCTGGTGCATGCTTACATTCATGGTGGTGGTCGGATAGGAGTCCTTATCGAAGTAAACTGTGAAACAGACTTTGTAGCCAGGACAGAGGAATTCCAAGATTTGGTTCATAACTTGGCCATGCAAGTGGCTGCTGCCCGTCCTGAGTATATAAAAAGAGAGGATGTTCCAGAGGAGGTAATCGAAAGGGAAAAGAGCATCCTTCGTGCTCAGGCCCTTAACGAGGGGAAGCCAGAAAAAGTTGTAGAGAAGATCGTATCGGGTCGCTTAGAAAAGTTTTTCCAAGAAAGCTGTCTGTTAGAGCAGTCTTATATAAAAGATCCGGACCGCAAAGTTAAAGACCTTATCGCAGAAAAGATCGCCAAATTAGGAGAAAATATTGAGGTTCGCCGATTCGTTAGGTTTGAAGTAGGTGAGGCTGTTGGCCAGCAGACTTAAAAAAAGAGCACAGAGGTGCTCTTTTTTTCTAGGAGGCGAAAGGAATTTTAATAAGTTTGTAGAAAAATTATGGGGAGTTATGGGGGTACTGCGCTATGCAGAAACCCAAATATAAGAGGGTGGTATTAAAGTTAAGCGGTGAGGCTTTAGCTGGTAACCAAGGCTTCGGTATCGACCCCGAGGTTATAAATTCCATCGCTGAACAGATCAAAGAAGTACGGGATCTTGGAGTTGATGTGGCCGTAGTGGTAGGAGGTGGCAATATCTGGCGGGGGGTAAAAGGGAGCGCCCAGGGGATGGATAGGGCGACAGCGGATTACATGGGGATGTTAGCTACAGTAATCAATTCCCTCGCTCTCCAGGATGCCCTGGAACGTTTAGGGGTCGATACGAGGGTACAGTCTGCTATTGAAATGCGCCAGATAGCGGAACCTTATATCCGGCGCCGAGCCATTAGACATTTAGAAAAGGGAAGAGTGGTTATTTTTGCTGGAGGTACCGGAAATCCTTACTTTTCTACGGATACTACTGCTGCGTTGCGTGCTGCTGAGATCGAAGCCGAAGTAATACTTATGGCCAAGCGAGTGGACGGAGTATATGATGCGGATCCCGAACAGAATCCTCAGGCTAAGCGCTACAAAGGGCTCGATTATCTAGATGTGCTGAACAGTAATTTAGGTGTCATGGATTCCACTGCTACTTCCCTATGTATGGATAATAACATTCCCCTTATAGTTTTTGGAATTAAAGAGAAAGGCAACATATTGAAGGCGGTCATGGGTGAAGAGATCGGTACTTATGTAGGAGGTAAAAGGGGATGATAGAGGAGATTTTAAAGGAAGCAGAAAGCAAAATGCAGAAAGCGATCGACAACTTGCGTAAAGAGTTGGCCACTATCAGGGCGGGAAGGGCCACTCCCGCATTGTTGGAGAAGGTCCAGGTTAATTATTATGGTACTCCTACACCGGTAAACCAGCTAGCCACTATTTCGGCTCCTGAACCCCGCTTGCTCATTGTCCAACCCTGGGATCGCTCCATAGTTGGGGAGATCGAAAAAGCCATTCTCAAATCAGATCTAGGCCTTACTCCTACTAGCGACGGTACCGTAATCCGTATCGTTCTCCCCCAGTTGACGGAAGAGCGGAGGGCTGAACTAGTTAAACTCGTTAGGAAAAAGGCCGAGGAGTTTCGTGTGGTGGTGCGGAACATCCGCCGCGAGGCCAATGAGAAACTGAGGGCTAAAGAAAAGAGCAAAGAAATTTCGGAAGATGAAGCCCGAAGGGCTCAAGATAAGGTTCAAAAGTTAACTGATACTTATATCCAGGCAATTGACAAGGCTTTGGCTACTAAAGAAGCCGAGATTATGGAGGTTTAAGGAAGTTGCTTCCAGATTGCCTGGGCTTACCTTTAGATGAGGCCTGCCACCTCCTTGAAGGGGCTGGCTACCAGGTTGTGGCTATCCTTGTAACCGGTGGTGGTGCTTTAACCAGGCAAGGGAATACGGCAAGGATCGTGAGGGTACGGGTGGTGGGAGCCGGCCAGGTAGAGCTGGTGGCGGCTCCTGTCATAAATTTGTGGCCACCAGGGAAAGGAGGTGCAGGAGCCCATGCCCCATCGGATCACTGAGGAATGTTTGGCGTGTGGGGTATGTGCCGACGAATGCCCCAATGGCGCTATCTCCGAGGGAGAAAACATTTACGTGATCGATCCTGAATTGTGTACTGATTGCGGTACTTGTAGAGAAGCTTGTCCTAATGAGGCCATCGTGGAAGAGTGATGGCGCTGCCCCCTCCTTTGGAGGGGGTTTGTTTTGTGTGTATCTCTTAACAGGAGGGTAAAGAAGGTTGCCTAAAGTTTTCTTTCCCTGGCTACCTAAACGTCGAGTACCCTCTAGACAGGAGCTACCCCCACGAGACCGTCTTCCCCGGCACCTAGCTATTATAATGGACGGTAACGGTCGTTGGGCCCTAAAGCGGGGTTTACCCAGGGTAGTCGGCCACCGGGCAGGAGTAGAAACCCTGCGGGAGATAGTTAAAGCCTGCCTGGAATGGGGGATAGAAATCCTAACGGTGTATGCCTTTTCCACAGAGAATTGGAAAAGACCCCAAGAAGAAGTGGAGACCTTAATGGAATTGTTAGTGGAGTATTTACAAAAAGAAACTGACGAACTTAATCGTCAAGGGGTAAAGATAGGTGCTATCGGTCGGCTTTATGAGCTACCCGAAAAGGCGCAAAGAGAGCTTATGCGGGCCAGGGAGTTAACGGCGAAAAATCAAAAGCTCTTACTTAATTTAGCGTTAAACTACGGAGGAAGGGCAGAACTGGTAGATGCCTGCTGTGCAGTGGTCCGAGACGTGCTTCGGGGAAAGCTTAAGGTTGACGATATCGACGAAGGGGTTTTAAGTAGCTATCTTTATACCGCTGGTCTTCCTGATCCTGATCTCCTTATCCGTACAGCAGGGGAAATGCGCTTTAGCAATTTTCTTCTGTGGCAGTCGGCTTATACTGAGCTTTGGATCACACCCGTACTCTGGCCGGACTTCCGCCGGGAGGATTTGTTAGCTGCCCTCCATGATTATGCTCGGAGGGAAAGGCGTTTTGGGGGGTTAAAATAAAGGGAATGCTCTGGGCAAGGGTCCTTGTGGCAGTGGCAGGTGTACCCCTCTTATTATTAGTAGCTTATTTAGGTAGCTTGTGGTTATTGGGAGCAGTAGCTATAATATCCTTTTTAGGTTTAAGGGAGTATCATCGTTTGATTAGACGGTGGGGGTTAAAACCCCCGGTTTTACTAGGATATATAGGAGCCCTAAGTATATTAATAGTTGTTTATTGGCAGAGGGAATTTTCCCCTTATCTAACTTTTATTTTGCTCTGGATTTTTTTAGGGGGTTTCCTTTTACGGTTCCCCCACTATTCTTTGGCCGATATAGGAGCCGCTTTCCTGGGTTGCCTGTATGTTGCTGGCTCCCTGGCCCATCTTTTCTTGCTGCGGGCTGGTCCAGGTGGAAGTTTTAGCCTTTTGTTGTATACTTTTCTTCTTACCTGGATCAGCGATACGGCGGCCTATTTTATCGGACGAGGCTTGGGTTTTAGAAGGTTGTGGCCTGCTTTAAGCCCGAATAAGACTTGGGAGGGTGCTGTAGGAGCAGGGTTGGTCACTTTGGTAGTTGGAGCTTTATCAGGCTTTTACCTTTTTTCTTTAGGGTGGCGGGCCCTAGTAATAAGTCTTCTTGTGGCCCTAGCAGCCCAAGCAGGGGATCTGATAGAATCAGGGATGAAACGTATGGCCCAGGTTAAGGATAGTAGCCATCTTTTACCAGGACATGGTGGTATTCTAGACCGCTTTGACAGTATGTTTCTGGTTGCACCAGTGGTATACTATGTTTGGAAATTATTGGCTTAAAATTTAGGGGTGAGCTATAGAATATGCCTGAACGGTTATCCCGGGCGTTACAAGGGTTATTGGTACTTTTAATAGCCTGTTTGGTAGCTTTTTTGCTTTTATATTATATTATCCCAGCTATCATAAGGATAATAAACGCCTTGCTACCTGTTGTTCTGCCTTTTTTTGTGGCCGCTTTGCTGGCTGCTTTGTTGGATCCGTTAGTTAATTTTATCCAAGCTCATATAAGGGTTAATCGGACAATCGCCGTATTGATCACTATGTCTTTATTTTTAGGGTTAGCTTCTTGGGGGCTTTTTTATCTTATCTCCAACCTTATTATAGAGCTTGAAGGGTTAGTGGCTAGCTTGCCGGCCCAGGCTAAGTGGTGGGGCGCTTTCCTACAGGAAATTTTTCATCGCCTCCAAGCCTTTTACTTTTCAGGAGCCCTTCCCCCGGATATTTTAAGTTCCCTTCAAAATCTCCTTAATGCTGCTATAGTGGGATTGAAGGGTTTGCTTACTTCCGTGATACAGGGCTTAATAAATTTTTTGAGTTCCTTGCCCGAGCTTTTTATAGTAGTTATTATAACTTTAGTAGCTACTTTTTTTTTCAGCCGGGATAAGGAAGCTATAATAGCTACTCTTTACCGTTTTTTACCTTTAGCCTGGGCCCGAAATATAGAATCTATAGGTTATTCTGTAGGTAGAGCCATCATCGGTGTTCTACGGGCGGAGATCCTTCTGATAAGCTTGCAGATCGTGCAGACAGTGATAGGACTGTTAATATTAAATGTAGATTACGCCCTAACTTTAGCTTTCTTGATCGGATTGGCAGATATTCTACCCATTGTAGGTCCGGGCACGATTTACATACCTTGGGCGGTCTGGGAGTTCATTCAAGGAAAGTACGGGCTAGGTGTAGCGCTTCTAGTTTTATATAGCTTTATCATACTGCTTCGCCAGATTTTACAGCCCAAACTAATAGCTGTAAATTTAGGATTACATCCTTTAACCGCTTTGATAGCTTTATACGCCGGACTCAAACTTTTAGGTATAGCAGGGCTTATTATAGGTCCTCTGACAGTAGTAGTATTTAAGGCCTACATGGCTGCAGTTACGGGGAAACGATGAGAATAAAAAGAAGGATGGAGTTAGATGGGAAAAGGTATAGCTATCCTGGGCTCAACAGGTTGTATAGGGCGACAAGCCTTACAGGTTATCGACAGTTTAAGGGAATATTTTCATGTGGTAGCCTTGGCGGCAGGACGAAATATAGACCTGCTAGAAGAGCAGATTCGTCGTTATCATCCGCGCTTAGTAGCGGTTTTGGATAAAGATAGGGGAGAAAAGTTAAAGGAAAGGTTAAGCGGATTAGGAGTAGAGGTTGCTGTTGGGGAAGCTGGACTTCTTTTGGCGGCAACTTTTCCGGAAGCCCATCTAGTGCTTGCCGCCATGGCAGGTATTAAGAGCTTGCCCGCGGTCCTGGCAGCCATCCAGGAAGGGAAGAATATAGCCTTAGCTAATAAAGAGATTTTGGTAGTAGCCGGAAACCTGGTTATGGAGAAGGCCCGGAAACATGGGGTACATATACTTCCTGTGGATAGTGAACACTCAGCCATATTCCAGTGTCTTGGCCAAGGTGGTAAGGTTAAAAAGATCACCATAACCGCTTCTGGCGGCCCCTTTAGGGAACTACCCCTGGAAGAGATGGATAAGGTTACTCCAGAAATGGCCTTAGCCCATCCCCATTGGAGGATGGGACCTAAAATAACTGTAGATTCAGCTACTCTTATGAATAAAGGCTTAGAAGTCATTGAAGCCAAGCATCTTTTTGATTTAAATTATGAGCAGATTGAAGTATTGGTCCACCCGCAGAGCGTTATACACGGCCTGGTTACCTACGGGGATGGCAGCTCCTTCGCCTATTTGAGTTACCCGGATATGCGCTTGCCTATTCAGTATGCCCTTACCTGGCCAGAAAGGTGGGATAGCCCTTCCGTTCCCTTTTTAGATCTGGCTACTTTAGGCCAGCTTACCTTTGAAAAACCTGATGAAGAACGTTTTCCCTGTTTAAGGATCGCGTTGGAAGCTGGCCGTCAAGGGGGGACGTTACCTGCCGTACTAAATGCTGCAGATGAGGTGGCCGTAGAGCTGTTTCTACAAGGGAGGATAAAATTTACCGCTATACCCCGCTTAATAGAAGAAGTCTTGGGCCGTCACCAGAAGGTAAAAGATCCAGCTCTGGAAGATATTTGGGAGGTTGACGCCTGGGCCCGGCGGCAGATCTGGTCTTTGGTAGAAGATAAGAAGGAGTAGATTAAAAGTGAGCATCCTTTGGTCTTTATTGGTGTTTAGTTTGCTTATTTTAGTTCATGAACTAGGCCATTTTCTAGTGGCCAAAAAGGTAGGTATACGGGTTGAAGAGTTTGCCTTAGGTATGGGACCCGTAATAGCCCGGGTTAAACGGGGAGAGACAGTGTATTCCTTAAGGGCCTTCCCTTTAGGAGGCTTTAACCGCATGGCTGGCATGGAGGAAAAGGATATCGATGATCCCCGGGGCTTTAACCGGCAGCCTGTACTTGCGCGTATGGCAGTTATCGCTGCCGGTTCGGGTATGAACTTTTTGCTGGCCGTTTTCCTATTTATTTTTGTGTTTATGATTATAGGTATCCCTGTAGATAAAAATATAGTGGGGCGGGTTGAGCCTGGCCGGCCGGCTGCCCTGGCAGGAATTAGGCCAGGGGATAAAATAGTAGCTATAGATGGGGTAACTGTAAACACCTGGTCCGATATAGTACACGAGATTTACCAGCGGCCGGAACAGGATATAACTTTAGAAATAGAACGCCAAGGCGAGCGTTTTAAAGTAATGGTACGGAGTGAAAGGGATCCTCATTCTGGAGTGGGACTTATCGGTATAGGACCTTCTTGGGAACGGCAAGGGTTTCTTAGATCTATCCGTCTCGGGTTTTCCCAGGCTATAGCTATTACAGGTATGATTATAATAAGCTTGGTGGAAATGTTGACCGGACGGGCGGCTCCGGAGATAGTGGGGCCGGTAGGGATCGTACAGCTAGTAAGCCAGGCTGCATCCTTTGGATGGATTAATCTCCTGAACTTCACGGCGGTTTTAAGCCTGGACTTGGGTTTAATAAACCTTCTGCCTGTTCCGGCCTTGGACGGGAGCCGGTTAGTATTCTTAATTTGGGAGGGTTTACGAGGGCGTCCTATTGACCCGGCAAAGGAAAATTTTATTCATTTGATCGGGTTCGCTTTGCTGATGGGTTTACTGTTGCTTATTACTTACCAGGATTTGGTACGGCTTCTGGGATGAGCTAGTGGCACGGAAGAAATAGCCAGTTTATTAAGGGGCGGAAAAAATGAAGGTTATACAACGTAGGGTTTCCAGGCGGATCTATGTAGGTCCGGTACCTATCGGGGGCGGTGCTCCCATCGCAGTCCAGTCTATGACTAATACCGACACTCGGGATGTGGCTGCCACTGTAAACCAGATCCGGCGTTTAGAAGAAGCAGGTTGCGAAATTGTGCGAGTAGCTGTACCGGATCGCGAAGCTGCCAGGGCTATAAAGAAAATAAAGGAACAAGTCCGCCTCCCCCTTATCGCAGATATCCATTTCGACTATCGGTTGGCTTTAGAAGCGCTGGAGGCTGGTGCTGACGGCCTGCGGATAAACCCGGGTAATATCGGAGGGATCCAGGGCTTAAAGGCCATAGCCCGGCGGGCATCCGAATTGGGGGTTCCCGTCCGGGTGGGAGTTAATGCCGGTTCCCTGGACAAAAAGATAGTAACTGCCTATGGTGGTATTACACCTGAGGCTATGGTAGCTAGTGCCTTGGAGACTATTCGCCTTTTGGAAGATCAGGGTTTTTACAACCTAAAAGTCTCCCTTAAAGCCTCGGAAGTGCCTCTTATGGTGGAAGCTTACCGGTTGCTGGCCGAGAAGGTGGACTATCCTTTCCATCTGGGAGTAACCGAAGCGGGCCCTCCCCTGGCGGGGGCTGTTAAATCCGCTGTAGGTATAGGTATTTTACTAAGCCAGGGCATAGGAGATACCATACGGGTTTCCTTGACCGGGGATCCCGTATTAGAAGTAGAGGTGGCTTATCATATCCTGCGGTCTTTAGGTTTGCGCCAGCGGGGAATCGAGCTTATATCCTGCCCTACTTGCGGGCGCTGCCAGATAGAACTGGAAAATTTAGTGAGGGAAGTAGAAAAGAAGACAAAAAATTTGCCTTATCCTTTAAAAGTAGCAGTTATGGGCTGTGCAGTAAATGGGCCAGGTGAAGCCAGCCAGGCTGATGTAGGTATAGCAGGGGGAAGGGGATGGGGATTGCTCTTCCGGGAAGGGACACCCATAAGAAGGGTTCCTGAGTCCCAGCTAGTTGATGCTCTTATGGAAGAGATAAATAGGATTATCCAGGAACGGGAGGGAGAAAATGCGCGCTAGCCAACTTTTTGCTCCTACTTTAAAGGAAACTCCAGCGGAAGCCGAGGTAATAAGCCACCAACTACTTCTACGTGCCGGGTTTATAAGGAAAGCGGCTGCTGGTATTTATACCTTTTTGCCCTTAGGTTGGCGGGTACTGAAAAAAATCGAAAATATTGTACGGGAAGAGATGGACCGGGCTGGAGCCCAGGAACTTGTACTACCCATCCTCCAACCTGCGGAAGTCTGGCAAGAGAGCGGTCGTTGGGAACTTTATGGGGAAGAAATGTTCCGGCTGAAGGATCGTCATGGTCGTTCCTTTTGTTTAGGGCCCACCCATGAGGAGATAATTACAGCCTTGATCCGTAACGAAGTTAATTCTTACAAGCAGTTACCCCTTCTTCTCTACCAAATCCAAAACAAATATAGGGATGAACGACGCCCCCGTTTTGGCCTCCTGCGGGGCCGCGAATTTATTATGAAAGACCTTTACTCTTTTGATCGCGATGAAGCGGGGTTGGATGAGAGTTATTGGAAGATGTATACTGCCTACTCGAATATTTTTCGGCGTTGTGGATTAAAGTTCCGAGCGGTAGAGGCGGATACGGGGGCCATCGGGGGTAATTTCAGCCACGAATTTATGGTATTGGCTGAGACAGGTGAGGCGCGGATAGTCTTTTGCCCTTCCTGCGATTATGCTGCTAATGTGGAAATAGCCCAGAGCGTTCCCCAGCCCTTAGATATTCCGGAGGAAAAGTTACCCCTTAAAAAAGTACCCACTCCAGGGAAACGTACCGTAGAGGAGGTCTGTGCTTACCTCGGGGTTACACCTCAGCGGCTTATAAAAACCCTTCTATATGAGGCCGATGGCCAACTGGTGGCCGCCCTAGTACGAGGTGACCGGGAATTAAACGAAGTTAAGTTACAAAACGTCTTAGGATGTGGAAAACTCAAGCTAGCTGAACCTGAAAAGGTTAAAAAGGTCTTCGGAGTAAGCGTGGGTTATGTAGGCCCGGTAGGGTTGGAGAGCATCCCTATTTACGCCGATCTGGAGATCCCTTACTTGGTAAATGCAGTGGCTGGAGCAAACGCTGATGATTACCACTGGATCAATGTTAACCCAGGCCGGGATTTTACCCCTGCTGAAGTGGTCGACTTGCGAGAAGTGGGGGCAGGGGAACCCTGCCCGCGGTGTGGACATCCGTTAGAAGGGTGCCGGGGTATTGAAGTGGGACAGATTTTTAAGCTAGGGACCAAATATAGCCAAGCCCTCAGAGCCACCTACCTGGATGAGAAAGGTAAAGAACGCCTTATCCTCATGGGATGCTACGGCATAGGTATAAGCCGTACCATGGCTGCGGCCGTAGAGCAGCATCATGACGAAAAGGGGATTATATGGCCTGTTTCTATCGCTCCCTACCAGGTGGTAGTGATACCTGTTTCCATTAGGGACCCGCTATTAAGAGAGGAAGCAGATAAACTTTACGAGGAACTTAAAGCTGAAGGCGTGGAAGTAGTCTTGGATGATAGGGACGAAAGGGCAGGGGTAAAGTTTGTGGAGGCTGATCTTATAGGCTACCCCTTACGTCTTACCTTGGGCAACAAGACTCTGTCCCAGGGCACTGTAGATTGGAAATGGAGAAAAAGCCAGGAAGAAGAAGCTGTTCCCAGGGAAGGCTTGGCACGTCGGGTAAAGGAGGCTATACAGAGATCATTGCAGGAGTTGAACACCTAGGGTTAATTTAAAATCTCAGCAGTAACTGTAGAAGCTTTTTTAGGATGCTTTAGGGGGAAGTTTTATGGCCTTGGACCCTAAAGTCATACACAAAATAGAAGTTTTTCGCCAGCAGGGGCGGTGCCGTATTTGGATAGGGGAAGAGGCTTTAGATCCTGAGGAAGAGGAAACCTGGCTAAGATTTTGGAGGGAAGAGTTTCCAGGGTTAGAATTTGAACTGGAAAAGGTTGTTCGACCGGAAGATGATGACAGGGCGTGGGAAGAACATGTTCTCGAAGAGGTAGCCCTCCATCTGGACAAAAGTGCCAAACCCTGGTTAGTAGGTGCCCGTTTGGTAGGGCAAAAAGACCGTTGGGAACTTGTGCTTCCCGGTCGCCTTGCCCAAGAGATTTTAAATGAACGAGGTTGCAGCACCATCCTTAAAAAGATTCTTAGTCAGAAGCTGGGCTACCCTGTAGAAGTGCAATTAAAATCTGATGAGGATTATAACCAAGAGCTAATGCGGGTTTCCCGGGAGAGGGAGCTTAAAGAGGTTCAAAAGGTTTTACAGACCACTCAAAGCCAGAACATTAAGCCTAAAGATGACGGAGGAGCCGGAGACACGGTACTTTTAGGTAAAAAGATCAAGGGGCGGGAACGAACCTTAAAGGAAATCTTAGATGAGGAGCGGCAAGTAATAGTAAAGGGTGAAGTGTTAAATTCTTCTGTCCGGACCCTTAAGAGCGGAAGGATGGTATTTACCTTTGATCTTACAGACCGTACAGATAGTATTACGGTAAAAGCCTTTGTGTCGGAGGGACCTTTAAAAGAGAGGGGATTGCAGGCTGGCGACTGGGTTTTAGTACGGGGAGACGTACAGTACGACACCCATGCCCAGGAACTTATTCTAATAGCTAAAGATATAGAGCTCACCCATCCCCGCCAGCGACAAGATCTAGCTCCAGTAAAGAGAGTGGAGTTACATTTACATACAAAAATGAGTGCTATGGACGGGGTAGCGGAGGTAGAGGCGGCCATACGCCTGGCGGCCCTTTGGCAACACGGGGCGGTGGCCATTACTGATCACGGAGTGGTCCAGGCTTTCCCGGCGGCTGCTGAAGCGGCTAAAAAATATGGGGTTAAGGTGATATACGGAATGGAAGGATACCTGTATGACGACGAGCCTGGGCTTCCACCCGATCAGCAGAAAACTTACCATATAGTTATCCTAGTAAAAAACCAGCAAGGGCTATATAACCTTTATCGTTTGGTTTCTATATCTCACCTAGAATTCTTTTATCGTAAGCCCCGCATACCTAGAAGGCTTTTAAAAACTTACCGCGAAGGCCTTTTGCTAGGCACAGCTTGCGAGGCAGGGGAATTGGTCCAGCATTACCTGGCAGGCGCAGGGGAGGAAGAGCTGGCTAATATAGCCTCCTTTTACGATTATCTAGAGATCCAACCCCTTTCCAACAACGAATTCTTAGTCCGGGAGGGAAAACTTCCTAGTAGAGAGGCCCTACAAGAAATGAACCGAAGGATAGTAGAGCTGGGCCGAAAGCTCAATAAGCCCGTAGTGGCCACAGGCGATGTTCATTTTTTAGAACCCGAAGATGCCATATTCCGTCAGGTACTCCTTGCCGGTCAAGGTTATGAGGATGAAGTTCAAGCACCCCTGTTTTACCGGACCACTGAAGAGATGCTAGAAGAATTTAGGTATCTAGGAGAGGAAATAGCGAAGGAGGTAGTTATAGAGAACCCCAGGGCTATAGCAGAATGTATTGAGGAAGTTAGACCTGTTCCTAGCGAGTTTTACCCCCCTGAGATCCCTGGAGCTGAAGAGGAACTTATCCGCCTTGTCCAGGAACAAGCCCGGAGATGGTATGGCGATCCCTTACCTCCTGTTGTACAGGCCCGCCTGGACAAGGAACTGAATGCTATTGTTACCCACGGTTTTGCCGTATTATACCTAATAGCCCATAAATTAGTAAAGAAGTCCAATGAAGATGGTTATATGGTGGGGTCGCGCGGTTCTGTAGGTTCTTCCCTAGTAGCTACTTTGGCGGGTATTACAGAGGTCAACCCCCTCCCCCCCCATTACCGGTGCCCAACTTGCCGTTACAGCGAGTTTATACAGGACGGAAGCTTTGCTTGTGGAGCTGATTTACCGGATAAGCTATGCCCCCGCTGCGGTACCAAGCTGGACAAGGATGGTCATGATATTCCCTTTGAGGTTTTTCTGGGGTTTAAAGGCGATAAAGTCCCGGATATTGATCTTAATTTTTCAGGGGAATATCAAGCCCGCGCGCACAAGTATGCTGAAGAAATGTTCGGTAAAGAGTGCGTTTTCCGGGCCGGTACTATCGCTACTATGGCCGAGCGAACTGCTTTTGGCTTTGTCCAAAAGTTTCTAGAGGAACGCGGGCTAAACTTAAGGAGGGCAGAGATCAATAGATTAGTACAGGGTTGTAGTGGGGTAAAACGTACTACAGGCCAACACCCGGGAGGTCTTATGATTGTCCCTAAGGGAATGGATATACACCTGTTTACTCCATTGCAGCATCCGGCAGATGACCAGGAGAGCGAGGTGATAACTACCCACTTTGATTATGAAGCTTTGAGTGAGCGGCTGGTAAAATTAGATCTTCTGGGCCATGATGATCCTACGGTACTCAAAATGTTGGAAGATCTGACCGGGGTACCGGCCAAGAGTATCCCGCTAGATGAGAAGAAAACCCTTTCTCTGTTTTCTAGTGTGGAGGTTTTAGGGGTTAGACCTGAAGATATAGGGTCTCAAGTGGGGACTATAGGTATTCCAGAGTTCGGTACCCGTTTCGTCCGGCAGATGCTGGAGGAAACAAGGCCTAAGACCTTTTCTGAACTTGTGCGTATCAGCGGGTTTTCCCATGGAACGGATGTTTGGTTAAACAACGCGCAGGAGTTGATCAGAAACGGAATAGCTAAGTTAGGTGAAGCTATTTCTACCCGGGATGATATAATGAACTTTTTAATCCAAAAGGGAGTAGCTCCTGAGCTGGCCTTCCGGGTTATGGAAGATGTACGGAAGGGTAAAGGGGTAAAAAAAGAGTACGAAGAAGCCATGCGGGCTGCGGGCGTACCGGAATGGTTTATCAATTCTTGTAAGAAGATTACTTACTTGTTTCCTAAGGCCCATGCTGTAGCTTATGTTATGATGGCTTTCCGGATCGCTTTTTATAAAGTATATTATCCTGAGGCCTTCTATGCTGCCTTCTTTACTGTAAGGGCTGAAGAATTCGATGCTGATATTATCTGTCAAGGCCCGGAGCGGATCCGCCAAGAGATCGAAATTTTAGAACGCAAAGGGAATGAAGCTACGGCCCGAGATAAAAATTTCCTCACCATTTTAGAGGTGGCACGGGAGATGTTTTGCCGGGGAATAAAGCTAAGGAGAGTAGACATTACTAAATCGGATGCCACGCGCTTTCTTGTTGCGCCAGGCGAGCTTTTACCCCCCTTAGCTGCTTTAGCTGGGGTAGGGAAGGCCGCTGCAGAGGCCATCGTGCGGGCCCGGCAGGAGAAACCTTTTACTTCCGTAGAAGATCTTCAGCGGCGGGCCCGGGTTAATCGGGCGGTCTTAGAGGTTCTGGAGAAGCATGGTTGCCTGTCTAACCTTCCGGCTACAGACCAATTAGTGCTTTTTTAGATTTTTGTTTTATAACCTTTTGCTTTTTAGCGCTATAGTTTAGCGTCCATAAAGAGATTCAAAGCCACTTTATTTTAGCGTTCTTTTGAGGGGCGCTTTAAACTTAAATTATAAAAAAGGACAGCAAAAAAGGAGGAAACATTGTAGTTATTGGCGAATAAAAAGGGCATTTGAGTTTTGCCTATGAAGTTCTTAAAAAGGGGGGAAGCAGGTTTTAGATTAAAAGGCAGCTTAGATGTAAGGGATATTCAGATACTGCTCAGAAAATTAGCGACCATGATTTGTGGTAGCGCAGGCGTTATGAGGTATTTGATATCGAATTATTACATTGAAACTAGTTCTCGGGGGAAGGAGGAATGGGTTTCTTATGGAAATAAAAAAAGCTAGATTTATTCTATTGATTTTACTTGTGAGTGTTGCCCTTGCTTTGGCGGGTTGTGGCGGTAAGGCTAGTCAGACGGGTACGGGAGAAAAGACCATAAAAATTGGATTTATGGGCCCCCTTACAGGTGATGCTAAAACCTTCGGGGAATCCACGAGAAATGCTTTTCTTTTGGCCTTAGAACAGGCGGGGATGAAAACGGGTGATTATAAAATTGAGCATGTAATCGCTGATGATCGCAATGATGCTACAGAGGCTGTAAACGTGGTCGATAAGCTTATCTCTCAGGACAAAGTCCAGGCCATTGTCGGTTCAGTGACTTCCAGAACTACTATTGCTGTCTCGGAGATCGCCAACAGCAAAAAGGTGGTTCTCATTTCTCCTACGGCGACGGCTGCGAAGGTTACTGTGGATAATAATAAGCGTAAAGAATTTGTCTTCCGCGCATGCTTCTTAGATCCCTTCCAAGGGGAGATAGCGGCGCGGTTTGCCCGGGAAAGTCTTAAGGCCCAGACGGCCGCAATTCTATACGACCAAGGAAACGACTATAGCAAAGGTTTGGCAGAATCTTTTAAGAACAGCTTTGAAGCCCTTGGAGGAAAAATAGTAGCTTGGGAAGCTTACTCCAAAGATGACCAGGACTTTTCTGCTGTGTTAACCAACATTGCGGAGAAAAACCCCGATATACTTTACCTTCCAGACTACTACGGGAAAGTTTCTTTGATTGGTAAGCAGGCCCGGAGTAAAGGTATTAAAGCTGTGTTCCTCGGAGGGGACGGCTGGGATTCCCCTGAACTGGACTTCGCCGCCATGGAGGGTGGGTACTTTACCAATCACTATTCTCCTGATGATCCCCGTCCTGAGGTCCAAAAATGGATACAAGATTATAAGTCAAAATACGGTGCTGTCCCAGATGCTTTAGCTACTTTAGCCTATGATGCCACCAACATCTTGTTAAATGCCATTAAGACAGCTAACAGCAATGACCCGGTTAAGATCAAAGAAGCCCTACAAGCCACCCAGAATTTTCCTGGGGTTACAGGTAAAATTACCTTTAATGCCAATGGAGATCCTGTTAAACCCGCCCATATAATCCAGATTAAAGGTGGAAAGCAAGTTTATGTAACTACTGTAAATCCATAGATTAAAAGACCTCTGGAGGGGCGTTGATGCCCCTCCCCTTTAAATTAAGAGGGAGGGGGTAAGGGTTTTTGGAACGCCTGGTAGAGCAAATTATTAATGGTCTTCAGTTGGGATTCGTGTATGCTTTAATAGCTCTGGGGTATACCATGGTCTACGGGATAATCAAGCTTATTAATTTTGCCCATGGCGATGTTTTTATGATAGGCGCATTTATAGGGTACTTTGCTTATACCTTTTGGGGATTTTCCCTTTGGGAAGCTGTACTTATAGCTATGCTCCTGTGTGCCTTGCTGGGTATCCTTATAGAACGCATAGCTTATCGGCCTTTAAGATATGCCCCACGCATAGCCGCACTTATAAGCGCTTTAGGGGTATCCCTTTTTTTGGAGTATTTTTGTAGCCTTAAATTCGTCTTCGGCCCTAATTTTAGAGTAGTACAGCCACCACTAAAGCAAATATATTGGAGCTTGGGCGGTATACCCATCACCAATATTCAAGTCATTATTGTGTCTGTAGTCATCCTTTTGCTCCTCGTTTTACAGTATCTTGTATACCGGACCAAGATAGGTACGGCTATGCGGGCGGTTTCCCTTGACCATGATGCCGCACGTTTAATGGGGATAAATGTGGATTTTATAATTTCCTTCACCTTTGCCTTGGGTTCTGCTCTAGCTGCGGCCGGGGGAGTATTATATACTTTAGCCTATCCCCAGATTTATCCGTTCATGGGTATTATGCCCGGACTTAAAGCTTTTACGGCAGCGGTGTTAGGCGGAATAGGGATTATACCGGGGGCTGTCTTGGGTTCCCTTATTATGGGGCAGGTCGAAACCCTTACAGCAGCATATCTTACTTCCCAGATGAGGGATGCTATAGCTTTTTTGATCCTTATTGTTGTGCTCCTGGTCCGGCCTTCAGGTATCTTGGGGCGCAGCGGACCGGAAAAAGTGTAACGCTAGGAGGGAGGATGTAGGGTACTTTGGGGAGATACCCTTGTGCGCTGCACCTAGCCAAGAACACCCTGGGGAAAGGACAATAGAAGGGATGGAAGGACGGTGATCTTATATTGCGGCGTTTAATACTTTTGGGAGGGCTATTCGGTGCCCTGTATATGGCTTTAAAGCTTTTAGGCTTAGCAGGGTTGATAAATGATTATTGGCAAAGAGTATTAGATCAAGCATTAATTACTACTATAGGAGCCTTGGGGTTAAGCATCATTTACGGTTTTGCTGGTCAGTTTTCTTTGGGCCATGCAGCTTTTTACGGTATAGGTGCTTATACCGCAGGGATAATAGGTAAAGTATGGGGCCACGGCAGTCTAGCCTATTTCTTATTAGCCCTTTTGGCCGGGGTCTTGACAACGGGTCTCATAGCCTTCCTACTAGGAATACCTATTTTAAGACTGCGTTCTGATTATTTAGGAATAGCTACTTTGGGATTCGGGGTGATAGTAAGGGTAGCCCTAGAGAATTCCAACAGGCTCTACCCACCTCTGGGCGGCGCCACTGGGATGACCGGGATCCCTCAAGTGGCCAACTTTGACTGGATTTTTTGGTTTGCGGTAGGTACGCTTGTATTGGTATGTAATCTAGTTACCTCAAGTTATGGGCGGGCGTGGCTGAGCATTCGGGAAGATGAAATGGCAGCCGATGCTTTAGGCATCGATACTACACGTTATAAAATCTTGGCCTTTGTATTAGGATGTTGTCTGGCCGGACTGGCAGGAGGGCTTTATGCTTACCGTTACCCTTACCTTCACCCTAGTAGCTTCGACTTCCTCAAATCCTTTGACTTTCTTCTTATAGTTGTGTTAGGAGGATTAGGAAGTATATCAGGAACCGTAGTTACCGCTATATGTTGGGTTTTTTTACTGGAAGGTTTAAGAATAATTCTGGGACAGGCTTTTGTGGATTGGCGGGGGATAATTTACGCTGTAATATTAATTGTAACTATCCTTCTTCGTCCCCAAGGCCTCTTTAGCGGTAAAGAGTGGAGGCTGTTATTCCCTTCCTTGGACCAGGGCAATAGAACATGGGGGAAGGAGGGGAAACATGCCCCTTTTAGAGGTTAGGGATCTTTGTAAGGATTTTGGGGGGTTAAGGGCTGTAGCTAACTTTCATCTTAAGATGGAAAAGGGAGAGATAGTGGGGCTTATCGGGCCGAATGGGGCTGGTAAGACCACTGTATTTAATTTAATTACAGGCCTTATACCTCCTACTTCTGGGAGCATAATATTTCAGGGGGAAAATTTGGTAGGGCTACCTCCCTATAAGATAGCTGCTAGGGGAGTTGCCCGTACCTTCCAAAATATACGGCTTTTTAAGGATATGAGCGTATTGGATAATGTGCGTGCGGTTCTCCAACTTCATAACGGTTATAGATTTTGGGATGCTGCTTTGCATAGCCCGCGCTTCGCTAAAAAAGAGGGAAGGATCTTGGCCCGAGCAATGGAGTTATTAGAAGTGATGAACCTGGTTTCCCGCAGCCGAGATCCAGCAGGAAGTCTCCCTTATGGCGACCAAAGGCGGCTGGAGATAGCCAGGGCTTTAGCTTTAGAACCCCAGCTCCTTCTTTTGGATGAACCAGCGGCGGGGATGAATCCGCGGGAAGTGGCCTCCTTGACAGAGTTGATCCGCTTCATTAAAGAGAAGTTTCAGCTTACAGTTTTAGTGATCGAACACCAGATGGGCCTGGTTATGAATCTGTGTGAGAGGATAGTGGTGATGGACTTTGGAGAGATCATCGCCGAAGGAACACCGCACGAGATAAGCAATAATCCTGTTGTGCTGGAGGCTTATCTGGGAAAGGGGGCCGTAATTAGCCGATGTTAGAAGTTAGGGATTTGGAAGTGTTTTACGGGTCTATACAGGCCCTCCATGGTATTTCTTTTAAAGTTAATGAAGGAGAAATCGTTACCCTCATAGGAGCCAATGGAGCCGGCAAGTCCACCACTTTACGTACCATTTCAGGGTTAGTACGGCCCCGTAGCGGAAAGGTGGTTTTCCGCGGAAAGGATATAACACAAGTTCCAGCTCATACTATAGTCCGTATGGGAATAGCGCAGGTGCCTGAAGGGCGTAGGATTTTTTCTAACCTTACTGTTTTGGAAAATTTGCTAATGGGGGCCTATACCAGGAGCAACAGACAAGAGATTGAAGAAAGCTTGGAGAGGGTGTTTAAAAGTTTCCCACGGTTAAAGGAGCGGATAAAGCAGCTGGCAGGGACACTTTCTGGTGGCGAACAGCAGATGTTGGCCATGGGGCGGAGCTTAATGTCCAGGCCTTCTCTCCTCCTTTTAGATGAGCCTTCTATGGGATTGTCCCCCATCTTAGTGGAGGAGATATTCGAGATTATAAAAAACATTAACCGTGAGGGTACAACGGTTCTTTTAGTTGAGCAGAACGCTTTTATGGCCTTACAGATTGCCCACCGTGCCTATGTGTTGGAAACAGGGAGGATAGTGTTAGAAGGCCCAGCCAAGGAGATACGAGATAATCCCAAGGTGCGCACGGCTTACCTGGGGGAACTTTCTTTGGTAAGCTAGAGGGGGTCGGTTTTTAAGGGTTGCAGAGGCAGGAAACCTGTGTTATACTAAAGCTAGGTTAACGTAGCTTTTTAACCTTTGTGTACTACGATTTTTAGCAGGAAAGAGTGGGTTTGCGCCCACTCTTTTATCTTGAGGAGGTAATTCTTTTGAGCAAGATAGCGGCTACTGTGGAAGGCTTGGTAGGGCCTATTATAGAAAGGATGGGCTATGAGTTGGTGGATGTAGAGTACTGTAAGGAGGGACAGAGATATTTCTTGCGGATATTTATCGACGGACCAGGTGGCATAAGCCTAGAGGATTGCGAAAGGGTAAGCGAAGTGGTGGGGGAAGAGCTAGACCGGGCCGATCCTATTCCCCACAGTTATTATTTGGAGGTGTCCTCTCCCGGTGTCGAACGGCCCCTTAAGAAAGAGGCCGATTATCAGCGCTTCCGGGGCCGCTTGGTTAGTGTCCAGACCTTTGCTCCTATAGGAGGACGTAAGCGGTTTGAAGGCCGGCTTTTAGGCCTGGAAGGGGATGAGGTCCATATACTTAGCAGTACCGGTGAACATTTTAGAATCCCTCGTTTAGCCATAGCGAGGGCAAGATTAAAGTATGAGCCGGGAAAGGAGTGAAAAGGCTTTAAGGATGAATACAGAGTTTATCCATGCTTTAAAGGATTTAGAGCGAGAGAAGGGGCTCCAGGTAGGGGTGCTTTTAGAGGCTATTGAGGCCGCCTTGGTTTCTGCCTATAAAAAGAATTTTGGTTCGGCACAGAACGTGCGGATCGAGATACATCCCGAAACAGGAGAGATAAAGGTACTGGCCCAGAAGAAGATAGTGGAGAAGGTAAATGATCCCCGAGTGGAGATCAGCCTGGAAGAGGCCAGAAAATTGAATGCCAACTACGAGGTAGGAGATATAGTAGAAAAGGAAGTTACTCCTAAGGAGTTCGGCCGAATAGCAGCCCAGACAGCCAAGCAGGTTGTTATCCAGCGCATCCGGGAAGCAGAAAGGAATCTAATTTACGAGGAATTTGTCGCCCGGGAAAATGATATAGCTACAGGGATTGTACGGAGACAGGAAGGAAGAAACTGGATTATCGATCTGGGCCGTGCTGAGGCTATAATGACACCGACAGAGCAGATACCTTCTGAAATGTATACTCAGGGAGAAAGGATAAAAGTTTACATTTTAGAGGTTAAAAAGACCACAAAAGGGCCTCAAATTTTCGTATCCCGCACCCATCCTGGGTTGCTCAAGCGACTTTTCGAACTGGAAGTTCCCGAGATCCACGATGGTATAGTAGAGATAAAGGGGGTTGCCCGTGAAGCAGGGACCAGGTCAAAAATAGCAGTATATTCTCGAGATGAGAAGGTGGATCCTGTAGGAGCCTGCGTGGGTCCTAAAGGAATCCGGGTTCAGGCAGTGGTCAACGAATTGCGGGGCGAAAAGATAGATATTATCAAATGGAGCGATGATCCTGCTGTATTTGTGGCTAATTCTTTAAGCCCCGCTCGGGTTTTGGATGTGGAGATCGACTATGAAAACAGGATAGGGCGGGTTATCGTACCAGACAATCAGTTATCATTAGCAATAGGTAAAGAAGGCCAGAATGCCCGCCTGGCAGCTAAGCTTACGGGTTGGAAGATCGATATTAAGAGTGAAAGCGAGGCGGGAGACTGGCACGGGTGGGATGATGAGGATTTAGAGTTTTAAGTTTAAGTTTTTAGGTGTTTGGAGGAGAAAGGAAGGTGCCACGACCCAGGAAAGTACCTCTACGTATGTGCGTTGGATGTAGAGCTCGTAAAGATAAACGGGAATTGATACGGATAGTGCGCACACCAGAGCATGAAGTGCTTATCGATCCTACAGGTAAGAAGGCCGGCCGGGGGGCTTATATTTGCCCGAGATTGGAGTGCCTCAAGAAAGCTGCCAAGAGCCGGTCTTTAGAGAAGGCTTTAGGAGTGCAAATAAGCCCTCAGATCCTTGCTGAATTAGAAGCCAGCTTGCAGGATGAGGCTTGATGGAACAGAGAGTGCGGGAACTCTTTGGGCTGGCCCTTCGTGCCCGCAAGTTAGCCTGGGGAGCCAGAGCAGTAAAAGCAGGTTTAAATAGAGGAGAAATTCATTTTGTCTGGATAGCCCAAGATGCGAGCCCGCGCTTAAAGGAGGATTTACTACGATTTTGCCGGGAAGCTGGTGTTAAAGTGGCGATAGGAGGTAGTAAAAAGGAGCTAGGTGAGGCTTTAGGTAAAGAGCCGTGCGCTGTGATAGGTCTAAAGGATATCGGTTTTGCTAATTTAGTACAACAAGCCCTAAAGGGGGTTGATGGGAAATTATTGAAACAGCGGGGGTGAGAAGATGGGCAAGACCAGGGTTTTTGAACTAGCCAAGGAATTACGAGTTTCCCATAAGGAACTTATGGATACCATGGCTAGCCTTGGTATTTATACTCGGTCCCATATGAGCGTATTAGAGAATGGAGAGGTCATAAAAATACGGAATTATTATAGGCGCTTAAGACGGGCGGCAAAGGCTGCCGCACAAGCTACAACCCAGGAGTCTGTTGAGACAGGGGCTACTCCTGGGCAGCAGGCCATGCCGCAACCTGCGCTATTCCAGGGACCTGCCCCAGAGGAGGGTAAGGCTAGAGAGCCTAGCCGGGAATCCCAGGAAAGGGCTGAAGGAAGCATTGTTAAGGCGGAGGCAGTTTTAGAGGAGAAGGTGGAGGAAGCTGGCGAGGAAGCTAAAGTTTTTCCCAGGAAACCGGAAGCAGTTCCTACAACTTCTGCCAGAGTAGAAAAAGGAGAGAGGGTAGAAAAAGGGGAAAAGCTCCGTCCGCGTGGACGAGAGCGCCGCGAAAGGGAACGTAAAGGTAAAGTGGCCTCTTTAGAGGCTGCCAAACCTTTGCGTAAACGGGCGGAAAGTAAACCGTTGCGGATTCCCAAGCCACCGGAGCTAGGCGCCAAGGAAACACAGGAGAAAAAACGTGAGCGTCCGGGTAAGATCGAAGCTAAAGCCCGGGAGAGGACGCGAGATAGATTTTTGGAGGAAGAACGAGAAGAAGAACGGTTGCTCTGGCGGGAAAGACCACGGCCTAAAGCCAAGGAACAACCGGAGCCTCCTAAAGTGGTACCACATGTTGTTTTGAGTGGGCCTTTGACTGTACAGGAGCTGGCTAAAAAATTAAATAAGACAGCGGCCGAGGTAATCAAGAAGCTTATGAGCCTGGGGGTAATGGCTACTATAAACCAGGAGCTCGACGTGGATACCGCGGCCATCGCTGCTCAAGAGTTGGGTGCAGAAGTAGAAATTAAAATAGAAAGGCCTATAACAGAGCTTCCGGATGTTCCCGATGATCCTGCCACCCTTAAGCCGCGGCCGCCTGTAGTGACGGTTATGGGGCACGTAGATCATGGGAAGACTTCACTTTTGGATGCTATCCGTCATACTAACGTAACTGCAACAGAAGCAGGAGGAATTACCCAGCATATAGGGGCTTATCAAGTTGCTGTTAATGGCCGTAAGATAACTTTTTTGGATACGCCAGGGCATGAAGCTTTCACAGCTATGCGGGCACGCGGGGCTCAGGTTACAGATATAGCTGTGTTAGTAGTGGCTGCTGATGATGGAGTAATGCCCCAGACGGTGGAGGCCATAAACCATGCTAAGGCAGCCAACGTGCCCATTATTGTAGCCATTAATAAGATAGATAAACCGGATGCTAACCCGGAAAGGGTCAAGCAGCAGCTAACCGAGTACGAGCTGGTACCAGAAGAGTGGGGCGGAGATACTATAATGGTACCCGTTTCAGCCTTAAAGAAGCAGGGTATAGATCAGCTTCTAGAGATGATACTTTTGGTGGCCGATTTGCAGGAACTCAAGGCTAACCCGGATCGGCCTGCCCGGGGAGTTGTTATCGAGGCTAAGCTGGATCGGGGACGCGGGCCGGTAGCTACTGTACTGGTGCAGAAAGGAACTTTAAGGGTAGGGGATGCTCTGGTAGCTGGAAGCGTCTACGGCCGCGTTCGGGCCATGGTTGATGACCGGGGTAATCGGATACAGGAAGCTCCGCCCTCCACACCGGTAGAGATTTTAGGCCTTAATGATGTGCCGGAAGCTGGAGATATATTCCAGGTAGTAGAAGACGAAAAGCTGGCTCGCCAGGTGGCTGAAGAGCGATTGATAGAGAAGAGGCAAAAAGAACTCCAGGTTGCTGCCAAGACTTCCCTGGACGAGATCTTTAAACAAATGGAAGCTGGACAGCTTAAGGAGCTCAAGATTATTCTTAAAGCTGATGTACAGGGTTCTGTAGAGGCTTTAAGGTATAGTCTAGAGCGACTTTCTACCGAGGAAGTTAAGGTAAATATCATTCACAGCGGAGTAGGGGCCATTACTGAAACGGATGTTATGCTGGCAGCTGCTTCCAAGGCTATAATCATAGGTTTCCAAGTACGGCCGGATGCTAATGCTCGTAAAGCAGCAGAGGGTACTGGAGTTGAGATCCGCCTCTATCGGGTTATTTATGAAGTGCTGGACGACATTAAGGCCGCCATGGCTGGTCTTCTGGAGCCTGAAAAACGTGAAGTATTCTTAGGTCGTGCCGAAGTCCGGGCTACTTTCAGAGTTCCTAAGGTAGGGACTGTAGCAGGTTGTTACGTTACCGAAGGGAAAATTGTGAACCGGGCTCTGGCGCGATTGGTACGAGACGGAGTGGTTATTTACGAAGGACGTATCGCCTCCCTGAAACGTTTTAAGGATGATGTTCGTGAGGTGGCGCAGGGGTTCGAGTGTGGTGTCGGGCTGGAGAAGTTTAACGATATTAAGGAGGGCGATATTATAGAAGTTTACACTATTGAAGAAGTTAGACGCGAGTTGTAAGGGGGCGGAAGGGCTGCTATGTCGATAAGGGTGGAACGGGTAGCAGAGCAGATGAAAAAGGAAATAGCTCAACTTTTACAAGATGAAATAAAAGATCCCCGAATCGGTTTTGTAACAGTGACTGATGTGGAGTTATCCAACGATATGCAACACGCCAAGGTATATGTCAGCATATATGGAGATGAAGAACAAAAAAAGCAAACTCTAGAGGCATTGGACCGGGCTACAGGTTTTATCCGCCGGGAAATAGGCCGGCGGATAAAGCTCCGTTTAGTACCGGAAATTGTTTTCAAATATGATGCATCTATTGAGCGTGCGGATCGGATAGCCCGGCTTTTATCTCAGATTAAAGCGGAGGAAAAGTAAAGTATCATGAATACCGCAGCCGAGGTAGCTGCTGAGCTGATGTGCGCTAAGGAGGTAGTAGTCGCTTCTCACCGTTTACCTGACGGGGACTGTATAGGTTCCGCATTGGCCTTGACCAGAGCCCTGGGGCAGATGGGGGCGCGGGTGGTGGCTGTAATAGGGGATCCGGTACCTGAGATGTATAGCTTTCTTCCGGGTAGCGGGGACATATTACTGCCCCATCAGGTTACTTTCGTGCCCCCTCTTCTCGTAGTAGTAGACTGCACAGATTTGGAAAGGGTAGCGGAAGGTTTTGGGTCCTGGCGAAAGAAAGTAGAGCGGATAATAAATATCGACCATCACGTTAGCAATACTTTTTTCGGCGATCTCAACTATGTAGATGAGGAAGCGGCTGCTACAGGAGAATTAATTTATGCCGTATTAAAGGAAATGGGTGGAATATGCCTAGATAGTGCCATAGCCACGGCGCTGTATACCGCCCTAGTAACTGATACGGGTTCCTTCCAATTTGAAAATTGCCGGGCTCGTACACTAAGGCTCGCAGCTGACCTGGTAGATCTGGGAGCCGACCTACCCCTTATCCGGGAGTATTTATGGGAGAATAAACCCCTTCTGGCTATCCGCCTCTTGGCTGAAGTTTTGCCTACCCTTTCTTTAGCTTATGGGGGCAAAGTGGCCTGGCTAGTGGTAAAACGGGAGGTAATGGACAGGCTAGGAGCGAAGGGGGAGCACGCTGAGGGGCTGGTGAATTACCCGCGTTCTATAGCTGGTGTAGAAGTAGGAGTGGTTTTTAGGGAATTGGAGCCAGGGGTTGTTAAAGTAGCTTTACGTTCTAAAAAGCAGGTAGACGTCAACGAAGTGGCGGCCCTTTTCGGTGGCGGAGGGCACAAACGGGCTGCAGGATGTCTCATCCGGAGCTCTATAGAAGAGGCGGTGGAGCAGGTAATCAAAGCGGTAGGTGATCGTTTACATCATGAGGGCGGGCTTTATTAACGTATTAAAACCCCCTGGTCCTACCTCCCGGGGGGTAGTGGAGCGCTTGCAAGAGATATTGGGTGTACAAAAAGCGGGCCACGGAGGAACTTTAGATCCCTTAGCTTGCGGGGTATTGCCAGTAGCTATAGGCCGCTCTACGCGCCTTTTGGAATATGTCCAGAGTGAGCGTAAATGTTACCGGGTAGAGGTGGTTTTCGGCGTTAAAACTACCAGCCACGATCTCGAGGGAGAAGTGGTAGAGTGCTCTCCTATGGAAAGGCTAGAAGAAGAACGTCTCCTTCGTGCCCTTCCCCGTTTCACGGGAGAAATTGAACAGGTGCCCCCCATGTTTTCGGCCATCCGCCACCAGGGTCGGCGGCTTTACGATCTGGCCCGGGAAGGCAAGGAATTACCCCGCCAGGCGAGGAAAATTACCATATATGAGCTAAAACTAATAAAGATATGGCCTGAGGGCCCTTACCCACGAGCCCTCCTAGAAGTATCCTGTTCCAAGGGGACCTATGTACGCACCCTTTGCCACGATCTGGGAGAGTTCTTAGGTTGTGGGGCGGCCTCACTATTTCTTTTAAGGACACGGACAGGGCCGTTTAAAATAGAAACTGCTTGGACTTTAGAAGAGATCATTAGGGCGGTTCAGGAAGGGCGCCGAGATTTTCTTCTACCGCCAGAAGCAGGAGTACAGCACTTGCCTGCTGTAGTAGTAAGGCAAGAAGGAGTAAAAAGGTTTTTAGAGGGCTCTTTTTTGCCTAAAGGTCTCTGCAAGGAATGGCCTTTTGGGCTTCGTCGGGGAGCACGGGTGCGCTTGCACCGTGAGGAAGGGGGGTTCTTGGGTATAGCTTCGTACTCTGAGAGGATGGGTGAAGGATTTTTAAAACCGGAAAAGGTTATTTTCACCTCAGATTAAAGTTTTAGTAAGGCAAGGAAATGGAGCTTATGAGGGTACAATACGGTTTAGAAGGCACCAGCAACCTAAAGGGATGCTGTGTAGCTTTAGGGAATTTCGATGGTGTCCACCGGGGACATCAGGAGCTTATCCGTACCACAGTTAAAAGAGCGCAAAGGAATAAGGCTTTAGCAGTAGTTATCACCTTCGATCCTCACCCAGCTCTAGTTCTTACCCCAGAGGAACCTCCTGGTTTGCTTACCACTAAAGAACAAAAGATTGAGCTTATAGCTGGGTTAGGTGCCGATTTTCTTTATTTTTTACCCTTTGATTTGCAACTTGCCTCCTTAACTCCAGAAGAATTCGTGCGGCAGATCCTGTGGCCTTATTTTCGCCCTTCTCATGTGGCAGTGGGTTTTAACTATACCTTTGGTCGAGGAGGGCGGGGTAACCCTTCGTTGCTGGCTACTTTGGGAAGGGAACTGGGATTCGAGGTAGAGGTTATTCCGCCGGTGAAGGTAGGTGAACATATCGTCAGTAGCACTGCTATCCGTGAAGCCCTGGCTCAAGGCGATGTATTGCTAGCTAAAGAATTTTTAGGCTACTGGCCGACGCTTGTAGGATATGTAGTTTCGGGTGAAGGACGTGGCCGCCTCTTAGGTTTTCCTACAGCTAATATAGCTGTGGCTCCGGAGGTTAGACTCCCCGCCTATGGAGTATATGCTTGCTTGGTTGAGCTCCCTAATAATTCCTGGCAGGCGGGAATAGTAAATATAGGGAAGCGGCCCACCTTCGGTCCCCATCTTATGCCCACTGTGGAGGTTCATCTTTTAGATTTTTCAGGTTCCCTTTATGGGAAAAAACTCAAAGTTGAGTTAAGGTATTTTCTGCGACCCGAAAAGGCTTTCACCAGCTCCCAGGAATTGATCGAGCAGATAGAAACCGATATAAGGAGGGCTAGACAAATCTTAAAAGGCGTAACCACCTCTTTTAAAGTAACGTAAGATGATTATGGTAGCTTAAGTTTCTTAAAAGGCCTTCCGGGTTAAGCGGAGCTGGTGCGATGTGCGGGTTATCCTTACCTCCCATGGGCGAAAGCGTCTAAAAGAGCTTCGGCAGGAAGGTATAGACATAAGCGATGTGGTGTCTGCTGCTCGAGAGATTCCAGGACACATCGTGGTAGCTACTAGATTCCGCGGTTTCTTAGCTTCCTCGGGTAGAGCCTTCGATCTAGTTATTAAGGATGTGCCCTCCGGACGGTTAATCATTACAATTATCGGGAAATAGTTGCATAGGCTTGATCATTTATTTATAATACTAACCAAACAAAAAAATGAACCCAAGCTAGGGCAAGCGAGCCTCCGGCGCTTTCCTTGGCTATGGGCGATTAAAGCAGAGGAGGAGTGTCTTATGGCCTTAGAAAAAGAAAAGAAACAAGAAATTATTAAACGCTTTCAGAGACATGAAACGGATACGGGGTCGCCAGAGGTTCAGATAGCTATTTTAACGGAACGTATTAATTCTTTAACTGAACATCTTAAGATACACCGTAAGGACCATCATTCACGCCGAGGCCTTCTTAAAATGGTAGGTCAACGCCGGCGTCTCCTCAATTATTTACGGGAAAACGATATAGAAAGGTACCGCCAGGTAGTGGAGACGCTAGGCTTGAGGCACTGATGATAAGGGAGCGGTAAAGCCGCTCTTTTTATTTGCAATCTAAGCGAAGGATTTATAAACTGGTCTAGCAGGAAATACTATGATAAATGTCGAATTAATGCTAGATCAACCAGGTTAAAAGCAGGGGGAGGAAAAAGGAAATTCATGCAGCCAGTATTACGGAAGGCGCTTACTGTGGCTGGTCGAGAACTTATCTTAGAGACCGGTAGGCTGGCGAGACAAGCTGGTGGTGCCGTCTTAGTTCAATACGGAGGAACTATGGTACTGGTTACTGCCACAGCATCGGCCCAGCCTAGGGAAGGTATTGATTTCTTTCCGCTAACTGTTGATTACGAAGAACGTTTGTATGCGGCCGGTAAAATACCGGGAGGGTTTATAAAAAGGGAAGGCAAACCCAGTGAGAGGGCTATACTCTCTAGCCGCTTGATTGATCGCCCTATACGTCCTCTTTTTCCTAAAGGTTATCGGAATGATGTGCATGTAGTAGCTACTGTTCTCTCAGTAGACCAGGACTGTCCTCCTAATGTGGCTGGAATAGTAGGTGCTTCGGCGGCACTAACCATCTCTGATATTCCCTTCAACGGACCTATAGGAGCTGTAGCCGTAGGTCTCATTGAGGGGAAGCCGGTAATAAACCCTACGTTGAAACAGGATGAGGAAAGCAAACTTCACTTAGTGGTGGCTGGGACTTATGACGCCATTATGATGGTAGAAGCCGGAGCCGATGAGGTACCCGAAGATCTCCTTTTAGAAGCCATAATGGCCGGACATGAGGAAATTAAACGTATTGTAGCTTTTATCCAGGAGTTTTGCCAGGAAGCTAAAAATTTGGGATTGGCTAAGGAAAAACAAGAAGTTCCCGTGATAGAGCTATATCCGGGGATTGAGGAGGCTACTCGTTCTTTAGCTTGGAGCAGGTTGGAAGAGGTAATACGCCAAGGGATAGCGGAAAGGTGGGGGAAGCAAGTACGGGAGAAAAACTTGGAGGCTTGTAAGGAGGCCATCATCCAGGAGATCCTGGCTGCCAATAGTGAGGCGGCTGTAGAACAACCTGAGCTTGAGAAACAAATCAGCGATATCATAACCCAGGTGCAGAAGGAGATCGTTCGAAAGCTGATATTAGAAGAAGGGATACGTGTAGATGGCCGGAAACTAGATGAGATCCGCCCCATAAGCTGTGAGGTAGGAGTCCTGGCGCGAACGCATGGTTCGGCCTTGTTCACCCGGGGAGAAACCCAGATCCTTACTGTAACCACCTTGGGTTCAGTTAGCGATGAGCAGATACTGGATGACTTAGGAGTAGAAGAATCCAAACGCTATATGCACCATTATAATTTCCCGCCTTACTCGGTAGGAGAGGCGCGACCCATAAGGGGTCCTGGCCGCCGCGAGATAGGCCACGGCGCTTTGGCGGAGCGTGCTCTAGAGCCCATGATTCCTTCTGAAGAGGAGTTTCCTTATGCTATTAGACTTGTGTCCGAGGTCTTAAGTTCTAACGGTTCCACTTCCATGGGTAGCGTATGCGGTAGCACTCTGGCTCTTATGGATGCCGGGGTCCCTATTAAAGCTCCAGTAGCTGGTGTAGCTATGGGTTTGGTTAAAGAAGGGGATAAAGTCGCCATCTTAACTGATATCCAGGGTATTGAGGACGCTTTGGGAGACATGGATTTCAAAGTCGCGGGTACACAGCGAGGAATAACAGCGTTACAAATGGATATCAAGATACCAGGAATCGATCGTGATATATTAGCCCGAGCCCTAGAGCAGGCTCGACAGGCACGGTTGTATATTTTAGAAAAAATGTTGGAAGTGTTGCCAGAACCCAGGAAAGAGCTGTCTCCCTACGCCCCGCGTATGCTTACCACAGTGGTGGATACTGATAAAATACGCGATATTATTGGCCCGGGCGGCAAAGTAATCAAAAAGATTATAGAGGAAACAGGGGTAGAAATAGATATAGAAGATGACGGCCGTATATTTATCGCTGCTAACGATGCGAAAGCCGGGGAGAGGGCCCTTCAGATTATAGAAGCCCTTACTAAAGACATAGAGGTAGGTAAGATTTATAACGGCCGGGTCACCAGGATAACTGATTTTGGTGCTTTTGTAGAGATTATTCCGGGCGTACTGGGGATGCCTGGTAAGGAAGGGCTAGTGCATATTTCCCAGCTAGCTGAGGGAAGGGTAAACCGGGTAGAGGATGTAGTAAAAGAAGGAGACGAAATATTGGTGAAAGCTATAGGGTTTGATGCCCAAGGCAGGATAAGATTATCACGTAAAGAGGCTCTAAAGGCCTTACAGAGTTCTCCCACTCCTACCCGGCCTACCTACCGGCGCCCTAGCCGTGAACGCCGGCTGCGCTAAAGTTTCATTTTAAAATTGCTAAGCCTTCGCCAGTAGAGCATATATTTATGTATGAGCCTTAAACAAAAGAAATGGGAAGCGGGTGAAAGACTTGCGGGTGCTCTACTGGCGGCGCCGGAGTTTGATATTTTGGGGTTTAGTATTCTTAACGGGAGGGCTATTTTTTAGCGGCTGGCTATGGTGGAGGACGCAGACAGCTTATGTAAGTAAGGTAGCTCCTATATACCAGGGTGATGCAAGTAAAAAGGCTATAGCCCTGGTATTTAATGTGGATTGGGGAGAGGAATACCTGCCGCGCATTTTAGACCTTCTTGCCCAGGGGAAGGCGCGGGCTACCTTTTTCTTTACCGGGCAGTGGGCAGATAAATTTCCGGAACTAGTTAAAAAAGTGGCCGACGCCGGTCACGAAATAGGGAATCATGGGTATGCTCATTTACATGTAAACAATCTAAAACCTGAAGAAATAAAAAGGGATATAAAGCGAGCAGAAGAAGTGCTTACGGGTTTGATGGGCCGGAAACCTGCCCTTTACGCTCCTCCCTATGGAGAAAATAAGCCCCATGTGATAAATGCAGCAGCAGAGTTAGGGTATAAGTTTATCCTTTGGACGATAAACCCTGGCGACTACTTGCCAGGTACTAAACCAGAGGATATTATAAAAACAGTAATATCCCATAGCCAAAATGGGGCTATTGTTCAGCTTCATCCCACAGCTGTCACTACCCAAGCTTTAACAGGCATTATTAAAGAACTAAGAAGGCGTGGGTATGCCTTAGTTACGGTATCCGAAATCTTATAGCCGATAGAAGCTAGGGGTTTACTAATACTGAGGTTCCTCCTCGAACATAATAGAAGGTGACAAAATTGTTCGGGGAGGAAAAGGAATGAATCTCTGGGCTAAACTTTTAAGTGTCTTTTTTTTGTGTATAACCTTTCCCTTGGTAGGAGAGGCAAAAGATACACCTTGGGTCAGTGCGCCAGCGGCTATACTTTTAGAGGCCAGTACAGGCCAGGTTCTTTATGCTAAGAACGCTCAGCAGGAGCGCCCTCCAGCCAGCACCACTAAGATCTTAACGGCTATCCTGGGGTTAGAGTTAGGACGCTTAGATGATCTTGTTAAAGTAAGTAAGTATGCAGCCAGCACTCCAGGAGCTAGCATTGATTTAGCACCCGGGGTTGTACTGCGATTAGAGGATCTTCTTAAAGGAGCCTTATTAAATTCTGGTAACGATGCGACAGTAGCTATAGCTGAACATTTGGCGGGAACAGAAGAAACCTTCGCCTGGCTTATGAACCGGAAAGCTGTTTTACTTGGAGCTTTCCATAGCCGTTTCGTAAATCCCAACGGCCTTCCTGCTGAAGGCCACTACAGTACAGCCTATGATTTAGCAGTTATCACTCGTTATGCCCTTACCCATCCTCTCTTCAGCCAAATGGTAAGAACCCGCCAGGCGAAGATCATGGTTTCCGACGGACCACGGTATTTATACAATACCAATCGTCTTTTGGGCAGTTATCCAGGAGCTGATGGCGTAAAAACCGGTACCACCAACGCTGCAGGCCAGTGTTTAGTGGCCTCAGCCACGAGGGAGGGTCGACAGCTTATAGCCGTAGTTTTAAGGAGCGAGGATAGATATGAAGATGCCAGCAATTTATTGGACTACGGTTTTGAAAGCTTTCACCTAGAAAAAGTACGGGAGGGACAAAGGGTCGGTACGGTTTACGTCCCTAACGGCCAAAAGAAAGAGATAGGAGCTATAGTTGCCCAGGAAATAGCCTGGGCTGTTCCTATGGATAAGGTAGATCAACTAGAAAAGCGGGTGATACTTTACCCCCGGGTAAAAGCACCGGTCCAGAAGGGACAAGTTGTAGGTCGAATTGTCCTTTTATATCAAGGTGAGGAAGTTTCTTCCTCTAATCTGGTGGCCGAGGAGGGGGTACCCGCAGAAAGAGGTCTAATTCCCTTCTGGAAGTGGTGAAAGGATGTATCGCAAAATAATTTTAGACAACGGTATAAGGGTAGTAAGTGAAGAGATCCCTTTTGTGCATTCTGTAGCCTTAGGAGTTTGGGTGCGGGCGGGCTCACGAAATGAAACCGAGGAAAACCACGGAGTATCCCACTTTATAGAACATCTTCTTTTTAAAGGAACCGAAAAAAGGAGCGCCAGGGAAATCGCCGAAGCTCTGGAGTCGGTTGGTGGTGTCCTTAATGCCTTTACTACAAAAGAATATACTTGTTTTTATACCCGGGTGCTGGCAGAGCACCTGGACTTGGCCATCGATGTCTTAAGCGATATGCTTTTTAATCCCCGGTTCAGCTTAGAGGACATTGAAAAAGAAAAAAAGGTTATTCTAGAGGAAATTAAAATGTATGAGGACTCTCCAGATGAATTGGTCCATGACTTATTTGCTCAAACCGTCTGGCCCGGACATCCCTTAGGAAGGGCCATCTTGGGTACTTTCCAATCCATCGAAGGGCTAAATAGAGACCAAATTTGTAATTATTATCACAAGCATTATAATGCCCAAAACATCGTTTTGGCTGCGGCTGGTAATTTTAAAACCGAGGAACTGGAAGAGAAACTGGCCACGGCTTTTGGACAGCGAGAACTTCCAGGGGAACCAGTTATTTATTACCCACCTCAAGGCAGGCCAGGAGTCAGTATAAATATTAAAGATACTGAACAAGTTCAAATCTGCTTAGGTACTCCTGGTCTTGCACAGGATGATAGGGATATTTATGCTTTGCAAGCTTTAAACAATATTTTAGGCGGGGGAATAAGTTCACGTTTATTCCAGCTTATACGTGAGGACAACGGTTTAGCCTATTCGGTTTATTCTTATCATGCAGGGTATGTGGATACCGGGCTATTTACTGTATATGCAGGTACTAGCCCTTCCAACTTTCGTCAGGTGGTTGAACTTATCTTAAAGCAGCTTGCCCTCTTAAAGAATGAAGGAGTTACGGAGAAAGAGCTTAAGCGAACCAAAGACCAAATTCGTGGCAACTTACTCCTTAATCAAGAAAATGTAAGCCATCGGATGAGCCGCTTGGGGAAAACTGAGCTTTCCTTTGGGAGGGTAATTACAACAGAAGAAGTAATAGAAAATCTCGACAAAGTGACAATGGAAGATGTACAGAGGGTGGCCCAAAATCTGTTTTCTGTCCAAAATCTGTCCTTAACTACTTTAGGCCCGCCCCTTGAGGAGTTAGATCTTAAAATGCTGGCTAGGGAAGCAGGGTTATAAGACTTTAAGGGGAGGATAAAGAAAGAGGTGGATCGGCTCCAGCACATTTTTGAACTCCAAGCGAAGCTAGATGCTGAAATTGAAAAAAACCATCGGCTTCCCGAATATGATTTATCTACTTGGGTACAAAAGGAAACCATGGCTATAATAGTAGAGTTAGCCGAACTTCTTGAGGAAGTTAATTTCAAATGGTGGAAGATCCCCCATCCTTTGAACCGGGAGGCCCTGAAGGAGGAGCTAGCAGATATTTTACATTTTTTTGTTAGTATGTGCCTGAAAGTGGGGGTAAGTGCTGAGGAGCTGTACCAAGCTTATTTGGCTAAGAATAAAGAGAATTTCCGGAGACAGATGGGCCTGTCTTCCAGGGAGGGTTATGTCCGGTTGGAGGGAAAGCCAGATGAATAGAGAAAATTTCCTAGTTCAAGAGATAGAAAAGTTACGCCGCCAGCTAGAGGAGGTTTTAAACCGGGGGAGCCGAGTGGATAGCCAGGAGGTAGCTAACTTAAGCCGGCAAATAGACGCCATGGTAGTGGAATATACTAGGCTACAAAGGAAATATTCCAAGTAATAGAAATGTTGGTGTCGCCATATTTTTTAGCAGGAGGTGGCTTTATATGTGGGTAACTATAGGTATGGTCAGCCTCCTGCTCTTGCTTTTTTATGGAGCATTAAAAGTTAAAATGCGGACATATCGGCTCCCGAGCAACGGAGAAAATCTGCCCAGCCCGGCCTCTCGGGCCTTGGCTGAACTAGTAGGTATTGCAGGGGGGATATATCTATCTTTAGTTATGCTGGTTAGCTTTCTTAAGCTTGGGGTACCAGAGACCATTTCCTTGGGAGGATGGTCTTTAGATCCTTTGGCTTTAATAGCTGTTTTAGCAGCCCTTATCCAGCCATTAGTTCTGGCCTGGTGGCCAAGGAAGCGGTGGTGAAGAGAGAAAATGCGTCTTATGGAGCTGAAAGATAAAGAAATAATCAACATATATGACGGCTCCCGCTTGGGAACTTTGGGAGAAGGCGATCTTATAATCGATGTAGAGACAGGTGAGATAAAGGCCTTAATTTTACCTGGACCCAGGAACACTTTATCTGTATGGAGGAGAAGGCAAGAATTGGTGATACCTTGGGAGGCCGTCCATAAAGTAGGGGCGGAAGTCATCACTGTGGATTTTGGCCCACCTTGAAGGTTCACAGCCGCCGAGCGTTGACAGGGAGATTTCCTTATGCTAGCATAATTAAAGAGCTGAAAAGTGAAAAGCACCTCATCTCGTGCGGAGCGGGGTAGAGGCGCGGCGTAGCAAGAGTACCGTACTGGAGTGTAGGGGAGCGATGATAGTACGGGAAAGGGCTCGCCGCCGAAGCAGGCAGGTTCCCTAAACTTGTCTGCTGGGCTGGTGCTGAACAAGTACCGGACTGTCACTATCCAGAAGGATAGTGGAGCGCTCCTCGCACGGTAGCTTCGAGATGAGTATTCTTTGTCTATCCGGGGGAACCGGAGCAAGAATGCTCATGGTTTCCCCTGTTTTTTTAATCATAGAAGAGAAGGAGGAAAACAAATTTGGCGGAAAAGATAAAGGTCGTAATCACTGGTGCGGCTGGGAAAATGGGGCGTGAAATGACCAAGGGCCTGTTAAATTCTTCTAAGGTAGAGGTAGTAGGAGCTGTCGATCTGGTCCAGGTAGGTACTGATATAGGTATTCTTAATGGTTTTCCTCCTGTAGGGGTTGTTATAGACAATGACCTACAAGGAGTTTTAGAGCAAAGCAGGCCTCAGGTTCTCGTTGATTTTACAGTGGCCCGAGCAGCTTTAGAGAACGCTAAGCAGGCAATATTACGCGGCGTGCGTCCGGTAATTGGTACTACTGGCCTAACCGGGGAAGATTTAGAGGAATTACATATCTTATGTGAAGAAAGAGGTATAGGTGCAGTAGTGGCCCCTAATTTCTCCCTTGGCGCTGTGTTGATGATGCATTTTGCCCGTCAAGCAGCCCGTTATTTTCCCCATGTCGAAATAATCGAGATTCACCATGAACAGAAGCTGGATGCGCCTTCAGGCACGGCATTAAAGACCGCTGAGCTTATGGCCGAGGTAATAGCCGAGGGTGGGGTTACTCTTCAAGATAAGGAGGCCGGCCGGTGGTGTAGAGAAAAGGAAGAGAAGGTAGAGGGAGTAAGGGGTGGTAAATACCGGGGGTTCCATATACATAGCGTAAGATTGCCGGGAGCTGTTGCACATCAGGAAGTTATTTTTGGTGGACAAGGTCAGTTGTTGACCATCCGGCATGATACTATCAGCAGGGAAGCTTTTCTCCCCGGGCTGTTGTTGGCCATTGAGAAAGTCTTAAATTTAAGGGGGGTGGTCTATGGTTTAGACAGGCTTCTTGACTTATAAAGCTCCAGGCACCTCTTATAAAGCTCCAGGCACCTCCGATCCCGCCGGCACATATATTACAGTAGCAGGAACGAAATCAGGCGGGAGGTCGTTCCAGAGTGGCTCAAAACCTGGCGGGGATCCATGTAGCCCTTATCGGTGGCGATGCACGCGAGCTAGTGCTTATAAAAGAGCTAATCCGCTTGGGGGCGGAGGTAAAGACGGTAGGATTCCCGTCACTTCCGGAGATACAAGGCTGCATTTTGACTGGGGATCCCGTGGAGGCTGTACGGGGAGCGCAAGCCCTAATCCTTCCCGTACCAGGGGTTGACGCCCAGGGCAATATCCGGGCCGTTTTAACCGACCAGACCTTCCATTTGGGTGAGGAATGGGTAAGGGAAGTGGCAGCGGGTACCCCGGTACTGGTGGGAGTGGCTCGGACGATCCTTAAGGAAGTGGCCACAAGATATGGTTGGCGGCTAATAGAGACAGCAGAAATGGACGAAATGGCCATCTTGAATTCCGTCCCTACTGCTGAAGGCGCTATTATGTTGGCTATACAGGAGATGCCTATCACCTTGCATGGGAGCCAGGCCTTTGTGCTCGGTTTAGGTCGTACCGGTTTGACCCTGGCTTATATGCTGGCGGGAATAGGCGCAAAAGTTACGGTGGTAGACCGGGGAGCGGCCGACCGGGCTAGAGCCGTAGCTTTGGGCTGGCGAGCCATTTCGTTTGAAGATTTGCCCCGTTATATAAGCGAGGCTCAGGTCGTTTTCAATACAGTACCTGCCTTAGTTCTTACACCCGCAGTTTTAAGCCATACCTCACCAGAATGCTTAATAATAGATCTTGCTGCAGCTCCTGGCGGTACTGACTTTGCTGCGGCACAAAGGTTGGGTAGAAAAGCTTTGCTGGCTCCGGGATTACCAGGTAAAGTAGCTCCTAAAACAGCCGGAGAAATTCTTGCCCGCTTATATCCCCGCCTGATATTGGAGAGCCTGGGACGACCGTAAGCTCTATATCCGGAGGTGCTTGGAAGTGAGCCTCAAAGGTAAGAAAATAGGGTTTGCTGTAACAGGCTCCCATTGTACCATATCGAAGGTTCTTCCGCAGATCAAAAAGCTCATAAATGAGGGAGCAGAAGTTTACCCTATCCTTTCACCGGCGGTTAGGGATACAGATACGCGTTTCGGCCTTGGGGCCTCCTGGCAGGCCGAGCTAGAAGCCCTGACCGGTCACCAGGCTATAGCTACTATAGTGGAGGCAGAACCCCTTGGGGCTCAGAAGCTTTTAGATGCCTTAATTATTGCCCCTTGTACCGGGAATACTTTAGCTAAATTGGCTAACGGGATAACTGATACGCCGGTTCTTATGGCGGCTAAAGCCGTTTTGCGCAATCAGAGACCTGTTATAATTGGCATCTCTACCAATGACGGTTTAGGGGCAAATGCTAAGAACCTGGGATTGCTTTTGAATACTAAAAATATATATTTAGTACCCTTTAGACAGGATGACCCCTACAATAAAGCTAATTCCTTGATAGCCGATATGGACCTTATTTTAGAGACCACCTTAGCTGCCCTGGCTGGGAGGCAACTGCAGCCGCTTCTCCTGGGCCCAGGAGGAGGTGGAGAGAAAAAAGAAAGTACTAATATCTAGGAGGGATGGGTAAAAGGTATGCGCCAGTTGAATGTAGCTGTAGTAGGAACAGGTGCGGTGGGCCAGACCATGTTACAGGTACTAGCAGAAAGGAATTTTCCTGTAGGTAAGCTCAAGGTACTGGCTACCAGCCGTTCAGCAGGCAAGACGGTAAAATTTAAAGGAGAAGATTACGTTATCGAGGAGACTACTCCAGAATCCTTCACAGGCATCCATTTAGCCCTTTTTGCTGGAGGTGACGCGAGCAAACTTTTTGCTCGTGAGGCAGTGGCCCGGGGCGCAGTAGTTATCGATAATAGCAGCACCTTTCGTATGGATCCCGACGTTCCCTTGGTAGTCCCGGAAGTAAACCCGCAGGATGTGAGGTGGCACAAAGGTATCATAGCTAATCCCAATTGTTCCACCATCCAGATGGTAGTTGCTTTAAAGCCTTTGCACGACGCGGCCCGGATCAAGAGGGTTGTAGTAGCTACCTACCAGGCAGTATCGGGGGCTGGGCAAGAAGCTATTGAAGAGTTACGGGAACAATCAGCACGAATATTGGCCGGGAAAGAGGCAGGGGAGGGGAAAGTATTCCCTCATCAGATCGCCTTTAACTGCTTACCTCATATAGATGTTTTTCTAGATAACGGGTATACCAAAGAAGAAATAAAGATGGTCAATGAAACTAAAAAAATAATGGGCGATGATAGCATCCGAGTTACAGCTACTACAGTCCGAGTTCCGGTCTTTAACGGGCATTCGGAAGCGGTGAATATAGAAACAGAAAGAAAGCTAACAGCTAAAGAAGCAAGGGAGATCTTGGCCCGCGCGCCAGGAGTAATAGTAGTAGATGAACCTAAAGAGAAGATGTATCCTCTACCCATCATGGCTTCCGGGCGAGATGAGGTCTTTGTAGGTCGTATCCGAGAAGACCTTTCTATAGACCACGGGTTAAATTTATGGATTGTAGCTGATAATCTTCGCAAGGGAGCAGCCACCAACGCGGTACAGATTGCGGAGTTATTACTTAAAGAAGGGTTGCTCTAAGAGAGATATTTTGCCGCCTACCCGAAAAAGGTAAGATGGAGTAAGGAAAGGGGGAGCCTACGTGAAGGTGCTAGTCCAGAAATTCGGCGGGTCCTCAGTAGCCCGGGCCGAGGACCGTCGGCTAGTGGTAAGGCATATCCTTAAGGCTCGGGAGAAAGGGTATCAGGTGGTTGTAGTTGTTTCAGCTATGGGTAGGCGGGGAGCCCCTTATGCCACGGACACCTTGCTAGATCTGGTGGCAGGGCAGGACGTAAGCCCCCGGGATAGGGATTTACTTCTTTCCTGCGGGGAGATTATAGCTGCAGTGGTATTGGCTGGGGCTTTAAGGGAAGCCGGGGTACCGGTTATTTGTCTAACAGGAGCTCAAGCAGGTATCATAACTGATGATAACTTTGGAGACGCAAGGATCTTACGGGTGGAACCCCAACGGGTGCTCCAGGAGTTAGAGAAGGGTCGGATAGTTGTAGTAGCCGGGTTCCAAGGAGTAACAGAAAACGGTGAGATAACAACTTTGGGCCGTGGAGGGAGCGATACCACCGCTGCCGCCCTTGGAGTGGCTTTGGGAGCTGAGGCAGTAGAGATTTTTACGGATGTGGATGGGCTAAAGACAGCCGATCCCCGCATTGTATCTGATGCCCGGACTTTAGAAACAGTTACTTACAACGAGTTATGCCAGCTTGCCTACGAGGGAGCCAAAGTAATCCATCCCCGGGCAGTGGAAATCGCCCAGGAAAAGAATATACCGCTTAAGATTCGCTCGACCTTTAGTGATAGCCCCGGGACCCTGGTACTACCTTGGCGGCCAGAAGTAAGCGGCGTAACCATAAGCCACGACCGGATTGTCACAGGTATAACCAACGTAGGAGGACTTACACAGTTGCGAGTTCAGTTTGATGGTGAAAGGGAGGCCCAGGAGGTTTTTGCTATCTTGGCTGAAGCCAACATTAGTGTAGATTTTATCAACCTTTTCCCTGATGAAGCTATTTTTACAGTAAATAATAGTGTAGCCGAACGGGCCGTCTCTTTGCTGGAGGGGAAAGGTTATAAAGTATATGTGCGGCCAGGGTGCGCTAAAGTGGCGGCTGTAGGTGCGGGTATGCGGGGAGTTCCCGGGGTAATGGCTAGTATCGTTAATGCGTTAGCTCAAGAAAATATTACTATATTACAATCAGCGGATTCTTATACTTCTATCTGGTGCTTAGTAGAGGAAGAAAATATGGAAAAGGCTGTACGGGCCCTGCATAGGCAGTTTAAATTAAGCGCCTGATTATTTAAGGGTTAAAATTTACCGGAGGTGATAGAATTGAAAGTAAAGTGGGGGCGTATTTTAACAGCCATGGTCACACCTTTTACTGCTTCGGGTGAATTGGATCTAGAGGGAGCTAAGAGATTAGCCAGGTACTTAGTCGAACATGGGAGCGACGGTTTAGTTGTTGCAGGAACTACAGGGGAGTCGCCAACTTTGACCCATGATGAGAAACTCGCCCTTTTTGCCGCCGTGAAGGAGGCGGTAGGTGACCAGGCTCAGGTGATAGCGGGTACGGGTGGGAATTCCACAGCAGCCAGCATTGAACTTTCTAAAGAAGCGGAGAAGTTGGGGATGGATGGTCTTCTTCTGGTAGTACCCTACTATAACCGTCCCTCCCAGGAAGGTCTGTACCGGCACTTTAAAGCCATAGCCGAAGCCACTTCCCTCCCCATAATGCTTTATAATATACCCTCCCGGACCGGACGTAACATGGAAGTAGATACCACCCTTAAGCTAGCCCAGATCGATAATATTGTAGCTGTAAAAGAGTCGAGCGGGGATCTGGATCAAGTCACCGCTATCTTGCGCGGAGCTCCAGAGGACTTCCTGGTGTATAGTGGAGACGATTCTGCCACCTTGCCCATATTGGCTGTAGGAGGCTATGGCGTGGTTAGTGTGGCTGCTCACGTGGTAGGGGAGAAAATGCAGGCTATGGTCCAGGCCTACATCCAGGGGGATACAGCACGGGCCGCGGCTATTCATCAGGAGCTGTTCCCTGTTTTTAAGGCCCTATTTATAACCACCAATCCCGTACCGGTTAAGGCCGCCCTTAACATGATGAACCTGCCTGCTGGGCCGGTGCGGCTTCCCTTGGTAGATGCTACAGAAGCGGAAAAAGAGAAGATTGCTGCCGCCTTAAAGGCGCAAGGTATCTTATAACCGGTTCTATCGTTTGACTTCTTGCCTTTCGGATTCCTGGGTTTAGCTTTCACCCCAAGCCGGAAGATACGTTCTACAAATGGGGGTGACATTGCTGATTGACGTTAAATAAGCTATAATACTAATAAGCTGGTTGTAAACGGTGAACACACAACCGGGCCGGCGGTGGACGCCCGGTTTTTTATTGATATAAAAAACTTTGGACGATTTTCGAGAAGGGAACGATATCCGGAGATAAGAACGTTTTTTAGCAGATAGGAGGGACGATTTTTAACGGGTTAACTGGAGGTGGATTAATGGTAGAAAATGGGCAAAAAATATCCCTTATTCCATTGGGCGGCCTAGGAGAAATAGGGCGCAACATGATGCTTGTACGGTACGGCGGCAATATTTTAGTCATCGACTGTGGCCTAATTTTTCCGGAGGATGAGATGTTCGGTGTAGATGTCGTGATTCCTGATGTTAGTTATCTCTTAGAAAATCGGCATATGGTGAGGGGGATCATTGTCACCCACGGGCATGAAGACCACATTGGGGCTTTGCCATACGTATTAAAGGATCTCAATGTCCCGGTTTACGGAACGAAACTTACCTTGGCCTTACTACAGGCCAAACTTAAAGAATACGGAGTGAGTGGATTTAAGCTACAGCAGGTTAAACCTAGAGATATTTTAAAGCTAGGCCCTTTTAAAGTAGAATTTATCCGAGTTAGTCACTCAATAGCAGATTCTGTTGCCCTTGCTATTCACACACCGGTGGGTACTATCGTTCATACAGGCGATTTTAAAATCGATCACACCCCTATAGATGGGGAGGTATTTGATTTTTATAAATTTGCCCAGCTTGGAGAGGAAGGAGTACTGGTACTCCTTTCTGATAGCACAAACGTAGAACGTCCAGGTTTTACCATGTCCGAGCGCGCGGTGGGGCAGACCTTTGATGAGGTGTTCAGGAAGGCGAAGGAAAGGATTATTGTGGCTAGTTTTGCCTCTAATATCCACCGGATTCAGCAGGTAATCTCCATTGCCCACAAGTATAATCGTAAGGTGGCCATTGCTGGAAGAAGCATGTTAAACGTAGTAAATATTGCTTGCGAACTGGGATATCTCACTATACCTCCTGGTACCTTGGTGGAACTAGATGAGATAATTCACTTGCCGAAAAACAAAACTGTGATTATCTCTACCGGCAGCCAGGGAGAGCCCATGTCGGCACTGACTCGTATGGCTATGGCCGAACATCGTCAAGTAGAGATCATGCCCGGGGATACGGTGATCATCTCCGCCCTCCCCATTCCTGGAAACGAAAAACTGGTGGCCAGGATAGTGGATCAACTTTTTAGACAAGGAGCCGATGTTTATCATGAAGCGGTAGATGGTGTCCATGTTTCTGGGCATGCTAGCCAAGAAGAACTCAAGCTTATGATAAGCTTAGTGAAACCTAAATTTTTTGTCCCCATTCATGGTGAATACAGGATGTTGATAAAACATGCTAACTTGGCCCAAGAGCTCGGTATTCCCCCAGAAAATATTTTTGTTATCGAAAACGGTCAGGTGCTTGAATTTACCCGTGAGAAGGGTTATATAGCTGGCCGTGTCCCGGCAAGCCGGGTGCTAGTAGACGGTTTGGGTGTGGGGGATGTAGGTAATATTGTCCTTAGGGACCGGAAACAATTGGCCCAGGATGGCATTCTAATTGTTGTTCTCACCTTAAATAAAGATACAGGTGCTATTATGGCCGGGCCAGATATTGTATCCCGTGGGTTTGTTTACGTTCGGGAGGCGGAGGAGCTTATAGAGGAAGCTAAAGCTAAAGTCCGTCAGGCCCTGGATAAATGCGAGGAGAGGAAAATTACTGATTGGTCGACAATAAAAGCTAATGTACGGGAGACTTTAAGCAAATTCCTTTACGAAAAAACACGTAGGCGGCCGATGATCTTACCGATAATAATGGAAGTGTAAGAGTTTCACCGAGGTTATATGTAACCCTTACACTTTATGGAGGAGACAACTCATGGAAACAAGGAGCGTCTTTCCTGTTTTTTCTACATGGATAGATTTTCCGATCCAGGCACAAAGCAGAAAGGGATATAGCAGGTTGCTATTTAATCTGCTTTTTTTGCGAATATTGGCTAGGCTATTATTTTCTCGGGACATGGGGCAATCTTTTGAGCTTTCACCTGAGGATAGCTACCTTTTATCATCTTCTTACCCTAAAAAGGAATCCCTGTCTTCTATGGCAACTAGGGTGAGCCGGGATTACCATCAGCTCTTTAAAGAGGTGGCTAGGAAATACCGGCTACCTTTAAACTTGTTACAAGGTGTAGTTAAGGTCGAATCCAATTTCGACCCCCAGGTAGTATCACCCTGCGGGGCTTTAGGCCTAATGCAGCTTATGCCGGAAACTGCCCGTGCTCTAGGGGTTAAAAATCCCTTTGATCCCCGGGAAAACTTGGAAGCTGGAGCACGTTATCTAAGGCAAATGTTAGACCTTTTCCGGGGCAATATAGATCTGGCCCTAGCTGCTTATAATGCAGGTCCTGGTTCAGTCCAGCGTTATGGAGGAATACCGCCCTACAAGGAAACGCAGGAATATATCGAAAAAATTAAAGCGGCAGCCCAGGAGTTTGAAGCGTGGGCCTAGAATTTTAAAGATTTTGTTTCGGAAACATCGGTGATGCTAAAAGAGGGATAGTTGCTCAAATTTGTCCTCATTTAACCTTTCTATTTTCGTATCACAAAATTCCCGGGGTAAGTCCGGGTTCTTACACCCACAAACATGACAGGGTAGGCCGTAGCGTGCGGATATTTCCTTTATCATTTGGTATTGGCGTAAACGTATCGGAGCGGGAAGTAGCTTGGTCTTAGCTGAGGTAATAACTTTTTGCCAAGGTTGGCCCTGGTAGTAGTTTAGTATGGTACGGGATAGGGGCAGCGGTAGTTCTTTAGCGATCTGTAAGGCTACGGAGGGCCTCAGTATCAGCGCACTCACAGACAAGCTGGTAACCTTTGAAACCTTAAGGCGTTTGATTAGGCTTTCCACTGCTCCTTCTGAATCAGTTACTCCCGGGATGAGAGGGTCCATCCTGACGCTAACTTCGATTCCCGCAGCGGCCAGTTTACGGATATTAGCAAGCCTTAAGGAAGGAAGCGCGGCGAAAGGCTCGAAAAGCTTTTGATACTCATTGCTTAGAGAAACCAAGCCCACCCGCGCTTTAACTAGCTCTCGGTGTCTGGCAAAGAGATCGACAAATTCAGAGGGTATGATCCCCTTGGTGAGGAAGGAGATACCGATACCCCGGTTGAGAAGGAGCTCCATTACCCGGTAACTTATCTTCAATACCTCGTCGATAGGCGGGAAAGGATCAGAGGCCGTGCTAAATGAAACCCAGCGTGGCAGCCTCTTTTTTTTCTCAAGTTCCCTTTCCAAGAGTTCAGGAAGGTTTATATACAAGTGTATTTCTCCCGGAAGTGGCGCTTCAGGGAATCCCCGGGCGTAGCAATATACGCAGTAATGTGGGCATCCCCTGGTCACATTTATAGCCGGGATACCCCTAAGGCATCCAAAGGATGGCGCCTTAAGTACGGGCGTCTTACGGTGCTCCCTAATTAAGCGGAATACCACTGTCGAAAGCCCTCCCTAAAATTATATTTTTTCAAGTTCTTGCTTAAAAGGTCCTTCTGTTTTACGCCTGGACAGCTCCTTATTTACATGTTCCTTTACCCTTTTATCCCATACTAATAAAAGCGACGAAAAATTGATAAATGGGAGGGCCATGATAAATGAAAAATAGATATTCTAAGCCCAGTGATAGAGGAAGTGTGGATTCTAATGAACCTACTCCAGAAAAACGAGAGAGAACGGCTGAGCCGGATGGTGAGCGGCTAGAGAATATTAAAGAGTTGGGGCAGATGAGTGTGCCACACACCAAAAGCGAGATACACTGTCTTCCTATTGTAGGCCAGATTGAGGGACATTTGGTCTTGCCACCACAGAATAAGACTACCAAGTACGAACACATTATCCCACAACTTGTAGCTGTAGAGCAAGATAAAGATATAAAAGGGTTGCTGGTGGTGCTGAATACGGTGGGCGGTGATGTAGAGGCAGGTTTGGCTATTGCTGAGATGTTGGTGAGCATGTCCAAGCCTGTGGTGTCGTTAGTTTTGGGCGGGGGCCACTCCATAGGCGTGCCGATTGCACCCAAGTAGCGACTAACGTTGTTTTTGTGCTGCCACTACTGCCCTCAGGCTTATTTTATCACAACATAGCTAGTTACACACTGAGCGAGCCATCGAAGCGCGGTCTTACCTGCGCTTTTTTTATTTTTTAGGGCGTGCCAGGGAAGGAGGTAGGTGGTGCAATATGGGCTTTATAAGAAAGCTGGTGAAGTTTTTACGCGACCAGCGAGGTTCAGCTTTTATTGAGAACGGGTTGTGGATTATAGTCGTGGTACTGCTCGTAGCCGGTGCAGGCTATGCCCTGGCGAGCCAGGGCGTAAAGCCTAAATTAGAAGCTATCCAAAATGCCATTTCCTCGGTAGTAGTTCCCAATATAGGGCAGTAAAGGCGTGAGGCTGATGAAGAAATTCTTGCGTGACCAGCGCGGCTCCACTTTCATTGAGAATGCCTTGTGGATCATACTTTTTGTCCTCGCCATCTCGCCTTTTCTCGTCACCCTGGCCACGGCTATAGGTACCAAATTTACTGAGATGGCATCCCGCATAAATTCTATCGGCACGCCCTGATTCGAGGAGGCCGCTGGGGAATACCCTGGCGGCCTTGAACTTTTGAGGTGGTGCTAGTGGTTTTGCGGTTTCTTAGAGATCAGCGCGGGAACAGCCTTATAGAAGCCCTCCTGGTGCTGCCACTTTTCTTAATGTTGTTTTTCCTCCTTATCGAGATGGGCTTTGTGGTATACGACTGGGCGGTGGTGAACTATGCTACAGCCTCGGCGGCAGCAAAGGCCTCCTCTGAGGGGAGGTTTTCTGAAAGTATCAGGCAGGAGACGGCAGCTTATCTTAAGCAGTGGACGGTAAACGGCAAGGACCTGGGCGTGGATTTCCTGGCCGGGGCACCCTACTATTCCAGTGATACCATTGTGATCTGGGGGACACCGGCCGGTATGAACGTGCAGCGGGGCCAGGAAATAGTTGTAGGCGTGGTATATCCTGTGAGGTTTAAGACTTTCCTGGTGGGAGCCCTGGGGCAATGGCTTATCCAGGAGGAGCAGCTTACTCTTAAGACCAGGGCGGTGGCCACAAGCGAGGCGTTTTTTGAATGATTAAGGATAGCAGGGGCTCGGCGACTATCCTTACGCTTTTCTTTACCTTGGTAGCCCTGGCGATCACGGCTTTAGTTTTGGATATAGGCTACCTTTTCGCCGTGAAGATCAATGCCAGACACGCCTTGAATCTTGCCCTTAAGGCCGCAGCCGCCCAGGTGGATATGGCCGCCCTTTCCGATGCTGAAAACCCCAGGGTAGTCATTTTGCCCCAGGAAGCGGGAGAGGCGTTTTACTCTTGCTTGAGGGAAAATTTGCGGCTGGATGCCTGGAATAATCCCCTGCCCGGTTCCATTGCCGACGGTCCGGTGAGGGTAGAGTATTTCCGTGTGGTCAACGAGGTGCCTTTTAGTTACCAGTACGGCGATTTCAGGGAGACAATTGTGAGGCCTTCGGTTACGGCCGTTATCAGTTTCCCGGTAAAAATAGGGCCCTGGATAAGGGTGGTGCGGCCGGATTATGGGGAGGTGGTGACGATATACGTTCACTCTACAGTGGCGCCGAGGATTGTTGTTAGGTCAGTTTCTCTATAGGGGAAAGGAGAGGAAAAACTATGTTGATTAACAACCTGAGGAGACATTATGCGAAGCTCCAGGAAGATGGGCTAGAGGAGTTTTTAGAGCTAATCGCCAAACTTTACGCATTCCTTTTTCTGGTTGCTAATGTGTTTACCGTTTTGTTTTCTCTTGTTGACGGGACGGGTTGGAACACTATAGCCTTTAGGAATTTGATGGTATCTGGCACAATGGCTCTGGCTTATATCGCCCTGCGTTTCCTGCTCGTGACCCTGGCGTTTCTGGTTTATGCGTGGGTCGATATGGTCGAGGACAGGCAAAGGAGGGAAAATCTTACTTTTAAAGAAATTGTATCTCAAGAACTCGACTTTGACAGGGGGCGACGCCATTGACCGGATTAACATTTTCACTCGCGCTGTTCGTTTTTTATATCGTGTTGCCCGGCAACCTAGCCCTGCTGGTTGCCGGAAGAAGTAAAAAGGAACGGGGCTTATCCTATTCGCTAGTAGTTGGTAGTATAGTATTTTGTGCTAACTTGCTGGCGGTGTTCCTTATAAGTTCGGTCACAAAGTTTGGGTTGTTTACCAGGTTTCTAGGGTTACTCGAACATTCGAGCCGTGGTTTTAGCCAGGAACTGGATGCCTCCATCTTAACAATTACTATATTGTTGGGTTTTATAATAGCAGCAGTTGCCGGCTGGTGTGAGTTGGCCATCGTTACAGGGACAGATTGGCTGGTCAAGGTATGGGTTTATCTAGTAAAGCGGAGGGCAAAGAAAACCGCGAGGTTTCAAATAAAACCCGGTGATCTGTTACTCAATGTTTTGATCGGTTACCGCGTTTCGGGAATTCAACCTGCTTTATCGCTTACCTTTAAAGATGACCAGAAATTGGTTGGTGAACTAGTCAAATATTCTTGGAACGGGCGAGAAAGTTTACTTATTAGGCGTAAAGGTGACCCCCAAAGTATGGTGTGGGTTGATTTGTCTGAAGTGAAGGCTCTGGAATTTTTGCATGAAGCAGGACAACCGGAAATCGGGGCTTCAGCCAGGCTTGTTTTGACCCCACAGCAGAAACTATTCTACGATGTAGCCGTTTGGCCAGGCTATGGAGATATTGTAGAACAGGAGTTGCGGGCCATGAGGAATTGAGACGCATTTGCGGCACTGCCGGTGGCATTTATCACCTGCTCCAATCCGATGCCTCTGGAGCTGTTGTGGCTTTCGTGTTTATAGTATACCTTGAAGCTCGTGTTGTAGCCACCTGCGTGAAGGCAATTGAAGGGAGCTCCTTTTTCTGGCGGGGTTTTTTGCTCCACCCGGAGTCCGCCCTGGATGTGCAGATGTTCCGTATGCGGAAGATGAAACAAATACCAAGGCTCCTGATAAAGACCAGGGAGGGGCAGGAACTGAAAGGTAGTTGCCTGGCTTATACTTTTACTGAACCTCGTGAGGTGCTCCTGGAAATAACAGATGAGGAAGGAAACACCCGCCTGGTATGGTGCAGGATTGATGCGACGGTTTCACATATAGAAATCTACCCTAAAGGCAAAGAGAACGAGCGGAACAGGAAGATTGTATCCTTGTTACCGCGCTGGTAACCCAGGTCAGCCAGGCTGCCGCTACGTTTGAAGCGCTCCGGGGCAGCGTCGCGGCGGCCTCTTGATGAGCGGTAAGCAGCAGGAAGGTTTTCGCTATCCTGCTGCTTTTATAATCACTTTAAGCCTCCTGGCCTTCCGGCTGCCTTGCTATTTTACTGCCGCCCAGGGCCGGGGCCGGCAAGGGCGAGGGCCTGCGGCATATGCTCCCAGGCTAACGCCCGGTCCGCTATTCCTCGGCCCGGCCTGCGGGCCGCCCTTGCCGCCCGGCCGGGCGGCTGTGTTTTGCCCTCAAGGCCGGAAGGCCAAAGGCCGAAGGCAAAAAAAGGAAGGGGTATCCAAATGGCTATGTACGAGGTGCGCGACTTGGCGGTCAGGAAGTTGGTGGTAGAAGCCAACAGCTCCACCCAGGCTAAACGTTTAGCTTGCAAAAGGTGGAGGAGGAAGGCTTCAGACTACTGGTGCGGGATAACAACTTTAACGGCGAGGAGGCTGAAAGAGGATTGATAATCTGGCAACCTTTGGTTAGAATGGAGGTGAAGGCAGGTGAGCGCCGTGCCGGAGGAAGTATTGAAAGAAGTTGCGGCGACGAACGAGCCGCCGAACAGGTTGGCATCGTCAGAGTTTTTCTTCCTCCTACAGAGGATAGACAGGCTGGACGAGAAGCTGTCCGGGCGGATTGATAGGCTGGATGAAAAAATAGACAGGGTGGACGAGAAACTATCTACCCGGATTAACAGGTTGGAAGAAAAGATTGATAGAGTCCAGGATAGGTTAGACAGACTCCAGGATAGGCTAGACTTAGTCCAAGATAGAGTAGATACTATAAAATTTTGGGCCATAGGTGCTGTAATTACGTTAATCGCCGGATTTGCCGGTGTAATCATCACGCTGCTGCAAAAATAAGCTAAGCCCTAAGGCGGGTTACCCGCCATTTTTTGGTATGCTCAGCGGTAACTATATTTTAGGGCTATGAAGAAGGAAACAGCGAGGTGGAGTTAATTTGGAGAGGCCCAAGAGGGGAAAGCTACTACTGCTTGAGGTAGTGAGGGGAGTAGCCTTATTTTTGTTTCTGATTCTGTTTACCTCCCAGGCTTTAGCCGGATACGATCCTTGGGCGGATTGGCAGCGGGCTAGGAATATTGAGGCTACTGACCCGGCTTCTGCTGAGAGCCTTTACCGCCGGGCAGCTTCTTATTTTGAGGAACAGGGCGACCTTATCAATGCGGGCCTGGCCTGGCAGAAGATATTTTATCTTTGTGAGCGCCAGGGAAAGCTTAGGGAGGCAGGAGAGGCTTATGCCAAGGAAGCGGCCCTTTTTGAGCAGGCAGGCAAGCCTGACTGGGCCTGGGGTGAGACAGCACGGGGAGAAGCATTGCGGCCTGCAGTACGCCTTTTTTACCAGGCAGGAGCAAGGGATATATCCGCCCTGGCTAAGTTTGAACCTCCTAACGGCGCTTATCTAGGTCTTTATGAAGAGCGGGGGCAGGCCAGGTACGATTATAATCAGGTGAAGGATCTGTACGGTAAGCAGCACGCTCTCTTCTTAAGCTATGCCCATATCTATGGGGCGGGAGAGGTATTTTTGCCTTGGGATACTATACGTAAGGTGCAACAAGTCCCCGGGGCCGGGCTGGTCCTGGCTCTGGAGCCCAACTGCGGCTTGGATAAGTTAAAGGAAGAAGATATTGTAGCCGTGGCTAGACAGTTGGGGGATTTAAAAATACCGGTGTTCCTGCGTTTTGCCTCGGAAATGAATATGGAGGGCACCAACCAATGGCACGGCGATCCCGAGAAATATGTTTTTTGGTTCCGTAAGGTTGCTTCCATCATGCGGGAATGTGCGCCGAATGTAGCCATGGTATGGAATCCCTTTGATATAGTCCAGCCGGAAGGAGTCAAGGCCAGCGCCCTTTCCTATTATCCTGGAGATGCTTACGTGGACTGGGTGGGGGTGAATTTCTACAGCGACTACTATTTAAGCGGCCAGGCAGAACAGCCCGGCACGGGGATAGATCCTTTACAGCGTTTGGACTACTGGTACCGCATATTTTCTTCCCGCAAGCCTCTTATGGTGGGAGAATGCGGGATCGCCCATACGGCCGTTAAGCCTTACCGGGAGGATGTAAGCCGGTGGGCGGCCAACTATATCCGCAAGTTTTACAGCACCCTGCCCTTGCTTTATCCCCGTGTTAAAGCTGTTGTGTATTTTGATCTTGATGAAAGCGACCCCTTGTATACCCAGGCCAAGGTGAGCGACTACCGCTTAACTGATAAAGAAGAATTATGGAAGACCTACCGGGAAGCTATAGCTAGCCCTTATTACTTGGAAAAGATCGGCCAGAGCAGTACGGCTCCTTCTTACCAGGAGGTAAGAGAAGGCGAGAAACTGCAAGGCGAGGTTATCCTAGGTAGCTACGCCAAGATCTATGACCCCTTTATCAGCAGGGTGGAATATTATCTTGATAATAGGCTTATAGCCCAGGCCAGCAGTCCTCCTTACCTAGCCAGGGTTGATTTTGGCCGGGTATATGGGCCTGTAACCCTTGAGGTTAAGGTTTTTGATAGCCAGGGAAGAGAAGCTTTTAGCCGGGCGTTCCAGATAGAAGGCGGAGGTGTTCCGGCAGCAGTTTTCACCCTGGACGAGAAGCGCTACATCTCCAGGGGTGAGGTAAGGGAGATGGATGTGGCTCCTTTTGTTGATGAAGGGCGCAGTTTTGTTCCTCTGCGATTTTTGGCCCAGGCCTTGGGAGTACTAGGGGAAGATATTATTTGGGATGAACAAAAGCAGTTAGTGAAAATCTCTGCTCAGGGACGTACTGTTATGTTGCGGCTGGGGGAGAAAAAACTAGAGGTAGATGGGCAGACCAGGCCCATGGATGTTGCACCTGTGGAAAGGGAGGGACGCGTTTTTCTGCCGGCACGATATGTGGCCGAAGCGCTGGGATATGAGGTGGGATGGGTGGAAAGCAGGCAACAAATAGTGGTGTGGTCGGCGCAAAAGTAAGCGGATTATTAACGCAGCAAGGTAATGTGTTAAAATAAGTTTTGGGGTGATTAAAATGGAAAACAACCTTGAAAAGGCGACTAGTATTCTACAGAGCCTTTCAATAGAAAACCTAGAAAACCTAAAAATTGCAGTTTCTCTGCTTGAGCTTTTGGCCTTGAAAGAAGAGCTGGAGGCTACGGAGGAAATAAAAAGCGATGAGGAAATAAACAGGCAGATCAGCGAAGTCCGCCAGGCACGCCTTCAGGGTAAGCATGATGAGTATGTGCCTTGGGAGATGCGTCACAGTGTATGATATCCAAATACACCGCGAAGCTTTAAAGGTATACCGCAAACTAGATAAGGAGCTGCAGGTGAGGATAGATGAAGCAATAGAAAAGCTGAGGTTAAATCCCTGGCGCAGGGACCTGGATATAAAGAAGCTGCATGGCGAGTATAAGGGGTACTACCGCTTGCGCGTTGGCGAAGTTCGAGTGGTCTATGCTGTTGCTCACCGCGGTAGTGCGTATAAATAGCACCCCCTCGATAAGAAAATTGAGGAAAGGGTGCTATTTATTTTTTGGTAAATCCTTTTTCAAGGGGGTCATCATAAATGTCTCGCAAGTCAGCTCTTTTTACCCTTCTGTGCGCCATCTTGCTTCTAGCCTTTACTCCTGGTCCATCAACCCAGGCTGCCGAGACCAAATACGCCGCCTTCATGGTGGGCAAGGCAGAGTACATCATTGATAACGTAATGCCCGTGAAAACCGATGCGGCACCATTCACCGAGCAGGGCCGCGCATTTATACCTGTGCGCTACCTGGCCAGGGCCCTGGGCGTGCCGGACGATAAAGTATCCTGGAGTCCTTCAGCCAATACCGTCACCCTGATCACCGATAAAGCAACTATCACCCTGGCTGTTGGTGGCACGGTGATGTACTTGGGCGAGCAACCCCGGGAAATGGATGTGGCCCCTGTGTTAAGAGACGGCCGGGTCTACCTGCCCGCCCGCTATGTGGCGGAGGCCCTGGGTTATGAAGTGGGATGGGATGACGGGAACCAGGTAATTTATCTCTGGCCAAAGGGTGATCCCAGACCCGACGTGGGTAAGGCGGTGGAGCTGTTCAAGGATTGGGTGTGGATTGATAGGGGATATAAGATACCAGATCCAGATGGGAGACTGGCTTATAGGGATTCTGTTATGCCGAAGTATTTGTTTAAGACACATGCTGGAATGAATATATATGCGGGTTCTGGCTCGGAGTTGGACATCAACATATTAGATGGTGTAATAGATTGGAATACACCCATGGAAGCATTAACCCAACTTAGGATAGTATTAGCCAGCAAATTCGGCATGGAATTTGCTACTCAAGTTGTTAACTATATTGCTAACAAAGATAATTGGTATATACCCCCTCCGCCTCCCAATTCAAATTTAAAAAACCTGCCAATATTAGACCAAAAGTCTTTTGATGCTCCTAATGGTCAACGGGTTTGGGCGCGAGGGAGCACCTCAATCGGGGGTTCTGGAGCTAGCGTTTGGGTGCTAAGATGATAAAATGATAAAAAGGTTTAGTCATACCAACCCTGGATTTTTCCAGGGTTTTTCTCTTTTTGGGGGTGATAAGCGTGGAATAACGTTTACGCAAAGCAAAATAAAGCCGCGCTAGAAAGGAGGCTGTGGCTTGAGGAAAAAGTATTACCTTTACCGTGGCCGATTATTTTTTATATTGATTTCTGTGTTGACTCTATTGGTTATTATAACTGCAGCGTATCCGGCATTTGCTTTTGTGCGTGACGACATGAGCGATCTTAATATTAACAAGGATACTTACGTTCAATTTTTCGATCCAGGATCTTATTTATCCCAGTTTCTGGGCTTTGACCCCAATTTTAAGTTTTTCTGGTATCGAGACCGGGCTAGCATTCAGTATCCCAACGGCAGACCCCTAGGCGAGGGCATGTACTTCGAGTACCTCCTCGGCCAGCCCCAGGGAGATTATATATTGCCCACCCAGCGTGGTGCCGTCATGGTCAAGACCGACCTCCTCGGGTCTTGGGCCAACGAGCTGGGCGGTAGCCCTGATTTCGTCCAAGATCCGGCCAACTGGCAGCTTTTCAAAGCTAGGATTGAAGGATGGGGCGCTAACCAGGGCTGGAGCACTACCCGGGTGCACATCCGGGGGGTGGCCGATATGTGCGGTACGGA
>Ga0080004_1194287_pt1 | contig 112988 bp, 110 predicted proteins | sample WasSprMetagenome_FD_69207 | JGI IMG/M metagenome (GOLD analysis project Ga0080004, IMG submission 69207) | Sulfidic aquatic microbial communities from Washburn Spring, Yellowstone National Park, USA - WS (SPADES assembly) (version 2) | ecosystem: Environmental > Aquatic > Thermal springs > Hot...
CTTCTTTTCTCCCATCATGGGTTTTGCTGAAAACTGGGATTTCCATAGGCTCCATAAACATGGAATGATGATATGGAACAGAGGGCACTGTTGGCACATCGATTATTATGGCTTCTGGGTCGACTTTTGCGTCTTTGGCAATCTTGTTCCTTATCTGGTTGCGGAATTCCTCGGCGCTAAAAATGTTTGAAACAGTTTTGTCTTTAACGTAGAAGGTCTGTTCATAGGCGCATTTTAGCATCTTCCGTCTTTCAAGGTCCTTTATTATTGGGCTGGATTTCTTGCAGTTTTTTAGCATAGCCCAAACCGTGTAGTCGTCCATAGCCAAATACTCTTCTGGCGTTTTGAAAGCTGACAAGCCCAGCTCTTCATCTGCCTTTTCAAGGGCTGTTGCCAGCATTATTTGGGCGGCTCTTCCAACACGGTGGAAGTAAATGCTCTTGAAGGACTCGATGCGGGCAATTATGAAGGATTCAAGGGTTGAAAGCGCCCCTATATCAACGGCTAAGTTTCCATCCAAAACGTCGAAAGTATGGATTAGGCGGAAAACATCTACGAAACCGTACTCCGCCCCCGTGTGGTAGGTGTCCCGGACAACAAAATCCAGCTTGTCAACATCTATGGAACTCCTAATTATTTGGTTTAGGAAGGCTTTCCCACGCATGAACAGTGAGCCGACGGCAAGCTCAGCAATGTCTTCAGCTTTATACCCAAAACTCCCAAGCAAGTCTTTTAGCTCGCTGTGCTTGATTATCCACGCCGTTATGTCCTCATGGGTTTTGTTAAGCTTCTTCGTCAACAGATGCTCAAAAACGTGGGAAAAGGGTCCATGCCCCACATCGTGGAGCAAGCCGGCAATCCGCACAGCTTCAGCCTCTTCCTCGCTTATCGCTTGGGAAACGTTTGGGTTTTCCGTCACTTTGCCAGCCAGGTACATGACACCTATAGAATGCTCAAAACGTGTGTGATTCGCCCCCGGATACACGTATTCAGCACCAGCCAACTGCCTCAGCCTACGAAGCCTCTGAACGGGATAAGAGTCGATGATTTCCTTCTCTTCCTCTGTTATGTAGACGTATCCATGCACAGGGTCTTTTATTTCGCCCCAATAGCTTTTCGGCATTGCCAATTCTCCAAGGGTTGCAACTTAACAATTATTAATGCATGCTCCTCTTATAATGTCTAATGCTGGCTGGAGGACTAAACATTGGAAAAACGGGGGTTCTTCATATGTGTCGAAGGCTTAGACGGCTGCGGAAAAACAACCCAAGCCAAAATTCTTGTGAGGAAATTGCGGAAGATTGGCTACGACGCAGTTTACACAGCTGAGCCAAGCCGTGGAAAAATTGGGAGATTTATAAAGAGGTATTGCTTGCATGGTGGGAAGCGTGTCTCTAGTGTTGTTGAAGCCTTGCTTTTTGCGGCTGACCGCTACGAGCACGTGGAAACCGAGATAATTCCAGCCTTGAAGGATGGAAAAGTTGTGGTTTCAGACCGTTACATGTATTCTTCTTTGGCTTATCAAGGGGCGGCTGGACTTAACCTAGACTGGATTAGGATGATAAATGAGCATGCAGTGTCACCAAACCTGGCAATTTTCATAGACGTTGACCCAAACACGGTCATAAAAAGGTTGAAACCCAAAAAATCAGTGATGGAAAATCTTGAAACCCAGCGTAAGGTTCGAGAAGTCTACTTAAAATTTGTTGAGAATGGGGAACTCGTAAGAGTGGATGGAAACAAACCAAAAAGCGAGGTTGCCAAGGAAATTTTCTCCGTTGTTTTAAATTGCTTAAAAGAGTAGCTAAAAAGCCTTCAAAACCTTTCTTGAGAAAAGCCCATTAACCCTCTCAACTATTAAGTTGACGAGGTCTTCTGGCGGTATGTGTCTTGGTCCCCTTTCGTGGAAAATGAGCACTTCCATCAAATCCTTGTCGAATATTAGGCGTAGCATGTAATAGTCAAACTTTAATGGTGATTTCTTTTCGCCATGCTCTTTGTAATATCGTATGGCGCAGAAAAAGTCAATTACGTGAAGTGAAGACTTGCGAATCTCTCCCAAAATTTTCTGGGCTTCTTCCGAGTCCAAATAGTTAAAAGTATCGCCATCGGCTATTCCAAACTCGAAGACAACTGTACAATTGGTCGCTGAGGGGCTTGCAACCTCTTCTAGACGCAGTTTTTCGCTGTTAAGTTTCCCTAGGCAATGAACCACAGCTTTTTGAAGTGTCTTAGTAGAGGATGCCGTGGCGAAGCGCATAACCTTCTGCACGTTAACGGGAAAATTCTCATAAATACCAAGCATTTTCCATCCCTTGTTTGAATGCTAGATTCTTTTGGCTTTTCTTACCCTCTCCAAGTTTTCCAAAAGTCCTGAAAGCGCCGAGCCTAGTTTCTGAAGCTCTTCAACATCGGTTTCGTGCTGCATTTTCTCTTGAATCTCTTGTATTTTTGCGAGCAGCGTAGCCTCAAGGGTTTCAAGGCTTAAGGCACTTGTGACTTTTGCCAATTCCGTTTCCTCTTTGACAACTATCACTTTTTTCTCACATTTCGCACACCATAAATCTCCGCTTTTAAGACGGAACAATGGAGAAGCACAAACTGGACAAGCCAATTCAGTTAATGTTTGACCCTGGCGGAGTAGGTCAGCCATACGCTTAATATATTGTTCCTCAGTTTCCTTCGCATTTTGCGACATTCCCTTAGCCCCTCAAAAATAGATAGGCATAAAAGCCTATATAACTTGATTATCTGAAATTGATGTGGTGACAGCCCATGGTTAGGAAGAAAAAGCTCGAAGAGTATGAGGAGAGAATTAAGCAGGCTATGGCTGTTCTCGCCGAGGTTTCAGAAGACACAACAACTCCGCGCAACATTAGGAGGGCGGCTAAAGACTCTATGGATGCCCTGCAGACGACCGAGTTTACGCCTGCTGTTAGGGCTTCAAACGCCATATCCATATTAGACGAAATCCTGCAAGATCCGAACATGCCGCCTTACACGCGTGTGAAACTTTGGAACGTGATGAGCATACTAGAAGCCATAAAAGATTAAGGTTTAATCTAAATCGCACTTGTCGTAATGGATGATGTGTGCCATGAAGATTTTCCATTATAGCGAGATTAAAGCCGAAGAAGCCAAAGAAGAGGGAGCCTCAAAACTAAAAGTTAGGTGGCTTATAACGCGGAACATGGGTGCTCCAAACTTCGCAATGAGACTTTTTGAGATGGAGCCCGGAGGACACAGCCCACTGCACACTCACCCGTGGGAGCATGAAGTCTTCATTTTGGAGGGCGAAGGTATCGTTGTCGGCGCTGATGGGGAAAGAAGGTTTAAGCCAGGCGATGTGATTTTCGTTCCGCCCAATGAAAGGCACCAGTTCAAAAACGATGGAAATAAGACTGTAAAGTTTCTCTGTCTTGTACCTCACCATGACAAAACAAGATAAGTCTAATTAGGCTTAAACATCATCGTGGGTTTAGAGACTCACTTCAATAACCGTTATGTTTGTTATCCTGAATCTTTTCTTGGGAGAAAGCGAGGGCTGCATTAAGAGTTTGCGCCTTATCATAGGTGAGATTTAGTGAATTGCCGGGGGCGAATGGTTAGGGCGAATTTAATCTAAATATGCGTTGAGCTTGGCACGAGTATGTGAGATTTGGGTGCAGAAACTTTAGCAAATCGGTTTTAATCCTTCGCGATAGTTTCGTTTAAGTTATTTCGACTTTGAAGAGATCAATAAGCACGGATATAGCGAAGAGAATTATAAAAAATAGGTGTGGCGGAATTAGAAGGAGCGGTACATCAAGCGGGTATTCCAGAAAAGTTGGTAAGACAACAGTTATTAGCGGTATTGTTAACAGCAAGTTTGAACTGTGAGGCTTAAAGAGAACTTGTAGATCCCTACTTTTAAACAAGACAATGATAAATACCGTGAACAATGTCCATTCAAAAGCTACATTTGCAACGCTTTTGATGCCTAACCAAGTTATTCCATAAAACTCGGGAGTGATAGGCCAAAGAAGCTGTACTTCTCCTCCAACTAGAAAATCGCCTAAAAGCGAATGTTGGGTTAAAGCTATAAAATATGGCAGAGCCTTGCGTCCCCACATAAGAAAAAGTGGCAAGAAAACAAGTGCTCCAATCACTGTTGAGTGGGTAGGTCCACGATGCTCAAAAAAGGGAATCAATATATCAATATCCGGCAAAATGGACAACGTTAAAATTAGTGGAATATTCACTTCGCATTTCACTATTTTAGCCGCTAACTTTCCCGTGATATATCCAAGAGCAAAGTGTCCCACAGCAAACAATTCTTTCCATCCTTTTTTGAAGAGCCTCTATTAAATGAACCTAATCACATTTAAGTGTTGACGACCACCAGCCCTTTTCGCTGGCAGAATAGCCGTCAACACTTAACCTTTTAATCTTTACAGGCGAGGAGTATTACCCGCCTATTGTTATGTTTTAGAGGGAAGGTTTATGTTGAACACCAGTGATGTGCCAGCATCTTGACGGTTTGTTTTTAGGTTGCTGTTTTGTATATGTGTTGTTTAAGTGAACAGTAATATTTATTAAGACTTAAGATAGTGTCTTTCCCGAGGTTTAGACTAACATGGAAAAACAACAAATAAACTTAACCATCATATTGGCGACAACCCTAGCAGCCATTGTTACGACCGCTTTAGTGTCAGGCTTACTTAACACTTCTCAACGAGTCTCAAACTCAGGAAATGTAAAAGCCACAATTGGAATAGGAGTATACAGCGACAAAGATTGCACAAATCCTTTAACATCCATTAACTGGGGTGAAGTCCAACCAGGTCAAAGTTATTCACGAACAATCTACATTAAAAATAATGGAAACATAAAGGTTCAGCTTTCTATGACAACTGGAAACTGGACTCCATCTACAGCAGATAGCTACTTAACATTAAGCTGGAATCGCGGGGGAACATACTTAAATGCCGGCGAAAAGATTAATGCAACTTTAACACTTACGGTAGCATCGACAGCTATAGGTGGCCCCTTCTCTTTTGACATAACCATAACGGCGATGGAATCACAATAATCCTATTTTTAAACATTTAATCCTTAAAATGTGACGGAAACATAACTTAAAAAGGCTGAAAAATACGCATAATCACCGTGGCCATGAAGCCGACACCCAAAGCGAGGGCCACTATTCGGAGACGCTTTTTTTCAATAATTATGTTTCTTGAATATTCCGTTGCTGAGGATATAAGCTCGGATGTTATGAGCAGGATTATTGCCATAACAGCTAGCCATAGGCTTATGTCAGACAAATTCATTGGGAAATTCATGTTTAGCCCTCAACAGTGCGGTACCAAACCTCGATTGTTTGTCCGTCGATGGACACGTTGTCCCTTTGTATTGTAACCATTTTGCCAGAAGCCTTTGCGAGGGAACATGCTATGGCACTTATTAATGGGCATCCGAGGAGGTGAATGCTTTTTAGGTTTTCTTCAAGCCTATACAGATTTTTGTATGTTGAGTCAAGTATTTTAACGTAAACCTGGTTGTCTTCGACTTTCATTTCAATTTCCTTTGCTAGTTGCAGGTTTTCGGCAATTATTGGCGGAAGGGTTTCACATAACTCTGTTAGTTGAAGCTTTGTCATATCTTTTCTAATTTCTCTTTCAAATTGTGCCAATAATCCTAATCCTGGAGGGGCAATGCATATTCCGTTTGGATTTTCGAGTATAAATTTGCTTTTTGCAAGTTCTTCTATGGAGGGCATGCCGCCTTTGTCTGCTGAAATGAAAACCACTGGATCCTTTAGACCTTTTAAGTAGTCTGGAAGGTAAACTTCTTTTGGGTAGGGTGGTATGTAATAGCTTTTGCCCTTAAACTTTAGGTCCTTTATTATTCTGTCTATTGTTTTGTATGTTGAGATTGCCGTTGAGTCTAGCAGGCTGCTTTGCACATATCTCACAGGTCTTACAAAAAAGAATAGGGCGCCCCAAAAAGTTAAACCTAAACCTATGAAGGCTAAAATGTTCGAGTTATTATAAACCGAGAAAAATAGTGCTAATACTCCTGGAATTATGAAAGCTAAACTTATTTTTCCAGAAGGCACGCCCTTGACCTTTTTTAATTCTTGTTTGAGGTCTTCAATTTCGGTTTGAAGCTGCTTGATTGTCTCCACTAAGTATTGTGTGGTTGTCAATTCAGATGATTTATCTTCAGATTCTCTTCTTGCCTTTTCCTTTTTTGCTTCAGAGCCCATTTTCAAATTAAAATACAACGGTGCATCATTTAAAGTTTCTAGAGGTTGACTAAACTTTTCCAAACCATTATGGGCTTGTTATCATTTGATATTACATCTACCTTTATGAAGCCGTACTCTTGAAGGCGGTTTAACCTTTCTGTTAAGCGTTCAAGCTTCATTGTTTTTCCTATTTTACTTTTGATGGCGGAGTTTATGTCCGCTGTTGTTATCGGCTTTTTCGTTTTTCTTAACTCGATTATTGTCTGAAGTATAAGTTTGTCTGTGGATGAAGCGAAATTGTTGAAGATTTTGAGGTTATTCGTTCTTTTTCGCCATTCATTTGTGGAGTATGTCGTTTCCGTAATTGCTATGAAAGCTGTTGAAATGATTAGTAGCGTTTGTTGCGCTGGTACGCTTAGGGAAATTAGCGTTCGGGTTTTTATTGGTTCCAAGTGGGAGGCTATAGTTTTTCCAAAATTCAGAAGCTGATCTTCACATTTCTGATAGTCTGAGGGATTATCTGTCAGAATTATTAGGCTGATTCTTACGTATTTCTGTTGAGTTGTGACTCCAATTTTGAAAGTGGCTCTTTCATACCAGTAAAGCGTTGCTTGAACATAGTTTTGTTCAGTATTTTGGAAAACTAGATACCGGGCTATTAAATGGGCGTTTTCAAGCAGTTGCACATCTTTTGAGTCAAGCACTTTTACTAGTGGGTATCGTCCTTGAGCTGTCTGCCATGATATGAGGCAAACCTCCCAGTTGTGGAGGTTTGAAATGCTGTTGGCCACACTAACAAGAGCGTATACTATTGGATTTAAAAAGTTAGCTGGGAAATAGGCGTATGTTAATGAGGCATCTTGTTTAGAAATTCTTTCATAATTGACGTCTCTGTATAGGAACTTTAACTCGTATTGGGGTATTTCTGGAAATAGTGTGGATGCTCCCTCCCAGGTAGATTTAATTTCAATAGCATCTTTGGCTATGGCGAAGACTGGTGCATTAATGCTGAATGCGACCGCTGAACATCCTAGCGACAGGATGAAAAGCTTGGCCCAAAAAGTTTTAGATGGTTTCCATTTTAGTATGTTGAAAAATTTTCCACAGTTTAAGCAAACGCTCTCTAGTTTTTTCAGCGCTATTTCACATTTTGGGCATGTAAGCAGGTCCTTTGTTTTAAAGGAGTAGTTTATTTTTAGAATTTTTTCTGACGTATAAAGTGTGAGGATCATGCCGATAAATGTTAGGATAAGACCGGCTACCGGGTGGAAAACTAGCATGGCGACTTTTTCTCCGAAAAAGTAGGCTGCAGAGATTATTGATGTTATGCGAACTATGTTTAAAACTTCAAATATAAAACCAATTGCAAATATTAAGGCTTTTTTAACGGCTGATGTAGACACTATGATGGTTAGAAATGTTGAAAACATTGCAAAGGCGATAAACGTGTATATTCCAGAGCAGGGCAAGTCTATTGTGAAGGATGTTGATTGTCCGGTTGACGTAGTTAATAATATCGTTGGGGCTCCGTATGCTGTAGAAAGTGTAACTGGGATTCCAAACGGCTTAAGTAGTGCGTATGAAGCATGTGTGTTAAAATTTGCGAGTCCTCCCCCCAACGTGTATAAAACTTCACTGGGTATTGGAACTAGAAATAGAAGGAAGATTATGGGAAAGATTAGTGTCTTTAAAGTTTTCATGTTGAAAAGTATAAGTGTCATGCCGGCAATGAATATTGGTAAGGAGAGTAAATGATATTCTAGCGGATAAAAAGTGTAAGAGCCATACCAATAAAGAAGAAAGGCTATAAGACAAAGGTTTAATCCAACAAGTTCATCCAAATAACGGTTTTTATGTTGTTTTTTAAGTTTTTCTATTTCAAGCGAAGCCTTTATCAAATCTTTTTTCTGATAGAATAGGAAACCAGCCAAAAAGGGTATCAGTAATATGTGAGTAAGTGCTTCTGTGTTGAAGGCTTCATTTATGAGAATTTCTAAGTCACGCCGATAAACAAATAGTATCAGTAAGAGTATTAGGAAAACGGCTAAAATATGCTGGTAGTAGTCCTTTGCGTAAATTAAAGCCTTTTCTAAATATCCTTTAAATTTTCTCATAAAGACTCTCTCGGACTAATTAAAATTTTGAGTCGAAAGGATATGTTGAAAGCAATTATGCAATTTGTTATAACAGATTATCGCTGTCTTTTCTTTCTGTAAAGGAAAACGCCAAATCCAAGAATCATAGTTGCTGCTGCTCCAGCTGTGCCAATTACAGGGAGATCGGGTACAACGTTAAGTGATGTTGACCTAATCTTTATCACGTCAGCATGGTTAGCCTTTACTGTTCCACCCTCCCCTATGAAAAGGGCTTGGACCCCCCAGTCTCCGATAACATTTGGTATGTATGAGCTATTTGCAAAGTAAATTGTTTTTTCGTTGTATTTGGAACCGTTACTCCAAACTGGAACATTTATCTCATATGCCACAGTTTCGCTACTAGGATACTTCCATAAAAATGTAACGCTTATAACATTAGGATCTATGGTACCAGCTATAGCGGTCACCAGCGTCCCCGGTGGGACTATTTTGCCATGATAATCTGTGGTTACTGCATAGCCGGAGCTTATGGCGTCCCATTGTGCAAACGTTACATTAACTATCATTAATAACATTACAAATAGCAAGGTTGTAAATGTTATATGGGACAGGTTCAATCGCAATTCTATCAACTACACATTATTTTATTTTAAACCTTACATAAAAAGGTGTATAGACGAGAGTTATAGAAAAACTTGAAAATTTTTCTATTTTTAGATGAATTTTCGCTTATAAACTCCTAGCGCAGCGAAGAAGCTTGCTATGCCTAGGATTGGTCCAAGCGGATATTCCGGAGCTACATTCTGTAACGGGACTGAAACTTCTATTATTGGGACCTGTGTATTGTTATTGATCCATACGACCACTGCCAATATTTGGCCCGGCGCTGGAACAAAATTTGCTCCCGTTGAGTTGGCTTCTTGAATCATGGCTTGCGCATCTGGGTCTGATGGCCATTTTCCTCCGTCTACGAAATACCATATTGCGGCTTGCACGTCTTCCCATGTTCCCTTCTTATTGTTTAGTATGTAGTTGACCTTAGGCCAGTCTGGATCTGGATGGGGATTATTTTGGTCGTAGCTTGAGTACAGTGTGGCGGTGTAGGCTTGCCCATTAGTAATGTAGTGATACTCGTCAACACACCATCCAAAGAATTTACCGTTTGAAATATGATAGCCCTCTGGAACATTACTGAGTTGCACATAATAATAGCACGTACTACTTGGGTACTCTACTCGTATCGTTACAGGATTTGGTGGCAGGCTAATGTTCGGTTCTGCTACAGCATTTGCAAACCTAACAGTAGTCAAAAATAAAGTAACCATCAGAATCAATATCACTCTAACGGCTGACTTCACTGAAATACTTCTCCCTATCCTTGCTTAAAATACTGAAAACATGAATAAAAATCCATATGTAACTAAGCTATAGAAAAATTCAAAAAATTTTCCATAATATCAACCGGAGCTATTCCTAGCGGCGGACTTCAGTATTGTTTTAAAGATTTTAACTCCGTCGGAAAGAATTCTTAACTTTGAAACACCGTAATCCCTTCTTCTACAACTAATTGGGATTTCCTGAAACTTGAAGCCGTTTTTAAGCCCCTTAACAGTTATTTCAGTTTCAATTTCATATCCACAAGATTCCAAACTTGTTTTTTTGATGAACTCTTTTTTGAAGGCTCTTAAACCCGTTTGGCTGTCGGTGACTAACTTTCGTGTTAACACCATTATTGTTGCGTTAACGAGATGGTTGCCGAGCAAATGTAACTTTGATGTGTGATCTTTGCCGTTGCCTAAGAACCTCGATCCGGCTACGATGTCTATTCCATTAAATAGTGGATTAATCAGGTCTGGGATTTCTTTCGGTTTGTGAGAACCGTCCGCGTCTATTGTTACAATTATGTCGCCTTGGGCGTGTTGGAATCCCCTTCTTAGGGCATAGCCTTTCCCACGGTTCTTTGCGTTAGATAATACTCTGACCTTGTATCTGCTCGCCACCTCTCTTGTTCGATCGGTTGAGCCGTCGTCAACAACTATAATTTCGTAGGGCAAACCAAGGCTGTCCATTATTTGAATTGTTTCCTCAATAACATTACCTATGGCTTTCTCTTCATTATAAGCTGGAATAATCACTGATATAACAGCGCTTTGCATTTAAGTTCTCCTTTCTCTCATTTTAATTGATTTAAACGAAAAATTAAAACCCCTATGTAAAATTGATATAGAAAATTTCTGGCATTGTATAGACTTTTAATACTCTTTAACTTTTATTAGGCGGCTATTAAAACTAGGTCAAAGCCAAATCCTGATATGTCATTCCTTGCAAGATATTTCAAGAAATCCGAATTGGAAGAAACCTCTAAGGTCAGAGTGGCATATATTTCCTCGTCTGGTTTAAGCACTGTATTGTTAAAGTTGCATGATAATTGGAAAGGCTTCGTTATAGGTGGAGGTTCGGTCACTACTTCACGGTTAGAGTTTAGAAAAGTTATGTTTGCACTTTTAACATCGAGCATGATTAATGTTACTGGCACGTTACTTTCATTGTTTATAATGAAAAAGTGGCGGGTTACAGGAACTCCCGGATATAGAGTTCCCCAATCAAGGACAAGTTTTCCTCCAGCGTCATTACGTAAGTCTCCATCATATACTCTAACACCCTTAACAGTTATTGTGCCTATACTTGCAATGCGCATATTATGGACTTCGCCCAGCCAAATTGAGATTGCTGTGCTAATTAGCAATGTTATAGCAGAAGAAATCACAATCAATAATATTGCTTTCTTTGATCTTTTGATAAATTGAGCGGCTGTTGACAGAAATTTCAAGTCGCTTACCAAGAATTTCACTCTGCGCGAGCCTAAAAACTTATCGGACCCATTGCTTTACGAAAAATAAGTTCGATTAAAACCGAAAATTATATTGCTTTTAACATTTTTTCCATGGCGTTAAGTGGAACATTTAAAGCTTTTGAAACTATTCCCAAGCCGGAAAACATCACTTTAAGATTATTAATGTCTATTTGAGTGACTGCCCCTATAACTGGGGCGATAATTAGGTATGTAAAGAGGTAAGTTAAACCTCCAAGAGCCAGCTCCATCCAATCTGCGAGGGTTGCAAAATTTACGACCAGAAACGTGATTATTGCGGCGGTGGATGCGGCTCCAAATATTTTGATAGATGATTTCCAATCCGCTTTGACTCTATAATGTTTCCATACCCAATACAATCCTGCAAAAGTGCTTGGTATTCCTGCTATTATACTCGTTAATATTAGGCCTACAATTCCAGCTTTGGGAATTAGTAGGATGGCTAAGGGCATGCCCAGTAACAGGCTTATTAAGCCTAGTTTCATTTGCATTTTTGTCTCTCCTAAACCAGCCAGTAGGCTTCCTAGGCTTAGGCTTCCGAAAATTGCGAAAAGGTTGCTTATAACATAAAGGGTTAAAAAGTAGGGGGCATAAGTCCATTTTTCCTCGAACAGTGTGTAAATCATGGGTTTTGACAGAACCATTATAGACATTGTCGCCGGTATTAGAATTATTGCTGTGTATTTAACTGAAGATGTAAATACTGTTTGGAGTAATTCCCTTTCATTTTCTGGGTTAACTTTTGAAAATGCCGGAAAAAGGACAGTTGATGTCGGTATTGTGAAAAAGGTTAGTATTGTGGCGAATTGTGCTGCTATCTGGTAATTGCCTATCATGGCGTCTGTGCAGTATATTGCCATCATAAAAGCGTAGAATTGTGCTAGAAATCCGCTTATTATGGAGGCTATTGAAAGGGGAACCCCATAGTTTAGCATTTTCCTCATGGTTTGTCGCATATTGATTTTTTGACTATTTTTAGCCTTTAATCCTCTAATTATGGTTAAGTATAGCAGCGACAAGCCTATCAAGGCTGCGGATAAAAATGAGATTGTATAGCCAAGAGTGGCGCCCAGTGCGCTGTAACCTACTAATACTAAGATTGAAGATGCTGTGGTTTTGACTATAGCTTGGCATATGTTCGTTAAACTGTTCATTTCCATCTTCTCAAAACCTACAAAACTTGATTGGGCAGTTACGATTAGGGCTCCGGCGAACACTGTGACGGAGGCTATTGTGATTAGAGATGAAGATTCTGGTCTTTGGAAAACGGAAGATGCAATAAAGCCTGAAAGTGAAATTAAGATTAATGTTAGTGTAAGCCCTGTTGCAATTTCGAAAATTATGCCAGCAATAATTATTGGACGTGTTTCTTCCTCTTTGTTTTCCGCTCTTAGGCTTGCTGTATATCTTGTTATGGCTGAGTTTACTCCCCAGTCTCTGAAGAGAATCGCTAAATAAGACGGGATTAGGGCTATGGAGTATAATCCGTATTCTTCTGGGGACATTAGCCTTCCTAGGATTATTGTGCCTATAGCCATTATTATGGCAGAGGCCGCCACACCAACAAATAGCTGGAAGCTGCCAGTTACGGATTTTTTGCCTATCTCTAAGGCTTTCTGCATAATTTAAGCCCTTTCTTGTTCAAATTTTCATTAAAGGCTATCTTCTGGAGCCTTGGAAAATAAAATTGGAAAGGCATTCGAATACATTTAAGCGCGAAATTTATGATGTACATATGAGCGTATTTTTGCAACAATCGTCTATACCGTAATTCTTTTATTTCTTCGGGCACTTGTCCAAGGATCCTTGAAGCGTAAACATGCGGTCGCCTAGAGAACTTAAAAATGTAGACATCGTCGAGAAACAGTGGATAATTAAGAAGATCTAATGTTGCTTTAAAATCATTATCCGTTTCAGTTGGGAACCCGACCATAAAGTGCGTGGAGAGCCTAACATAAGGATATCTTTCTCTGACTTTTATCATATGTTCCCGCCATTCTTCAGCGGTATGCGTTCTGCCCATAAGTTTGAGAATACGATTACTTCCAGATTGAACGGGACAGTTTAATGCTTCAATTTTTCCTGATGCGAACACTTTTTCCAGATCATGAAACATATTAACTAAATAGGATGGACTTAATTGGTTGAGAATTATCTTATAATCCACGTTATTACCAACGTCGATCATTTTTATTAGAAGATCGTAGAGGGAACAACCTATATCCTTGCCGTAAGCGCCAAGATCAGTGGCTATTAAAGAAAAATGGCGATACCCCCTTTGTAAACCATACCTAAACTCGGAAAGAATTTCTTCCATTGGTCGGCTCTTAATCCTTCCAAAGGCACACCTTTCACTACAATAAGTACAGTGTCCTGTGCAGCCTACCGCCGTTCTTATAAAAAATCTTATATTTTTGTTCGCGCAACTTTTTAATCTTTCCCACTCTCGTTTTAGAAGAATTATCATGTTCGTGAAGACGTCTATATTGGGATTGTTGTACTTTTCCGTAGTTTCCGTAGGGATTAGTGTGTTTTCACCCTCTGCCCACATTAAATCATTGAACGTAATTGCGGGTTTTTCAAAAAATCCTTCAAAGTGGTTAAAGTCTACAGGACCTATGATGGGGCCATCATAGATTTCTGATAAAGCTTTAGGGTTTATTTTAGGTAAGCAACCCCAAACAATAAGTTTTGATGAGGCCTTTGATGTAGTTTTTATCTTGCTTATAACGGCTAAAGAATCTTTCTCCCTATTTTCAGTTAACCCGCACGCATAGAAAATTATAAGGTCTGCCGTTTTAAGATCATTTACAACATTAACTTTATTCTTAATGAAAAAACGTTTAACAACCGTGGAGCTAAGTTGCGCTTCTATGCATCCATTGGTACTTATGTAAACCTTCAAACATGCTTCCCTCAAATTAATGTTTCAGTACATCGAAGTATACTTCAAGAGTTTTCTCTGCAATAGCGTTCCATGAAATTTTTAATGCTTCTTCGCGAGCTATCTTACCCAACCGCGTTCTCAAGTTTCGATTCTTTTTAAGCATTAAAATTGCACGCGCCAATGCCTCTGGATCGTTGGTTGGAATTAATACGGCAAATTTCTGAGAATATTCAGGTAATCCTCCAATATTTGTTGCTATTATTGGTGTTGCGTTCGCCATTGCTCGGGTAAGGATGCTGCTTCCTGAAACAGGCTCGGTATAAACGGCAAAGGTAAACATGCTTTCCTGCATTTTAATATCAAAATTGTTTTCGCTTAGCCTCCCACCCCATACGATGCAATCATCAACATTCAACTCTCTAGCCCGTTGATAAGCCGTTTCTTTTTCAGATGCACTGTAAATCCCGTAAAAGTGAACTTTAATCTTCTCTCCTTTGTCTTTTAAAATTTTTAGCGCCTCAAAAAGTACAAAAGCGCCTTTTTGCCTTATAGGTGCCCCAAAAAAGCTGATTTTAGTTCTCTTTTTATGGTATAGTATAGGGATTTTTGCTCCATGAGGTATAATCTTTATTTTTGAAGGGTGTACTCCAAGCAGTGTTAAGGCGTCTTTCATTTCTTTTGAGTGAACTATCACCTTATCCGCTCGGTTGTAGATTGCACTAAGAATTTTCAATCCGACAGTCTTATCGATGGTATGAGATGTTACGATCTTCTTGTTAGGCGTCGGGACCAGTATTATCGGTATCAGTGGTAGGATTCCTAATGAATGAGCACTTAACTGATAATGAATAACATCGCAAGATTTGCACTTTGAAAGATAAACTATTCCACGTAAAGAATGCAGGAGAATTTGAACAATTGTATAAAATATCCAGCTTATTCTCCTAGTGGGGCGCAAATAGACAAAAGGTGGAAAATTTATCAACTTGTAACGATCATTTTGGAGAAAGTTTTTCGTTCCGCTGAATTTTTCTCTTTCACAAAAGCAGCGTGAAGAAACGATTTTGACATGCACAGAGCGATGGTTTTCAAGGCTTTTTATGAGATTATAGGAGTAATTCGCCATAGACATGTTTTTGTACCAACAAGTTATGATTCCGACATTTATTTCTCCAAACATAGATATACATAGTCCTAATCCTAATAAATTTCATTACACATTTTCTTACGTAGAAGATGCTTTGAGTTCGAAGAACGGCATTTCACAGTTTGTCAGTTAATAAATCAGAGTAGATCTTTTTAAGCCTCTTTATAACAGACTCCCATGAAAAATACTTTTCAACAAGTTTTCTTCCGTCACGTCCGTACTTCTTCCTTAAATGATCATTTTCTAACAACTCTTCAATAGCTTGCGCTACTCTTATTGGGTCTTTAGGTACAGTCACAATTCCATCAGGATAGCCTTTAAAAATATGTGTTCCGGTGCTTACTACAGGTGTCTCGCACGCTAAGGCTTCTAGCGTTACGTATGAATAAGTCTCATAAAGATAAGGAGTTACAAGAATTGAGGCTTTTTGGTACCAATATACAAGTTTGCTGTGTTCTAAAGGGCCAAGCAGCTTTACGTTGTGTATACCCGTTTTGTTTATTTCCATAACCATCTGCTTAATTTCTTTAAAGTAATCGTCATTCCATTTTGGTCCGACCATGACTAATTGTATTGGAGTTTTAATATACGGAACAGCTTTCAATAAGATATGTAATCCTTTAATTCTGTCTATTCTGCCTACAAATAAAATCAGGTTTCTTGCTTTACGTTTTTCTCCTTTTTGGAAAACTTTTAGATCAATTCCAAGCGGCAAAACATTAATTTTGCATTGAGGAACGCCAAGCTCGGATAAAATTTGTTTCTCTTCAAATGGGTAGACAATGAAAGTATCAGCAAGGTTTACGAAAAATTTTAAAAAAATACTTCTGAAATAAGGCCGCTTAAACATGTAATAATGGTATATTCCGCCATCTCTGAAAATTCCAAGGCAATGCATTATTTTCCCTTTCTTAACTGTGCGAGATAAAAATGGCAGGCTTAAATCCGATTCGCTTATGAAATGAATAATGTCATAATTTTTAAGTTTTTTTATAAATGTGAAATCTGGCAAAACATTAATCCTAAACAGCGCATATAAAGGGTTTGGAAGACGTGGAAGCGGATTAATTGCAGGTATTTTGAAAACGTTTACCCCGTCTTCTTTTGCCGTTTTCCCTCTCCATTTAGGATTCCACTTCGTATCCATGTTAAGCGTTAGGATGTCTACATGAAAACCGTTATCAACCAGTTTTCTTGAAAGAGTTCGAGTTAACGCCTCAGAACCTCCCATAATGGGATAATATGAAGGAGTAGCTAGTAGAATTTTCATAGTAAGCACTTTTCATCTAATCGAAATTAAGTTTATTGAAATGGTTTACCTAAATTTTCTTCAATTTTCTTGACGACAAAATTTATTTGTTTCTTGTTTAATGTCGGAAATAATGGCAGTGACATTATTTGCTTGTAAACGCGTTCAGCGTTCGGAAAACCTTTACTTTTCTTTCTAAAGAATCGTTTGTAAAACGAGAGACGATGTAACGGTGTATAATGGACGCTTAAGCCTATTCCCGCCTTTGTTAGTCGCTTAAACAATTCATCTCTTGTTATACCTGCAATCTCTTCTTGAACTTTTATGGCATATAGATGGAATATATGTCTCCGATTTGTAGCTTTATATGGTGGAACTATCCCGTGTAGCATGGGTGAATTTAGTTTCTCTGCATAATAATTTGCCAGTTCGATTCTTTTTTTGATACCTTCTTCAACCCTCATCAGCTGGGATAATCCAAGAGCTGCTTGCACTTCATTTAATCTATAATTATATCCTAATTCAACTATGTCGTATTGCCAGTTTTTCGTATGTTCCCGTTGAATTGCGCTTTTGGTCATACCATGTTCTCTTAGAATTCTCAATTTTTTAGCAATTTTTTTATCGTTTGTCGTGATCATCCCGCCTTCCAGCGTTGTTATAATCTTGGTAGGATAAAAGCTGAAGCATCCTATGCCGAATTTTCCGGTTTTCTCACCTTCATATTCAGCTCCCAGCGAGTGAGCACAGTCCTCCACAATGTCCAGCTTATAATCCTCCGCAATTTCATTTATTTCCTTCATGTTACAAGCTTGGCCGCCATAGTGTACCAGGATAATCGCCTTTGTTTTGCTTGTTATCCGTTCAAGAATATCCTCTGGCGAGATGTTGAAAGTTTTGTCATCTATGTCGGCAAATACTGGTCTAGCTCCACAAAATAACGGAGCGTTAGCCGTAGCGGCAAAAGTGAAAACTGGAACAATTACTTCATCACCTGGTTTTATGTTTAATGCCCGCATAGCTAGGTGTAAGGCCGCAGTGCAACTGCTAACGGAAACCGCATAGTCAACACCTATGTATTTGGCGAACTCTTCTTCGAATTGAGTTGCTATTGGTCCACCAGTAAGCCAACGTGAGCTCAAAGCTTTAAGCACTGCTTCTTTGTCTTCAGCTGTAATCCATGGAACGTAAAATGGAACTATTTCTTGTTCCATAATCTCACGCTACTCTGTGTATGCTGTCCACTCTTCGTACCTGCCTTCTTTATACCACTTTATGAACTCCTTTAAACCATCTTGAATAGTGTATTGTGGAACAAAATCTAACTTCTCTTTAGCTAAGGTAATATCAGCGCAAAGCCTTTTAACTTCACCAGCACGTGGTGCAACATGGATTGGTGGTTTATTGTTGTCACATAAATCAAGTATGGTGTTTGCTAGATCAAGTATTGCTATTTCCTTACCCGTTCCGAAATTGACAGCCTTTCCAACAACGTTTTCGTATGATTTTAGAATTAATTTATACGCATTTACAGCATCTTTGATGTACATGTAATCTCTCGTTTGCTTTCCATCGCCATAAATTACCGGTGGAAGATCGGAAAGGGCTCTTCTTATAAATCTCGGTATGGCTGCTGCATATCCCCAATCTCTCTGTCTAGGTCCATACGTATTAAAGCATCGTACAACCACCACTGGCAACTTATACGTGTTGTGGTATGAAAAGCAAAGTCTATCAGCTGCGGCTTTGCTTGCTGCGTATGGTGATGCTGGATTTAACGGGTGATCTTCATTCATAGGTATGTATTTTGCTGAGCCATAAACCTCGCTGCTTGACGCATACACAACAAGCTCTATGTTGTTCTCCAAAGCCGCGTCAAGTATGTTTAATGTTCCTAAAGTATTCACTTCAAAAGTATATCTAGGTTCAACAATTGATCTGTCAACATGGATTTGTGCAGCTAAATGAAAAACTATGTCAACATCCGATGTTACCTTTCTGATAAGTTCCTTGTCAGTAATACTGCCACGAACCAGCTTGAAATTTCTGTAATTGAAAAGTCCTAGGATGTTATTGACGTTACCGCTTGAAAAATCATCCAGTATTTTTACAAAGTATCCATTTTTGATGAATTCCTCTGCAAGATGGCTTCCTATGAAACCAGCCCCGCCTGTTATCAATATTCTTTTTTTTGGCACTTCCTTTTTCCTCCTAAACTTTTCGATTTAATTTTACAACTGAGCTTATTACCCTAACACTCTTCTAAAACAAAGTTTTGGCGCTGTTAAATTTCGGCATACGATTTAAAAAGGAGATCACTTCATCCTTTGTTGTTATTCTAAAGCCAGGGCTTTCTAATAGATTAAATGGTAATAAGTAATGAAATTCATAAAATTTTTTTAGCTTTAAATAACCTAGACTACGCCATCGTGAAATATCCCCCAAAATTTTTGTCAAGTATAGACAGCTAAGTTCACGGCTTCCCCACATTTCTTTCCACCTATAAACTCCACCTCCTTTTTTATCCGAAGACATCCAGTTGAAAATTTTGATACCAACCTTGTTTGCCCAATTTAATATATGATACGTAATTAAGTAGTTTGATCTAAGCTCTTTATGTTTGGAATCCATACTCATCATATATGCGTTCATAATATCCTTGTTGAATATAAATACGCCACCTGAAACCATCTCTCCACGTGAAAAGGCGAAAAGAAATTTTCCTCTGTTTTTCGGAACCAGTCTTTTCAAGACGCCGTCAAATATCCCTTTAGGAATGGGATCTGCACCAAGTTCTTTCATCCTTTTCTCATGAATTTTGTACCATTTATCAACGTGTTCTTGAATTTGTCGTTCTGAGATAATTACTGGTTGCAGCAATGCCTTTTCTAGGTTTTTTCTGAGCACTCCTTTCCTCGTATAGTTAGGGTGAACTATAACTCCATCTTTGTTAAAAATTTCATATAAATTAATGTACTGGATAAAGTTTTCTAAAATGTAATCTGGTTTGAAATGCTCCAAATAAATCCTCTCATCGTCAAGAAACATATTCGTATTGATTGAAATAGCATTACAATCTAGTTCTTTAGCGAGTGATATGGAATAATCAAGCAATTTTCTGTAAACCTCTCTTTTATTTACGTATTCCAAGCATATTATACCAGAAATCGTATACCAAGCAATAGATGTTAATAGATTTCCATATTTGCACTTGTAGTAATAAAGTGGCAATGCGCCTACAATTTTGTCTTTCTCTTTAGCGATTATGAAAAATGGTTCATCTTTTCCTAAGTCGCAAATGACATCACGCCACAATAAGCTATGCTGAATGGAAGCAAACTTACATTGATCAAGAAATTTTTCGTATTCCATTTCAGAATCATTTGCTAATATATCGACCTTCAACACATATACACCTTAACTTTTTAAGACAAGACCTAGTTTAGGAAATTATAATACTCTTCTATACTTTTTTCCTGTTGTTCTTCAATTGATAATGGCCTGACTTTCCTTACCATTTGGATTGCTTCTCGTGGTCCTATTCGTTTTTGAGTCATTAAGAAACATGCTAGAACTGTTCCAGTTCTACCGTATCCGCCTAAGCAATGGACAAGAACGGGTTTCCCTTGCTCAATTTTTTCCTCAATAAATCTGCATGCATGGAATAGTTTTTCAACACTAGGGGGATTGTGGTCTTCCAGCGGTAAGTGAAAATACTCAAATTGTTCGATGTTCTCTCTAATAATCCATTCTCGAGGTAATGGGTCCTCTGTTAGGCTTAAGATAGCTTTTATTCCTCGACGCTTTAGCCAAAGAATATTAGAATATGAATGCGGTTTTGCGGATGCTGCTAGTTGGTTAGGAAGAACCCAGGAGAACCTCTTTGGACCGAAATGAAATTGAGTGAACTTGGGGCGAAAATTCAAAATGAAATTTTTTAATCTATACAAAGCTGGACCGGGGTCTTTAAATTTGAAGACATCATATGTCTTTCTGCCCGTTCTGACACTAAATAAAACAATGTTTCTAATAGCGGTTAATAAATTAGGAGTAGAGTATCCTGGAAATTTGAATTTTCGGTTTTTAATTATAGATTGCAGCCAAGTAGTTTCTCCTCCTAAAAGCCATTGATAGTAAGCGTAATGCGAAGCCGTCACAGGAGTAGTGATGTCTTTATCCCAGTATATGCAATGAAGTTTGGGAAAGTCCACGCCTGATGCAATTGCCAACGGAAGCGTTCCCCAATATCGCCCGTTTATCTCCATAAGAACAAACTCGTTTGAACGAAGATCCTTTCTAAATTCGGCCATAGCAACTCCTCGGTAGCCTAATCTTTTTAACAAACGTTCTCCCAACAATTTTAACTGTTCATTATAGTGGCTTCTTGCAAGGGTGCTAATTCCACCCCACCCGAGGGATTCATGAATTCGTTCATGCATAAAATAAGCGATCTGATTTCCATTTTTATTGTAAAGCGAAAAGAATCCGTAGCCGCTACCCGGGATGTATTCTTGAACTATAAAGGAATCTTTTTCTGGATTTTTCTTAAGAAAAGACCGCATTTGTTTATTATTTACTAATAATGTGCTATGAACCCATGGGTGTTTGTGAGGATGTATTGGTTTGACAACGATGGGATAACTTATGTCAGCATTCGAGTTTAAGAACTCAGATAATGACATAGTTTTCGGAATATTTATTCCTAATTTTTCAGCCATTTCAAGCGTCTTCACTTTGTCTAAGGTGACTCGTCTACATATGGGATCGTAAGCCAAATCCGCAAAAGAAACAATTTCATCTAAATGTTCAATAATCACGTGGTCCTCGTGATCACCGAGGGGGAAAATGAAGTCAACTTTTTCCACCTTAATTAATTTAATCAGCTGACTTGCGAAAGCGTTAGGGTGGGTAAACGGGTGTTGATCTATGAGTCTTTTATTTTTAACGAATTTAGAGTAAAATGCAAAATTATAAGTGCTTCCTTTGTATCCAATACATACAAAGTCTATTCCGCTTTTAGCAAGGGATCGTGCTATTGCAAGTCCTGCTCTATCGGCAGATATAAGAACTTTCAAGAAAGGCACCTAACATACAATCGTAAATTTGTTGGCAATGTGTAAATTTAAAAATCTAAAAGAAAAACTTCATAACCGTTCTCATGGGCAAGACTTATAAACGATCTAAGAGTGGGGGCAATTTCACATTTATTGTTTTTTAAGGATATCCTTTTTAGCTGAGGATTTGAAGTGCCTTGGATTGGAGATAGAACAAATAAGCCAGAAAGCCCTGGAGTGTAATAAGCGCTGCGCAAATCTTGAATACTATGGTCCAAAAGTACAAGACCTTTAAGATCTCCATTACTGATTATTAATGGATTATTCAGGAGGAATTCTCTTGCCCCCTCTTTAAAATTAAGAAATTTTATTGCATAGATTTCCGCGTCTTGCCCTTTATATGGTTTTATTTTCATCCCCCACTCCTTTTTGTAGCGAAATATCCCATCAGATAAGAATGGTTTGCAAATGCTATAATCTATAATCTTAAAGCCTTGTTGTTTGGCCCATAATATTAAGAAATACAGTGCGGCATGTCCTCCTTCTGTTAGGTGCTGATCAACGTTGCTAATGCCCAGAGTCGGAATGTAGAGTTCGTCTCCACGTGGAACATATATAGCTCCAGAAATGTTCTCTCCAAATTTAGATTTCACAAGCAAAAGGCCACCACTTCGAAACAATCTCTCGCATTCAGCAAAGCTTACTACCCTTGCAGCTTTTTCATGCCTTTTTAAAATCCTCGGCACATACATTTTTTGATAAAACAATTTTAATCGCTCTAAGTCGTTTGTAACTTCAAAATCATATCCGAGTTTTTGTATTCTTCGAATTCTTTTCCTTTTGCTTCGACTCGTTCTAGCCAGAATAGCATCCCAAGAATCAGAAATATCTAATGTGAAATCTACAAGGGGCGACACAAAAAATAATTTGGAGCGGAAAAATTCAGAAAAGGAATCATTGGCATTGGCGATAACAACGTCTGGATTATAGCGGGTAATAACTTTTGGGATTTCTTGGAAAGTTTTCCGTCCCAAATAATTAATGCTTGGGTAATCAGCAAATATTCTTTTAGTAAAATATTCAACAACCTCTATACGCGCAAAAATAATTATAGAGAGGTTGCGTCTTCCCCTTCTTGTTTCGCCTTCAATTAGGAAAGAAGGTATGTGACATACCACAGGCCGAATACCATTGAAGAACCTTGATTTAAGCAGACGCCAAATAAACCGATGGACAAACTCCTTTATCGCGCTCACAAATTTCCCTCTCAGAAATAACAACTAAGAGCGGTACTGCTACGGCCTAGCTTTAGGCTCTTTATAAATGTACATGGTAAATTCCCAAAGTTGGTAATCATGAATTATTTCAAACCATCTGCTAAGGTGTTTCACGCAAAAGAATGCGATTTCACTTATGGGACAATAATACAATTCTTTGTCTTCATAGTCCACGTATTCCGTCATGAAATTTACGGCAATTCCCTTTTTACATAAACTCCATAATCTTAAAAGTATTGCTTCTATCCATTTTTTGTGGAACTCTTTATCTGGTGCCGTCTTCAAATTAAAAACGCCTGATATCAGAATGTAGTCAAAAAATCCTTTATATGGTTTAAGATTATCCTTTAAGACATCGACAACTTTAAAATTTGCGTATGGATGCCTATTCTTTGCAACTTTTATCATTTTCTCTGAGATGTCCCACCCATAATAATTGCATTTAACGTCGTTCTCATTCAAGAAATCTAACAGCAAAGCGTTTCCGCATCCAAAATCCAATACTTTTTTCCCATTTAAATCGTCGATCTTCACAAGAATCTTAAACCTTAGCCACGTTTTGTTTTTCCCAATCCAATGAACAGCCTCTGGAGAGTTGGGATCGTGTTTTTCCAAATGTTCTTCATATGCCTTTTTTATCTCTTCTGAATATTTATCTATTGACATTTTTAATCACCGAAGTCTTCTCGCCCTTTGAGACGCGGAATTTTTCAAATAGCAAGTGTAACTTCCAACCCAGCGAAGTGTTAATCATGTAATATTTGAATAATTTGCTGTAATGGTTAAGTCCATTTTGAAATTTCGTTTTGAATGCTAATTCACTGGCGTTAAAGTTTGCTCCTTTATTATTGAAGTTGATATTGCTCCATGTATTATGTAATGGTTCCATCAACCAACCTTCTAATCCTTCCCTAAGCCCTTTTATCGCCTTCTCAATATACATTTCGCGAAGGCGTTCGCGATCCACTTTTTCTTCAGTCCAGTTTTCTGGGTGCGTTAAAAGTTGAACTCTTTTAGGATTAGCATTAATTAATGTTTTTAGGCCTTCTGGTGGTGTCCAGAGTCTACAAGAATCATGGACGAATAGGTCTCCTCGGAAATAAGGGTGATTAGCATTATTATATTTTCTAATGGATGCAAATGGATCTTTGTCCCAAGGACCGTGTCTTGAAATACTATATACTTTTCTTCCAGTAAGATGTTCCAACAATTTTACTTGAATTTCCAAGGTTTTTTCTAAATTTTTGTTGTAGGTGCGGTATTGAGATGGGTGGTAATGAAGCCCGATTTCATGACCTAACTTTGATACTTGCTTTAGAATAAGAGGGTTTTTTCCCTCTAGCAGGTTGTAAAATCTGTTTGAAAACATGAAAAAGTAGGTTGACTTAATGCCTAAATCATTTTCTATTCTTGCCATTTTAAGCGCCGCTGATGGGGAAACATCTACATCATGTCTAAGTATTAGGCATGGAAGGTTCTTTTGTGGGACACTGTATAGGGGGACAATTTTGTAAATCTGTTTTAGGTATCGTAGCAAGTTTGTATAGCCTTTTAGAGTAAAGCTTTCAATTTCTTTTAAATCTGGTTTTCCAATAGCTGCCCCCTCCGTTTGCTTAAACTTAGAATTTAAGTAGGCTTCTTAGGATTGTATCCATTTTCATGTGTTTAGCTACTTTTATCCCAAAATCATATAAATTGGAAGTAAAGTTTTTATTTACAAATCTTACACCAAAGTTTCGTCTATATGTTTTTGTCCATTTGAACTTGTATGGCTCCGCCCCTTTCATGAAATCGATTTCTTTAACCCCCTTTTTTATGCATTTTTCTATAAGTCCCATTAGCGCCAGACTTCCAACACTATATTTAGCGTAGTTTGGATCAAATCCGCTTAAGCCGCCATACATCCTGTAATTATACTCAAGACAATGTAACCCCGCGATTGGTTTGTCATTTACTGTTAAGAAATAAAGCGCCAACAATCCTTTATCTGCAAGGATCTTTGCCGCTTCCAAGCTGAAGTTAATGCGCTTTTCACTGCTATATACTCCATGTATTCCCTTTAAATTCCACCTTTTTTGATGTAAACGAATAAAGGCATACATAGCTTCTTCAACCGAGCCTATTTCATCATATCTCTTAAACTCTATTTTTCCATGATCTCTTTTCAACTTTCTCGCATAATATCGCAGATTATAGCGTAGACTCGGGCTGATCCTACTCATTAAAATGTCCATAGACTCGGGAAGTATTAAATATGGGCAAATCACACCATTTTTAAATTCAAACGGAATTGAAAGCTCTTTGGATACGCTAGGCAACAGTTGTGATAATATGGACGTCCCCGGGGTATCATATAGATATATGAAGTCCCAATCGTCTTGTTGAAAAAGGTATTTTAGAAATAATTTTAAGCATTCTGCGTCTCTTTCTGCCAATATGAGACCAGTATAGTCTGCGTGCATATATGCTAAAGGTTCTATAACGTTATAACCAAACAAACCCGCAAAATTATAACGCGATAACCGAAGCGGGGCGATTGCAATAATCTTATTCCCATCTTCTATATACAGAACCTTCAGTTTTCCCCAAAATGCTTAACATAAGTTGACATAAATTCCCAAGTAAGCAAAACATGATTATCTTTACTTTTTTCTAAAACCTTGTTCCATTCGTCCTCCAGTTCGAAGAAGCTATCGACTTCATTAATCTCTTTCACACGTAAAGTTCCCAAAAATTTGCACCTCACTTTCCAAATTTTTCCTTAAAAATTTCACAATCTCCGTTAGAGTAGATTTTATCCGATGAATCCCAAATATTAGCTATGCTTGTCGTATTCCACGAATGAGCGCCTAATATGATGCCATCAACTGTATTTACCCGATTCAAATAAACAATGTCATCTTTGGAAAGTTGACTAACGTTTGATATAACCACTAAATAGTCGCTATAAATCATGCCGTAACTGTTTAAAAGCAAGTAAGCTGACGTAATATCAGCATAAGTCCTTGAATTCTTGGTGTTAATATTTTCTGAAATCCAAACAGCACCAAAAACTTCAGTTTCGTAAAAATATCCTAAAGCCCACCGAAGGAATACGGCATCCATTCGATGTTTACTTAACGGTAAGGAATAGCTCTGTGTGCCTGTGAATTCATATATAAAACCTGTTTGAAATAAGAAATATGGCACTAAAACTGTTACTAACAGCAGAGAAACTATAATTTCTTTCTCTCGCTTCAATATTCGCTTAACTATTGTCTCGGCACCTAGAGCACATAAAGGCGCTAGGAAAAATAATAATACATGGAAAAATCTTGTCATATTCATCGTTTTTGCTAAACCGGGCACAACTATTAGCGCCGACAACAGCACCATTGCCGCTAAAATTAACACAAACCAGTCTCTCTCAACTCGATTTTTCTTAAATTCTAATACTAATCCAATAAAGCCTATGACAATAAAAAACTCAATGAAATACGCGAACATTCTGCTGAGCATGTTCCATATCGTTGGGGGAGCCTCTAAACCTAAACCCCTCAAAACAGTTTCTCCTCTAGTTGCTGGATTAAAGAAGTCGCTCAACTGCTCATAAACATAATTTCCATATGAAATGAAGCTCTCAAAGACGCTGGAACTGGAAGTGAAAATATACCATGTAAACATTACTGTGAAAAAGAGTACAATCATGCTGACTGTTATAGCTTTGCTATTACGTTTCATTAAAATAAATGCAAACTTGGCAAACAACATAAAAAATAGAAAAATCTCGGCAAGAGCATAATGTGACAGAACTAAACCAAAACTAAGAATTATAAAGCAAATCACCCTATTATTACTTTTCATTTCTTTCTTCAAAATCGTGGAAAGCAGTAAAACGAAAAACAACTCGCCTAAAATCTGTCTGTTTAACCCCAAAATTTCTGAATAAAACGTGGCTGTGGCTATAAAAAGAAAGGCTCCAATTAGCGCATATTTTTTACTTGTGTAAATTTGCCAAACTTGATATAAACACAAAGGTACAAATGAAAGGAAAAACGGATATGCAATCTTATAAATCCATGTAAGGTCTACGTTTAACAATATGGAGTAAACCGTGGGAAGTATCGTAATACTCAACATCGAATTTAGTCTGCTGTACCCCAAACTTGAAAAAGGAGAAATATTTGAAATCCAAAAACCTTTTTCAGCAGTTGTCCGAGAAACAAAGTATTCCATATGAGCATCGGAACCAAAAGATATGATGTAATTTGATATCAATGAAGAATGAAAAACCATAGCGGCTCCAACTGTGAATATAAAGAGAGGATACAATTCAGAAGGTAAAAATTTATACGAAATAATGCCAAAAGCAAAAAGCATGGAAATCAACAATATCATTATTAAAAGAAAATAATTCTTCCCGAAAATATTTACCCACATCGCTCCTATAACACTTAATACCGCAATAATAACGAAGAATATTAATCGTCCAAAAAGGCACTTATAAGAGGCAATGTCCAAAGGTTTAACGTTTTTCCCTCTAAAATACACTAAAAAGGCACCTACAAGAACTGGGAAATTTACAGTCAACATCAAGGGAGCAATTGAAAGTGGTTTAGAAATACCTAAAAGTAAGCCAAGCTCATTAGTAAAAGCTCCTGCAAGCATTAGAAATACTATACTAAATCCTACAGAGAGAAAAACGAATTCTATCAACTTTAATTCGTCAAACTTCATGAGTTTTATAATAGTTAAACCAGGCACAAAGGCGAAATAAAAAAATCCTAAAACTTGTCTAACAATCGGGACATCAAAAAACGAGGTTATATATACTGTTAACTGCAAAAAAAACACTGTAGTTATAAAATCAATCTTGTTAAATATTGGTTCCATCGTAATCGTTCACCGATAATCGTAAGACATAATATTTATTACTTCCTTTTTACATATAATATGTAAATCACCATGCACTTAGTACTTAAACAAGTAAAAATGTTAAAATGGTTAAACGTTAACAATTAACATGGGTGGAATAAACTGTCTGACAAAAAAGTTTGCTATATTTGCTTAGTTTTTGCTATTCTTTTAGGATCACTAATTTTTTTACCATCATCTTCTTTGTTAACAGGTTCAACGATCATAAAAAATAGTGGCAAAGTATCAGCTACGGTGATCACAGCAAAAAGTGGTTTAGCAAAGGATATTCAAGATGCGGTGAATATCGTGGCGGCCGCCGGAGGAGGGATAGTTTATGTTCCGAATGGAACGTTTAACTGGTATGGAACTGAAACAGTATATATCCCTGCAGGTGTAAGTATTATAGGTCAAGGTCAAAACGTAACCGTGTTGCAGCAAGTTAATCCTGCTCCATTTGAAACGATGTTTGTAATAACGGGAAATGGCAACCCAAACAAGCCTGTAAGAATTAGTGGCATTACTTTTAAGGGAAAAGTAATAGGTAATGACGATGTAGCAGGAAGTGCCATTGAAATAGAAAACATCATCGACTTCAGGGTAGACCATTGTGACTTTATAGATTTTCCAGCCGAAGGTGTTGGGGTTCAAGGCAATCTTGGATGCAGAGGTGTGATAGACCATTGTAATTTCAAGGCTCTATATAAAGACACCGTTGACGGATACTGGTCTTACGGTGTTGTAGTTTGGAGCACCGACTATTGGGATTGGGATGATAACATAACGCATTTTCTAGGTAAGTATGAAGATATTCCAACTTTATTCCCAACAGTTTATGTCGAAGACTGCTATTTCTACAAAACTCGGCATGCTATTGCAAGCAATCAACTAGGCTGGTATGTTTTTAGATACAACACAGTTTATCAAGAATGGAACAGCGGAGTTGACGTTCATGGTTCGTCGCCAAATGCTGCAGGAGGACGAGGAGGTGAAGTTTACAACAATCATATTATTGCTCCTATAGGTATAGGATTCAGAGGTGGTTCAGGTGTAATATTTAACAACACAGGTGGTTCTGAAATATGGGTTATGAAAGATACGGAGGGAACGCCTCTTAGACCGTTAAAAGACCTTTGGATTTGGAATAATGATGGCAAATTCGTGAACTATGATGGCTATTATAAGGAAAACGTTAACTATTTCTTACGAGCGCCTAACCAGCAACAAGATGGATTTGCTTATACTCCTTATACTTATCCACATCCGTTGACACTTAGCTGATTGCTTGAAAAAGAAGCAAGCTTACAACGGAACGTATTTTACTGTTTTCTGTTTGTTTAATGATTCTTCAATGCACTCTAGTAGTTTGATTGTATTTCGACCGTCCTCTCCCGTGACTGGAGGAGGAGAGTCTTCTTCTAAGCTCTTTATATATGCTTGAATTAGTTCGGGATGTCCCCAACGGGGCTTTTTAACCTGATCTATCGCAAACTTTCCCCATTTCTTGTAAAGTCGTTTTAGATCGGTTGTAAAATTGCGAATCACCTCTAATACATTTGCGTGCGCGGCTTGAGTTCTTTCCATTATGTAGCCATGAGGTAGGAAAGATTGAACTCTTTTTCCGTCGAAGCTAACTATTTCGTAGAATATTTCAGGTTCTTTGGAGATCCAAGAAACTTCCATGATTCCCCAACGTTGTGATGATGTTTTTAATAAAACCACGAATTCATCCCATACAGAATACTTTGCTTTGGCTCCCAACGCATGAACTTCGTTTATATCACCCAAAAAGTGTAACTGTAAATAAGCTAAGTGTGTGCCCACTTCCCATAATATTCCGCCATGTTCTGGTCTTACGTTCCATGGTTGAGCTAGACCGTGAGCTTTCAACCATTCGAAATTCTCTCTATGCAAGGTTCGGAAAGATAATAGTTCAAAATTCTCCGAGTCTTTAATAGACTTTAAACACCTAACGTGAGGGAAGAAAAGCTGGTTGTGGCAGACGCAAATCTTAATTCCATGTTTCCTCGATTCTCCGATCATTCTCTCGCATTCTGCGCTGTTACGGCCCATTGGCTTTTCCAAAAGAACATTTATACCAGCCTTAGCAGCCTCTCGAACAATCGTTTCATGCGTTGACGTTGGAGTGCACACATCAACAAAATCTATATCCTTGAGTTCAAGAAGCTCCCTATAATCTGAAAAAAATTTTTTAATTTTATAAAGCTTAGCAAAAGCTTTGGCCTTACTAATATCTGCATCGGCAACTGCGACTACTTCAGCATCATTTATCTCTTTATATGCTTTCATATGGATATGAGCGACTCTTCCACATCCTATTAATCCAACTTTCATCTAGGGTCTCTCCTCGTTACTTTAAAATTGGACAATAAGAATCCAAATGACTCCTAACAAAGCCAACATACCACGCTGTCATTTTAAAAAAGAACTGCAAGGGAAAAGCAAAAACGATTTTCTGACGCGTTAGCTTGTAAAGTTTTAATGCGTAGACAAGACCAGTTAATACCGCCGCAACAGGAAACATACGGTAATGTTTTATCAATGCACCATTCTTGTGAAGAAAATAATGCGTATGATATCCCCTAATCCAATATCTAGTCCACAAGCCTTTCCAAGTCAGCCCCATCCTCTCGTAATCAAGGAAATAAGCATCAACGGTGGATAATTGCCACCCATACGCTCTTGCTCTAATCTCAAGGTCCCAATCTTCGTTATATCCCTTCAAATTTTCGTCAAATCTTCCTACTTGCTCAAAAATTTGTCGCCTGTAAATAGCGCCTCCGGTTCCAAGCGCCTTAAAAAGACCTTTATCTGAAGCGTAGTCAACCATTCTTCCAGCAGAACGCGAATAAGATTCTAACGTCGCTAACATATTCTTTCCAAGTATGAGGGCTTGTTTCCCCTTGGCAATACCGACTTTTGGGTGTTGTTCCATAAAATCCACCAGTTTCCAAATGTAATCCCTAGACAAAACCATGTCACCGTCAATCCACACAATGTATTTGCCTTCGGCATTATTAACTACAACATTTCTAGAAGCGCCTAATCCTTTCCATTTGTGATGAAAAACTTTGACTTTCATATCCAATTTTAGAATGTAGCTTTTGATGATGGAAAGAGTTGCGTCCTCACTTCCATCATCAACGAATATAACTTCCATAAGTTCATGGGAATAATCTTGGGCAATAATACTCTCGATGGCATCTCGGAGAGTAGCGGCGCTATTTCTTACACACACTCCAATAGTTATCTTAGGATACGTATCCAAAATCTTATCCCTTAGCCAACAATCTTTGGTATAAAGAATGCAGATATCTGGTAATCTTTGTCCAATCGTAGTTATTATCCACTAAAGCTTTCGCCTGTTCACCTAATTTTACTGACAATTCCTTATTTTTTAGCAATTCGACTATTTTGGAGGCAAAGCATGTCGGATCATCTTCAATTAAAAGATGAATGCCATTTTTAACTAGTAACCCTTTTACTCCGATAGTTGTGGATACAATGGGCAACCCGCATGAAAAGTATTCAAGGATTTTTAATCTTGTACCAGACCCCTGAAGTAGCGGAGCAATTGCAACATCAGAAGCACGAAGAATTTCAGCAACGTTATCAACAACTCCGGTAAAAACAATGTCAGATGAATTAAATTTTGTTTGCGTTCTTCCAACAATAAGGAATTTAACGTCCTTAATTTTCGTTTTGACTAGTGGGGCAATTTTGGAAACTATTAGTTGTGCTGCCTCTTTATTGGGAACATATTCCAGATTTCCGACAAAAACAACAACACGATGGTTTTGCAAATTGTACTTCTTCTTGACAATAGAAGCGTCTATATTTGCGTTAAAGTAATTGATATCAACACCATTTGGCACAACTCTAATTTTGTCTTCGCTTATTCCATAACTAATCAGTATTTTTTTCTCTTCATTTGAAACGGCTAATATTAAATTTGAAAATTTGTACGTGATTTTCTCACAAAAAGTTTCCAAAAATCTTCTCATCCTACCAGAAAATTTAACCCTTAGCGATTGAAATACATCATGACAATCGATAACCAAAGGCTTCTTGCATATAAGGTTAATCATTATGGCGAATAAAACTCCGGTGGTCTGCTGCTCAAGCTGGACAATATCACATTGCCGAACTGCTTTATACGTCTTAAAAATAAATACTGGGTCGAAAAAATACAAAGAAGTTGGCTTTTCAATTCCAATTATTCTGCTTAGCAGTTCCAGCAGCTTTCTAGACAAAATCCCCTTGATCCTAATAATTTTTAATCCTTCGACATCTTCGTTACATGGCTTGTAGCTTGGTAATATAATTTGCACTTTATTATTACCTTGTCTCGCAAGTCCTTTGGCTAAATTACATATCCTTACAGAATAACCAGTATTACCCGCCAAAGAATCTTCGAAAGAGCTTAAAATGCAAATTTGCATTAGTCAAACCTCAAACAGCCAACTAACATTTTTCACGTCAATAATCGCCCTTTCTTCACTACTTGATCTGGATTTTTGTATGCTTTTGCAATTACTTCCAAGTCTCTTAGTGCATCTTCGCCTGAAAGTCGATTCTCACCATAATCATTTCGTATATAGTCAACGAAATGCGAAACTTCTTTTAAATAAGGAATGAAGAATTTTGGAGTTCTACCCAAAATTAACTTAATCGCCGTAGCAACCTTGCTTGACGGAGAATGATACACTCGAGCATGTAACATTGTTCCGTGAAGTTCTATGCCAATCGCAGCGCTTTGCGAAAACCATCCAACATTTACAACTGCGGACGCACCACATTCAAAATCCATAATGCAAGTTGCATAATCTTCAAAATCGAAATTGAACCGATAGCCTAAACGAGTTTTTACATCCGCAACTTCCCCAAGATACCAGCGCAATAAGTTTATCATATGACACCCCAAATCAGCGAGGACACCACCACCGGTCAACTCTTTGTTTAGCCACCATTCAGGCACTGGACGAGGCGTAGTACTTTCTGCCCTATGGAAAAAGGGACCCGCAGCAATATCAACTCCATATGCCATTTGTATGTCGCCTAAAACACCACTTTCCACCTGACTTTTCAAATTAACAAATTCAGGGACAAACCTTAAAGGATAGCCCACCATAAATTTGACGCCGTTTTTATTAGCAGCGGAAACTATTTCTTGACCTTCTTTTACATTTCGCGCCAGCGGCTTTTCCAGAAAAACATGATTCCCCTCTTCCATGGCGCTTATAGCGCATTCTGCATGAAGATGCGTTGGAAGTGCAATTATCACCGCATCCAAATCTTTAAGCTTCAAAAGTTCATGATAATCGGTAAAAAGTCGTTTAACCCCAAAAGCCTTAGCATAGTTTAAAGCCTTCTTCGAAGTGTCCGCGACAGCCACAACCCTCACAGCCTTCAAATTTAAACAGTTCCTCAAGTGAACCTTACCGATAAACCCTAGGCCAATTATTCCCAAGTTAATTTTTTCCATTTCCACCACAAACACACTAGACTAGGCGTTTATCTAAACCAAACTTACAGGCAACCCTATACCCTAACACTATTACCTTTTCAGAAAAACCTCGCCTGGGAAACTTTCGCCTAAAATAGTCAATATCAACCCCTTTAACAACAAATGATGTTTTACCCAGGCCTTCTTTCTCCGCCAACCTCAAATGTACCACCGATTTTGGGTTAACGCCCATAATTTTTGCAGCTATCGAATCAATTGCCACGGGGTCTTGGCTCGCTATCACAAGTCCCAACCTTAATGTTTTGGAACCACAGACAGTCAAGCCGTCCAGCACGTGAATATTAAAGGGCATAACCTTATTCAACGCAACAATAACCTTATCCAGCTTAGAGTGATACTCAAACTTCTTAGGGTAGGGATTACACCCATAAATGTCTTTCAAAGCAGCAGAAATCTTCGTGAAACTCATATACTTCATCTTCGGAACATTCAAACACAAATCAGCACTCCTAATAATTTTGGGAACCGTAAACTCAAAAACCTCATCCGCCACTTTCACCGCAGCCTTTTCCACCTCAACAGTAGAAAGATTAACTAAATCCACATTATGGTCTCTTGCAAGCTTCTCATAACCCAAATATTTGAATGCATACTTACATTTCATGGCCGAAGCATCAGACTCCACAATAGAAATCTTAACATCAGGAGAGATCTCCTCACGAAACAAGCCTATCAAAGCAGCAACAAAAACGGGATCCGTAGTCTGACCAGTAGACCAATCCCAATAATAACACATATTTGGCTTAATAACAATCTTTTCCGCTTTAGGAAGCTTGTAATCAATCAGCCTAAAAGCTTCCTTAACCGCCCTTTTAATCGAATCAACATCCCGAGTCTTACATTCAACCAATCCAACCAAGCTCATCCAAACCACCAAAATTTTGCCAGTTCACTTTCCCCAAGCAATGTAACGTCGCCCGAAAAGAAAAGTCAACAAGCCACAAGCCAAAATAACATTGTTAATGAAGAGTTCGATAAATATGCGCCTAGCAAAAACCAGCAAACCCATAACTGAAAAAATAATCGCCAAACTAAGCGGGGAAAACAGACTCGTAACTATTAGGGCTATACCACTAGCCATCAATATCAAAAAGACTATCGGGTTAAAAATGAAAAGGGCTATTTCAGCTACGGCTATCCTTTTCGGAAGAGAAAGCCTCCCCTTAAAAAGAAGCTTTAAACATTTAACCCACAAGCCAATCAGCTGATTAGCCCGTCTAACCTTAACTTTAAACTTTGCAAGGAAACTTGTCGGAAAACTCGTATAAAATACTACTTCAGGAGCTAAAATGGTTCTGAAACCTTTGGATACAACGTTCAAAGCCGTTCCAGAATCGTCGGAACCCGTCTCACAGTCAAAAAGGTCAAAGGCATCCCGCTTATATGCGCAGAAGCCCCCTTCAAATCTAATGGTTGAATGAATCTTCGATTCGCCAAGCCTAACAAAATTAGCAAGCTGCAAATAGGATTCCTCAGCCCTAGTCACCCAAGACTCCCCAACATTCAAGTTTACGCTTCTCCCAGTGACCGCACCCACACTTGGATCAGTCAAATAGGGCACAGCCTTCCGCAAAATATCCGGAGGCCACCTCGTGTCCGCATCAGAAACAATCACAATAGGCTTAGTCGACGCCTGTAAAGCCCTATTTAAGGCAGCAGACTTCCCAGCCCTCGGATTCTGCCTCACCAATTTAATGTTTAAACTAGGATGCCTCTCCGTAAAGCCCTCAATCTTGCTCACAGAACCATCATCCGAAGCATCATCAACAACAATAATCTCCATCTTCTCCTTAGGGTACAAAACATTCTTAACGTTCTCCAGCTTAGATTCAATATTCGCCTCCTCATTATGAACGGGGATCAAAATCGAAATTTCAGGCTCAAACCTTTCATCCACTTGAATATCCCAAGCCTTTCCAACATATCTCCTCAAGTAAAGGAAATAAACTAAATAAGTCCCCAAGAAAATGGATAAAGGGCACAAAAAAACGATCTGTAACATTCTATAGCAACTTTTCCCTTAGTAACTTAAATGTTTCACGGGCATGTTTCTCTTTTGATACGCCAACCGCCACGCCCTTTATGTTCGGCAAACCGGCTATATAATCAGCAGCCTCTTCAGGCTTTAGGTATCCAGCCGCCAGAATGCTAATAGCTAAAACATTAGGTTTCGGCAAACTCGTCAAAGCTTTTTCGCATTCTTCTTTTGAAGGAACCATTTGAAAACCAACTTTGTTAAACGGCGCAGCAATAACAACATCTTCTACGTTTATGTCCCACTCTTTAAGCTTCTTAACTAACAAGGCGAAGTTACCAGTGTTAAAGCCAGGAGTTATCCCCTTCTTCAACAAAAATTCTGTATAGAACTTAAAAACCCAGTCCAAGCCTAAACCGAGGCATAAATCAGTTATAAGCTGATGTAGCAAAACGGATTCAAGCTCAGCCTTTCCACCAGCTGAATGCCTAACTCTGGAAATTTCATAGAGCAAATAAGTCTTAACAAGAGAAGCCAAATCCGATCTCATCACACCATTCAAACCAGAAGCTACAGCACCAAAATTACCTGAAAAAACAATTTCCCTAACCAATTTCTTGGCTAAGCCTGGAACCCCTCCCAATGCACTTGCAAGCCTAACATACTCGTAGGCATAAGGCACAATAGCATACAAGCGCAAACCATCATTATCGCCATTCTTCCGCAAAATATCCAAAATTGAAAGTGTTGTACCGCTAACAGAGAACATAAATCCGTCTGCGCCATTTTCAACCGACAGCCCTATCAGCCTAGCTGCATACTCAGGATTTGTAGGCGTATTTCCCCTAACACGACTGCGCTCCTGCGAAAGGTGGCTAATACCATGAAATGGATTATCGCCAACAAGCAATACTCTACCTTGACTACCCAACTCGACCAGCCTTAACCAAAACCTCGTCTATCAAACGGTCAACTTTCGCTGCAGTCTCGAAACAAGGTTCAACAGACCCACCGCGTAAAACAGCCTCCACAAAACACTCATCCTCACGGTAATATTCAGGGGCTCCAAGCCAAAAACCAACACCATCCTTTAAATCATGCCTAAACCACCTTAATTTTTCCCCGCAATTCAAGCTCAACTCCAGCACATCATCATTCACCCTCATAAAGCCCTTAGAACCCTCAACTGTAAACCCAACTTCAGGCATGCGATACCCATCCACACACCAGGAAACATTAAACTTGCCACCAACACCGCCTTCAGTTTCAACCTCGAAAAACACGGAATCCTCCGAGTCTTCACCAAAAAGAGAATCTACTTTTGCGTTCTTAACCTTAAAATCGCCGAAAAACCATAACGCTAAATCTATGGCATGACATCCAAGATCCCTCAAAACGCTAATTTTAGGCGTGTGAGCCTTCGAATTTTTATCGACTCCGAAAAAGTCCGAGGAGTAAGTGTAAGCCGAAAAAGAAATGGGTTCACCTATAACCCCCTGATTTAACAATTCTTTAGCCTTCTTGAAAGTTACAGAAAAACGCCGCATATAACCAACCATGTTAACGCCGCCAAACTTAAGCGCCAAATCACAAAGCTCCCTAGCCTCACCATAATTTGAGGCAAGAGGCTTCTCAACAAAAACGTTAGACGCAACCCTACGGTTATAGATGCTCTTCACAACAGCAAAATGACACGAAATAGGCGTTGTCACATAAACAGCATCCAAACCAAGATCCGAAAGCCCACTTACATCATCAACCACAAAAACATCCTTAAACAACTTCTTCATAAACCTCCGAATCAAACCACTTTTCTCACAAACGGCAACCAACCTAACTTTCGGCAAAACATTCAAAATGCCATCATGCAGAACACCCATCTTGCCGAAACCAATAACCGCAACCTTAAGCTTATTCACACCCAACTTCAACACATCACAAAACAGTTTTTGGATATAATCAAATTGGAGCCAGGGTTGGGCTTTCACCAACCTTAGCAGCTCTGCAGGCTGCCGCCTAAATCCTCGGCCACCCTGGCACATTAATAGCAAAATTCAAACTAGAAAAATTGTTTCGTTTAGCCCTTTGAAGTGTTCATCTCCGGTGACTATTCTAGCCTTAAGCATGCGTCCTGCCGCTAAGACAATGCCGTCCGTTAAGCTTGGCGTTTTCAGCTTCTTCTCCTTGGCCATTTTTAAAAGCTCAAGATAAGCCTTTGCAGCCAAAACGCTCAACTGGACATCCAATTCCAAAATGTTGCTCCTTGAAACAATGAAAATAAGCCTTTTAACAACATCTTCCTCGTCCACGCCTTCCCGCAAATATTTTCTGGCAACTTCAGCCAAAACAATAGAAGGCGTAAAAACCTCCTCACCATCTAAATACTCCTTCACAATCCTTCCGGAATCACCGCCTAAAAAGTATTCAATCCAGGCATAACTATCCAGGACAATCAAACCCTATCTTCCAACCTATCCTCTTCAGTAAACTTTGAAATCTTCCCCTTGTCGATTCCAAACATATCAATGGGCAACTTCGCCTTCTCTGCAAGAAGCCACTCAATAACCTCGTCATAACTCTTCAAACCCATCTGCTTCTTTAAAGCCTCCAACAACCGCAGATTTCGCCGTTTAACCTGAATAGTTGTTGACATGAACTCTCCCAAAAAACTATAAGTTATAGCTTATAACTTATAAATCTTTTGGAAATCATAAATAATAGAGTAAAGAAAAACGTTCAAATCAATGTAAAGCAAACCTTTCTTCAACTCCTTCTGTCCAATTTTTAACCTAATCCTCATATTAAACCGCAGGGAATGAAAAATTTAAAACTCACGTTTAAAACTTTATTATACATTTATTTCCAACTAAATAGAAACTGTCATGTTGAGCCATAGGCCGACAAACCGCCCATGATATTTGAAACTGTTTGTGTCAGCATTGTATAAATATAACTCGAAGAATAGGATTCCTCTAAACGCCTTTTTATCAGCATCCCATGACAAAGTACAATTGCTCATGTTTAGCCATACACCGTTCAGCCTTAAACTGGAAAGCTCAACTTTTGAAAGCTGTTCATCCCAAGTGTAATTGAAGGAGAATGTTATTGGGATTTCTAAAACCTGCTCATCCGCCACAAAAGCTGCCATATTAAACAGCGACGGTAAACTGCTTGGAAGCCGATTCTCTATCGGACCGAAGCTTGTAGGCGCCGGCTGCGACTGATTCCGGAACTTCACCTGAACCATGTAGTAGGCGCAGTAGCCTAAACGGTTGCCAATACCCAAATAAATAGTATAGTTTTGGCCACGTGTAATATTGTATGGGTAGTTTTCAGCCTTGTGATTCTCGTCTAAAATCCAAAGCTCTGTGAAGAACTCTGTTCTCGGATATACCAAAACTCTGCTAAAAAAGGGCGAAGCCACAAGCAGTGCCAAGACGCCCACAACCGTCCAGTACAGAAGCCCATAATCAGTGATCCGCAACCTTTAGGCCTCCACAGTTTTTTCACGTCTTTTAAGGAAAACCCAAAAAGCATAACCGCCCACAACAATTGCCACAGCGCCCACAGAGGAACCTACATAATTAACTAGAAAATCCATCCGCCTCGCATTTTCAGCCTCCAACTTTAAACTGTTAGCTTCGTCAACACGCCCATCAAGCATTTGAGTGCAATTTGTAGCGTATTCATAGGCTAAGTTGAAATCGCCATTGTTATACGCCACCCCAGCCCTAGACAACAGCCAACCAGCCTCATTCAAAACTTGCAGCATGCTGCTTACATTGGCGCCAGCTTTCTCCGCCTCAAAAACCGCCCAGTAACAGTTTAGAACCGTGCCTTCAGCGGATTGAATTGCGATCCTAGCATCTTCTTGACTGTAACACAAAACAGGTGAAATAATGAAGCTTGCAGAATAAAGGAATAGAATTGTGGTGTAGAAAATAATTGTTAGGTTTTTATAACGTGGCAAATTTTTCACCGGGAAGGTTTAAGTGTAGCAAAGTTCTTCCAAAACTTTTCTTTTGGCGTTTACTGTTTCTAATTGGCGTTCCACATGCTTATTTCGCTTTGAATATTCTCGGTAATGCTGGAGAAACCTTTTGCCCTTTTCTGTTATTACATAATGGCGTTTGCCGCTTTCAAATTTTATGAGGCAAGCATTTAAAACTTCCGCTAAATACTTGGATAAAACTGTGTAGCTTAAATTTGCTCCATACATTATCTGAGTCTTTTTAGCAGTGCCATTACCTTTAACCACTGTGAGAATGTCTGCTATAATGTCTAATTTGCTTCTATAGCTGCCCAAAACACTCACCATTAAGCGCTAAATACCAGCACAAATGGAATAGAAGCAATAAGGAGAAAGGCTCATGCCTGTTTTAAGCTAAACTAAGTGAAGCCAGCCCCTTCCGCCCTTTTTCAACTGCTGTTTCTCCTTTTCATCTTCAAAATATTGTTGAGCCCTTTTCCTCCGCTTTGAAGGCTGCTGGTTAGCTATAACTGTCCTTATGAATTTCCCCCACCCGCCCACAGACGGGCTTGGAGGAACGAAACGATCAGCGTCTAAAACGCCATGCATCTGCAAAATTTCTCTTAAGCTGAGCAGCTTAAACTTTCTGGTAGCGAAAATCACGGTGCCCCGCTCAACAAAGAGTAGTTCATAGTCCTTGTTGGCTATGGCCTCGGCCCTAAACCTATCATCCACCCGCTCTCTCCACAAAGTCTTCCACTCTCTTTTAAGCTGTTCGATAATCCCTTTGTCTAAAACCCTTTGCACTATCAAAGTCCCTCCTTGAGGGGGAGCGGACGCGAAAAGTCTAGGCTTAAATTTTTCCTTATGCTTGCCTTTCCCCCAGCCATCATTTCAATGCAATAACGGATATTTAAATGGTTAAGTATGAAAAATCTAGGATAATCGTCTAGACAAAAAGTCTATTCCTCTACAAAAAATTAACTCAATTAAATAGACAAAAACTCAGCTAATCGATTCCAAATCAAAATAAATTCTATAAGTTCATTTCAGGAAAGTTAAAAAACAGGGAGCGTAAAGCTATGCGAATTTTTTAATGACCTGCGCTTTCAAGCCTAAACCTTTTCTCCGCTGCTTCATATGACGCGTCTCAAGCTTAATTATGTTCAAGTCGTTTCGGCCATTGAGGTATTTGAGTACTTCCGTTTTGACCTCTCCTATAGCATGCAAGGTGACATGTTCATTCGGATTCTTTTCAAGAAACTCTTCAAGCCTCTTCTTCCATATGCCGTCCTTCTTGCACAAAATTGTTGGCAATCTCCTCACTTCACTTTAATGGATTTATTTGCTCTTTTCACTTTTTAAAGTTATTCCGAATTTTAGTGCCTAACCGTAAACAATTATATGCTTGTTGTTACATCTAGTTTTGGGCTTCAAGAGGTATAGGCTTTGAAATACGATGTAATAATTGTTGGTGCTGGTCCAGCCGGAATATTCTCAGCCCTTGAAATGGCTGGGAAAGCAGACCTTCGCATATTAATGCTTGACAAAGGTCCAGATTTGGAGCGGAGAAAATGTCCAGCAAGCAGAGGTTTTGGATGTGTAAACTGTGAGCCTTGTGGACTTTTGTGCGGGTGGGGTGGAGCTGGAGCCTTCAGCGACGGCAAATTGACAATATCAACAGAGGTGGGTGGATGGCTAAATCAATACGTTTCAGAAAAGGAGCTGAAAGAGCTGATAAACTACGTTGACAACATTTACATAAAATTTGGCGCTCCGAACCGCGTTTACGGCGAGGACATAGAGAAGGTTGAGGAAATAGAGAAGAAAGCCTCTATGGCTGGACTAAAGCTTATCCACCAAAAGATTAGACACATGGGAACCGAACGTTGTGCCCAAACACTACGAAGGATGCGGCAAGAACTAAACGGAAAAGTTGACATCAAAATGGGAAAGGACGTTAAAGGGCTTATTGTGAAAAACGGCGCTGTTGAAGGCGTTGAAACAGTTGACGGAGAAAAGTTCTTTGGGAAATATGTAATTGTGGCTCCAGGAAGGGGAGGGGCAGAATGGCTTCAAACAGAAGCCCAAGCACTAGGATTAAAAACGCTTAATAACCCCGTGGACGTTGGCGTCCGAGTGGAAGTTTTAGCCGCGGTAATGGAAGAGTTGACAAATATCCTTTATGAGCCGAAATTCGTTTACTATTCAAAGTTTTTCGACGACCAAGTTAGAACTTTCTGCGTGGCACCGTACGGCGAAGTCATATCCGAATCCTACAATGGAGTCTTGACTGTTAATGGGCAGAGCTATGCTGAGCGGAAAACGGAAAACACAAACTTCGCCATCCTCGTTAGCACTTCATTCACGGAACCCTTCAAAGAACCAATAGCCTATGGTAAATATTTGGCGAGGCTTTCAAATCTCCTCAGCGGTGGAATACTCATACAGCGTCTAGGCGACCTTGAGGCTGGAAGACGCTCAACGCCAGAAAGAATAGCAAGAAGTGTTGTAACACCAACATTGAAGAACGCTACGCCAGGCGACTTAAGCTTCGTTCTGCCATATCGCTATCTCGCGGATATAAGGGAGATGCTTGAAGCCCTTGACAAAATAGCCCCTGGAATACACTCCCGAGACACGCTATTATATGGTGTTGAAGTGAAATTCTACTCCTCAAGACTTGAGCTGAGTAGCTCTCTTGAAACAAAAATTCGGAACCTATTCACAATAGGCGATGGCGCTGGAGTTACCAGAGGACTAATACAAGCATCAGCGTCAGGCGTTATCGTTGCAAGGGAAATTCTAAAACGCGAAAAACAGAAGGTTAAAGGAAATGTCAATAGTTAAGGAGTTAAGCTGCTCCCACTGCGGTGCCCCCATCTCCTTTCAACCTGGCGAAATAATAGCCACATGCAAGTACTGCGGCTATACTGTGGTGATTGAAACTGGAAAAGCCTTCACCTTTGAGCATTCAATGCTGCTAAATAAGTATGACCCGACAAGGATAGAAGAGTCCGTTAAAAATTGGATGAGTTCCGGATTCCTGAAACCAGCAGACCTATCCAAAAAGTCAAAAATAAAAGAGAAGACGTTGATGTACATCCCCTTCTGGATCATATCCGTTGAGGCTGAAAGCACCTATAAAGGGATTTTCGAAAGGATAAGCCCGCCGCTCATGAAGGAGGGCAAAATCACCAAAAAATATGATTGGCTTGTCCTTGCAAGAAAAGCCACTCAGTTCCCAACAAAAGAGTATGATGTGCCCTTAGAGGGAAAGGTTCCATACGATTTTAGGAAAATTGAAGGCTTTGCCAAAATCTTGAACAGTGAAATCGACAGAGACGAGGCTGTTGAAATAGCCAAACAACAAATTGTGGAGCATCACCGTTATTTGGCTCAGCAGGATGTCGACAGAATCATTGAGATGAAAAACGAGATAAAAGTTGGTCAAACGGTTTACCTCCACGCGCCAATATGGTTTATAAAATACGAGTATAAAGGTGAAAGCTACAATTTGTGGCTGGATGGAGCAACTGGAACAGTCATAAAAGGAGACATACCAACAGCTAAATTCGGAATATTTTAGAGTGCAAACCACAGGCTTTTCTAAACATTTTTTATCTACATGCTACAACATGAATAGTGTCCTAGAGGTTGAAAACATCATGGGCGACGAAATCATCGGACGGGGAACATGGTACGATAAAATGGCTCTGAAAGTAATTGAGAGGGAGCGGAAACTGGGCAGAAGCCTTGGCATGATACGAACTGAGATGGGATTGGGAGCTTCTGGTTTTCCTCATATTGGAAGTTTGGGTGATGCCGCCCGCGCCTATGCCGTCACATTAGCCATTAGAGAGCAAGGCTACCGTTCAGAGCTTATAGCCTTCTGCGACGACAAAGACGGACTGCGCAAAGTCCCAGCGGGACTACCAAAAACCCTAGAGAAATACTTGGGCTTTCCAGTCACGGAAATTCCAGACCCATTTAAGTGCCATGACAGTTATGGCAGACACATGAGTCATCTCCTGCTTGAAGCTTTAGACAAGTGCGGCATAGAATACAATTATATTTCAGCTAAAGAAGCCTACAAAAATGGCTTACTAAACAACGAAATTAAAACCTTGCTTTTAAATGCTAAAAAAGTTGGAGAAATCGTCAAAGAAGAGGTGGGACAAGAAAGGTACATTGAAGTCTTGCCATATTTTCCAGTTTGCGGAAACTGTGGGCGAATATACACAACAAAGGCGCTGGAATACCTCCCAAAAGAAGACAAGGTGCTGTACGTTTGCGAGGGCATGGAAATTAAGGGCAAGTGGATCGAAGGTTGTGGATACAAGGGCGAGGTTGATGTCACAAAGGGTGAGGGGAAATTAAGCTGGAAAGGTGAGTTTGCGGCAAGATGGAAAGCCCTTGAAATAAGGTTTGAGGCTTACGGCAAGGATATAGCCGACTCGGTCCGCGTAAACGACAGAATTTGCCGCGAAGTGCTAGGCTACGAACCTCCAGCCCATGCAAAATACGAAATGTTCCTCGACAAGAGCGGAAGAAAAATTTCAAAATCTACCGGCAACGTCTTCACACCCCAAGTCTGGCTTAGGTACGGCTCACCCCAATCACTAATGCTGCTCATGCTGAAAAGGTTTGTTGGAACCCGCACATTAGACGTGACAGACATACCAGCCTACATGAACGAACTTGACTATCTAGAAGACATATACTTTGGAAAAAAGACAATACCAGACAAAAAAGAACTAGCCAAACTTAAAGGTTTATATGAATACTGCTGGGTCTTAAAGCCGCCAAAACAGCCAAGCATACATGTGCCATACAACATGCTAACCTTCCTAGCAAAAATCGCACCAAAGGGCAAAGAAATAGAATTCATAACAGAAAAACTCCAAAGCTACGGCTACTTGCCAAAGGGACAACAGCCAGACCAAGACCTAAAAAGGCGAATAGAATACGCGCTAAACTGGGTTAAGGACTTCGAAGAAATCCGCGAAACAACAATAACCCTAAAACCAGAAGAGAAAAACGCCATAAAAGAGCTTATAGAAGTCCTAAAAACAGAAGAGGAACCGGAAAAAATACAAAACGCCATATTCAACACCGCCAAAAAACACGGCATACCACCACCAGAATTCTTCAAAACCCTATACACCATGCTAATAGGCGCACCCCAAGGACCAAGGCTTGGGCCATACATAACAGCCATGGGCAAACAAAACGTAATAAACGCCCTACAACGCGCCCTAAACCAAAACAAAAAACAATAGCCCACCACCAAAAATCCTTATTATCACCATAAGCTTTTAAACACAAATGGGCCCGTAGTCTAGAATGGATTAGGACGCTGGCCTGCGGAGCCGGAGATCCTGGGTTCAAATCCCAGCGGGCCCGCTACCTTTTGGGTTCGGAACCTTTATATGAAACATCCGCCACTAACATTATTTGATGGTTTATGGCTAAAGAGAGTTATGCCTATCTGCTTGCGGATGCGGATGTTAGGCGTTGGTATGAGAATGTGGCGAGGGGTTCAAGGGTTACGGCTGACGTCTACTTGCGAAGGCTTGGCTCGGCATGTAAGGCTTTAAATCTTAAGCCTAAAGACCTTTTGGGAATGAGCGAGAAAGCCCTCGGCATGCTCTTGGCAGATTTTGTCTCTAGGCTGGAGCGTGAGGGTAAGGCCGGCAGCTATATCAAGTCATGCGTAAAAGCCATCAAATCTTGGCTTTCCTTCAACATGGTTGAAGTTAAGGTTAAAATTAAGATTAAGGATGCTGATGACACGCCAACGCTTAGGGAAGAACGGGTTCCAACTCAACAGGAGCTTAGAAAAATTTTCATGTGCGGAGACTTGAGGGCTAGATGCGCATGCGCCCTGCTTGCTCACAGCGGCTTAAGAATTGAAACTTTGGGCAATTATGAAGGAACAGATGGTCTAAGAATAAAGGATTTTCCAGAAATGAAGATTGAAAATGGCGAAGTTATCTATGAAAAAGTGCCAACAATGATTGTCGTGCGAAGGGAGCTAAGCAAAGGCGGACACCAATACTTCACTTTTCTAAGCGAAGAAGGATGCGAATACCTCAAAGACTATTTGGAAAGCAGACTAAAAGAGGGCGAGAAACTTACGCCAAACTCGCCAATACTGACGCCCAAAGTTACGCCTAAGCCGTTCATAAGATCCACAAACATAGGCGATATGATAAGAGCTGCCATACGAAAGGCAGGTTTTAAATGGAGACCATACGTTTTGAGGGCTTACTTTGACACGCAACTGATGCTGGCGGAGTCTAAGGGAATGGTGCTGCGCGATTATAGACAGTTTTGGATGGGACATAAAGGTGATATAGAAAACCGCTACACAACAAACAAGTGTAGGCTTCCCGAAGGCGTAATTGAAGACATGAGAGAGGCGTACAAGAGAAGCCAAGAATATTTACAGACGAGGGTTTAGGAAACAAGCGAAGAAAAGCTTAGACAAGCCTTCATAAAACAACTGCTTTTGATTGCTGGCTTCAAGCAGAAAGAAATCGATGCAATGGATTTGGCCACAATGAGCGATGAAGAACTTCAAGAAATTATAAGAAAGAAACTGTTAGGTCGGGAAGCAAACGATTGTATAAAACAAAAAGCCGTATCCATAGAAGAGCTAAATAAATATTTAGCCCAGGGATGGCAATACGTGGCTACTTTACCCAACGGGAAAGTAATAATTGAGTTAAGGACGTAATCTTTAACCTTGCAAGAGTTTTCTGCTGTGGTCTGCTATATCATAAAACATGTGAATTCAAAATGGTGTCTCGTAGAGAGGCTAGCAGCGAAATGGCGGTTCTTCATCAGTTATATATGCAGTCTCATGTCTTTTATCATATATGAGCGCATACTTGTTAAGAATGTCTCTTCCGAGGATGCTTGGGATTCGCATGATGCGTTCGTCCGCAATAGGATGTTTTAAGACGTATATTTTTTCCATGTTTTCTACATGGCTTTTCCCGTTTTCTCTTTTAAAGGTTAATTTGACGTTTTTCATGATATAGGTTTCAACTAGTCCACCAATTCCAAGCATGCCCTCGCTTAGCCGTTCCAATTTGCTGTAATCCATTCCCAACCTTAAAGCATCTTTGTCACATATGGTTGTCCTAGAAGCGCCAGTATCAACCAAAAACTCGATGGTCTCGTTTACTCCAAGAGCTTTAGATTCAACCATGGCAACCACGTAGGCTGCCTCAAAAATTCCAGGTTTAAAGAAACACGGGATCCGCAAGAAATCACTTCTCAAAGGATGAGCTCTATTTCCTTTGAAGTCACATATTCTATAGCAATTTCACTGTAATTTTCGGGATAGTTCGTACGTAGCCTCTTAACAAGCTTGTATAAGTTTCGGTCATGATCAACTACCTTTTCGTTCAAAACTGCAACCCACTCGTCTACATATTTCTTCTTTAACTCTTCATAATGCCTACTAACCCACTTTGCGTTTTCTTCATACTTCGAAAGAACAGCAACAAATGAACTCATCCGCTAAACCGCCAGTCAAAAATAACATGTTCAAGATAACTTAAATCATTTTCGAATAACGTTAACCTATAGAGAACATTCGTCCTTGCTCTTCTAGAATTCCTTCTCCAACTGCTCAAGTGTTTCCATAAACTTCTTTATGGAACTCTTCATTTCAACAAAATATTCTGACCTTCTATTTTCGTCAAACTTTATAGCTACCATTAAACATTCATCAACATGATGCCTAAGCTTGCGCCTATATTCCGCAGTCAACCTTGTAACAATACGTTTTGCCTTTTCAATACTGCTCATCTATTATCAATCATATAATTGTTAATGACAAACAAATACTTTTTCAAAGCTTTTTACAATCGTTAATTCTTAAATATCCTTGGCAATTTAAATTGTGCATCATGTATCGGGGTTCTCCACCGCCCGTAAGTGTTGTCTGACTCGGTGCGGTTCCTTTCATAACGATTGTTGCTGCGAGCGTTGAAACATATAAAAGGAGTGCTGTGGGCTTCTTCTCGGATACCGTTCATGGAGCCATTGGGATAAAACTCGTCGTGCCCTTGTGGAACAAGCCTATCAGTTTCAAACTTCTAAGCGTTCACGTTATTCCGTTACCGTTCCTCGTGAAGAGTCACGATGTAAAGAAATGATCTATAAATTATCTATGTTTGAACCGCTGGGATATTTTCATTCCCATCCAGAATCTGAACCGACGCCTACAAAAGAAGATATTAAAAGCATGAAGGTAAACGACGTAGAGCTTATTGTAGCTATTTCAAAGAAAGGTAGGCAAGTTCCTTGGAGATATGATGCTGCGAAAAAGTTGTTGTCTGGTGTTCTAGGCGATTTTCGCTTTGAAATGGCAGCTTATATACGGACGAAATGCGAACAACCCTCCGTTAAAAGACTTGAGCTACTCTGCCCATTTGCACTTGGAATAGGTTCAAAATACTTCGACACACAAATTAAACCTCCCGAATAAAAATGACTACTAAGGCTTGGTGGTGCGTTCCTTTTGATGACTAATGTCATTCTATATTTTCTCTTTTTGCCCACTCTCGAACTTCGTCTTCCGTCATAATTACTATTCTGGTTTTTGGATGAGCCTCATTAACCCATAGCCTAACCTTTTCCAGCAAAATTTCCCACAGTTCATCGTCCCCTTTCTCTTGATAGATTTGGGCATATTTTCTTAGGGCGTTTAGGTTTTCTTTCCCAAGAATTAAGACGCCCATGCTAGCCCCTAGATCGTCTAAATTTGCAATACTTCCTTTTACATGCTTCGGGTTTGTCGCCGTTTTATACTCAATTTCAAACCCTACAACCGGAAGTTTAGGCACCCTCAGCAACGTTTCTGTTGATTTGGGTTTTGAGAAGCAGAATCTTTTATCGAACCAAACCACATCAACCCAAGCTGAAGTGGATGCCGGGACCTCCCGCTCAACTTCAAATCCTAACTTCTCACCAAGCTTACAGATCACTTCCCTCAAAGGTTCAATACACATACTCTTTCCCGAAAACCTCAAACCTACATGTACTCTATAAAAAATTTTGCATAAATCTCTCCGTTTTGAGTTTCACCCGTCTTAGCTTTTATGGCTCTCATGAAGCTTTCAAGCATTCCTTTCGTAGCTTTTCCACACTCCGGGCTCCAGCAAATCGGACATTCGGCTATGCTATTCATAAGCTTTTCCAAAGCTTCAAGCAACACATCTTTTACAGCCCAAATGGTAACATACTCCCCGTCTTCACCAGCATATCTCTTAACCCTTATGCCCTTTTGTCCCGATAAAAGGTCTAAGACCTCACCAAAATTTGAACACTGGACAGCAAAGCGAAACTTCCAACACCACCTGACATTCCCCTCCTCAAAATACACATACCTGCCCAACAACCGTTCCCTCCTCAGCAACGATTCCAGAATCCATCAGAAGGTTTTAAACATTTGCTTAAAGCTTACGTGCCTTTAAACTGTAGATACTTGTAGTTTAAAAGGGTCAGATCAATTGTAGCAGTTGATACACCCATAAACGCTCTCAAAGGCATATATATCAAAACTTCATGTGAACATAAAATTAAGGAAATTATCCATCAAATTATTTAATCAACAAATTTAGCGCGACTGTGATAGCTCCTTGAGCATTCTTGAAAGCATTTCACGCTGCAAAGGAGAACCATATTGCCAAATAACTTTTGCGATTTCAAAAATAACCAACGTTATCGGTTCTCTCAGTTCCACCCACTCCTTCTCTGCGACTACTTTAGGATTTTGAATCCACTTCCAAACCCTATCCCTAACATCAATGGGCATTTCAACAATCCTCTCTGCTTGAGGCTGGTTCGCATACCTCACGGCAATCCCCTGCTCCACCAGTCGCAATTCAATATTCAATGGAAAAACCCTAGCCAAAACCTTAAGAACGTCGCTCTCCACCAACACCAAACCTCTAGAATTTTCAGTTCCTGGACATTTGTGTGAGAATCTGCGGGACATTAGCCTTTATAATTTTGAATCTAGCTGACCTTGCTTTTTTAAGAAATCCCAAATTTTTAAGCGCTGCTTCAATAGCCGTTTCAGTTAGCGCACTAACAAGCACCTCTATGATTTCATCTTCACTCATTTCACACCAAAAACGGAAAATCAACCGCCCATCAGGACCTAACGTGCAAAGCACCTCATTCTCAGGAATAGCCCCGCTCAACATAAACTCCACACAATCAAACAACATGAACTTCCTATGCATCCTCATGGCCTTAACCCAAAATAACAGATTCAAACTTCTCCTTTTTAAACTTTATAAAAAATCTTTTTAAAAGTCATCAATTTGTATTCCAGATCCGAATTGGAGCTTATTTACGCAAAAGGGCTTAAAAAAATTTTTGAAAAAGCTTAAAAACCCAAGATTTTGTGGCTCTAAATGAAAGGGAATAAACGATAATGCGCAAAAGAAAAAATCCGCGAACCCGATGTACGGCTAAAGTGGACATAAAACCTCTAAAGTCATTAATCTTAAAGAGGTTTCCTCCCAATCATCCACTACGTTTTGTCCTGCTTGCTGAGAGGGACGTACTAGAGACTGGAGACTTCTTGGCCAAACTGGAAACCTGGCTGAACATATTAAGGGTGGAGCCTAGAGTTTATGAAAAGTAAAATTATGAAACTAGCCTTTGATACTATAATTTTTCGCAAAATTTATGAACTCTGTATGATGCGATCTGCCTTGGCTAAGCGCATCATATTTTTTATAAAATCTTTTCGCAAAACATATCCCATAATCATACTTCTGATTTTTGAAGGCTTATACCAATCATATATTTCGCATATAATCCACATGCCAATCATACACGTGCCGGTATTTCTGTTGGGAGTCACCCTCGATAAATTTATTTTGAAACCCAACTCTTGCGCTATTGAAGAGGTAGCAGATAACACTGAGCGGGATCAAGGTGAGGATAATCTTAGGGGAATTGCCTTAAGGATACTTTTGCCGATCGATGAAATTATCAATCTTGAGGGTGGATCGGGTAAAAAAGCTGTGGGTTACGCAAGAGTTAGCACCTCCAGACAAGTTTCCAAGGGAGAGAGCTTACAAGTTCAAAGGCAAGAACTTGTGGAGTTGGCTAAGAGAAGAGGTGTAAGTACGCTTTACCTTTTCGTAGAGGCAAAAAGTGGTGAAAATTTTAATCGTAAAAAGCTAGGTGCCATTCTATATTTAGCAGAGAAGGGAGAAATTAGCGAGTTTTTGATACGCAACGTAGACCGTATAGGGAGAGCATCTTTTGAACTACTAGGTTTTATAATGCAGTTGCGAGCTCACAACGTATTGACGATTACGTTAACAGAAGAAATCGATGTTAAACGTTTATATGACCTAGTGTTAACGTCGCTCAAGGCCTATCAAGCTGAGGAAGAGAATAAACGGCGCACGTATGTCTCACTTAGCTCAAAAATACATAACTTTAAGAACCGCAGATGGAACATGCCCATACCCATTGGTTATGAGAAATGTGGTCTATGGATTAAGAAGACACCAACATATGAACCCCTAATTACCGACCTATTTAGATCATTTTTAGAAAGTAAAGAGTATAGTAAGGTGGCAGAGGTGATTAACGCAAAGTATAAAGACTTACTTCCTAGGCCTTTAAATCCTGAGCGTGTGGCTAACATATTAACGAACCCTGTATACATAGGAAAGCCAAAGTTTGGTTCTCGAAACGTTGAAAAGCTGTTTGGCAACGTGGAGGTTGAAGACCCTTCTCTCACTTTCATCCCAATGGAAATATTCATGAAGGCTCAGGAAATCATTCAAAGTAAAAAAGAGGAATATAAACGTAAAAGAAAGCCTATAGATGAAATGGTGGAAGTTTTCGGATATGATATACTTCAATGTTTCGATAATGTCGCCCCGTATTGTCCAATTTGTAAGCAAGCTATGATATTAAATGGGCAATCTTACATTTGCAAAAGAGATAGAGTTCAACGTAGGTTAATAAAGAGAGATGAGCTAGAACGTATCGCCGAGTGGATTATCAAACGGGAAGAAGCTCTGAAAACTTTTATTAAAGCGCTACGATCAACCAATAACCTTGACTATATCCTGACAAAACTCAAGGAAAAAGGAATTCAACGTATCTTATCAAGCTACATGTGAAATAAAACTAAACGGAAAGGAATTGAGATGAGAGTGAAGATACTCGTAGCGGTTGAAAATGCGAAATCTTGCTAAAGTTCTCATAAATAACACCAACATATTGAAAGTTAAATGGAGATCGTGAAAAGTAAATTCTGAATTATCTCTTTGTATCTTGTTCTAATGGACGCTTCAGTCACATGAGTAATTTTAGATAGTTCCCTTTGAGTTTTCTTTCTTCCTACAAGAATTGATGAAATATAAATAGCTGCCGCAACGCAGCTATATGGGTTTTTCCCTTGTGTTATTCTAGTTTTCCCTATAATATCTATAATTTTGTTGGCAATATTCCGAGGCAACTCTTTGACATTGATTACTTCGCATATTTGATGTAGAAGTTTGCTAATATTTGACTGAGTGGGTGGGACTTCTAGGTGCTCAGCTATAGTCGAATAGATACGAAAAACTTTTCGGGAGTCTTCATTTAAGATACTCGCGACTTCTCGTATACTACATGGTATTTCTGCGATTTTACATGATGCATAAACTATTGCGGCGCTTGCAGCCCTAAGCCTCATGCCCTTAAAGCTACACTTGTCAATCAAAGTCCTATAGATATTTACGGACTTCTCCAGAATAGAAAATGGAAGTTGAAGTTTTCTGACGATTTTTGTAATGTAATATAATATGATTGCAGCATTCCTTTCCGTACTATCTGAAACTTTCAGGAGCTTTTGCCACTCTGAAAAATCGTTTTCATGTTGATTGGCTACAGCTGTTAATCGTTTACCAGTTGCCTGGCGCGATCCGTCTGTACTCCTCACATAATTGTCTCCTCTAATTTCTGAATCTATTACTAAGCCGCAATCACAGCATACTACTTGCCTATTCATGAAATTCTCCAGCGTTGTGGAATTGCACGCTGGACATGAATTGACCTTGAAGACCGTTAGAGTATCATCTACCATTCAGCTGAATCCTCCATGAAGTTTAGTTTTATATTGTATTTTCTTAACGTCTCATAATATCTGGAAATGATCCTTTCAATTTGCTCCAGCTTTCTATCATGCTGCATAGGTGATCTCTTGCTCTTTTGAGAAATAAATCTGGCTCTCAGCTTTTGGGCGGTATTGAATGTTTTATCGTCAATAATTCTATATTCTTCTATGCTGATGTTAGCGCCCGCAACATCAAACCCACCTATATACAACTTGTTAGCGAGTACGTCTTTAACGGCCCTGGCATTCCATCGTCTGCCTCTCTTGGTCTGAACCCTTTCCTTATTCAAGAGGTAAGCTACATGGCTCATAGATTTGTATTTGAGGTAAAGTTGGAAAATCTTCTTTACGAGCTCAGCTTCTGCCCTGTTTATCACGAGACGCCCATCTTCATGTTTGTCGTACCCAAGCGGTGGATGAGGGTTGGGCCACTTACCCTGGCGGGCAAGTGCATGCAATCCGAGACGTGCCCTCTCGCCTATAATCTCTCGCTCAAGCTCAGCCACAGAAGCTAGATTTCGGAAGTTAAAGCGTCCAACAGGTGTTGTTGTGTCAATAAACTCCGTTACACTACATAGCCCGACATTCCACTGCCTCAACATCCTTTCAATATTGACCAGATCCACAAGCGACCGGCAAAATCTGTCAAGCTTCCAGAACACAATAACGTTGAATCTGCCTTCTTTTGCCCTTTGCAACATCAGCTGAAACTTTGGCCTTTCAACAGTTCCGCCGCTTTGCGCCTCGTCGATGAACACATATCTGACAACCCAGCCTCTATGAAGGCAGAAATTCCAGCACTGATGAACCTGTTCTTTTATGCTGTAGTTAAAACGCTGATTCGGGGATGATGTTCTAGCGTATATAGCTGCAAACGTTACATTTTCTTTTAATTTATTTTCGTTCATGTTATATCGATCCTACCTCTTGATTTAGTATCGATAAAATCACTCCAACAACTTTTGGGATGCCCTCTTGAAGCGATTCTAGAAAATCTACCACTAATTCCTGTGGATCATCAATTGTCGTTTTTTTATTGCAGTTAGGGGAATGGTTACATGTAACGTTTGCTGCGTTAAGTATACTCAGCCCGCGGTGAATAGCAGCTGCAGCGCATAGCATTAATAGCTTTTGTAGTTTTTTGCCTTCCAATACAATAACTTGCCCTTCGGTAACTCTCCAAAATATCATTGTTGCGTTTGGTCTTCCGAAAAGATATCGAAAGAGCTGAAAATAGGAGAAAGTTTTGCCAGTCTTAACTTCAACGATGACTTCATGGTCTTTTGCCTCCAGAATTAAGCCGCTCCTTGTTGGGGTTATAACTAAGTCAATTATGCCGAGGTTTCCGTTTAATTCTCCGAAAACATCGAGTGGTAGATCGTTGACACTAATTTGATACTTTAACATTCCTATGAGTAGGTTCACTGCAAGCGCGTGGTTCTCGATATATAATGCGTCGGCTCCGCCGCTTTTTCGCTCCATAAGCACTTTCGCAATGCAGCCGCAACAATGGTATCTCATCAACGTATCCACGATGAACGCCTTTCTAGCTCTGCCCCGCATATCATACAAGTCGAACTTTTCAGCTATTTTCTCACAGACCTTGTCAAGGCAGTCTAACAATTGCCTTAATAGCGCATCCATGTTGTTTTGAAACTTTTCCTTCATTATTGTATAAACCCTAGTTTATACTCATGTATAAACTCTTATATAAGCTTTTCTATACAAAGGTTTAGAAAAATTTTTATACTTTCGAATAACCAATTTTATGACGATAACATGGTTAAAGAGGCAGAGTCAAAAATTTACCGGACAAATGGTCGACATTACCTTTATTTACCTAAAGACTTAATTACAGACTCTAACTTCCCGCTTGACATAAAGAAAAAAATAGTAATACGAATTGATGGAAATTGCTTAGTTGTAGAAAATAAAACTTGAATAAATAGCCCTCTAGAATTTGAAGCCGCACATACTGCAGAACTTGTGCTCTGCTTGCGTTTTGTTTCCGCATTGAGGGCAAACTTTCATTTTTAATTTTGTTTTGTTTTTTATTTCACGAAGTTTTTGGAGAACAAATCTCTTGTACCGATTGAGGGGTAAATACTTAATTGCAATCTTTAGCCAATGCCTAGCTTCTTCTATTTTATTCACGTGAATGTAGAGTTCTCCAAGTTTGTACGCTATCCATGGATCACCTCTTGTCTCTTCGTATCCCTTCTTGAGAATTTGCTCTGCTTCTTTCCACATGCTCTCTTTTGTTAGCTTTTCAGCCTTTTCTACGTATATAGTGTTGTAAACTTTCCATATTGGTATTAAGAGATCCTCAGTTAACGCATCTAAGTTTTTCTTCTCTCTAACACTTAACGGTCGCATATGCGCAATTTTATTTCGTATTGGCTCAAGCATTTCCATAGCTGCCATAAATCGGCATTCGCTGATGAAAATTTCCTTAAAAATGTCTTTCCAGTTATCTTCTCGTGTGATAATTTTCACATAATCACCGAAGTCAACGTACCAGATTGGATGCAAGTCAAGTGAGTATGTCAATCTACGTTCCTCTTCCATCTTTCGTTTTTCAGCTTTATCCCAGACGTCATTGGGTATTCTCCGTCTCCACCATTTTTCACTTATTTTTGTCAGTTGAAAAACGACAAACTGTCTAAGTGTTTTCTCTAAAATATAGAGCCTAATGTACTCCTTGTAAGGAATTTCCTCAGGCCATTGAAACATAAACACCAACCAGTTAGCATGTTAATAAACATCAAAATTAAAATTTTAATTGCATGATGGTTTTGTTAGATTTGCAACCCTTGAGAGGAGAATCTTTGGAACTTGAAGAAGAGGTACACAAAGCGAGAAATGACGCACAATACAGAAGGAAAAATAGCTGTATACGAACTCCAAGATACATGAATGGGTTTACAAGTTTATGAAAAGGTTATGTTTGGAAAATTTTGAAATAGATCTTGATTCATTTATTCCTTTCACATTTAAGGGCAAGACTGTAACAGAAGAAGAAAGCAAACGTTATTTTTCAGAATTCTGTTAAAAATTTTTATATACGTATTCTGCTGTGCTTGTAAGTGTGAATATGTGTGAGTACGTCTAGAGTTAAGCTTACAATAACATTGGATGGAACAATTTTAAGCAGGGCAAAGCTCGTGGCGGATCAAAAACATATTCCTCTTTCAAGGCTTATAGAAAACTTTTTGCAATTTATGGTTGACCCATATGTTTACTGCTTTAAGTGCGGTGAACGTTTCAGCTCTTCTGAAGCGAAGATCTGTGTAAAATGCAGTTGGATGATATGTCCTAAATGTGGTGCTTGCGGATGCATGTTTCCTGAAGAGACTGTTGCGGCTATTTTTCATATGAGACGGGTTTATGAGGACTTGCTTGCTGGTAAGGTGAAGAAATGAAGCTGGTTAAATCGTCTGATAAGGCGCTTAGGGCTTCTCGTATAGGGGTTTTTGCCGCGCTTTACGCAGCTACAAGCCTTGTGCCGATAAGCGTCTTTATTGGAACACCAAGCTTCCTAGCGCTAAACCTCATAATAACTCCCGTAATCGCCATTATTTTACCTCCATTAGAGGCCTTTTTTGCATCACTTTTTGGAGGAACCCTAGCCTTTTATATTGCGCCGTCGCAAGCCATGTTCGGCCCATACACAATTCTACTGCCAGTTGTGGGAGCAACATTTGGAAGCTTGACCTATCATAAAGCAAATAAAGGCGCTCTAGCAACCTCCGCTTTTCTAGCGATTGCCATTACAGCTTACCTAATCAAAAATTACCCGTTCCCATACTTCGTAGTTCCTCATTCGATCGCAATAGCGTTTGCCGCATTAAGTGCTTTTAAGAAAATGACACTAATGCATTTGAAGACACCATTGTATGCTTATATCTCAACTATGACTGAGCAAGGAATGATGATGATCTTTGCGGTACATTTACTTGGGCTTCCATGGGAACTATTTGTTGGAATTTTGCCTCTGATGGTTTATGAAAGGGTCGTGGCAACTGTCGGGTCATCGTTAATAGTTGTCGGCTTGACAAAATTTCTTTAAAGAATAATTCCATTACATAGACATATAAAATTTGAAAAGTATATGACCATTATTCTTCGCAACCAGTTGAGCTTTTGTCAGATTCCAGATTTTCACTTCCCAACCTCACAATTCTTGGCAATTTTCTTTCGAACTGAACAAAAACCAAAAATAATTCTGATTGAACAATAAATGGCACCAAAACGTCTATGGTAAGCAAGGTTAAACGGCGCTTCCTAAAATTTAAAAATTAAAGACAACCTAAGAGAATTTATAAATCTTTAAACGCATAGCTTAATTTGGATAATAAAAATGATAGAGAAGGAAAAAAGGAGCAATAACAAGCTAAATGATTTATCTGGCAAAGAATGGTTGAAATTCACGAAATCGTGGGCTGTTTACAATTCTGAAGGAGGAAAAATCTGCGACTATAACAAACCAGAAAATAGAAGAATATCAGAAAAGAGCTGGTTTATACATGTCCCCCCTCCAAGGGATAATGATAAAATCAAACATCCCGCAAGCTTTCCAGAGTCTTTAATAGGAGAATTCATAGAATTCTTTACAAAAAAGGGAGATTGGGTTTTAGACCCATTTCTCGGCAGTGGCTCAACATTGATTGCATGTTACGAATGTGATAGAAATGGCATAGGAATAGAATTATCCGAACATTGGGCAAACATCGCTAAGTTAAGGCTAGAAAATGTAAAAAATCAAACCAAAATTGATAAATTCACCGGTAAAGGAGAGACAAAACAAATAATTATTGTAGGAGATTCGAGAGAAATCGACAAAATATGGAGAGAACACAGCCTCCCAAGAGTTAAATATGTTATTACATCGCCACCATATTGGAACCAGCTGAAAAGAAACTATATCCGACAAAAAAAGAGAACAGAAGAAGGTTTACCTACTCTGTATTCAGCTGATCCGAGGGATTTGGGAAACATCGATGATTACGCACGGTTTCTGCTTGAACAGAAGAGGATATTTGATAAGGTTTATGATGTGGTCGAAGATGGAGGGTATCTCACCATAATTACAAACAACATTTATGCTGATGGAAGACTCTACCCTCTCGCATTCGATACGTTATTGTTATTAAGCGAAAAATGGGTTCCTAAAGACGAAAAATTATGGTTGCAAGATGATAAGCCTCTCATTCCCTTGGGAGTTTATTCAAGTTATATTGGCAACAGGCATCATCAATATTGCCTCATTTTTAGAAAAGAAGAAAAGAAAATCGAGCAACAAAAGAAATTATTCAATGCATTGATTAGAAAACTCTACGGCGGATTAATTTATGAGTCTGAGTCATGACGAGTTGACCGAGTTTTTATCCAGGGTTATATTACGAAATTTTAGACATTTATTTGGCGATGTTTTTATCTCAAATGTTTCAATGGATTTTCCTAAACCGGATTTCATTTATGTCCCTTATGGAATGAGAAATATAGACATTAGAGAGTTAGAGAGATACATGGGACAATCAACATTAACAGGAGAACATCTACCTCTTCCAGTCTCTTTTGAAGTAAAAACACCATACGTTTATAAACATGAATATATTACAGGAATTGGACAAGCAATTAGCTATAATTCGATTTTTCCACTTTCATACCTTGTTGTTCCTGATACTAATATGGAAGGGTTTGAAGTTTCAGATTTTGTGAAAGAAATTATAGAAATTAATGATTTGAACATTGGGCTCTTCTCATACAAAATGGAGAATCCTGAGGAAATAGAACTAGCAAAAGAAGCTTCAATAGTTAAGACTCAAGCAAGACGCATAAAAGAGTCAGTGAAGGGTATTAGGCGTTCTTATTCTTACTGGAGAGAAACAACGCCTGAAGAAGTTTTTGAAGCTCTGAGAATTTCAAAAGAGTTAGAAGGAGCTCAAGAACCTAATATCTTGAACGAGGTTCTAACAACATTATGGAATGAAGTATTATCAAGAAGATTCCAAAGAACAACGAGAGTATCTTCATTTCTGCTGAATTACAAACTCTTTTTGATACAAAATGCATTGCTTGATGCTGCAGGACATCTCACGGCTATAGGCAGATATACGCTAAACTTAGGCGAACGGTTTGGAAAGGAAAGCGAGACTTTTAAAGAGATAATCACGTACGTGCTTTTGAAATATGGTGGACATTATGTTCTCTTATCGAAAATATATGAAGCACAAAGGCAAATGAGCGCAGAACAACTTACTTCTTGGGAGATATGGGCTGAGGAAATGGTTAGAAAACTCAGAGAACAGGATTACTATTTTTCTAAAGACGATTTCAGAATAGACCTTCCACGAATGCTATTCGCTTACGAGCGATATTTTTGCGGTATTGCAGATAATCGTTTTATAGTGGGAAGGGGAATTTCAATTAACTTCCCAAAGATAATTGCAATTTTAGACAAGGGTTCAAAGTTATTTTCGACCATAGAGTCAACCCTATCTTTCTAAAAATGTCTTAAAAGGATTTAAAGTGAAAATCGAACCTTAACCTCGTTTATGCATGGCATCTTGGATTTTTGAATATAGTGATCACTTGTAAATTTGGTGATTTTATAGAAAAGGCTATATGAGGTTTTTCAAAACAATACTAAAAAGACAACTTACAAGTTTTAATTGTTGTAAGTTAGTTTATTAACGAATTTTTCAATTTTTTTGTTTCGATCTCCGATGCCTTTAACAGTAATAAACTCTATTTTCGCTCCTCTACACTTAATTTTTCGTTCAAGATCTTTACTTCCGAAAATTATTAGCCTCTCAGTCTTCAATTCGTTGAATAAATTCTTCGACTTTTCTTTGTCGAATATTGTAAGAAAGTAATCCTTTCCTAATATGATTATGGATAAGTGGAAGAACTCATTTTTAACTATCTGTACAAGTTTTTCATAGATCTGCAATTTATTTGCCCTTTCACGGATTTCATCTTTTGTGAGACATTTAAAAGTACATTGATAAGGAATAATAGGTGTATGCTCATTTATCAACCCATATCGTGCAGAGATCATTAACAATAAAACAGAGTTTCCTTTTTCACGTAATTGGGTAACAAGATTCTTAACAAAGTTAAACGATCCCTCATACATGTCCAGTGCAGGGAGAATGTATTCTTTTAACACTTCCCTGTATTTATCTTCATTCTCCAGATCATAATGTGGAATCGGTAAACCGTGTTTCTCCAAGATTAACTTTATAGGCGCCTTAGATGGATCATATTTTTTAGTTGCAGCGCATTCTGTCAAAACAAAGACTTTCAAGTGATATCACCACATTTTAGTTAAGAAAGGTCTTGATAAAACATTTCGGCAGACTTTTTAAGGAAAGTATATGTCGATAATTTAACGAGAGTGGAGTGGGCCAACAACCTTTCTAAGTCATTCATTTAATGGAACTGCTGTTAAAACATAACTCAAGGCAATGCAATGATAAATAAAAGCGGTCCTTATCAATATAGTTGCTTGTTCGCAGATTTTGATGACGAAGACAATAGCATGAATTAGGAGTTTTCAGTAGGTAAATGTGTAATATTAGAACAAACGCGATGAATACTGCTATAATATTAGGTATCACCCAAGGTGAAAACTATGGTTGTGCAATTATATAAGAATCCAAACGTAATATTATAACATGCAGCTGCAACGCCAAATTTAGGCTTATGAACTATAACATCAATTATTTCTAAATGACGTTTTTAAGATGAAGCTTATTAGAGAAATGATATAATGTCCATTACCCATAAAATTAATATAAATTTTCATCAGAGGCTTAGTAAGATGCTTGATTTCAAATTAGTATGCGACCAAGAAACGCGAGGTAATTTGATGCTCTTCACTTTATTAAAAAGGGGTGTTAATGATTAATCAGCTTAGATTAAACTTTGAGAAGCGCGCGCAAGATGGTTTTGCTAGAACAGGTGTTTTAAGGACTTGGAAAAAAGAGGTGAATACTCCTGCGATATGGTTCGGGCTTTCAGTTATAGAAAATTATGAGTTTCAGCATACAGTTCTTTCAGTTAATAATGTGGAATGTTTTCTTGCTAACGCTTACGATCTACTATATCAAGATAAGAATGGTGAAAGAAAGAGACTTGTAAAACATCTATCAACCAAAATGCGCTTGAAATGTGATAGCGGAGGTTTCCAAACGTCAAAACGTGAAATCGGTTTGACGGTTAATCAAGTTTATTCAATTCAACAGGAAATAGAATGTGATATTGCGGTCCAATTAGATTTCCCCTTAAGCCCCCAAGCTAGTAGAGCATCAAACCAGAGAAGAATCAATAAAACTCTTAAAAATTTGGAAGAAGTCTTGACTATAAATGATAAGTTAAGTATATTGCCAGTCATTCATGGATATGACAGAGAAACGCTTGATTATATGTTGGAAAAAGTCGGAGAAATTCTTGGTTGTGATCCACCCGCTATTGGAGTTGGAAGCCTAGTCCCCCTTTTGATGACATCGAAGGGTTCTGGGACGGTTGGGGGGAAGAAAAAGGTTATAGATATGTTGATCTACATTCGGCAAAAACTGCCTGATGCATTTTTGCATGTATTTGGAACCGGTGGAACCATGGCGTACCTAATAACATTTTGCGGGGCAGATAGTTTCGATTACGTTGGATGGGTTCAGAAAGCGGGTTATGGTGTGATACAACTTCCTGGAGTATCTGACCGATTTATTTCAGAAAGAGAAAAACGTAAAACTTTAAATGAAGAAGAAAAGAAAAAGTTGTTGGAATGCTCTTGTCCTGCTTGTCGCGGAAATTCTCTATCAAAATTCGCAGATAGAACGCCGCATGCGAGACTTCTCCGGGCCATCCATAACGTTCACGTTTATCAGACGGAAATATGGAAAATGAGAGAACATATAAATGAGGGAACGTTTCGGGATTTTGTCTTTAACAGACTTGAAAAAAGCGTCTGGAAGTCATTAATTAAATACGCTGATTCACAACTAGTTAAAATGGGCGTTTATGCCAACAAATTTGCTGGATAACCCTCTAACTTAGTTAGCTAGCTTTATTTTTTATTTTTGACATGGTATTAGTTTGCATTTTTGTAAAGGCATTGAACTTATAGTAGTTATTTTTGATATTTCCCGAGGATTAAAAAAACTTTAATCCTAACAGATTAAATATTCATGTTGAGGGAGAACCTTATTGATCCCTCCTTCCCAAATAATGAATCGCACCCTAGAGCGACTCAAAGAAATATTTGTGTGGAATACATACCTAACAAAAATATATGACAAAAAATACTTTGAAAATGCGGAAGAATTTCTGAACGAAGTAATTCAAGTGTATGGGCCTTATATTGAGAAAATTCTACCACCAATGTTATGGGAAGAAAATTGGGATACAGTATCGCAAAAGTATGGCATACATCCAATAGTTAGGGAAGCCGTTGCTGAGATAATTTTCAATGGGGATTCTCAAAAAAAAGCCCTATTTTCATCAAGGCTATGCGGTGAAAACGTTAGCCATTTCAAATTCAGAACGAAAAGATACCATTATAACCGCGCCTACAGCTACCGGTAAGACTGAGTGCTTTCTAATACCTATTCTAGATTACTGTGTAAAAGCAAAAATTTCAGATCGCGAGAACAATTTAAAAGCCATAATAATTTACCCCATGAAAACCCTCGAAGCTGACCAGCTTAATCGCATAATTAAATATTTAAACCAGATAAACATACGGCTTAAAAATTTAGGCGCGCCATTCATCACTGTAGGTATATGGGACGGAGACACTCCAAATAGTCCAGTGGGTGAAACTGAGGAGGATGTTGGCGTAGGCGCAAAAATAGTTGATGGACAAAGTGTACGGGGACTTGAATGTCCTACACACAAGAATAAATTGATATGGAATAGGCGATCCTTAGTCTGTGAAGAAGGCTGTTCATTCCCATGGATTTTTGTGACTAGAAAAGATATGAGAGAAAATAGTGTTGATCTTTTAATTACAAATCCTGAAGCCCTCGAATTTGCTTTACTTTCACCTCATAATAAAGGGTTCTTAATTGTTTCACCCGAACGATCTAAAGTAAAATATATAGTGTTTGACGAGACCCATGTTTGGTCCGGCGCAAGTGCCTCCAGTTTGTCATTGCTGATCCAGCGGTTAAGACACTTGTATAAGTCGTCAAGACCAACATTTATTTTGTCCTCTGCAACAATAACAAACCCAAAAGAATATGCATCACGCTTGCTCTTGTTGAGAGAGGATGAGATAAACCATGTAGATTTTAAAGGAAGGATACGTCAACTTGAAGCCTCAAACTTAGCGAAGTATGAAATAAATCCTTGTAAATTCAATGTAATTTTAGGAACGCTTTTTGCGGCTGAAAATTATTCAAAATCGGTCGATACGATATTAGAGCTTTTAGAAGCTAATGATATAGGAAGTGATAATACTGAAAGATTAAATGCACTTAAAACTTGTGAGAAGTTAAGCTTAATCCAGATAACAAGCAATTGCGTCGAACTCACCGACGAGGGAAAAAAGTTTTTTGAAGTTATTAAAAAGTGTTCTATAGATGATTTTAGCGATGCAAAGGCGTCTGAGCTCCTTGACAGTTCAGAGTTTTTAGAACGATGGGCATCTTTAATTGAGAATAAAGTTCCTGAGGTCTTTGACTTATTATCTGTTTTTGGAGATTGTAGCTTTATACATGAACAAACTTTAATTAATCATGTTAAAGAAAAAATAGGAAACGATTCTGGAAAAGCTGCAGAAATTGTTGCTACATTATTAAATTGGGGAAGAGCTGGTAACTTTCTTCTAGATAAGTACCATTATTTTATCAAGCCAATTGAGCATGTCTATTGGTGTCCAAGCGACAAGGTTTTGTTTCACAAGAAAATATGTCCAAAATGCGGTAAAGAAACAGTCGAGCTACGTTTCTGCAGAAAATGTCATGAGCCATATATCTTGAGTAATGAAAAACTAAAACCTATAAGAAAGGATCTGTTTAATGAAGCAGAACCAAAATTTTGCCAATGTGGACGTAGACTTGATGCCGAAATTATGGGGATAGGGTCAACTTCGTACCAGACTTTTATAACCTTCCTACTATCCGCTCTAGGAAGAAACGCTTATCATAGAAAAGTGCTGGTTTTTTCGGATTCTAGAGGGGAAGCAGAGGCTATAACGACATTTACACGTTCCCTCGACTATTCCCTTGTCTTGCACATTGAGGCTTGCAAGATATTGTTAGAAAATTCTCCAAAAGACGGAATGCAAGCGAAACGCTTACATGACAAATTAAAGGATAAGGCAGTTGAAATTTACTTTAAAGGCACCCCTTTTGATATTGAAGATGAAGACCTCAAGCCTATGAGATCACAATATTTCCAGTTTCTTTATAACGCGCTTTCAACAATTTACGGGCCGAAGTCCAATAAATCAAGGCATAACCGTTTATTTTCGTCGAGCATTATTTCATTTAAAAACATTCAAGATATTTTTTCCGTACCATTAGAAGTTTCCATCGCGCACTATATGCTTGTGGAAGTTGGTTATGAAGAGTTAATACCCATTGAGAGTATCCAGAAAAAACTTCGAAGATATTTTTATCACTTATATAAGCTTGATAAAAAGAACTATCAAAGCGTTGTACAAGAAGTATTGAATAAGTTAGTGGAAAGCGGCTTATTAGAGAAAGTTAAAAATAATGTTGGAAAAGACTGCATAAAGCTTCCCGATGCTTGGGAATATAAATTCATCTTTTTTGTTCCTTCCTATTTATCATATTGCGAAAACTGCTACATAGGATACCCTACAATCTTGGATGAATGCCCAAATTGTGGATCTAAACAGTTCCTAAATAGAGGTAGCCGATTTATAATTACAGAAAAAGCCGAAGAATTCGATTATACCGGAGGTTGTTTTGAAAATATAAGGAAAGAAGTTCCTTACAAGCTTGATCATTGGGCCAATGAAATATTATATCAAGCAATAAAAAACATTAGGAAAAAGGCGGACGCCATATTTATAGCTGATCACCGTTCAGGACTTCCGGCAATCATGCGAAGTCGTTTAGAAGAAGGTTTTAGGGTTTTATCTCCAACGGTAAACGTAATATGTTGCACTCCAACAATGGAGCTCGGCATTGATATAGGTAGCCTCAACTGTGCTTGTATGATAGGAATACCTCCCACGAAAACCAATTATATTCAAAGAACCGGGCGTACAGGCAGAACAATTTCCCTTCCATCTATATTAATAACTATTATAAGAAATGAACACGCTGTAGACAATCATTACCTAAACAAAATTGAGGAGTATTTGAATAGAAAATCAGAACTGTTAAAGATACCACAATTTACTGAAACAATAATTAAACAACATTTAGTTTCTATGACTTTGCATTTCTTAAATCGTGTGTCTCCTAAATATGAGAACGATTATTATGATATCTTCCCTGCACAAAATAGATTTCAATTCGCTGGGAAAAAGAATATAATATTTCTCCAAAAAATATTGTCTAGAAAGCTTTTGATGTTTTTTGAAGATGTCTTGGACAATTATGATGGTATAGTGAATTTTATATTAGAGAACTTGAAAGAAGCCGCGCTGTTTGCGATGGAGGAGAAATTTTCAATTAAGGAATCCCAAATAAGGGCGATGATACAAGAACTATTTTTAGGATATAACGGTAATCCTCCAGAAGTTGTTAGCAGTATCTTAAACGTTGTTAAGTCTTACGTAGAAGTGTATAAATTAATGGAAGATAATGGAATTGATACTGGCGAACTTTTGCAAAACTTTTTGGATAATTTCAGTTGCTTAAGCTTATGTCTAAGCCAACCAAGATTGATCGCTGATTATCGTGGAATCATGCGATCAATCCCTGTGGCGTTTGCAGGTAAACGCTTTAATAATGTAACAATAGAATTGAAAGAATTAGGTCATGCTATCAGAGAGGCGTTTCCTGGTTTTATAAAAGCTGACGGCACAATGGCACGAGGAGCCCTTATGCGGCAACAAGGAATTGAATATGAGATAATTGATGTAAAAACAATTGATAGGACCGTTTCAGTGGTAAAAATGTGTCCAAATAAAAAATGTTCATTGGCTTTCCATCCGTTTGATATTTCGACAAAAATGTGCCCACTATGCAAAAGTGAATTAACTGAAATCAGAATTTTCCCAATATTTGGTGCTGTTGCTAAATCTAAGGGTCGACAAAATATAGTCAATACAACTCCAATTGTAAGCACTCTCGTGCCTTTATACAAGGAGGAACTAAAGATTTGAGTGATGAGCTATTAAAAGAATTTGAAGAGATAAAAACGCGTAAAATGAAAAATTATCAGCTTCTCTTTGAAAAAAGGAATTTAGAAGGCTATTTAGAAACAAAACATCCTGTTTTCACTAGCGCTTGTTTTTATGTGGATTTCGTATCAAATTATGTTTCTAAATTTAGATTAAAGTATGCAGGACAAAGACCAGATATTAAGGACTCAATGGCCGCTATCGATGACATAGATCATAAAGGAAACCCTATTAAGAAGCCTTTAGGACCTGTTGGATTTAGTTTCAAGACCCAGATACTTTCTTTTAAAGTAAACAGGAAAAAAGTAGAAGAAAGGATATGCCCAATAGTGGCCTCTGCAGACTCCGCAAGTAACAACATGTTTATAGAAGCGTTAATCAGTTCGCTTATAACAATTTCGTATGCTCTAAAAAAAGCAGTTTGTATACTTCAAACATGCGATTTAGATGATGTTGAAACTTCATGGGGGGTTTACGAAGATCACTGCTACCTTTTTTTGTTCGATAACACTGAAGGCGGAAACGGAATAACCTATTTAGTATTTTCAGAATTGAAAGAGGACCTAAATGCAAAAGGAGATTTAATGCATACGCGTTTATTCACTCAAATTTCAGAAATACTGACACAGAAATGTTGTCTAGATGCATGTGAAGAATGTTTACTACTTCCTCGAACGCCCAATCATATAGTTGATCTGTTAAATAAGCAACTTGGGGCGGCTGTGCTTGGGGTGGCTAATGTTGAATACCATCGCAATATATAATGTTAATAAAAGATTTTGGAAAATTTCAGAAGTGGACTTAAATCAAATTAAGAGAAACGAGCTATTTGATAATGTGTTTATTGAAAAATCACGTCCTGATTCTGATTGTGAGTTCCAATTCTGTGTTTTATCGATTCTGTCCATTGCATCAGAAAAATTTGGATTTTCTTGGCTTAATATTAACGATATCATCTCCATCATTATTAACGTTCTTGGCGACTCGGGATGGATCCCTCCAGAAAAAGAGCTTAGACATATAACTCTACAATACTTGAACAATAACTTAAAGGGAGCTGTTTTAGTTGAAAATGAAGAACGGCTCAGTCTTTTTAACGTAATTAAAATCAATAAAGACTTTCTAAAAGTAAAAAAGTTCAGAGAGATTTTCGATAAATGCCTAAAGCATTTTACAGCAAAATATCCCTACCCATCTTTTAAAGATGACTTGATAAATGGTCTATTAAAGGAAATGGCTTCTCTTTCAAGATATAAGCGAAAAAAGGCGAATTTTGTAATAAGGTTTCATGCAACTAAAGGTTTTGGGAAAAAAAGAGACGATATATATTCAACAATTTTAGACATGATTGACCAAGCAAAATGTTCTATCAAATTCATGATTGCATATTACTCGGAAGATCTTAAAGCGCTTGCAAGACTTTTAGGATCGAAAGCGTATGAAGGCACGCAAGTGCAAATAATTTTGCGATGGGCAGAAGATTCAAAAGAGGAAAACAAAAATTTGATTGAGGAGATTTTCAGAACAATTAACTTAAAGCAAGGCGGGTGGGAGAATTTCAAATATGCCTTATATCCGATTTTTAAGAAGCCTATTGAAAACGATTATTTATTAGCAAATTTGCATGCGAAAATGTTGATTATCGACAGAAATATTTTACTCATAAGTTCCGCAAACGTGACAATTCCGAGTTTACGAAGGAACATTGAGGTTGCTCTCTCTACAACTCATACCGATACCGTTAATGAAGCCATCCGATTTTTTGATGAAATTTGGGATTCTTTAGAGACAAATCCAAGGTTGTAATTATATGCGGTTAGAAAATTTAATCAGCGTTCATCCTCAAACTCGTTTAGCGGTAATAATCGACGAACGTCTATCTGCGTCTTCAGGTCAGCTTAGAGCACTACCGTTATTGTTGAGGTTAGGATGGAGAAAGTTTTCAACAATACCTGATTGGGGGGAACCTTGCCATTTACTCTTGCCCGATAGCCAATATACTAAATATTACCCCAGTCTGAGAGAAGAACGTATTGCCATCTTCACATGCGAAAAACTTGAACGCACACATAGATTTTCTGCCACTCTGTTCTTAGAAAAACTTTCCATAGGTGAAATAAATGGGTGTGTATTCGTAGTTGATACAGAGAACTTTCGTGTTAGAAGAGCCTTAAGACCGCTAGTACATAATGCAAATCATTATAGTTTTGATGAGCTGTACAGATGCTATCAAAATTATTGTAAAGGGGAAGGTTTAGAATTTCCTCTAAAAGATACCTATAACGTTTTTTTGCAAGAACTAGCCTACAAACTCCAGAAGATCCTTAACAAAAGTATCACCCGGAGCTATGAATTATTTGTTTATGATAAAAGAACAATTAACGAAATAATTTGGGATTGGCTGATTCGAATTTCGGAGAAATACGAAGAAAGTCCTACTATGGACTTTAGGAAATTTACTATGTACTATTTAAAGCCGCTGATCGAAAATGATTATTCAATTCAAAAGATTGCCGCCTTAATGGAAAATCTATACGTTAATGAATTTAGGTTGTCATCAAGCTATATAAAACAAGAACGAGCGGCTTTGAGGGTGTCGTTAGATGGAACGAGCCCTGTTCAACCTCCGTGTTAAGATTCAAGACGCAGAAGCCGTTTACAATTTTATAGCTCAAGCATGCCGGCCGGTACGTTACAGTGAAATAGTAGGATCAGTCGCTAAAGATGAACTTACTTTCAAATGTAACAAATGTTTTAAAAAATTTACAGCCTATGAAGCCCTAAGGAATAACTTTATATGCCCTGAGTGTAGGAGCGTTAGATTAAGAGAGACCATTATAAGCGAGGTACTAAGTTTTCTTGAGCTATTATCGTTTATCAAAAAAATCGACGAGGGGAACGATCCCCTTTTTGCTTTGCACAAAACATTAAAGTATCCCTTCAATTTTGAAGTTCTTAAAAGCATAACCAATCTAGAGGAACGAAGTGGCTATAATCATGATTATAAGCAGGCTCTCCGCGTTTGTCTCGAAAACGATGGTGAACATTTTAAGAGCCCGCAAGAATTTGCAATTTTCTTAAACGCCAATATTTATGGTCGTACTGTTTTGATAAACAAGAATAAAGCGGAGAATTGGCTGCTGCTATTTAGTGAATTAGGAGTAATCTCCAGATTAGGAAGCAGTTACATAATATGTATTGATCCCGAATTCATATTTAATGCCCTTAAAATTTATAGCGCGGAGTCAAATTCTGGTAATAATGTGAAGCTAGAGTTGTTTCTAAAGTTTTTACAACAATTCTTGCCGATAGAGGGGCGGTTACCAAATACGGTGGTACGCGCTCTTCAAACGCTTGAAAGAATGCAAAAGATCGATTTGGCGGCAGCTCCAGATGATACTTCGCGTAAGTATCTGTTTGACGATGGTCGTTATGTCCGCGAGGTTATTATAAAATGTTAAGACGCGATTGTGTCTCATATGAAAAACTTAACTTCGTTATGCGTGAAGAAAGTGCAATAAGAGCTAAGGATAAAAAGCTTTTCTTTGACACTCATTATCCTATCAAACTTTTTGACGGAAGAAACCGCCAAACAATCGAAGAAAGTGAATTGAAAAAGAAAATTCTAGATGCACCCGGTGTAAGAGGCACCAGAATATTTCTGATAAAAGGTAATCCCGGCACAGGTAAATCTGAATTCTGTTGGTACTTTAAGCTTAAAGCAGAAGAAGAGGGAGTAAAACGCAAAATAATCCACATACCTAAGAGTGAAGTTGAACCTGGTAAAGTTGCAAGAATACTTCTAGAGGCTTGTGAGGACGTAGATTTCGACCAGAAATCTTATCAAGAAAATTGGAAAATACTGAAGGAGAATACAGACGCCGTTGCTAAGAAAATTTTTTATCAATTGATTATTGAAAAATATGGATCACCTAGTGAAAAGGAATTTGCAGTTAAACTTAAAGAAGCTGAATCTGTGCTTTTAGAATATATTTTAACATGGCTTAAATACCAGATTTATATGGCTGAATCCTCAGGTCGTTTTTCGCCAGAACATTTGACTGAAAGTTTTGATCGCGTTGGAATTATGAAATCTCTTGAAGAAAAAGGAATAAGCGATTTTGACATCGAATATTTCGAATATGAATTTCATCGCAAAATAATTGATTTTTTGAATTTGCCAAGCATTGAAATTTTGCTGAAAAAAATTTCAGACAAATTTAAGCATCAAAGGCCCATAATAATAATTGAAGACTTAGTTGGTATAGGAGCAGCTCGTACAATAATTCTAAACACGCTGTCTGATCTTGCCAGAATGGATATAGATTTAGTCGCTGGAGTCATTCCTGCTATGGAAGAGTCCGTAAAGAAGTCTTTGATGAGAGGTGTCGAAGAAATTGACCAAGCATCCAGAGAATTGGGAACTGAAACACTTATTGAGAGATCTTATGAATACAGTCTCACTAGCGACACAGGAGAATCCACTTTTTTAAATTCCAAAGAAAGCGTTATTGCCTTTATTAAACCATATCTGAAACATGTTCGAGAATTTGAATGCAAAGAATGTAAGTTAAATAAAGTATGCAAAAGTTTATTTAACGAGTTATACCCGTTCAATGAGGAATTTATCTGGCGAATTTTTCAAAAATTAGGGACAAAGAAGGCGCCACGCCGTGATCCAAGGGCACTAATACAAGAAGTTAGGTCTATTCTAGAAGAATCAAGAAACCGAGGGAACAAAGTTTGGGAGATTGCAACTTCAAAATTCGGAAGACCTTTTACTTTCCGTCAAGATATTGAAAAATATCAAGATTTTGCAAATTTTGTTTCATGGTACGGACGAGCAGAACAAGAAAATCAGATTTCAATTTCAAAAAAATTAATTGACTTTTTTGAAGTAGATTATCCTAAAGATGTTTTAGCTAAAAACGGCAATTTTTTAATTCCCTTCATCTACTCCCAAACTCTTGTTGGCCGTGTGGAAACAGAACCTGTCGATAGAAAAACCAAACATGAACCTCCAGAACCTTCCCCAAAGGTAATTCAAGCACGGGAATTTACAAAACGATGGCTTGATGGAGAGAAAAATATACCGCTGATTGCACTAAGACAAGGTCTCGCCTATCTTTTATCAAAGGAGATAGGTAAGAAACCAACGTTAATAGTAGATAAGTCCGTAGACAAACCTAAAAGGACTATTGAATGGACTAAAAAGTATCAAAATGAGGACATACCAATAGTTTTCGAGGACGAAGAACCCCCTCCTTTCCCGCACCTATATGTATTGCGGACGGAAATACATGATGTATCTTTCTTATTAACTGACTTAGGAGTTGCTGAAAATGCTCAAGAAAGAAATGAAATCATACGTAGAATAAGGGATGAACACTTTGAAGTCATACGCCTTCTTCAAACAAAAATCGAGGAGTGTAAAGAAGAATTCAAAAAATACTTGGAAAGAGAACTGGGCATTTCAGATTTAAATGAATGGATAATTTGCAGCTATGCACTCTGTAAAATGTTGTTGCTTGGCCAAACAAACATAAAAAACATCCAAATTTTAGATGACAAACAAATAAGACAACTAGATAAGCCAAAATGGTTATTCCCAGAGTTTCTGCATAATGCAAGTGACGTCCTACAGATCAAACAATGTTACGAAATACTGAGCCAGTTGATTGATAATATAAGCATCGTTAACAAATCTAGAATATTTACTTCGTTAAGCAAGGATAAATTATTGAACTTATCAAAAACCAAGGTTCCTGATAGATACAAATTTAATTTCGAAATAAGTCCAAGTGCGCCCATAAGTTTCTTCGCGGTGATCTCTACAATACAACGTGTTTCAAATGATTTAAAAAACAAGGATCAGATAAGGAAACCAAGCGATAGATTTGCAAATATAATAAGAGACGCTAAATATACGGCTGAATTCGGCGAAATTATAATTGAAAAAGAAAAATTACAAGAAGTTATTGAGAAGTTAAAGCTCATAGGCGGTAATCCGTTATATCCCACCACGGCTTATGAGTTGAGAGAGATTATATCACACTTAGAGTCTCTTGCCGAAGGCTCTGACTTCGAAGATTTAAAATGGATCTTGGAAAATTGTAAAGAAATAGAAACGCTATCAAACTTTAATGATGTTTTTGAGTTAAACCGGGTTTTCTATATCCACTATTGGCTTTGTAATAACCGAACTTACGAACTTATTCAAAAACTTTCAGCTATAATTGATAAAAATATACCACCAGGAGGATGGGGTCAGGGCACTGCCACATTGAGTTTGGCGGCGTTGGAAAATTTAGAAAACATTCTCAATTTGATCACAGGAGGTAAAGTTTAAACTTGCAAAGCTTGTTAGAGAAAATTGAAAAAGCATATAATTATAGTATGTTTACCCGGGAGGAAAGCATTAGAAAACAGCTTGTCAACAGATTAAATGAATCCATCGAAAATTTAAACAAAAGTCTATATAGATACTGCTTTCTGAAAATCCTTTCTGAAGAGATTACGCTTTCAGATTTAAAAAATGACGTTATCATACAAAAGGCATCTATGCTCAAGAAAAATTTAGAGGAAATCTTGAGTAGCGACACTAAATTCAAGGAGCAAAGTGAAGAATTCAAACACAGTATAGATGCGTTAAAGCAAGAAATTGAGAGCTTGATTATTGGAAGGTTAGTTACAGAAAGTGCAAATAAGCTGAATCAATGGAGTCTAAAATTGGGTGAAAATAAAAAAGTGTTTAGCAGTGACTTTATTGCGAAAGTCTTTGACGTAAACAAGGAAACAATAATTCACGCTGAAAAACTTATGGAGGAATTTCAAAACCGAATGAAAAGTGACATCTCACTTGAAGATATTATTTGGGCAAGCAGTAACATTTCAGAACTTAAAAAAACGATATGTAGCATTCTTCAAAAGGCGACGGTAGAAATAATTAGCGAAAAGTTAGGATTAACAAGAGATGAGGCTGAGAAAGTTAAGTTGCTAGTATCTGGTGAGAAAGTTTCATTATTCGAAATAAATGACTCGTTGCTGAGAAAAATTAGAGAGATTTTTGGCAGTATGGCCAAAATAACCATAACCGGTTAATGCAATTGTGTACAAGTAAGGGCTATATAAGGGTTCACAATGAATGCCGATACCTCGTTTGTGCTTAATCTTTTAAATGAGGCTTATGAGCGCTTAAAAAATGAGTACTGGAGTACATCTGTGCTTGGACCTGTAAGAGCTTATGCAGCGGAAAGTGACGTTGATAAAGAATTCTGGGCTTTGTTTTGTGCTCTGATAGACTTCCAAATGCCGGTTAAAAGCGTCCTGAGCCCGATGCTTTTTGGTCTATTAACAAGTATGGAAGAAACGAGTACAAAGTTCATACATCTTATAGAGGATACAAATCTTGCGATGACCATTCTAAAAACCTTCAGTTGGAAAACTAACCGAGGGGCAAAAATAGGTTTTACACATAGATTTATAAAAATTGAGGATCTAATTTCTTTACTCCAAATTTTTAAAGAAATAATGCATGATTATGGATCTTTAAGAAATCTGGTTGAAGAAGCCTATAACGACTCTCTATTTATGGATGAGCCTATGGAAGGGGTTTTGGCAAAGTTTTTAAAAATTCTAGTTGATTATGGTGGAAGGCCTCCTTTAATTCCCACAAAAATGGCATCTACACTAAAACGATTTAATCTCTTTTTTAGATGGATGGTAAGGCCGTACCCTGATCTTGGACTTTGGAGTTTTATAGATAAGAAAGAACTATTAGTTTCTTTGGATGGAGGGTTATGCAGAGTTCTTAATAGAGCTTTTTCCCTTCCCGTTAAGATTAATTGGCATGGAGTTTTGAAAGCTACAAAATTTTTTAGAAGTTTAAATCCAGACGACCCTGTGAAATATGACTACATACTTTCGAGACTTGCAATAATGGATTACTGCACCAAAGAATTAACGAGGTCAAAATGCTTTTTATGCCCTCTTGCCCACGTATGCAAATTTTCAAGGGTTACATATAAGCCTAAAACAAAAGCTTTACGGGGAAAAGAGCAAGAAATTTTCGAAAAATACCTTAAAATTTACGGACATGAAATCGACTCTGTTATAACGGAATATCCACTAGGCAGATATTCAGCAGATGCTGTACTACATAAACGCAGTTGTAAAACTTATGTAGTTGAAGTTGAGCATACACTTAATTACAACGCAATAGGACAGATTGTTGCATACCGCTTTTTATACTTCAAGATTCATGGAAAAATGACTAACCTTATGATTATATGTCTCGAAGCCCCAAAAGAATTAAAAGAAATGTGCGAAACTGAGCAAGGTATCGAAGTCTTAGAGATAAAGTAGTTAAAATTCCCAATATGGACGTGAAAGTAGATGGAGAGAAAATCTTGGGTTTGGAGAGAATATAAGATACATGAACGCTTAGACGAATGTTTTCTTAGAGCGCAATTTGTTCCTAGAGATGAATATTCCCTTCGAAAATTGCTTGAAAAATGTTTCCGTGAAGTATTAGAGGGAGTTTCCATCCAAATAATTCCACATCTTCCTCAAGAGATAAAAGCACCGGGTTGTCCACGTGTACTCTTCGTTTTAGTTGGGACCCGAAGCTTTGCAGATAGGACCTTGGAAGCTCTAGAGGTAGCAAGACGTTGCAGAGGTATGGTTGAGGCGGTTTTATACCTCACAGTCAGCTGGTCTATGAATTTGGATAACCGGTTAAGAGCTGTTACAGAAATGTTCCGTGATTACGGTGTGTTAGATATCTGCCGAAGGGAGCCAATTACACAAAGCCCAATAATTTGGTACTGAACTGTCCAAAATGTAAGAAAGGCGCAATTAAGAAATAGAAACAGGTATTATGACGTAAAACGGTTAGTGAGACGTTTGCGTTTACTAGCAAATATGTAGTAGGTTCGGATCCATAATGGCTGTTGCCAATAAATAGAATCCAGAACAAATGGACTTTGGGAAAAATAACTCGTTGATTGCAACATAAAATTAAAACAGACCTTTGCAAAAGTGTTTAATTGCTAATGGTACCGAGCATGATGGGTTACATGTCCGAGATTTACATTAAGTCTATCAAGGAGCCGGGAGCCAAGAAATGGATTGAAATTTCTTTCAGAACACCTATGAGCTCGCAAAGATTTGAAGACAAACTTCCTTTTTCCCATTACCAACAGAGAGCTGTGGCAAAATTCCTAGAAACAATGGATGGTTATTCTTGTCGTGCACGGGCATACAGAAGACAGAAAGACGAGAAAAAGCTTAAAATGGTAAATAAAAACGCTATGAAAGAGCTTCAGAGATACGGCAAAAGACTATTCAAAATTTTGAGTAATATTCAAAGCGTAAAAGTGAATACTTTTGAAGATATTTTTGGCGAAAGTTTAAACACTATAGTTTTAAACTTTGATGATAAAACAAGAAGGTTTCCGTGGGAACTTGCCTTTGACGGACAAGACTTCTTATGCACAAAATATGTAGTAGGCAGAACGTGGATTGTACAAAAAGTAGAATACCTTAGCGGTCACCCTCCATTGAGTAAGAAAGCTTTAGTTGTTGGACTTGATTACACGTGGCTAGACAAGGAACAGCAGCTATACACACCTAGCCGCGAAGCTCTTCAAGTAACGAGAAGATTAGAGAAGCTTGGGTATTCAACACAACTGCTTCGAAACGAAGAAGCAACAAAAGATCGAGTTATGGGCGCCCTTTCAAAAATACGTTTCGGTTTTTCACTTCACTGGCCACGGAAAATTTGTCAAAAATCAGCCAGAAGGGAGAAAGGGTCGACTACTTCTTTATAACAATGAGGAGTTAACCGAAAATGACCTTCAAAAGTGTTTCAGGAAAGCAAAAGGTGCACCATATCTTGTCTTTCTTAACGCATGTGAAAGTGCTAAGGAAATCTATAGCTCGCACTTAATAGATGCCTTTCTTAGATATGGTGCTGAAAATATTGTGGGAACTATATGGTCTGTATATGACAATCCCTCAAGAGAATTTGCAGTAAAATTCTATGATAAAGTTGTTGAAGGAGAAAATTTTGGTAGCGCTCTTCTTTCCGCGAGGCTTCATATGCTAGACTCTAGAAAACAAGAGGACGCTCTTACGTGGTCTGCATTTATCCTATATGGAAACCCCGATAATTATCTTCAAAAGCCACGATGATACCATAACTATACAGACCTTTACCAAAGCAAAGAGCAGAATTAACAAATGTTCCATCAATTTAATTTTAAGTCATAGCTAAATGACTGAACGCCTTGTTTAAATTGTTGGTCGCGCATTCTAAATTTTTATAATATTTTATCTCTGTTTATCTTTAGATGACACGGTGTACTGGAGGAGTTTGTTTGATAGTTAAAGCCGTTCGTGTTCAAAATTTCCGTTGCGTCAAAGATGAGACGCTATTATGTAAAAATTTGACAGTGCTTGTTGGAGCTAACGGATCAGGAAAGTCTACGTTTCTGCATGCTCTTCGCATGTTTTATGAGCCAAATGCCGAATATACAGAAGAAGATTTTTACGCTCGGGACACCTCTAAAAGCATTTTAATAACCGTTACATTCACAAACCTTACTGAAGATGAAAAAAGGATTTTCAAAAGTTATGTTGAAAATGAAGAATTGACCGTTGAAAAAGAGTTTACTTGGCCCCCGACCAGAGGTAGCCAAAAATATTATGGAACAAGTCTCATAAACCCCGATTTCCAGGCTTTTCGTTTGGCCAGAGGTGAAAATCTTAGAAAGGAATATAGCAAATTGCGCTCTATGAGCAAATATTCAAGCTTACCTCCTTACACAAACAAAGAAGAAGCTGAAAAAGCCCTTAAAAATTGGGAGCAGCAACACCCAGAAGAATGCACACGACAGAGAGATGGAGGACAATTCTTTGGATTTAAAGAGGTCGGTGAAGCTCGTTTAGAACGTTTCACCAGATTTATTCTTGTCCCCGCCGTTCGAGATGCATCACAAGACGCACATGAGAAAAGGGGATCTGTTATAACTGAGATAATGGACCTTGTTGTCCGAAAGACTTTAGCCCAACGAAAGGAATTGGTAGAATTCCAAGAAGAAGTCAACAAGCGTCATAGGGAAATATTTGACCCTTCCAAAATACCAGAGTTACAAGGTTTAGAAAAAACCCTCACAGAATTGCTTAAACTATATGCTCCAGATACTAGTGTTAAATTGGACTGGAGGAAAGATATAGAAATTGACATTCCAATGCCAGAGGCTAATGTGAGCCTTGTAGAAGATGAGTATCCATCATCAGTTAGCCATGCAGGACATGGCACCCAGCGTTCATTCATACTTGCAATGTTGCAATATCTGGCTTTCGCAGAGAAGTCTACTGGGCAAGAAACCGAAAGCATGGCAGAAACCAAACCTACTGAACTGCCCAATCTTATATTGGGTATTGAGGAACCAGAACTCTACCAGCACCCAGATAGACAGCGTTACTTAGCAAAAGCTTTATCAAGGTTAGCTCAACAAGGCATCCCAGGCGTAGCAAAACAAATACAAGTAATATATAGCACTCATTCCCCACTTTTCGTAAGCCTGGAACATTTCGATGAAATCAGGGTTTTTAGAAAAGTAAAAGAGAATGAAAGTCCCCCAAAACAAACAAAGATATACTATACAACTTTGGATAAAGTTGCAGAAATGCTGGAGAAGATAGATAACCAACCTAGAGGCTCGTACTCTAGTGAAACACTAAGGTCTCGTCTCAGGGCGCTGATGAGCCCATGGGTAAACGAGGGCTTCTTCGCAAAATTTGTTGTGCTAGTTGAAGGAATCGATGATAGAGCAGCAATACTTGGTGCTGCGCAAGCCATGGGATACGATTTAGAAAGCATGGGTGTGACTGTAATTCCTTGTAACGGTAAAACATGCCTAGACAGGGCAATAGCGATCTTCTCAAGTTTAAACATTCCAGTCTATGCTATATGGGATAGTGACTACCCGGACGATAATGAAAAGGAAGTTAACCACCGTCTACTTAGAATCTTCAATCAACCAGAAGAAGACTGGCCAGAAAAGGTCTGCGAGAGGTTTGCATGTTTTAAACAGACTCTCATGCAAAAGTTAAATGCCGAGTTAGGAACAACTTTGAACGAGACTCTTCAAGAGTATTGCCAAATTCACGGCATAGATAAAACTGAATATGCAATTAAGGATTCAACTACATTTAAACATGTTTTTGAGGAAGCAAGAAAGAAAAACAAATCAAGCCCAACATTAGAGAAGGTGATTAAGAAGATAATAGCAAATGTATCTTAATTTTGGACCCGAACCCTTTTGGGTTTAAATCCCAGCGGGCCCGCTACTTTTTGCTGGCGTTCGGCAAATGTGCCTACATGCACCAGCATTTTTTATTAGGGATCGAGAGAGGTTCAGTCTTTTCAGCTGCTTTCACTTTTTTGTAGGTGTCCGCCGAATCCTATAGCCCACAAAAGCATTGGGTAGGCTATCATGCGCTCCATTCCGCCCTTGCCTAAACCAAGGTAGATGTCCGTTGCAAACATTACAAGCGCTGTCAGTGAAGTCAAACCCAGAATTACAGCGAAATAGGATAAAGGTGGTTTCTGATACTTGTAGGAGGCTATGGCGGATAAGGCGCCGAATAGAAATGCAATCAAGGAGACTGCGGTGTGCACTACGCCAAAATCTTCTGGGAATATTCCAACGCCCATGGCGCCTATCCCGCAAAGTATTAGGAAGCCTAAGAAAACCTTGTTGCGGACGATGTGTCTTAAAAAGTAGGCGCTGACTGCCACTGTTAAGCCAAGCACGAAAACAGATGTGTTAAAAACCGGAGCGGACGCGGTGCCCAGTTTTCCTAAGTCGCTTATGTAGTTGTTTGCAACGCTGTAGTTGGGGTATATGCATTCGGCGATCAGCATGCCGAGAATGAATTGGACTGCGCCGACGAATATTAGGGTTCCAGCTACTTTGCTATTAAACTGCTTCATGTTTTTTAGAATGTTTTATTCCATTGATAAGCTTAACGTTCACTAAAAGGTTTCAGCATCTCGTCTGTGCACTTTCCGATGTTTTCGCCTACGTATCCGCCTTCCAAAACGAAAAACGTCGGCTTCTCGAAAGAAGCCAAAATCTCACCTATTCTTTTATAGGTTTTCTCCGTTAACCCTAAAGAGGCTAAGTCTCCGGCGTAAGCGTCAAAACCGGCTGAAACAGCGATAACCTCAATTTTCTGCATATCCACCTTCCGCAGGGCTTCTTCAAGGGTTTTTAGGTAAACGGCCTCTCCACAGTCCGCTGGTAAAGGAAAATTTAGGCAGTTAGCCTCTGAATAGGCGCCTGTGCCCGGGTAATGGGGATGCCTATGCAGTGAAACATAAACCACTTTCGGGTCTCCATGGAAAATTTCCTGCGTTCCATTTCCATGATGCCCATCAATGTCCAAAATGAGTGTTGGCTTGTCTAGGTGTTTGACTGCGACTGCGATGTTGTTTATGTAGCAGAAGCCCTTGGTATAAGCGCCTAAAGCAATGCCATACCTACCCGCGTGGTGTCCTGGAGGTCTCATAAGCGAGAAGCCTTGGATTTCTGCGGCTAGGATTGCTGCTCCTGCTGAAAGCCTCGCGTATTCGTAGATGTTTTCGTAGGCTGGGGTGTCTGGGTCTTCTATGGCTCCCCTTTTAAGCAGTTCTATGTATTCTTGGTCGTGGACTTTTAGGAGGTCTTCCTCGCGGGCTGGTTCTGGTGTTATAAACTCGTAGCCCCGCTCTTTTAGGATTTCATAGGCTTTTCTAACCCTTTGGGGACTTTCAATGTGCCATGAGCCATACTCTAAACATTTCTCAGAAAAAACTATTTTCTTTTTCACGTTTACAGCAGCCCCGGTTTACGCTTTTAGCTTAAATTTGCCAGTTACATATATTAGTGTTCATATTTACTGTTGACTGTGTGAAAGGCGAAATTTCATGGTTTCGGAGAACCCCCTTGCTGAGTTTAGAAGGGAATGCGGATCAGCGTTAGGTGAGGCTATCAAGAGGCTTTCCCTTGAAGTGCCTAAACAACTGGTTTTTGAGAAGCCGCCGGTTTGGGAGTTTGGTCAACTGGCTTCTTCCATATGTTTTGAGCTGGCTAAGCAGGTTGGCGAAAAGCCTCTGGTTCTCGCTGAACGTCTCATAGGCGCCATAGACAAGTCAAAGTTGTCTTTGGTGGGCGATGTCACTGCGGCTGGCGGGGGATATGTAAATTTTCATGCGAATTTTGCAGAGTTTTCCGAGCTTACCTTAGAGTCTGTTAGGCGTTTGGACGAAGCCTACGGGTTTGTTAAAGCTGAGAAGCCATTAAAAGTTATTGTTGAACATACGAGTGTTAATCCGCTTCATCCAATCCATATTGGTCAAGCGAGAAACCCTATGCTTGGGGATGCCATTGCTCGTTTGCTTTCTGCCAGGGGGCATGTGGTTTCGCGGCATTATTATGTGGATGATGTTGGGAGGCAGACAGCGGTAATCGCCTATGGTTATGAGAAGCTTGGAAGACCTAAGCCAACGGAAAAGCCAGACCACTTTATTGGTAAGATTTACACTATAACAAGCTGCCTCGTTGAGATTAACCGATTGAAAAGGGAGCTTGAGCGGGCGAAGGCTGTTTCCGCCGAAGAGGAGATAATGAAGATTAATAGGGAATTGGATGATTGGATGTCTGTCGCCTTCGAGCTGAAGAGCAAGTATCCAGAACTTTTCGAAGAACTGCTTCAGAAAATAAGTGAGGACATAGATCCAGAAGAGATTGTGGGTAAGCTGAATAGGGCTTATGAGGTTGGAGACGAGAAGGCTAAGCGGCTTATTAGGGAGGTCAGCCAACTCTGCCTAGAGGGTTTTAAAGCAACTTTGAGCCGTGCTGGGGTTTTCTATGATTCGTGGGATTGGGAGAGCGACCTCGTTTGGAGCGGGCTTGTGGCAGAAGTTCTCCAAAGGCTGAAGCAGACGCCATATGTTTCCGTTCTCGGCGGTGTTCTGGAGTTTGAGGCTGGAAAAGTGGTTGAAGACCTTAATTTGAGGGATAAGCTTGGCTTAAGGAAGGATTATATTGTGCCTTCTTTAACGCTGGTTAGGGCCGATGGTACAACGCTTTACACGACTAGAGATATAGCCTACACCCTATGGAAGTTTGAAAGAGCTGAAAAGTGCATAAACGTCATCGGAATGGAGCAGTCTTTGGCGCAGATGCAGCTCAAAATAGCCTTGTACGCTTTAGGCTATGCTAAACAAGCTGAAAACTTGACGCATTTCGCCTACAACCTTGTGACTTTGCCTGGCTACAAAATGTCTAGTCGTAGGGGACGCTACATAACATTAGACGAGGTTATGGACGAGGCTGTTAGCAGAGCATATGACGAGGTTGCTAAACGCTCACCCCAACTGTCAGAAGAGGAGAAGCGGAAAGTCGCAGAGTTCGTCGGCATAGGCGCAGTTCGATATGCACTTGTGGAGGTTGACCCATCAAAGCCCGTCGAGTTCAATTGGGAACGCGTAATAAACTTTGAAAGGAACAGTGCTCCATACATTCAATACACGCATGCCAGGGCTTGCAGTATACTGCGAAAAGCCTCAAGAAAGCCGGAAAACCCAGACTATGGCTTGTTGAAGGAGAAGCTTGAAAACGAAATTGTCTTCGCCTTGGCTGAGTTTCCAGAAGTCTTCATTGAAGCGGCGGATTTTCTCAAGCCCAACATGATAGCCGACTACGCCAATGCTTTGGCTGACAAGTTTAACACCTTTTACAACGCTTTTCCAGTGATTAAGGCTAAACCGCCAGAACTCAGCAATGCAAGGCTTGCATTGGTTGACGCTGTAAGAATTGCTTTGAGAAACGCTCTAAACCTTATTGGCATATACGCGCCAGAAAGAATGTAAAACCTTTCAAGGTGCCCCCTGGATTATGGCTGCTGCTGTGCTTGTTCCTATGCGGTTGGCACCAGCCTCAATCATGGCAACGGCATCAGCATAGGTTCTAATGCCTCCTGCAGCCTTAACGCCAAAGTCTTTTCCAACAACTTGACGCATAAGCCTAACATCCTCCACTGTGGCGCCTCCGCCAAACAGGCCAGTCGAGGTTTTGACAAAGTCTGCTCCGGCTTCTTTGACGATTTTGCATGCTGTTATCTTCTCCTCAGTGGTTAGCAGTGGCGTTTCAATAATTACTTTTACTGTTATGTCTTCGGACAAGCGTTTAACGTCGACAACAGCCCTTATATCCCGCTTGAAGAGTTCGTTGTCTCCGGATTTTAGTGCGCCTAAATTGGCAACCATGTCGAGTTCGCTTGCTCCGTCTTCTATGGCTTTTATGGCCTCTAAGGCTTTAACCTCTGGTATGGCGACGCCGAAGGGAAAGCCCACTGTGGAGCAAACTTTGATGTTTGTGTTTTTTAGGAGTGATGCTGCCAACTTCACGTAGGTTGGGTTTACTACGACGCATCCGAACCCGTATTGGATGGCTTCTTTGCATAATTTTTCCACTTCAGTTTTGGTGGCTGTAGCCTTAACAAGCGTAGAATCTATGATTTTGGCGAGTTGCTCCTTTGAGGTGGTCAACATTGTTCACCCTACTAAGAATTAGGTTGTTTGCATTTATTAGTTTCTAAAAGTGGCTTGTGGTGTTTGTGGCTTTTGTTATACAACAAGCTTTATATTAAATATTGCGATATATGGCAGTTTGGTGCAAGCCATTGGGAGGCCCATCGGAACGCGAATACATGGAAAAGTTTGGCAAGCTTAAAGAGAAAATGAACAAAAAACTTGCAGATTTCAGGAAACAGTTTGAAAAAATTGAAAAAGCAAAAGTGGATTTGCTGAAGAAGACTAAAGAGATGAAACACGACGTTGAACGCGAAATACTAAAGATGGAAAACGAAATAGCGAAATCAAAAGATTTAGCTCCAGAATCAAAGAAAAGACTTCGCTTAGAAATCGACTCCCTTAAAAGTGAAATTCTGAAAAAGTGTTCCGAACTTGAAACAAGAATTGCCGAAGCCATAGCACCAGTATAACTTCGCCTAACAACACGCGTAGACGGTCGCGTAGGATGAGAAGGGTTCTCCGAAAGCAGAGATCTGTTTATGCCCTTAGCATAGCGTTTTGCCTATTGGGGATTGCAGCCCTTCTAACGGTTTTGTGGAAGACTTACCCTGAAATCTCCTCAAGCAGTGATCCATTCTCAACTTTTTTGTCTCTTCTCTGGACTGAGGAGTTGTCTCTCTTTTTATGGTTTTCCTTTAAACTCATACACCTTGTCGTTTTTGGAGACATCTTGCTCATTGCTGGAGTTGTGCTGTGGGTTTTAAGTCGCCAATGGTTTGTTGTTCCCGGCAAAACCGTCTGGTTTCAATGTCCCTTCTGCAAGAAAAAATGGAGGTCAACTGGAGATAAAGCCCTTGTCCACTGTCCATACTGCCGCCAATTGGTTCACCCAAGAATAGTCGAGGAGTAACCCATTTCGCGTTTTAGACTTTATCCTTATCTCCCAAAGCGCTGTCCCACCATCTGTGTAGGGTTTTCCAAGGTCCAGACGCTGCATTTGCCCAGTTTTTGAAGCTAATTCTCCGTTTAATGACAAGCATCAGAAACATGTAGCCTAAATTAACAGTTTATGTTTAGGACGTTGGGTTAGCAAACACTTAAAAGTCTTATTGGGAGGGAATATTTGCTACAGAAAAGGGTGCATAAGTGATGGGAAGCCGACCAGTAATAGTCGCGGCTGGGAGGACAAAGTTTGGGGAGCACTATGAGAAGCAGCCTGAACGTCTCATTGAAGAGGCTTGGCTTAGGGCTTCTGAGGAGGCTGGACTTGAGCGCAAAGACTTAGAGGCCTGCTATTTATCTGATTATTTTCTGCCAATAACTAATAAGCTTGGGCTTGAGGAGGGCTTCCTTTCGGAATTGACGGAACTGCATGTGCCAATGGATGTTGTGCGCTCCTTCAGCTCAGCTTTTTCAAATGCTTGTAACGCCATCCAAGCTGGAAAGTATGACATAGTGCTTGTGGGCGGGGTGGAGAAGATGACAGACCGCTGGGACAAGATTCGCGATGACCTCATGCTCCTAGAAGACCCTTGGAGTTATTATGTTGGATGCACACCAGAAGCCAACCACGAGCTTATGCTTAGAGCTTATATTAGGCGGTACGGCATAAGTGGCGAGAACCTTGAAAAGCTAGGCACAGCCTTGGCCCAAATCTCTGTTAAAAACCACCAAAACGCCTTAAAAAATGAGTATGCCCAGTTCCAGCGGAAAATAACCGTTGAACAAGTGCTGGAAGCTAGGAGAAATGCGAGGCGTCCTTTAGGGCTTTATGATTTTGCACCCATATCTGACGGCGCCAGCGCGGTGATTTTAGCCAGCGAGGAAACAGCTAAAAAGCTGACCGACAAGCCGATTTACGTGCTTGGCTCCGCATCTGCCACTGACTACTTAACGTTTCCAGCCCGTGAAGACTTAACTGGCTTTCTTGCAACCCGCCTAGCCATGGAAAAAGCCCTAAAAACCGCCGGAATAAGCCTACGGGACATACAAGTATTGGAGGTTTACGACCAGTCCACAGTTATGGAGATGGTCTCCCTTGAAGATTTAGGCTTCTGCCCCCGTGGAACAGCGTGGAAAACCATTTTCGAAAGCTGCAAAGACTATAAGGGCTACTACGAAATTAACGGGAAGAAGCTTTTCGTCAACATGAATGGTGGATTGAAGGCTGATGGAAACCCCCTCGGCGCCACTGGCGGAGCCCAAATCTACGAGGTTGTAAAACAGCTTAGAGGCGAGGCTGGAGATCGCCAAATAAAAACTGATGAAAGGCTAACGTACGGGTGTGTGCTTGAGCTTGAGGGCTTCGGCACAAAAAGTTATGTCCACATCTTAGGAGGAGGATTTTAGATGAGCAGCGAGCCAATAGAAAGGCGTGTCTCATATCTTGGCGATAGGCTTAGGGGCAGACGATGCCAAATCTGCGGAAAAGAATATTTTGAGATAAGGGATTACTGCGGAAACTGCGGAAGAAAAAGCTTCGGAAAGATGGAGGATATAGACTTCTTCTATGAGAAGGGAAAACTTGAACTCTGCACGCTCGTCAATGAGCCTACAAACAAGTTCACGAAGCTTGGCACCTATATTTATGGCATAGTTTCCTTCCACAATGGCAAGATAAGGGTTCCCGGAAGGCTCACTGACAAGATAATAAGGAATGGCGAAACCATAGACTTTTCAGCCCTTGAGGGCAGAGAGGTTGTTCCAAGGTTTAGGAGGCGCTACTCTGTTGAGAGAAGCGAAATAATCCCAACAATTTCCTTGGCTTTCACCTTCGCCGACGAATACTATCCCCATCAAGAATACCACATAATAAAGCCTAACAAGGAGTATGATGCGCCGGGCATAGTTGGCTACGGCGTTTACACGTCCAAGTTCAGAATCAGAGAAGGCGGCATAGAACGTTCCGTCCCCTTCATAGACGAGGACGCCATAACAGCGGCTGTCGAGGCTGGAAAGCTTGCCCTAATCCATTCTGGCGTTGACAGTTCGCTTGTTGGCAAGGTTTACGTAGGCTCCGAGTCAAACCCCTACGCTGTTAAGCCCATAGCCTCAAAGGTTGCCCAAGTTCTTAAACTCGGCGAGGAGGACGAGGACGTTCAAGGCGTCGACGCCATAGACACGGAATTCGCATGTAAAGCGGCTACAAGCATGTTTAAGGATGCCGCATCGCTGGTCAACTACCCGAAAATGGGCGTCCCATACGCCATGGTTATTGGGGCTGACAACTCGCAGGCAGCTCCAAGGGATTCTCCAGGCGGGGAGCTGGACTTCTTCGTCGGCTATGGCGGGTGCGCCTACATCTTCGGAAAAACAGACGTTATAGCAGAGCTTGAAGGCTGGTACTCATGCACTTCTGACACCCCTGACTTCTGGCGGAGGGACGGCGAACCATACCCAATGCATGGCGGACGGTTTACTGGAGACCCAGCCTACTTCAAACACATAAGAAAAGCTGCAAAGAAGCTTATGGATAGGCTTGGCCTAAAACCAGGCGACATAAACTATTTTGTGGCACACCAGCCCAACGTCCAATTTCCAGTCAGAATAGCCCGAGAACTAGGCTTCAGAGAAGAACAATACATGCCCTCCATTCAAGTGGCAAAGTTTGGCAACACATATTCTGGCTCATCGCCAGTAGGCTTAGCAGCAGTCCTCGACATAGCAAAGCCAAACGAGCGCATCCTCATCGTAAGCTACGGCTCCGGAGCCGGAAGCGACGCCTACTCCTTCATTACAACAAACCAGATAACAGAGAAAAGACAACGCCAAAAACTCACAGTCAAATACCAAGCGGAAAACCCGTTCTTGGAATATGTGGACTACAACACGTATAGACGGCTTAAAGCTGGGATGTAAGCAACCTTTAATAGTGCTCCAGTGAAAAATACAACGGAGCAAAACGCGAATGTCGATGCGCGAAGTCTTCAGAGTTCTATACGCACCCCACAAAGCCTTCAAAGAAATAATACAAAAACCAGGATACAAAGGACCACTAATAGTAATGTTGCTGTTTGTACTATCCTTTTCAGGGTTCTATTACCTCCTCTCTGCAAAGGTTTACTATGACCAAACAGCACCGAAACTGACGGATTTAGATAAATGGACAGAAAATGCTGGTCTGTGGCACTCAAAATTTGGAGCAAATGTGACTATAAACATTACGGACTATATTAAAGGCAGCTATTATGGAAACAGAAGTATCCAATTCGCATTAGAAAACAGCGCAAAAATCGATATGGAATTAGAAATTCCAGAATCATTGAATTGTGTGGAGCCTTATAGCTACTCAAATCTAACGTTTAGAATAAAGATAGTTAAGCCCTTGGACAAACCTGCCCATATAGATGTCTACTTATTCTCTAAAAATGCCACTGACAAGTACTTTAAATTCTCACTGCCAACCAACAATTTAGAAATTGGAGTTTGGAATAATGAAACAATTTTGTTAAAAGACTTTGAAGGTGTTCAAGACGCTGATTGGAAAAACATTACAAGCTTAAGATTTGAATTAGCATGGTCAGACAGACAAGATGATATAATGGTTCTTGTTGATGGGGTTTTCTTTCACGGAGTCTATGAATCACTGCTTGATATGGGTGGGAGCGCGGTGATCCTTAATTCCGTGATAAGCGGGTTTATGCAGTTCACTGTACAATGGGTAATCCTCGGCGTCATCTTATACTTGTTTTTAAAAATTTTTAGGGCACAACCAATTTGGAAAACCATACTTGTAATTTCAGGGTTCATGCTCATAACCTTCTTCATACAAAATTTAATCCTCATAGGGGTTGTTTTGGCTTACCCTGAAATGCATTTATCTCTAGTAACGTTGGGCGGGGTCTCCGGAGAGGGATGGACGGTGGACGCGCAGAACTTTATGTCCATTTTAACCATAAAATACGATGTTTTAGATAGGATAGTGTATTACATTTGGGTTGTAGCCTTGTGCAGCATTGCTGTTCGTTTGCTGTTTAATTTTCCATGGATGAGAAGCGTTTCTGTTTCGTTCCTTAGCAGTGTAATAAGCATGTTGGCATTCCGCTTCTTAATTTATGGAGGAGTTTGGCTCTAATCGGCACTTTTACTACTCGTATCTTAGGGCTACTACTGGCGGTATTTTTGAGGCTCTGTAGGCTGGGAGGATTCCGCCCACCAAGCCTATTAGGATTGTTAGGGCTAGTGTTTGGGTTATGAGGGCTGGCGTTATTAAGGGGCTTAGTTGTAGGGTTATGCCGCTTTCGCCTATGCCGCCTATTGTGAAGCCCCTTGAGGCTAGTATGTAGGCGCCCACAACGCCTATCGATATTCCAGCTGTTCCACCGACGAGGCTCATGACTATTGACTCCATTAGGATTAGTAGGAGAATCTGCCTGTTCGTGTAGCCAATAGCCTTCATAACGCCTATTTCTCTGGTTCGCTCCATAACGGATGTTATCATTGTTGCTGCCACCCCGGCGATGGCAACAGCGAAGGCAGAAAGCGAGGTTGAAAAGTTTATGAAGTTTATTGCGCCAGTCACGCTGGAGACAGCTTCGGCTATGGAGCTGAAAGCGATTATTTGGGCTTTATCTTCATAATGTTGCCTCAAAGTGGCGACAACGGGCTTAACGTTAACTGGATTGTTTACTAAAGCGAGGATTCCAGACCATTTGTCCATTCCAAGATAGCTTTTGCCCGCTTGCAAGCACATGAAAATTGTGGAGTCGGGGTCCACTATCAACGCGCCACCATATTCTTCGAGGATGGCGCCGACTCGAACTCCTACAGATCTTCTGCCTGTTATTTTCCCTCCTTCGATCTTCGGGACTGCTAATCTTAATCCATCTTCTAGGCTGAAGTATTTCTCGTTGTCTTTGTAGGCTATTTTTCGCCCTATTATAACGTATGAGTGCTCTGTTGGGATGTCGCCTTCGCCGATTTTTAGGCTTCCTATAGCCTCGAAAAGTAGGCTGTAATCAACAGCAAATATCGACACTTTAACGTCTTCCGCGCCTCTTTCAACTATGCCCTGCGTGTTGTAGAAAGGTTCAGCTCTTCTAACTGCTTCAATAGCTCTAATATAGTTCAAGTCCTCCTCGTCAAGGCGATAATTTTCCGTTGGGAAGATGGCTATGGCATTTTGTCCCAGAGATGTTATCCTCTCCTCTATGTAGTTAGAATAGCTTCCAACAACCGAGCTCATCATAACGAGGACTAAGGGGCCTATGGCTATCCCCACTATTGTTAATGTAGCCCTCATTCTCCTTTCGCTTAGGGCTTTAAGTGAAAGCCTTACGAAGTCCGTGAACATGGTGTTTTCACCCTTCAGTTTAGGGGATGTCTTCCAGTTTTGTCTTCTTAACGGTTCTATATATTAGGACTGTTGCCACGACCAAAAATATGATGACGCCAGCCACTATAATCCACCTTTCGATTGGAAACTCCTCGCCTTTGACTTGTTGCGGTGTGGCTTCTTGGAGGATTATCGTCACGTTCATGGTCTTTGTAGCAAGCTGGTCAAATGCATCGTAGTACCTAACCGTCAAAATGGCAGATTCAGCATATGCGCCAACATCAACCGTGAAGACTGCGTCCGAGCCGGGGTCGATGGCATCAATGAACCACGTTCCAGTGGCAGTGCCAATTTTCACTTCCACTTCGACGCGATTTGCTGCTGAAGAGCCATAATTTGTTATGGTCCCAGTTATTTTTGAGGTGGCTCCATTGCTGGTTGCCTTTATATTTCTTAAAACTAGCTCAATGAAAGGCTCAACGACAATGACTATTGAATTGTTGAAGACACGCTGGTAGCCGCATGCATCCCTATAAATTATTGACACTATAAATGGAACAGGCCCATAAGTCATAGCCATTGTTCCACCAGTCTGCGAATAGAAGCCAACTGGGTTATAGGCCAATGTCAGAGGTATTGTGCAGTTTTCTCCCGGCAGAATCTTTTCAATATGGTTTAATGCTGGCGAGGCTATGAGGATTGGCGTTCCCTGATAAGGTGAAACAGCCACATAGGCGTCGTAAACTGGTGAGCTTCCATGATTAACAAGCGTTAGGGAAGCGTTTGTGTATCGGCTTCTCACACTAATGGTTTTTTCTGCGACTATTTCTATGTATCCAGCTTTTCCGAGGATGGCGATAGGCACTTTTGTTGGGATTTGGCGGCTGCCACCCCACCCGTCAATGTAGGATAAGCGTCCCTCAAGAATGTAGCTTCCAACCTCTATATCGAATAGATTAAGGCTAAACATAAAGGTTAGGATATCGCCCCTGCCGTAAACTTGCGCCGGGCTGGCTTGCTGGGCACCTAGGAAGGCGCTTAGGATTTCTGCTATATTTTGCTGTTGTAAGGGCAGTTGAAGCTGCACTGACAACGGTGTAGCCCTAACAATGCTGGAGTTGTCCACGGCATTGCAGATGCCTTCTGGGAGTTCCAGTTCAAGCACAGCGCCGTGAAGTCCATCAACATAAACATTTCTAATAAGCACTATTAGGTGAGCCCCGTAAGTGTTTAGTCCAACAGAACCCTCATACCATCTTGCATCCAAAACCTCCAAGGCTGAACTGTCATCATCTACACTTATCTGCAACGTGAAGTTTTCAACACGTCTAACTCCTGGACCACCAGAAAGCAGTATGCAGTCGGCTGTTAAGGTTGCATTGTGGCTTCCTGGCGGTACGTCGCCAACTGAAATCATAAACTGGGCTGTGAAAGTGGCTAAACTCCTAACTGGGCCTTCAATATAGGCTGTGGCTTCGCTTTGTCCTTTCGAGGTTATTCCGGCTGGAAGCTTAAGCCTTAAGTTTACACCTGCAATTGAGTAGGGGGCCCTATTCGCCAATGTCACTTGGTATGTGGCATTACTGGTTCTTGGGAAAACATTCACGTTGTTCAGCCACCCTACATCCACAAGGGAGAGGATGCTTTCAGAAGCCGGATAACTTTCAATTGGTAAGGAGACTGTGAAGGCCCTTACCACGCTGATGTGGGTGCCGAACTCCGTGAATATGTAGCTTGCAAAAACTTTTACGGGTATGTTTAGGGCTGTGGTGTTGATGTCAAAGTAGAGAACTGCTGTGCATGCGCCGCCTTCAGCAACCGTTGTGACACATGCCTCTGAATCCTTTATGGGTGTGAGATACTGTGAAGAAGCGTTCACCACAACTCCCCAGACACTGTACCTTCCATAATTAGCCAGCCTAATTGTTAATGGAACATAACGTGAAGTTGAGTAAACAGGTGTGGGGTCTGGATAACCCCAATAGGCGCTAACGAGAATAAGTTCTGATATGTAACTGTGGGTGGTTTCAACGCTTATTGGAAAGCGTATAGTCTGGTTCATTAGGAAGGATGCGCCGGAAACCATTTTAAGGTAAGTTATGTTCAATGTGCCCTCATACAGTCCCTCAACCACCTTCGGGTCTATGTCGAGGGTTAAGTCAACATAGCATGTGCCGCCAGCAGTCATCCCATTAATATAGGTTCCAGAAACAGCTCTAACTTTAATTCCTTCTGGAACTGTGGCATTAACAATCATGGCGCTTATGGCGTCTGGAAGCCTATTAATAAGGTGTATCCGCAAAACAACGCCTCTCGCAGATGGAAGCAGCGGAGCCGCAGCCCCATTATAAAGCGTGTTTACCGCCGCCACCATTATTGGTTCCTCTGGAGGCGGGCTTTCCACCTCCACTGGAGCCTCCAAAGTTGTAGCATTGCTATAAAGTACTCCGTCATCTGTTCTCGCATTACAGTCAGCATGGATGGTGGCACTATAATTGCCCTCTTCAACGTTTATGGTTATTCCAGTGAAAGTTAAAGTGAAACGCTCTCCCTTGTTTACAAGACTTGTGCTTGCCCTTGGATTTTTAACGATAAAGCCGCTTGGAAGTGTGACGTTAAAGTTTGCTGAATTAATAGTGCATCCATTATTCTCCAATATTACATAAAGATTTGTGTCAACAGAGCCCGGATAAGAGGCTGGTGAAAAATACGCATCCACAACTTTTAGGGAAATCTGCGGATAAGGCGAAACGGTGACCGTTATCGGATAGGTTTCAAATTTGATGCTGTTTTCTTTCACATAGGTTATGTTAAGCCCTAAATTGTAATCCTTCGGTTCTACAGAGTCCGCTATATCAAGCAAATATTCAAAGGTTACATGAGTGTTTAATCCAACCTCTTGGGCAACACTTCCGTTAAGAAGTCTTGCCGGGGAACATGCGCCACTCCCAGAGCTGAAGCTCATTCCATCGGTTAAATTAAGCCACCCGACAACCTCCCTCGCAGTCGTAGCGTTCTTGTACACCACCTCAATTTTTAGGCTTACCCTTCTGCTGCCGGGATAGATTTCCGCGGTATCAGCAGAGGATCTAACATTAACATATATTATGCGAAAATCTTGTGGCGAATCCCCAGAAACCGCCTTGTAGACGAGGATAGACCCGGTCTGTAATAGGAGCGTGGTGACCAATACGAGGGTTAAAACCTTTTTTAAACTTTTCATGTTTCCACCTTCTTATTGGCAATCATGCCTTACTTATAAGGGATTCCGCCTTATTAGGCGTGTATTCCCCAACAATCTCTCCATCCCTAATCACAAAAATTTTTTCCATACAATTTGCCACTTCAGGGTCGTGGGTGACAACCACCACCGTGTGCCCAGCCCTGTTCAAGTTTAGAAAAGTTTCGATGACAACTTTGGCTGAGGCTCTGTCCAAGTTGCCAGTTGGCTCGTCAGCCAACAGGACGACGGGTTTTCCAACAATGGCTCTTGCAATTGCCACTCGCTGTTGTTGACCGCCAGAAAGCTGGTTTGGCTTTTTCTGAAGCCAACTTTTGTCGCCGCCAACATTTGCAATGGCTTCCAAAACCATTTTTGCTCTGACACTGCGCGGTATGCCCCTAGGTATTAGGGGCAACTCAATATTTTCAAAAACACTCAACCTATTAACTAAATTAAAGGTTTGGAAGACGAAGCCAAGCTTATTGTTGCGTAAATTAGCCAACGTTTTGTCGTCAAGCCTTGAAACGTTAAATCCGTCAAAGAAAATTTTGCCTTTTGAAGGTCTGTCCAAAAGCCCTATCATGTTGAGGAGGGTTGTCTTCCCAGAACCCGAAGGCCCCATTATGGCGATGAGTTGCCCCCTAAAAATTTGAAAATTAACCTTCTTTAAGGCTACTGTTGAAATAGTCCCAGCCCTATACTCTTTGTAAACGTCCACCAGCTCGATTATTGGTTTCTGCTGAGTTTGTTCGGGCAACTCTATCCTCATCACATTATTTTGGCATCATAGCAAATAACACAAGACCATATATACCATTTACTCTCCAACAAATATCGAATATTGTAGGCCATCTAGCAAGATTTATATGCATGGCTGCTACTTGTGATGCTAACTAGCCTCTGCTGGAAACTCGGTGTTCAGCAAAAGCGGACACTTGAGTTTTTGGCGTTTGAGGCTGGTTCCGCGATAAGGACGAAAAAACAGTATGCCAAGAAGGCTTCCAGAAAAAACAAAAAATATCCAGAGAAAACCAAGAAGGTTTGGGAGTAGCAGACGCTTCAACCCCGGCAAGCCACTTTTCCAAATGGCACCAGTCAAGGAAAACCAGGAATTAGAGGTTGTTATAGACGACATTGGAAGCAGAGGAGACGGAATAGCCCGTATACAAGGCTACTTGATTTTTGTTCCAAACAGCAAGATAGGCGAACGAGTCAGAGTGCGCATCGTTTCTGTTGGAGGAAAATTCGCTGTCGCGGAAAGGATAGCCTAAAAGGATGGTGAAAAGTTTGAAGATCAAGGAACTGCGAAACGGAATGAAACGGGTAAACGTCGAAGCCAAAGTCGTTGAGAAATCAACTCCAAGAGAGGTTCTCTCAAGATTCAGCGACACAACCCACAAAGTGGCAACAGCCATAATAGCAGACGAAACAGGAACTATAAAGCTGACCCTATGGAACGACCAAATAAACCAAGTGAACGTCAACGACACGGTGAAAGTGGAAAACGGCTACGTAACAAGCTTCAAGGGAGAAATCCAGCTGAACGTCGGAAAATACGGAAAACTCACAGTTGAATAACCGCGCGGAAAATTTTGAACCGAAAATAAGGAGAGGTGAAAACGTATGGAAGAAAGAAGAAAATTCGGCGGAAGAAGAGATTTCGGAAGAGGTCCAAGACGTTTCCCGCCAAAACCAGTTGAAATAGGCAAAGAATACGAAGTGGACGTAACAGAAACAAGCAGAAGAGGCGAAGGAATAGCCCGCATCCAAGGACTAGTAACCTTCATACCAAACACAAAACCAGGAGACCACGTGAAAATAAAGATAACAAGGATAAGCCGAAGATTCGCCGAAGCCGAAGTCGTAGAAGCCGGAGCCGCAGAAGAATAAAAAATACGCACACGGGAAACTCCTATATCCAGATTTTAGCTTTTCATTCATTTTAAAACAGCCTAATGGAAATTCTGATTTAAGGAGAATTGCCTACTTCTTCTCCCTTCTCTTTTTTCTAAGTTCCGCTGCATTTTCTCGCTTCGCTCATACAATTTTCATAATCCCTTTGAGCACAATCCTTGAATTTATGAAGCGTCCATAAATACTGTTTTGCGATAACAAAGTTGCAAAAATAAAAAAGGAGGCTAGAGTTTTTTGCGTTTTTTGATTAGAACAGTTGCTGAAAATGATGAGAAAAGCAATATGGCCATCAGCATCACTTGTGGGAATTCTGGAATCACAGAGTAACTGTAATACTGACCCGAGCTGTTATTAACCGCACTGTTGCCAACATTATCACTAGCGTAAATTGCGTATTTCACCATTAAATTGGTAGATTGCGCCGGAATTGTTCCTTCGTAAAGGTTGCTTATATTGTTATATGTCATGCTTATATTTGTCCAGCTTACTCCGTCATTTAGCGAGTATTGCAGAATCACTTCTTTAATTCCACTTCCTAAATCGGTTACGTTAACCGAAATCTTCACTGCTTGCCCAACCTCAACGTCTCCGGAAGGGTAACGCATAGGAGCATCAATGCTTGGTCCAGTACTGTCAAGGTAAACAGTCTGAGTTTTGACGTCTTCTTCGTTTTCGAAGTAATCTATGCTATAGAATTGGATTGTGTGGGCTCCGTCACCAAGACTTGAAAGGTTGAATGGCTGACTGTAAATTTGCCACTGTTTGGCATCGATTTGATAGTAAGTTGCCTTCACACCGGTTTCTTCGTCGATTGCTGACAACGATATTTGTGAATCAGCAGAAATCCAGTCTTTTCCTTCCGAAGAGTAGGCTGCATAGTTGATGAACGTTGACGGTGCCGCTTTATCAACTAAAACTATCGTCATCCAAATGTCTGAGTATCCAGTGTTTTGGTCACAAGCCATATCCACAACAAAAACTCTTCCTTTGCTGACCGCGACTTCTGGGTTTCTATTAGACGACCGGTACCAATATGAAAAGTCAAGAGCTCCATCCGTGTAGGTTATTCGAAACTCGGGAACTAGAATGTCTCCTGAAGAACTGACTAAGGCATAGTAAAGGTCCAAGTATCTGTTAATCCAAACTATGTGGGCCATCCCATGATTGTCGACGGCTATGTTGACCAAAAAGGATTGTATGCCGTCTTTTTTAGATATTAACATTTCATCTATTACTTTGATGACGTCTGGGTCAGCGGAGTTCCCGTTCAAGTCGTCTAGGTATGGATTAATTTTCATATAGAAAATATCTGTTTCTGGATGTGTTGAACTGTTGTGCCATGCAATATGTATCATGTCATTGGAATCTATGTCAATAAATGGTCGCGAATGTTTCCATTTGTTATCGCTGTTGGTTAGCTGAGTGTTGTTTATTAACACTTCGCCTGTTTCGCCGTCGATCATGGTGTACCATATGTCTCTCCATCTGTAAGAGTAGCCGTTCCATCCTTCTGTTACGAAGAACACGTGGGCGTTATGCTGAGAATCCACAACTATTTCTGGTTCACCCCAGTCTACGTCTGTTAGAAAGCCGGCTGTCACATTGGTTTCTGGGACAACAACGTTGCCGTTTTTATCCATCACAAGGTAATGTAATTCCCATAATTTTGCCCGTGTTCCATAATACGCTGGGTCGCCTTTGTCAAACCAAACCACGTGAACATTATCCGCTGAGTCCACTGCAATATTGGCTGATCGGGATTTGTTGCCATCGACGGTGCTGATTATAGTTTCCGGAATAACAGTTATGTCCACATAATTGGCTGGACTGCCGTCCATGTCATCTAAGTAGGGATTTATCTTTAAATAAACGACTTCTTGCTGGTCTAACTCTATGTAGTTTGTGTAGTCTGGCCAAGGTTCATATACATATTTAGCGTGGAAAACTATGTGAACGTTGTTCTCGGAGTCAACATCTATTGCCACTCTTCGTACATGTCCCCATGTTGCGTTTGAACTCGGGTCGAGGCAAGTTTCATTGATTAGTATGTTGCCGTCCTTGTCAACCATCATATAGTATAGGTTTGCAGTGTCGTTTCCAACCCAGGCTATGTGCAAGTTGTCATTATTGTCAAGGGCTATGGATGGTGCCTCTTCCCGATGTCCTGTTGAAAGTTGGGTTAATTCCTTTAATATTTGTGGGCCTTTATAAGGCGCTTCCGAAGCCCATTTTATGGCGTTGCCCCAAAGGGTATAGAAATCTCCGCCGACGTTTTCACTTGTGTTTAAGTAGGCGTAGTTTGGATAAATGCTTATTTGAACCACACGTTGGTTGTTTTCCAGTATGCGGTAGCCTGCAAGTGGACATGGTTCTCCAAGATAATTCGGGCTTGTCCAATTGGCAACCACAATCGTGTCTGGTTTAGCGCTTACTCCTCCATGATACCTATCATACCATAGGCTTCCGACACCTTCAGTTATCGGATGAACAACTATTGATGACACGTCAAGCGTATCATCATTGTATTCGCAGCCAACTCCGTCGCTTGTAAAGGGGTCAATTGTTTCCAGTGGACCCCAACCGTTAGGCGTCCAGCCCGCTAGTGTGTTGTCGCTTCTGTCCTGTTCATAGAATGTTCCCAGTACGAGGTTGCCTCCAACCATCACGTATTCATAGACTACAGAACCTACATTGGGAGCATTCGAAAAAATTCCATCTTCGAATAGCAAGACAACATTGAAGGCTCTTAAATCTGAAATACTTGGAGTGTCTGTTTTAACGTTCATCCAGGAGAAGTCGATGTATGGAATCTTTAATGTAAAATCTAAAGCGCATGTGTCGGCAAACATGTTGCTGAGTATTAAGCATTCAGCCAATATTGGCGTTGGTGTAAGACCTGCTGCCCACTCAACTGAGTTTAAAAGCAATCTAACTGCATCCACATCCGTGTAGAATCCTTCATTGTCGTAGCTCTGGAAGTCTGCGAAGTATATTGGTCCCAAATACACGGCCTTGCCAAGTCCATAAACCCACGAGACAATCACGGGCATAAATGTAGGCGTAGTAATGTTCGTATTTCCCGTAGACAGAGTAACCCCAAGCACTGCAGCGCCGGGATCCGCCTTGTGGGACATTGGAAACTCGACATAATCGTATATTGGAAACGCGTCTACTCCTTGCGTTATCTCGCTGCCTTCATCAGAAATTATCGTGACATTGCCGAAAGATTCAAAATCGTATGGCGGAGAAACTGGCAAAATGTCGTCCAAATCCCCGCCAGCGGGCATAGCAAAAATAGTACATCCGGTTGCCACCACTCCACCACCATTTTGAACCCATGCTTTTAAGGCTGTTTGGAACACTGAAAAATCATCTTCATCCCATCCGCTGTCTCCGATGACAACTACATCAAAGTTGTTAAGTTCTTCTAAAGTGTCGATGTTTGAACCATTAACAATTGTCGCCACAAAACCATGAGCTTCAAACAAGTCCTTCATAGCATAAACTGGATCATCGCCAATAACATCCCGGGCCTTACTGCTGTTAGCACATTCAATTGCCACTCTTAACGGGTCCGCCGATGGACTCGCCAAAATCCCTTCAAAAAAGTTATTAGCCAACAAATTTCGTCCTGAATATGCAGATGCTGAAATGCAAATCAATAGAAGCATTAGCGTCCAAAAAATTTTTGATTTTTTCAAATTTCAAATCTCTCCAACTCCTACATGCCTTTCAAATATATAAGAATTAAGGGCAAATTCCACAAATGATACATGCCCTCCTCAAAACTGACAACTTCTCATTTTATGGTGGGGCCGGCCGGATTTGAACCGACGACCTACGGGTTTCTCTATTGACCGCTCCAGAACTTCTTCATTCCGCATGGGCGGTCCGCAAACCCGTTTGGCAATGTTCTGGAGCCCGTCGTCATACCTGCCTAGACTACGGCCCCCCTTTTTGGCGGTTTACGGCATTAGAATTTACTGGAAATTTGGGATATATGCGTTATTCTGTTTTGTTTGGAATAAAGCTTATTTACCTTTTTACAAAGGTTTATTAGTGGTTTGTACTGTTTGAATTAGAGTAAATGTGACAGAAATTTGGCTGAAAAGAATGTTGCTGGTCCCAAAGGCAGGTTTGTTTTGTACAGAGATTTAGATGGAACCAGCTATGAGGTTGACTTGCCCCTAACTTCTTATGTTGATGCCGTGGAGTTAAGGAATCGTTTAGGCTTGCCATCATATATTGATTTGAGCTATTTTCCGATGAAGAGTGCCATGGTTGTGCTTTGGGCGGCTGTGAATGCTCCTAAACTTCATGAGCTTTATCCAAACGTCTTTGAGAAAGTGGTTAGCAAAAATCCTATTCCGGCCTTGTTGTTTGGCGGCGCTGCTGTGAAAATTCATTGTCCAAGTGCTAATGCTGGGGGTTCCCTTGAGAGACCAATCAAGGACACGGATTTCATAGTTCCTAAAAAGCAAGGGATTGACTTCTACAAGCTTCTTTTAAAAATGGATAGGGCTTTCGGCACCCAGTACAAGTCTTTTGCAACGGCGAATGATAGGCGGTTTAATGCTTGGAGGCATGGTGAAAGGTATAGGCTTACAACAATTAATGACGTGACTGCTGAGGGGCTTCCAAAAATAACAGTTTTGGACATCTTCTGTGACGTTATCGACTTAAGGCATAGGGTGGATGTTCGAGAGGCCTTCCAAAGGTATAAGGAAAATCTTTACACAATTGGCTTGGAGAACCTCATAATTTCAAAGGCCCAGTTCATCTTTGACATGCCAAAAGAATGCGCCGAAGATTTGAAAAAATGCGAATGCGATTATAGGATTCTCCCATATCCATATTATGCAGAGGATAAGATTATTGTCGGAATGGAGGAGAAAGACGTTAAGGACATGTGCGCCATATTTTTAGACCATGAAATCGGGGCTGGAAATGAAGAGATAGACCCACAGAAGATGAAGCGAATTTTGGATAAGGATAAGAAGCTTGCTCTAACTGTAACGTTAAACCTTAAAAACATTGTTGAGAAGTCTGATGTTCTTCAAAGATGGATGTCGAAGAGCGAAGTTTCAACGGTAACCCATCGGGTGCAAGAGCTTCTTAAAGAGTTGCCAGTGATTGACAAAAAGTGGGATAAGCCTTGGTGGAATACTGCTGTAGAGACTCCGGTTATTGAGTAATCTGACTAATGTTTGGCTTCAATGAGCTTTTCTCGGATTTTTTCACATTTTTTTGTGGCTTCTTCGACAGCCTTCATTAGGGCTTGACGTATTTGGCTTCCTTCAAGTTCAAAAATGGCTTCGATTGTTGTGCCACCCGGTGTAGTCACCATGTCCTTTATTTTAGAAGGATGTTCTCTGGTTTCAAGGATTAATTTTCCAGTGCCTAAAACTGCTTGGGCGGAACTGTATAAAGCTAGGTCTCTTGGTAAGCCCACCTTTAATCCAGCATACATTAGGGCTTCAATAATTATTGAAATGTAGCCTGGGGCACTTCCACTTAGGGCTGTTATGGCGTCCATATACCTTTCTTCAACTTCCTCTGACACGCCCATCGCGTCTAGGAGCCTCTTAACCTTTCTCTTCTCCTCATCGTTTAGGCTGTTGTCGCAACAGTATGCCGTGAAAGATTGTTGTACTAAGGCGGCGATGTTGGGCATTGTTCTAACAAACTTGGCTTTTGGAACCAAATCCCTGTAAAATTGTAGGGGTATGGTTGCAGCCGTGGAAATTATAATTTTACCTTCGATCTCCTCGCTTATCTCTCTTAGGACTTTCTCCACATCATTTGGCTTTACGCAGAGAAAAATTATACCAGCTTTTCTAGCAGCTTCTTTATTGTTTGTGGTGACGAAGGCCCCTAAACGTTCAAATTCTCTGAGCTTTTCTGCATCACGTCTTGTAGCAATAACACGTCCTTGATATCCCTCTTTTAATAGGCTCTTAACTATTGCTCCGCCAATCATGCCAGCTCCGATGACGGCTATTTTTTCCATGGCTCCTCTGCTCTTAATAGCTGATGATTATAAGGATGTTCATGCTGCTAGATAACGGTTCTTCTCAAAAAGGAAATTACTCGGCCCTTTCACTTCTCTTTATTAACCTTTTAATCATCAAGTAAGTTTCTTTCCTCGACAGTCCAGTTCTTGAGAGCGGCAGGTCAATGTTTCCATTTTTTGAGTATAGCCTTAAACACGTTTCGCGTTTAGGGGTTATGTAGATGGCTACGTCTGAAAAGTCGGTCCATTTCCCCGCCTTCACAGTTTTGCCTTCCCATAGCTGGAAGCCTTTGCTGTCTATGGAGAGCATTGTGTGATATCGGTTTTTGTAAAGGCGATGACCGATAAGAAGCGAGACTACAATTGCTATTAACAGGGATAGGGGGTTAACAATGTTTTGTATGCCTGAAATTGTTAAGAACACAAGGAACAGCACAACTAAGAAAAATGTTATTGTGAAGCTTTTCAAATAGTTTGGTAGGTCAAAGGCTTCAAACTTGGCTTCTGTTAGCTTTAGCTGTTTTGCCAAGCCTTTTCCTAGAACATTTTCAGAGGTTATTCTCTCCTTTGATGCTAGACTGTAGGCGACTATGCCTACATTTTTGTCTGACGTGTTAGTAATAGCCTCCTTTGTGGCTTTTTGAAACCCCTCCTTTTGGACTAGTCCTAGAAAAATCCAGTCTTCTGAGCCAAACTTGCCTTTGCAAGCCAAAACCAATTTTCTAATAAGTTTTGGGTCAAAATTTTGCTCCGCATAAATTAATAGGTGAATCTTGTATCTTGGCGTGACTAGCGAGGAGAATATTCTTGATAGGAAGAATCCCTTCTCTTGTAAACTTCCAGATGCATATAAGGGAAAAGCCACGTCTCCAATTTTATAGTCCTTGTGGATTTCGCTGAAGTTGGCGAGCCATCTTAGGTTTCCTCTAACCAGCTGTTCTTCTACCATGTCTACGGCAAAATTCAGTTCACTCACGTTTTAAACACCATTTTATTGCCGGGTGTAAAATAAAAAGGGAGGGTATTTAAGGCTATTCTGGCGGTATGCTGAGGACAATGTACGCATGTCAACGCCTCTAGTGGTGTTCCGGTACATGTAATAAACATAGAGCAATATGCCCACGATTATGCAGCCGAAGAATCCGATGGCACTTATTATGTCCGCAATTTCCGCTCCTGTTGTGAAGAGGGACCATATCCATGGCGACTCCTTTATGAAAATGTAGAAGCAGAAAGCTCCGCCCAATGTTGCTATAAATCCTAAAGTTGTAACTGCACCTATCGAGTGTTTGACAGCCGCTCTGTCATAAATCTCTTTTCTTTCCAGTGGCAGTAGCATGCATGAAACACAGAACATCGTTAAGAAAAACGCGTCAAATATGTCTGTTCCCACAACTCCGGCAAACGCTAAGTAGTCGGCGGCTCCCTTCGGGAAGTTTGCCTCAGCCATACACGCTGGAATGGCGAAGACGGCGGTTATTATTATAGACCAGACTGGGGCGTGCCACCTTTCGCTGACGTAGGCGAACTTTTCAGGCATCATTCTGTCGAAGGACATGGCAAAGAACGTCCTAGAAGCCACTAATAGGAATGGCGGAATGTCGTTAGCAATCCAGAGCACACCGCCTAGGGCAATTAGCCACGAGAGGATTCCAAGATTCATGCCTCTAGCGATTATAGATGCTATGCCAGTGCTCCAAGCACTTTGGAAGTTAATTCCGTGAAACTCGGGTTTAGGACTTTGCGCTATATGCGTCCAGTTTCCTTCACCATATTTTGTAACGTTGGGGTCAACGCCTACGTATTTATATACTGCTGTCCAGTTGACATCGCCGTAGCTTAGGAATGAGTAGGCTTGGTAAAAGCTCCACTCGTTTCCTGGATCCGACGTTGTGTCAACGGCAACATTCATTGTCGAAACTGCTGATAGTGATGAAGCCAGCAAATAGATCACCATTATTACTAACCCGGCAACTAACACTACCATAGGAAGCTTTTTATTTGCTTCTTTAACCTCACCAGCTACGAACGTAGTAGCATACCAGCCCATGTAAGCCCAGAAGGCGCCACCAAGCGCGACCGAAAATGCTGTAAAGAAACCAGTTTTTGCCTCCAACATTCCACCAGCAATAGCTAAATCCACAATGCTTTTTGGTGTAACACCCAATACGCTTTTTACTCCTTCCTCAACAAGGCCGGGGTTCATTGCACCTGCAACCCACATTGCAAAGAAGATTATCGTTATAGCAGCCGGTATATAGAATATCACTTCCATAAGTCGACCATAAAGCTTAGTCCCTAATAGTGCAATTATTGCAAATATCCAAACTATCACTAGGCCGCCTATGAAGAGTTCAGCGGCTCCAAATGGAATGGTGGTCGGTGCCAATGCTATGTTATAGAATATCGTTATTCCCTCAAATACCGCTACGCCGATCAATCCGTAGGAAAATGCTTCCGCAAGGAACATTAGCCATCCTGCAATATAGCCTACAGATGGATGTATAACTCTTGAAATTGTTACGTAACCACCGCCTGAGCGTGGCATGGCTGCCGCCACGTATCCAGCTGCATATCCAGTGATTAACACAATGATTCCGCAAACTAAGAAAGCCCAGAACATTGCTGGTAAGCCGAGTGGCATTTCGTTTGTTGGCATCGGCACGGGTCATGTGAATTGGAATGCTCTTTTTTGCCAGCCTAGGCCTATGACGTGGCTTAGGATTATGATGACACCTAATGTGAAGCCTATTTCCCTCACGAGGCCGGTTGCTTCTCTAGCAAAAAGTGCAGGCTTACGTGAAGCCATTTTCTTATAACACCCAGATATCTAGTTTCAGTTTAATCTGAATTTAAAACTTTCCATTAACTCTAAATTTAAATAGTGCGATTCATGATTCTAATACGGAAACGCGTTAAAAGGGCATGGTTGGTTTTAGGTTGTCGTTTCTGTTTAAACGTAAGAAGGAAGCGGAAACAAGAATACTGTTCGCCACTGATATGCATGGCTCTGAAGGCGTTTGGCGGAAATTTCTAAACGCCTCTGCAATGCTTAAGGTTGATGTGGCAATATGTGGCGGAGACCTAACTGGGAAGATGCTTGTCCCCGTTGTTAAACATAAGGATGGCAAATACTCCTATTATCATTTGAAAAGAACCCACATGGTTGACGAGAGCGAAATAGACAAAGCCTTAAAGGAGATAAGGGGGATAGGCTACTACCCATACTTAACAGATGAAAGCGAATATGAGGAGATGGTTAAAAACCCAAAAAAAGTTGACGAGGTTTTCCACAAAGTTATGGCTTCAACAATAAAAAGCTGGCTTGACCTTATCCCCCAGAAGGTTCCAAGCGAAACAAGGGTTGTTGTCTGCCCCGGAAACGATGATAGGCCTGTGGTTGACGAGATAGTGAACAGCCACAAACACGTGATAAACGGGGAAGGAAAAGTCATAGAAGTCGACGATTCCCATGAGATGGTGAGCTGCGGGTGGGTGAACCCAAGCCCTTGGAAAACATCCCGCGAAGAAGAAGAGGAAAAACTTGAGGAAAGACTTGAAAAATACATTTCCCAGCTAAGAAACGTTGAAAATGCCATATTCAACTTCCACGCCCCACCATACCAGTCAAAACTCGACGAAGCTCCGCTCTTAGACAAAAATTTAAACCCAGTTATCCAAAGCGGAAGCGTCGTCATGGTTCCAGTCGGCTCAAAGGCTGTTAGAAAAATGATTGAAAAATACCAGCCTTTCTTAGGGCTTCATGGGCATATCCATGAGGCTGCCGGCTCCATGAAGATTGGGAGAACCTACTGCGTAAACCCCGGAAGCGAATATGCAGAAGGAATTTTAAGGGCTTTCCTTATAGAGTTTAAAGGCAACAAAATATCAAGGCTTCAGAGGATAGAGGGTTAGAGGCGCACCATGGCTTGGCTTCTTGACAGAGAAATTAAAAGGGAACTACCCGAAGAATGGGAGGGCATAGTTCCCACAGAAATTTTCATGCAGGAATCCCAGAGAATAGTCGAAAAGGCCATGCAGGAAGGCGTAATTCTAAGGATTTTGGGCGGGTTAAGCATAGCAATCCACTGTCAGGAGTATAGGGATTTTGCCCAAAAACTCGGGAGAATTGGAACAGGCGTAATTGAAGGTCAGGAGTACAGCGATATAGACCTCGTCTCTTATCGTGGCTATAGAGAAAAAGTTAAGGAGTTGTTCGACAAGCTTGGGTATGCAAAAAGAAGAGCCACACTTTCAACAGCAGCTTCTGAAAGGCAAATATACTTCCACCCGAAAGGCTGGTTCTATGTCGATGTTTTCTTCGACAAACTTCTAGTGGCAAACCACCCCATAGACTTTAAAGGAAGACTTGAACTTGACTATCCAACAATAACAGTTACAGACATGCTTCTTGAAAAAATCCAAATGTGGGAAGCTTTCAGCCCAAAAGACCTCAAAGATTGTCTTTTACTCTTAAAAGCCCACAACATAAGCCAAAAAACAGAAAAGGAAAGCATAGACGCCTCATACATTGCAAAAATACTGGCTCAAGACTGGGGATTCTGGTACACAGCCACAACAAACCTGAAGAAAATAAAAATATTCTTAACAGAAATTGACAAGCTCGGTGCAGAGGCAAGCATAGACCCAAAACAGATAGGAAGGGAAGATAGGGAAGAAATAATCCAAAAAATCGACAAAATATTGGAAGCAATAGATAAGGAGCCGAAATCCTTCGGTTGGAAGATGCGGGCAAAAATAGGTACAAAAAAGCAGTGGTACAACCCTGTTGAACGTCCAGAAACCGTCGGCGGCTTCGGAATATGGGAAACCCTCCTAAAAAATGAAAAGTGACGCATCAGCCAAAAAGCGAAAAGTTAATGTGTAATGGCTTATGGTGTATTGTGGGGTTTGCCGGCCATAGGGCGCGGGTTCCACCCGATCCCATTCCGAACTCGGAAGTTAAACCGCGCTCCGTTCCCGGTTGTAGTGTGGTCTTCGGCCACGCGAAGCCGGGAAAGCTGGCAGCCCCCCTTCTATTTATAATTGACAATTTAGGTTTAGGTTTTGGGATTGGTAGTTTTTAGGTGGCATACTTTAAATATTTGGTAAGCGCAGCTTACCCACTTCTTACAAAACTGCGGGACTTGAAAAGGGTGTCCTCGAAATGTTTGAGTGGTTGCTTCCAATATTCGGCTTTTTGATAAGTATAGCAGCCTCTTTGACTGGTATTGGTGGCGGCACTTTTATCGTGCCTTTGCTGGCGCTTCTTTACAATTTTGAACCCGTAGTAGCCATTGGTACAAGCACAACCACAATAGTCATAACCTCCATCATGTCTGCAATCAGCTATTTAAGGCAGGGGCGCGTTTATGTTAAGGCTGGGCTAGTTTTGGCTTGTGCCACAGCGCCTGGAGCCTATCTGGGGGCAGCCATCACGGCGGTTCCAGCTGTTAAAATGCGGCTCGGCGTTATTTTTGGCATTCTCCTAATCATCGTGGCTTTTCAAATGGTCTACAAGGCTTTTTCCACAAAGTCTGTTAGGGGCTGTGGTGTGGCTGACCCTGTTTTTGAGAGGGAGCTTCTTAAGAACTGGAAGAAAATGTTGCGTGGCTTATGCTTAAGCTTTCTCGGTGGAATCGCCTCAGGTATGCTGGGTATAGGCGGCGGAGTTGTCCTCGTGCCAGTTATGTGTTACGCATTAAGTTTTCCAATATTTTTTGCAATACCAACTTCCATGTTCATCATGATTTTCACTTCGATGTCTGGGGCTGCGAGCCACATACAGCAGGGAAATGTGAACGGCATATACGCGATTTACCTTGGGGTGGGGGCTGTTGTCGGGGCTTACGTCGGCGCTTACATAAGTAGGAAGTTTTCAAGTAGGGGCTTAAGCCTAGCGTTCGCCGCCATGCTTTTGGTGGCAAGCATTAACATGATAATGAAAAACTTGCAATACGTCTGATTTTAATTGTGCGAGTAAACTTGGAATATCCTAAAATTTATAACTAGGCGTTTGCTAGTTTTTCGGAAAGGTGAGTATGTGAATCTAGTGGCAGTGCTGTTCGTTCTTCAAAGCCAACTATTCCAGCTTCCAGGAGGGGACATTTTCTCGCAAATTTTAACCCTAATTATTTACGCTTTCATATTTATCTCCATATTTTATGGTCAACGCATCCAACTTTACATCATGCTTAGGGAGGTTGAAGGCAGCCTTTACAAGTTGAAGTACATTCGAGACGAGGGGCGAAGGATAGCCATAGAAACCATTAAGGAGATTGGCAAGCCACAGACAGACCCTACGGCTAGGGTTGACCGCTTCCTCGAATATTTCACCATTTCTCCCCAGAGCCTTGACCCGGCTGGAATTGTTTGGAAGCTTGAACACATATTGGACGTTAGGGACGCCCGCTTCAAGGATGAGGTTAGGCTGCTTGCACCAGCGGCTGATGAGACTCAAGCGAACAATTTGGAGAACACCCTTGAGGCAGCTATGGCTTTAAACTACATCTACAAGGTTATAAGGCACTACTATCTTCTCGGGAAGAAAACGTTAAGCCTCTACATTATAATGCAGATTCAGATGATTCTCCCGCTTGTCATGCGGGAAGCTGAAGCCTATGCAAGCGCTTTGAAGGCTTTCGCTTACGGTCAGCCTATTGGCGACGGCGTAGGCGCGCTTGTTGCAGCCAAGCTTATGCACGGTCACCCAGTAAGGAAGGTTCCAAAGGACTGTGTTGTGGCTGAGGTTCCGTTTGAGGGGCGAACAGCCTACGTCATAAAGGCTGAGGGTCCGGGCGGCAATGTAGGCAAGCCCGGAGACGCCATTAAAACGATTATTGAGGAGAATGAGGGTAAAATAGCCAACATAATCATGATTGACGCTGCTTTGAAGCTTGAAGGCGAAGAGGTTGGAGAAGTAGCTGAGGGTGTTGGTGCCGCAATAGGCGGACCAGGCGTTGACCAGTTTAAGATTGAGGAGACCATTCTGAAGTATCGCATACCGATAAACGCCGTGATAATTAAGGAGGACATTGGCGATGCAGTTTCACCAATGCGTAAGGAGATTTTTGAGGCTGCCGATAAGGCCATTGAGAGGATTAGGCAGGTGATACTGGAAAGAACAAAGGAAGGCGACAAGGTTATTATTGCGGGTGTTGGAAACACCATAGGCATAGGGCAATAAGGAGAATGATGGCATGAGCAGAAGCGAGAACAAGTCGTCTGCGGCAACAAGGGTTTCATCCTTCGTCCTACTCATAATATTTGTCACATTAGCATTGGCTTTGGCAGCGCTTGTGCTTGCAATTTCCCTTTACAGCAATCCAGAAACTCAAGGGATTGCTGTTTACTGGCTTCTTTTAGGCTTTATTGGTTTAGCCCTATCCACATATGTGCTTTTCCAGACGCGACAGCGCATACTACGTTTAAGGATTGAAACTCCGCCTATCACCACCACTATTGAGTGTAGGAAGTGCGGCTTCAAAAGCGTTAGGGAGTTCCAGCGGGGCGACTATGTTTTTAAGGAGGTTGAACCCTGTCAAAAATGCAACGAGAAAATGATTATTACTGCCATTTACCGTGAAGTTCGGGAGAAGGGCAAAACGCCATCTTTCCCTTATTAAAAGAGGGTTAGGTTAGGACTAAGCATCCATCCTCAACTATTAGGACTGTGTGTTCTGCTTGGGCTACTGGTTTTCTGCTGACTTCTATGAAGACTGGATAGCTCATAATAGCCTTTGAAGCTAAAAGCTCTTGGAAGGCTTCCTTATAATGCTCTTTTGGGACAACGCCTTGAAGCCAACGCTCCGTGAAGGGCAGTGTCTTAAAATTTTCTTCGATATATCTTAGAAGCTTCTTTGCATAGACGCTTTTGAGGGGTTTCTGCTTCACAAAGCGGAATATTGTGGCTTCTGGGCTGTTTTCTACCTTGCCAACGGCGTTTTGAACTGTTACGAAGGGTTCTATGGCGTAGGCTTCGCCAACCTTAAGCTTTGTTAAGGATAAGTGGGCAACGTTTGGAATGGATGTACCGGCATGAATCAAGTATCTGCCAACGCTGTGCCCCGTCAAGTTTGAAATGGGCTTGAAGCCCCGCGACTTTATTGTCTGCTCAATTAATGCGCCAAGCCTAGATGTTGGCGTTTCTGGGCGTATGGCTTCAACAGCCCTTTTTAGGGCTTGTTCGGCTGCCTCAACCATTTCACGATATTCTGGGTTGAAGCATATTGTTGTTGCAGTGTCTGTTACATAACCGTCCACATGGGCGCCAATATCAACTTTAACAAGGGATTTTTCAGGAATCCTCCGCGTGTCGTTTGGCGGCGAAGTATAGTGGGCTGCCACCTCATTTATTGAGACGTTGCATGGGAAGGCTGGTTTTCCACCCTTACGACGGATAAGCTCTTCGGCTTTTTCGCAAACCTCGATTATTGGCATGTTTTCTCGTACAAAGCTTTTCAGTTCTTCGCGGGTTTCGCGGAGAATTTTCCCAGACAAGCGAAGCTTTTCAAAGGCTTCATCGTCTATGCCTTTCATTTCATGGCACTTTAAACTTTTAACTTTATAAACTAAACAGTATTAAGGGTTTAAAGATTTAGCCTAAAAGGGAGGATTTGGCTGTTTGGCGAAAATCACATGGTTTGGGCACGCCTCATTCAAAATCGAAATTGGCGGCAAAATTGTCTTGATAGACCCTTGGCTTGATGGAAACCCAGCCTCGCCAATAAAAGCCTCAGAAATTGATAAGGCTGACATTGTTTATGTTACGCATGACCACGGGGACCACTTGGGCGACGCGGTAAACATTTGTAAGCGAACCAACGCCACTTTCGTTTCAACCTTTGAGCTTGGCAATTATGCCAGCGAAAACGGCGTAAAAGACGTTGTTGGGCTTAATATCGGCGGATGCGCGGAAGTTAAAGGCGTAAAAATCTGCATGGTTCAAGCCTTCCACACATGCGCAAGGGGCTCGCCGACGGGCGTTGTTGTGGAGGCTGAAGGCAAAAGAGTTTATCATGCCGGGGACACTGGACTCTTCGGAGACATGAAGCTTATTGGACAGTTGTACAAGCTTGACGTGGCTTTACTGCCTATTGGCGGTTTCTACACTATGGATGCCTTAGAGGCAGCTGAAGCGGTAAGGCTTTTGAAGCCTAAGGCTGTTATTCCAATGCATTATAAGACTTTTCCAGTTTTAGCCCAGTCAGCCGAAGATTTTGTCAAAAAAGTGAAGAGGAAGGCAGCAAAAGTCAAGGTTGTGGTCTTAAATCCCGGCGAAAGCTACCAGTTCTAGTTAGGCTTTGGGCTTGAAAATCTTTGGCTGAAGGGTTGCAAACTCGTCTCCGCCCAAGTGGAAAAGCATCCTCGCTTTTTCTAAGTTATAGCCTCCTGCACTTGTGAAGTATTCCTTGTTGGCGTAGGCTTCGATGATTTCGCCGACAAAAATTGTGTGGTCTCCGGTTTGGAATTGGCTGTGAAGCTTGCACTCCAAATGGGCGATGCACTCCTTAATTATTGGGGGCTTAACCCTTTTGGCTGGCATGGGCGTTAATTTTGCTTCCTTAAACTTGTCATGGTCTCTTCCGCTAACCCGCCCGCAATAGAATGTTGCGTCCAGTATCTCCATTGTCGGAATGTTTACAACAAACTCTTTTGTCTCCTCTATTAGGCTGTGGGAATACCTACGCGGGGCAATGCTAACCGCAACTAGGGGTGGGCTTATAGATGTCGGCATAGCCCAAGCTAAAGTGATAATGTTTGGTTTTCCATCCTTGCCAACGCATGAGACTAGAACCGTGTGCATTGGGTGGACAAGCCTATAAGCATTTGAAGGACTAACATCAACAACATCTTTTCCACTCATTTTGTGTTGCCTCCCTTTTCCCTAACGTTTTATGTGAAACTTGTCTATTACATTTCTGGCTTTTTCCCGCTTCCTCTTATGGTTCTCGAGAAAGCTGTTAATTCTTTCCGCCAATTCGGTTTTGCACTCGCCGCATAAGATTTCTCCAGCCTTGCACCGTCTTTCCCTTTCAGCAAGCTTCCCATCGTCCTCCTCAAACATGAATAGGAAGTATTGGAATATTGTGCATATGCCGGGGTCTCCACCCATTTTCCTCTGTTCAGCCACTGTTGGCTTGCCGCCGGTGAAGGCGTTCCAAACCTTACGCTTAACCACATCTGGCGGGTCTATGGTGAATATGCATGTTTCAGGTTCTGAGGTGCTCATTTTCCCGCCAACGCCCAAGCCTGGGAGGAGGCGGCAGTGGATTTGCGCCGGCTTGTAGTAGCCAAGTTTAGGCGCCACGTCACGGGTTATCCGCCAATATGGGTCTTGGTCTATGGCTGCCGGAATCAGCGCTGGAACATTTTCGCCGGTCAATTTTGCGTGAATAAAGCACGGAGCCGCCTGGATGGCTGGCCAGAAAACCCAACCAATGTTTGTGCTTTCCTGAAAGCCGAAAGTGGCTCTTGCTGTGGAGTATGTTATGCGTTTTGCAACTTCCAGGGCTAAGTCATAAAGCAAATCTATGTCCTGCACATCATAAATTATGAAGGTGTTTTCCGGCTCAAAGCCTAAGGCTATGAGGTCTAAGGCGTTCTCATAGGCATAATTCGTGGCTTCTTTAAGTTCCAACTCGTCCTTAACCAAGAATTTCTCGTCGTCCGTCATTTGGAAATAAAGCCTAGTCTTAAAATGGTCTTGCAAGTGTTTTGTGAAAATCCATGGAACCAGATGCCCCAAATGAACAGGACCGGATGGGCCTCGGCCAGTGTAGAGCACAAATTTTATGCCCTTCTCGTATAGGTCTAGGACAACGTCTAAATCGCGGTGGGAGAAGAAGAGGCCCCTTCGCAGTTGCAAATGAAGCCCGCCAGTGTATTTTGCCAGTTTTTGGATTAATTCCATTGTTAGGGGTTGGGTTCCGAACTCGCGGATTAGTCGTTCGTAGTCAACTTTGCCCCTAACCTCCCACGGGGTGACAACCATCTCGTTTTTTTCTTCGCCGACCAAGTTTTGCACTTTCCGAGCCTTTGTTGGCTTCCTTATACAATTCTTATGAAGTGTATTAAATTTTGTGAGAAACGCCCTTTTGGAATAAGCTATAAATATACGGCTGGCATTTTCCATTTTAATTGTTGCTGGTGAAGGAATGCCCCGCCAATTTCCATAAAGAGCGGCGTTAGATTCTCCTTTAAATGGTATAGCTTAAAAACCCTTCAACAACTCTTATGTAAGCATCACAGCCCACTAAGCGGCTTAAACCATGATTTGGGTGTTTGAAAATGGCTGGTTTGAGGCTTCACGAAAGAAAGGCTTTAATGGCGTTAGAAGGGCTTGGCGGAAAAGCCTCTGTTGAAGACATAGCTGAAAAAAGTGGTTTGGCACATGCCGCGATCATGCGAGCTGCCCTAACACTTTCTGCCCGCAATCTTGTGAAGGTTCATGAGCGAAAATGGAATGTTGCCACACTAAACGAGGAGGGTGAAAATTATGCGCAGTACGGCTTGCCAGAAAGGCGACTTCTCCGCGCCTTGTTGAGGCTTGGCGGCGAGGCGGATGTGGACGAGGCTGCCAGCGAAGCTGGCTTGGACGCTAGCCTTGTGCCAATCGCTTTAGGCTGGTTGAAAAAGAAGAATTGGGGGGTCATAAAGGGGAAAAGGTGCGCCTTAAACGTGAGTGCCGAGCCGCCCCTTGGGGATGATGAGAGGCTTTTAGCCAAAATCTTTGAGAGCCGCACCATAACGGTTGACGGCTTAAGCAGAGAGTTGAAGGAAGCCTTGAATGTTCTTCGTGGGCGGAAGCTTGTTGATTTGGAGGAGAAAGTCCACCGCGAATTGGAGCTTACAGAGGAGGGCTGGAAAACCGTCAAGAAAGGCTTGGAAATTGTTGAGGAAGTGACGCAGCTAACCCCAGAACTCATAATCAGTGGACGCTGGAAACGCGTTAAACTCACAAGGTTTGATGTGACTGCGCCTGGACCAGCGGTTTATCCTGGCAAGATGCATCCTTTGCAGCAGATTATAAAGCGTGCCCGCGAAATCTTCTTGGAGATGGGCTTTACGGAGATTCGTGGACCACTGGTGGAGACAGCCTTCTGGAACTTTGACGCCCTCTACCAGCCTCAAGACCACCCAGCCCGCGAGATGATGGACACCTTTTATTTGGCGAATCCACAAACTGGGAGGCTTCCATCCAAAAGGCTTGTTGAAGCTGTGGCCAAAACCCACGAGGACGGCTGGGTTACTGGTTCTAAAGGTTGGCGTTACAAGTGGAGCCCGGAAGAGGCGAAAAGGCTTGTTCTGCGAACCCACACAACAGCTGAAACAATAAAGTATTTGGCTACCCGTAAGAAGCCGCCAATAAAAGTTTTCTCCGTGGATAGGGTTTACAGAAACGAGCAGGTCACATACAAGCACTTGGCAGAATTCCACCAAATTGAAGGCATAGTTGTCGATAAGAGGGTTACACTGCGCGACTTGATGGGAACGCTGAAAACCTTCTACACGAAGTTCGGCATTGAAAAGATAGAGTTTTGGCCAAGCTACTTCCCCTACACAGAGCCTTCAGCCCAAGCTGTGGCTTATCATCCCAAGCTTAAGCGTTGGATAGAATTGTGCGGTATGGGAATCTTCCGCCCGGAGGTTTTGGCGCCAGTAGGCGTCAAATGTCCAGTCTTGGCTTGGGGTGGTGGACTGGAACGCCTTGCCATGATTGAGCTTGGATTGGATGATGTTAGATTGTTGTATGCGAACAATTTGGGTTGGCTTAGGAGGACACCCCTATGCCAGTGATAACGCTTTATGTGGAACGCTTTTCAAGGTTTTTGGGCAAGGCAGTAACTGTTGAAGACTTGACAAGGTGGCTTCCATGGATAGGCTTCGATTTAGAAGAAATCGGCGGAGACTATGTTAAAGCCGAATACAACCCTAACAGAATAGACTTTTGCAGTTACGCAGGTGTGGCTCGCGCTTTGAAAGGCTATTTGGAAATGGAAACTGGAATGCCAAAATACCACGCAGAAAAGCCAAAAACAACCCTCCACATTGACAGTGCTGTTGCCACTGTTAGGCCTTACATGCTTGCCGCCGTGGTTCGCGACATAAGGTTGGACGAGGATGCTGTTGCCGAGCTTATGGAAATGCAGGAGGACCTCCACTGGGGAGTGGGCAGAGACCGCAAGAAGGCTTCTATTGGCATCCACAACTTAGACGCTGTTGAGCCGCCCTTCACGTATACTGCTGTGGAGCCCACAAGCGTCAAATTCGTGCCTCTTGGCAAAGCTG